>OEFV01000012.1_pt1 | contig 20431 bp, 12 predicted proteins | sample 1498691 | NCBI WGS metagenome assembly OEFV01 (sample SAMEA3275497, study PRJEB22092) | marine metagenome | biome: ENVO:00000447 marine biome; feature: Sheltered location near shore and weather station; material: Particulate matter on a 0.22 Um pore size filter | collected 2014-06-21T08:00:00+00...
GATGTTGCGGCACCTGGTTCAATTCCAAATAACTGGGACCCATTTAGTGCAGGCGTAAGTACCGCTGATGAGTTTACTTTATCAGAAACAAATGTTATTGAAGACATGGCATCGCTACAAGGTAACCTGTATATCTATAGTACTGATTCCATCCATGTTATGCGATTAACAGGTAACACTGCTGCGCCGGTATCGTTTGCCCCCGTTACCGATGAGTATGGTTGTCTTTCAACTAATGCTGTTGTAGAATACGATGGTAAGCATTTAGCTATCGGTAGTAATGATATCTATCAGTTTGCTGGGCATCCTGGTACAATTCAATCATTAGCTGATGGGCGGGTCCGCGCATACTTGTTTGATAACTTAAACCCAATTCATGCGCAACAGATCTTTACTATTCTTAATCACCAAGAGAATGAAATTTGGATTTGCTTTCCTACACTAAGCTCATTAACCGGAGAGTGTAATGAGGCCCTTATCTATAACTACCGTGATAACACTTGGACTATTCGAGATCTAAATAATGTAACTAGTGGTGACCTTGCAGTAATTAAAGGCGGTGGAATTCCTACTGCTACTGTTACAATTACAGACGATTCGGGTAATGCAGGATACTCTAATACTGGTAAGCGTGAAGTACAAACGATTACAGTTAATGGTGCAACCCCTCGGGTACATATTGGAACTAAACCAATTAAAGAGATTGATGTAACTTCATTTACACCGTTTACTACGGACAATCCTGAAGTTATTGACATCTTGGTTACTGGGGATACTGGTCCAAATACCGTTAATGCCGTAAATGATATTACATTTCCAAATGCTTTAACATTTACATTTGATAAGAATCAAACAACATACGCCGATGGTGGTGCAACAGTTACCTTGGTAGGTGATGCTACAATTGGTAGTGTTACTATTAGTGCTATTAGTGTTTTGTCTGCATATAATAATGGTGATACAATCACAATGCCACAGTTAATTGGTGGTATTCGAGACTACATTAATGCCAACCAAACATTAGCTGATTCAACGGCTACAACCGCTGGAGATGTCTTGACACTTACGTCAGATGTTCCAGGGCCACGCGCATTTGTTTCAGGTACGATTAATATTAGTGGATCAGGCATCACAAACCTTACCTTTAATACAACGACTGTAGGCATTGGTGTATACGGTATTAGTGCTGCTAATAGCCCTGGTATTCGTATGACGGTAACAGCCCCTGCACAAGCAGGTGTTCATGCTGCCATTAATGAAACCATTACCTTAACTAAAAACCTTACAAGCACAACAGATATTCGTGATGATATTATTACGCAGCTTTCTGCACTTTCAGTTTTTGATGGAAGTGCAACAGCAATTTATGGAGTAGCTGCTAGTGGTAATAATGTACGATTAACTTCAATTGATGGTGCAGACCATTCAGCTATTACTATTGGGTTTGATACTGAGTTTTTAGGAACGACTTATTTAGAAACAGAATTTGGTGGTAATCTTACGGATACTGTCACTGTTGTTACACAAGGAGTAGATCGTGGTATTCCTGATATTACCGTTACCGTTACTTTTCCGGATAGCACTACTTCTCAGTTTGTTTTATCTGGTACGTATGATAATGTTGCCTTAGCTACTTTACTTAAAGCAGAAGTTGATGCACAAGGTGATTGGACAACATCATTAGCAACAGCAACTTTAACTGCAACCTATGATACACGTACTCCGTTACCAACTAACTTTAATGTTAGCTTAAGTAGCTCGGGTAGTTTACCGGCTGGTTTCAGTAATGCAACTTTTGTATCTTCAGAAACTAGACCTGGTCTTGATCCAGCAACAACAACAGATCGTATAACCCTTACCCCACCAACGGGATATGGTTCTGCTATTACTGTTGACTTTGATGATACTGTAACCTGGCCAGCATACGATGTTGATACTCCAGGTAGTATTGCAGAAGTAACAGCTATACAAATAGCTACAACACTAGAAGCGGCATGGACTGATACAACGTATTGGACGGTTAGTCGTACTGGTGCAGACTTAGAGTTTACATCAGTGAACCGTGAAGCTATTGTAAATGAATTTGTTTATACAATTGTTAATGGTACAACAAGACTTGGTACTGCTGTTACTCCTTTAATTACCGACTCAGGCGTAAGTGATATTACTGTTATTGATGGTGTAGATCCAATCTACTCTGGTTTAACACGTGCAACTATTACGTTATCTACGCCAGCTGGTGCAAGTGTAATCTTTGATAGGCACTATGGTGAAGGACCTGGTAGACTATTAGATCCAAACTTTACACCAGCCTTGAATGATTTAACTTACGGGGATACTGGTGAAACAACTGATGCAGGTTATTTAAATCTGTATTATGATCCAGATAAAGACTTGGCTCGCACAAATACAACCGAGCAAGCTAAGCCTAATGGCACTGTTGTTGATATGCAGGATATGCTTTTAGATATTCTTAGTGTAATTAGTAATACACAGCAGCTAACTATTGTACCTGATAGCACATCAGCTCCAACAACAATTGATATTAGTCCAAGTCAGTTTTCATCAACTGCAAACTATGTACAAACATTGTCGCCCTATACAGGAGATACGTCTCAAGTTGCACCAACAACTACTACACTTTTAGCATCTGCTGAGGGTGCAACAGTTGCAACAACTGATCCGACATACGATACAACAGGAACTGTAATTAGTACAACTTTTGATATTGAAAGACCTTGGTCATCTACAAAAGTTAATCCTAATAAAACATTCCCGATCTTTGCAGAAAGCTTTTATGATAATGCTGGGGTACTTTCTAATGCTATTCATGCTGGAGATATCGGATATACCTTTTCAGGTACTCCTTATATTTCTTTTATTGAACGGCAACAGATTTCAATTAACCCAGACTTTAGAACAGATGGCTTAGATACTATGTCTTTGTGGGCAGATGGTGGAACTGCAATTACTGTTGGCGGTGTTTTACAGCGAGCTACATTACAAATACGAAGCCGTTGTACAAACTATCCTGGTGAAGATCCCTACTTGATTACGCCAGAAGATAATACGCAAACAGATGCACGCGCTAATAAGTTTGTTACAAATAGTTTTACTGTAGCAAGTGATTATAAAGTTGATCTTCGTTTATTTGGTAGGTTCTTAAACTATCGAATTGATGATGCAGCAAATAGTTTAGCAAGTGGATATACTGGTTCAAACATAAGGGGCTGGAATATTTCTGGGCTTCAGTTAGGCGTTTCAGCAGGGGGTTCACGATAATGTCACTTAATCAACCACCTATTACTAACAACCCAATTGTAGATTCTTGGGCTTTTGAAACCACGAAAGAAATTAATCTTGCCGAGCAAAGGTACCTTGCTTTACTTAATGCTATTAAGGAATCAAATACATTTGCAGAATTAAAGGAAAAAGTTGCACAATGATAAAATATATTGAGGACAACAATGTGTTTGAGGCTATCCAGCTAATGGATAAGTCAGTAAGCCGTCGTGAGTATTTTGGATATAAGCGTAATGAAGCTGTATGGATGGAATACTTTTTATCATTAGTGCGTAAGCAGAAAGAAGGAAGCCCGCATGCTTTTGTTGTAGGAGACTATGACAATAATAATAAGCTGCGTGGCTTTCTTGCAGCTGCTTCCTTTAAGACGTATTATACTAATGAGTTTGTAATGGATGTTAAGGACTGCATTGTAGATCCTGATAATTTTAATGCCTTCGTTGTTTGCCGATTATTCGATGCAATGATTGCACATACAAAGCAACATGGTGGAAAACATTGGAGAGCTGATTCAATACATAGTGAAGAGGAAGCTATGGCATATGGAGAGTTCTTAAAGAAGCGCTATAATGCAGCTATACACGTGTCCGTTCGAGGCGTGATACAGGAGAATTAAATGTTTGAAGATTCAAATCCCAACTTAGGGATGTTTGATATGCGCGTAGAGTTACCGGAGAATGCTCCTAAATCTTTACATAAGCATTTCAATAGTCATATTTGTAATAAAGGTGGTGGGTCAACCACTACAACTTCCTCTGGCATTGACCCAGAATTTAAACCATATCTTGAAAGAGTTCTTAAGGATGTGACAGGTCGGTACGAAGCTGACGTTAAAGCGGGTCCTGGCGCAACGGTTGCGGCACTTGACCCAAGACAGATTGATGCGATTAAACAGCAGACCGCCTTAGCTCAACAAGCTATGACTGGTACAGGTTTGTATGATACGCAAGCAGCCCAACAACGCGACCTACAGAACATCATGGGTTCTGCAGTAGGTCAAGCTAGTGCTGGTGGTGCGCTAGGCTCTGCGCGAGCCCAGAAGGCCATGCAGGGTGCATTAGCGGATAGGGCATTGGAGTATCAACAGCGGCGGCAACAAGAAGCTGCAGCAGGGGTTCAATCACTTGGTGAAGCAGGTACAACATTACAGCAGTATGAGCAGCAGCTTTTAGATGCACCTCATACAAGCGCATCCCGTTACTTTGGTTATCTTGGTAGTGCGCCACAAACACAGACTAGTAAGTCTAGCGGGGGTGGTAAATGATTCGTCTTGCAAGCCCAATGGCTACGGCTGAACTACAGACACGTGGCCCACTTTATAAACCAGCTACTCCAGTTCAACGTAAAGAGCAGGAAGGTATTGGTTCGCAGATTGCAGGTAAGGTAACAGAAAAAGTTGTTGAGAAAGGGCTTGAAGAATTAGCAGCTAAGACCGCACTTACTGCTGCTGGTACCGCTGTTGGTGGACCAGTAGGTGGTATGGTCGGCTCAGCAGTTGGTGAAGTTGCTGGACCAACCATTGCATCCTTACTTAAAGGTATGTTCTTTAATAAAGGCGGCTATGTCAATGGCCCGCTGTCTATGCAAAATATTTCCAAGATTAAATATAAGCAATCTGGTGGAAAAATTTCTGAAGAAGTTGAAGTTAAATATAGTGGACCGCTAGCTAACAAGGGAGTATAGATATGGCAATACCTTATCAGCCTACGTTTTCCTTGCAGCCTAAGTATGGGTTCCGTTATAGCGCACAACCGTTTGCGCCACCTTCTGCACCGGTAGCTGCTCCCCCTCCGCCTGCTGGCTTACAAGGTAGCGCAGCTGCACCGCCTCCTGTTATGGGAACACAACAAGGTGGTCAAACTAATTGGCAAAGCGATCCGTTTCAAGGTGGCTCAGATAAAATTCCTGCTGCACAAACTTTAGGCTATGCAGCCGGAACTCAAAATCCTTTAGGAATACTAGGTGCTATGGTGCCGGGTGTAGGTTTGCTGCAAAGCTTATCTGGGGCTGATACTTCAGGTGGTGGTAAATATACATATGGTAACTATCAAACTTATGATGCCCAAGGTAATGTTTTCGGCCCTGAAGGTCGCGCATATGATCCAGTTACGGGCACTGCCGCACAGTCTTATGCTTCTCCTCAGGCTTGGTTGGGCGGCTGGTTAGGTACCGGTACACCTGAAGGAGCCTTTGGTTCTGGCGGTAGCTATGGTAAACTTCGTGCCGCCGGGGAAAATCCATTTAATGCATTTTTTGGAAGCTATGAAAATTCTACTTATAATGTTCCTAACTATATGAATGCATATGGAGCTAGCGCTGCAGACAAAGTAGGTGTAGATACTATTAATAGCCGAGTTGCTTTTAATACACAAATGGCGACAGGTAATCCAATGTATGGTTATGCAGAAGATGATCTGGATCGGTTAAATCCTACAACGTTTACGGATGCATCTCAGCTTGGATTTAGCCCAACAACCGCACGTTATACTGAAGCACAAAGAGCAATTGATGCAGCGAACGGGAATGTAACTTATGGTACAGGCGCAGGAAATTATTTCTCTACATCTGGCGCGGGCGTTGGAGGTAGTAGGCAATCAGGATTCATTAATCAAAGTGGACAAGTAGTAACACCTACTGGTACTTTAGTTAGCGTCACTGATGCATTAGGAAATAAACAATCTTTATTAAATACACCAACTCAAAACTTCCAAACACTGCAAAATATCTCAAATGTCGCAGAAGCATTAAACCCTGAGACAGGTGAATCCAATGATAGTGATTGGGGTACTGGTGGGTTTGGTGGTACTGGTGGTTTTGGAACGTCAACTAGCTCAGGTGATTTTGATGTAAGCAATGCTCAATCTTATTCTAATGATATTGATGATATTGAAGAAGCTACCGGAGTAGCATATGACGATCCCAGTAACGATAGCGGAAATGACGGGGGTAAATGATGAACATTAAAAAGTTTACTCAAAAGGATCGGCATGGCAATATGTTTTCTTTTGAGTTCTATAATGCTGATGTCCCTGAAATGGAAGCGATCCCAGCTGTTGCAATGACAGATCATCCTGGTGAACCACGTGGTTCTGATACAGTACCTGCGTGGTTAACACCTGGTGAGTTTGTTATTAATGCCGAAGCTACAGAAAAATATGAACCGATTCTTAAAGAAATTAATGATGAGGGTCGTGCTATTCAAGCAGCTAAAGGCCAAATGGTTCCTGAGTATGCAGCAAGCGGTAAGAAGATTACAGAGCGTGTAATGCCTAATGGAAAGATTGGGCTATGGCGTGGTAACACTTATCTCGGCACAAAACATGAAGACGAAGGTATGCTAGAAAGCATTGCTAAACAAATTGGCTTTGGTAAAGGCTGGTCATTGTTTGATGATGCAGAATATAAAGCTGATGGTGGGATGACATTACCTAAACCAAAACCTCACCTCCCTGATTGGGTTGAGCCAATTCCAGATATACCTGCTTTAGAACCGCAAAAATTGTATGAAATGTTAAAAGATCGTGGCTTTACGGATACTGCTGCCCGTGGTATTATGGGTAACTTTTATGCAGAATCAAAGTTTGATCCGGATGCGAAACAAATGATTAATGACGGTACAATTGGCAAAGGAAGAGGTCTTGCTCAATGGGAACGTGGTGGTAGATGGGATAGAGATCCTTTAAATCTTATAGAGTTTGCCATGGACAAAGGAACATCTTGGACTGACCCAGCAACTCAATTAGATTTTATGGTTGCTGAAATGGATCGCTCTGAAAAGTTTGGAGCAGTTCGAGATGCAATGAATAAAGCTAAATCCCCAGCTGAAGCAGCTAATATCTTTTTAAAAGGCTATGAAAAAGCTGGCTCTGGGCATAACACATACCAAGCTTCGGCAAAACAACGCGGTGAGTATGCTGAGACATTTCAACCAGAAGAGCCTGGCTTTCTTGATACTATTACTGATATGCTACGTGGTTTATTTAGTAGTGAAGATGCTCAGTACAAAGCACCTGGTGGAATGATTGAGCCTGAAAGAACTGAAGGTATGTCGGACCAAGAGTACTTTGATATGCTAAAGAAGCATGCTCAAGATCAAACAGCAAACAATAAATTTACTGGCTATTATAGTGGTGATGAAGCGCTTGATGAGGGTAGTGATACATTTAATGCAGCACGTAGTCGGGCTGAGATGGATGAAATGCAAAGGCTTGTAGCTGAGGGGAAAGCAATGGACGCAGCGGAAGCAGCGAAAGCTGGTGACTTTGAAGTGCCAAGTATGTTTGCAGGTGATGATGAAGATGAATCTTCTGTACCCGCAATCACTGATGCACCTCCAGAAGTGCCTACTATTCGTAGCATTAATAAGATGGGTAAGACCGATAACTATCAAAAGAAAGATGGTGAATGGTTCCGTGTTAAAGCTGATGGCACCCTTGCAAGCAGCCCAGCAACTGGGTTGATTAAAGCAAACCTAAATAACCAAGAGTCTCCAATTACAGAAACAGTTTCAAGACCAGTACCTAAATATACTGGTGAGTTAACTGATGCTGAGTTGTATCCTGATGCGCCACCTCCAACCGATGCTGAAGCAAAAGCACGGATGGCAGAGGCTCAAGCTAAACTAAAGCTAGGGGCAACTATTAAAGGACCAGGTGATGTTGTTACAAGTATCGAAGATCTTGCTAAAGTAAAAGAGAAAGATCTTGAAACAGCTACGGGAACTTTAATTAATACTGTTGATTCCGCAGACCCTGCATTAATTGCAGTTGCTGCTGAAAAAGTTGAAGAAGCTCAAAACAATTTGGGCGAAGTTCAACAGACAGCTGCAGCAAGTCAAGCAGATGGTTTAGCAAGAAGTGCACAGCTAGCTCAAAGAAAGAAAGCAGAGTTAGATGCACGGATTGCTGCAATGCGTGAGCAAGTTACTACTTTCCGGGAGCGTGGATTAACCTCTGCTGCCGATCAATTAGAAGCTAAAGCAAATGCTATGTCTGCCGAATCAGCGGCTGCTAATGAACAAATCGGTGCGCTTCAAGCTGAGTCAGCCGCAAAGCAAGCCGAGGCAGATGCAATTAAAGCAGCAGGTACAGGCACTCCAACAAATACAACAGCAGCTAAGGAAGCTAAGAAAGAAACGCTGACAAAAGAAATTGTAGCTGGTGGTGCAAAGAAAGATGGGCCTGGTTCAGACCAGCCTGGTGCAAATGTAAGCTCAAAAGCAGTTGAAGACTCTGGTAATAAAGCTACACCTGAACAGAAACAAACAGCTATGACCTTTATGGAAAATGTGTTTGGTGATCTTTTTGATTCAAATGAACTTAAACGTATGGCTATTATGTACGTTGGCTCACGACTTATGGGTTATTCTCATGAAGGCTCACTTGGTTGGGCAGCTAAGAACTATCTTAAGCGTGTAGATGCAAAAACTACAGCTGCAGAAAAGTTTGCTATTGATAATGTTGGTAAGTTTACAACAAAATCTTTAGAAGGTTATAAGAAAAATAAAGACCTTACTACACTCGTACCACTTGGCAAACCTGTTGATCCTACTGGCACCAAAGAAATGTGGTATTCGCCAGAAGGCAAGCGAGTTCAAGCTGAAAAATATAAGGTTGGTGATGCATACATTTGGTCAGCTGATGGTGGTAGGACAGCAATACCTTCTGCTTGGCATCAAGACGCTGCGCGTGTTCCTAATACTGATAAGTACAATGATCGGATTAAAAGTGAAACCCCGATCCTTAAAGATGTTATTCAGGAACTACAAGAAGTTACTGGTGATAAGGCGGTATCAGGATCTGATAAGTTAGGAACTAAAAAGACTAGCTATAAAACGGCAATCCGGCCTGCTGCTGCTGCACAAGAAGTAGCAATGTGGGCCGCTAAGAATGGGATGGATGTAGCATCAGCATCTACATATGCACGTACTGCATATGAGATGGCAGTAGCTGCGGCTAATGAGGATACTAAACCATCCTCACTTATTCCATATCTTAATCAGCTTAAGATCCGGCAAGACACTGGCATTAATGAGTTGTTTAATGCCACTGTTAAGGATAAAGTTGTGCCAATGGATTCAGCAAAGATTGAAGGTCTTAGCACAATGTTCTTACGCCGTGCTGGTCGGGAAGGTGCTGTTAGCGATGGGACAAATCGTGATGCGGTTAATAAGTTTTGGACTGATGCTGCAGCAATCTGGGCACAGAAAGTTCAAGAGAACCCAGCTATTGTAGATGAGTATAAGGACCAAGCCTTACCTGGTGAAACAGCATTTTATGTATATGCAAGAACGCACTTACAGAAATAGGAGATTATAATGGGTGACTTTGATACACTATTTACTGAGACTAATGAGTTAGCCGGAAGCGGAGGTTTTACTTTTGCTGACGGTGATACACTCCGTAGTAGTGAAGGCAACCTACTCCGTATTGAAGGTCTAGAGGCAGCAGAGATTGCACACGTGACAGGACTTGGGGTTGACCCAGGAACTGCAGGTGGCGCAGCTGCCACTAGAACTTTTAAAAACCTAGCGAATAAGTTTGGGTTTAAGAATGTTGTTTATTTGACGAATGCCGATGGTACTCCAAAGATGGATGCCACCGGTACTCGTCAGATGATTAGACTACAAGATGATCTTGGCCGTGACTTTACAACTGAAGCAACTAAGCATGGTGTAAACCAGCTTGGTAAATACAGTACTGAAAATGAAATTCTTACAGCACAACTTGGAATGGCTGACAGATCAGCCCAGCTCGATGCACCCCTTAATGATTGGGAAAAGGGTGCGCTAACTATTGAGCAAGCTACTAATGCAGAGATGCGTAGAGATCAAGAGTTTAAACAAGTTGCTTTAAATGAGCAAGCCCTTGCCCAACTTAATGCACCTCAAATGCCTGGGGAAAGCGCAGCTGCTTATGCAGATCGTAGACAACGGGCATCTCGGTTTGTAGATACCTCAGTGCAAATTAGAAACCTTGATCGGACTTTAGATAATAAAGCAGTAAGCCCATTATCAGAAAGCTTTGATGTAGGTTTAACCGGACTAGCTGAAAGTATGTACGGTATTACAGAACTGGTTGGTACTAAAACTGATTGGGACTGGGCTAAGAATGTTGGGGAAGCCGGTATTGCGCGGCAGCGTGCATATCTTGCAGAGAAACCAGAGCTTAAGCTAAGCGCATTAAAACCTGTTGTTGATAAAGACGGTAATGTTACAGGTAATGAATGGGACATTAAAGGTATTGGAGAATTCTTTGAGTACCTTGGTAACAATGCCGCCGTTTCACTTCCTTATATGGCTGTATCAATAGGTGGTGCAGCGCTGGCCCCAGTTACTGGTGGCACATCGTTAGCTGCAGCAACTGGTTTAGCCGCTGCTAGAACTGTTGGTGCATCAATGCTTGCACCTGTTGCTATGTATACTGGGCAAACCTGGAATGAAATGGAAGGCGATAATAAGAGTGCAACATTAGCAATTGCTTCTGGTGTTACTCAATCTGTTCTTGATCGTTTAGGTTTGCAAGCAATCATTAGTGGTGGATCTATCCTAAAGAAAGAAACATTGGAGACTGCTACTCAAGGCTTTATTCGTAAGCAAGCAGCTGCAGGTATTACAGTTAGTGAAGATGTAGCACGTGAAGTTATTCTTAAAACCACTCGCTCAGAGATTGCAAAGTTTGCAGGCGAAGCAGCGAGGGTTGCAAAAGAACAAGTTGCAGCGCGTAATGTATTAAGATCTTTTGTTACGCAAGCTGGTAAGGGTATGCTAGGCGAGGCGGCTACTGAAGCTGCACAAGAAGCTACTGGTTATATGGCAGCAGTTGCAGGTAGTGATAAGCACTTTGATGCTGTTGAATTACAGAACCGATTGCTTAATGCTACGATTGCTGGTGGTACTTTAGGTGCTGGCTTTACTATTCCTGGTGTTGTTTATGATGCTGGTGCATGGGCAGATGTTGCAGTGCGTCAAGCGCCTGCAGAAGCTAAACGCTTGTCAAGAGCTGGTAAGCGTGCAAAAGAAGAAGAGCGTAAGTTTGGCCGTATTAGATCTATTCAAGAAGTAAATAAGCAGACAGCAGAAGATATTCAAAGACGAGGTGGTTCGTTCTCTACCTTTGATGATAAGAAGTCTGCAGCAAAAGTTGCGGATTTAAATCGTGATATTTTCCAGCGTGCTAAAGATGCTTGGGCTGCTGTCCCCGGTTTATGGCAAGGCTCAACACGCTTTATCTTTAAAGATGATTTGCAAGACCGCTACTCTGCGTTAGCTGAGCTTGCTGATACATTTGGCGGCAACCTTCAGCGTACATTTAGCGGATCAAACTTTGAAAATAGAAAGAAACATTTACTAACACAGTACCGGAATATGGTAGATTCACCTGCACAATATGCGCAAGCTGCTGGTTTTAAAACAATAAATCAAGGTGAGCTATCTAAGATTACTACTGCATTTGGTTTATGGTTAGGTAATCAAAGAGGTACGCCAGACTTTAATAACCTTCCTGCAGAATTGCAACAGCATAGAAACTGGTTAGGTCGATGGCATACACAAGTATCTACACTAAGTAATAAACTTTATGCAGATCAAGTGCAAGCTGCTGTAGATAATGGTAGACCTTCTAATCTTGGCTTTATTCAAAACTACTTATTTAAATATAAGTCATTTAATAAAGCAGCTATTGAAAAGAATGAGAATGGTTTTATTCAAAAGCTAATTGATAACTATAACTTTAGTGAGACTGATGCTCGTGAGTTAACTCAAAATATTCTTAATCAAGAAACATTAATGGGCAACTCAGATATGTTTTCGGTAGGGCAAGGTAGATTTATTCCTGCAGCACACCGGCGTCGTACACTTAATCTATCTGAGAATCCAGAGTTCTTAGAGTTTATGGAAACCGATGCGTTTACAAACTTATCTAATGCAGCAAAGTCTGCTTCTCGTTATATTACTTATCAAGAATTTCTTGGTGACAATAATGAAAAGATTAATGAGAAACTTAATCAAGCATTAGAGCAAGGCGCGCCAGCCGCGGTTGTAAATAAAATTGCAGCACAACTACAAGACTATCTTGATGCTGAATCAGGAAACTATAAGCGGTTAGAGAATCAAACACTGGCGAGGATACAAAAGAACTTAGGTATCTGGACTACTGTTGCTGGTCTACCACTTGCAACTATCTCTTCGTTTGTTGAGCTAGCAATTACAACTATTGGCCTGCCAAAAGAAATGATCTTTACGAATATTAAAAACGCTGCTAAAGAAATGTCTCAGGCATTATGGGAAACCATAACAGATCCAAGATGGAATGGTACCAACCGACAGCTTGCTAAGGAAACGCGCCAATCAAAAATTAAAGAGCTTGGCTTCTTTGATTGGGATGTTGGTGCTGCGCAAACTACAGGTGCTACAGAGAATACCCACGCCTCTCGGCACTTACTTGATAAGTACTTTAAAGTAATTGGCTTGCAGCAGTGGACAGACTTTACACGTAGTATTCGTGCATCGATTGCTGATGATTTTATTATGAACCATCTTAATACAATCACAGCACAGCGTAGATCCGGCGGTTTATATACTAATGAGGTTCAAGAATCGGAAGAACACCTTCGGAATCTTGGGATTAATGTTGATCGGCTTATTGAAATGAATGAGCAAGCAGGTATGTGGTCTGCAGAAACTGAAGCTGAGTTTGATGCGATGATGCTTGAAGCAGAGTTTAACTTTGTTAATATGGCTATTGCACTACCGGATACTTCGAATAGACCGTTGTTTTATCAGAACCAACACCTTGCTTTGTTCACACAGTTTCAAGGTTTTATTGCTACGTTTACGGCAAACCAAATCCCGCGTATGTGGGGTGAGTATGTTAAGCGTGGTACACCGGCTATGAAGTATAATGCTTTTGCTGTTATGATGACAATGCTTTTGCTTGGATTTGTATCACAGTATTTAAAAGACCTGCTAAAGTATGGTCAACCATCTCCATATCTTGATGACATGGAAAAGCTTCAGCGCGCTGTTGGTGCATCTGGTTTGTTAGGCACTGGTGAAAGACTAATTAACCTAGTCTATCCTATCTATGAGTCATCATCTGATAATGCGGCTGAGTGGTTCTTTAATACAATCTCAGGTGAAGCTGCGGCACTATCAAATGTATCGCGAGTATATGGCGCTGCAGGTAAAATCATTGAAGGCAAACCAGAGAAAGGTGTATATGACATACTTAAAACTGCCCCATTGCTGGGACCATTCAATCAACTTAACAGAACAATCGCAAGTGTATTCGAATAGGAGGATAGCACATGGCTAAATTCAGTGGACCTAGTGTAATAGCTGGGGCTCAACCCGTACTCCCTGTTGACCAGGGACAAGGGGATTTTGCAGATCTATTCTCCGCAGAGGCAACTCCCGTAGAAGCTCCAGAATCTCCGCAAGCTATTGCCCCTGGTTTACTTACTCCAGAAACTGCAGCAGCTGTTACAGAAGAACCTCGAGCTGTTGGGGATATAGCGGAAGCTGAAGCTGCGGTAGCGGCTGAGGCAACGGGTATAATACCTACTGCAACTGTGGTTGATGAAGCACTTTCGGAAGAGCAGAGGATGCGTGAGCGCGTCCCTGCCTTCACCGAAAAATTAAATAGAACAACACTATCACCGAGCTCTATTCAGAATAACCAGCCAATTGAATTAGCGCTATCACGTGCTGATAATGTAGGTGCAATTATTACTGAGCGAGTAAGTGGTGCTAAAATGACAGGCCTTGAAAGGGTTGGTCAGATCCAAGCAGGTTTTCCTGAAGCTGCATTCTCTGCGACAGATCCTGAAGGGAATGTGAAAGTCCCTGTTGCACCGGCATTACGTGGTTCAAATGTTAATGTTGGTGTACAAGCACTGCTGTATGATCCCCGTCTTTTGAATGCTGGTAAGTATGATGAAGCTACTGGTCGTATGTCTTTAGATCCAGAGTTCGGTAGAATTCTTGGGCTATCAACTGAAGCCTGGTTATATCAGCAGATGGATGCGTCAACTGAAGTTGCTGGTGAAATTGATGAAGCAACCGGTATCCCAGGTACACGGCAAGCGGATCAAATGGGTGGACAACGGTTTACAAAAGCACAGGGCAATCAGCAGCTCGGTCGTGAAATCTTTATGGCATACCAAAGGCAAAGGGCTGTTAACGAGGGTAGAGCATCTGATGAGTATCTTGCAGGCATAGATGAGATCTCGCCAGAAACCTTTACATTTATTGGTGACATGGCTAAAGAGATTTATGCCGAAGCTAATCCGGATATGGTGTATCGTGATGATCGCGAAGTAGATAGTGGCGGTCAAGTGTACTTTCAAATTAAACCTGAAGGCGCACGACAGTTAGATCAACTGAGCAATGACTTTAAAGGATTGATGGCTCAAGCCGAAGTAAAGCCTTTGAATGGAGTATCACCAACTGCTCAACCAATCTTTGAAGGCCGCATGAGAGTTCGTCCGGTTACTACTAAAGTTGGTGATTTAAAAGATTGGTCGCTAGTCCAAGAGTCTATGGCGAATTACCATAGTGTTGCATACGTAAATGATGCGGGTCGTGAGCGCTTAGCCTTTCTATTTGGTATGCTAGCTATGATTAATACTAATAATCCCGACAACCAAGTTTACTCTGGAATGTTTGATGTTGGTATAGCTAAGCTTCAAGAATTAGAAGGAGAAAAGCGTAGGCTCTTTGCTGAAGCTGAACGTGCAATAATTCCAGAAAGTAAAGCTAAGCTATTGCGTGATGCGGAAAACTATAATCCTAAAAAGATTTTACAAGGCATCCGTGAAAAGTTCCTTAATGTTGCTGGTGGATTGGCAGAATATTCTGGTAAAGAAAACCATTTAACATTTTCTATGCAAGCCTTAACTGGTCGTACTCATGTACAACAAACCTTGTATAATCCTGCTGCTCATAAGTTTGTACGCTTTGCAGTTGGTGGTGGAAATATATTTACCTGGACTCCAAGAAGCGGCGGCGAAATAGAAACAGCCTGGAAAGAAATCATTTCCGGTTTGTTATTTACCACTGCAAAAGAAGGTAAATCCTTTAAAGGCACAGAGCTATCAACTGCAGAACGCTTAAAACTTTTTGAGGAAACTATTGGAACTTCTCAATGGAATCAATTAGTTATCTGGGGCAATCAACTTAAAGATGCAAGGGATAAATTTAATGTTGATGCAGCTAAGCAAGCGGTTCTAGCCTTACGTCGAGCCCAATCACCTGACCAAGTGCAACAAATCAAAAAAGATATGGTGCAAAGATTTGGTAATGATCCTCTTGATGCAGGTTTAAAAGCTGAACTTGCAAAGCACGGTACCGAAGGTGCAATGTTTGCTAGCTTGTTTATCGATGTAGCAAACTATCAAAACGCACTTGATAAGAAGGCGCAGTTCTCTACTACGATTACTGTTGAGATGGATGGTAAGACGCATGGCCCTGCAACAAATGCAGGACTGCTTGGTATTCAATCGATGGCGAAACGTACTGGTCTTATTGTTGAGCAAGACTATTCGAATACAGATTGGCTTGACTCACGTAAAGCTATGGGCGAGTGGATGCAAGACCATGTTGAGGGTGTTATTGAAGCCGCTCCAGATAATCAACGACCTTACTTAAAAGATATTCTAAACCTAGCCATTAAAGATCGCGCAAACTTTTTGAAGAAGTCTCCTATGACAATGGGTTACGGGCAAGAACTACCATCACTAAAGATGCATGTTGAAACAACGGTTTATTCTGGTCCGCAAGCTGCGGATATTAAACGTGTTGCAGACGCTGCAGGAATTTCTTTAGGTGATACAGTTAATTTCCTACACACCATGCTTGTTGATTCTATCTTTGAAATCATGGACCCTAAGGTTGTAGCTATGGGTAGACTGCTTAAAGCAAATGGTTTGCTGTCAGTTATTAGTAATGATGTTCTTTACTTTGATAATGCTATGGGCTTCCGTAGTTATGCAGCTGGAAAACAAATGGATCCAGAAGCAACGACCTCGAGCTCCTTTGAATTTAAGAAAGGTGAGAAGGGTCGAAAGAAAGTAGCTGTTCAATTCTACAAAGAAAAAGCTGAAGGATCTGCTGAGCGTGCAGAACGTGGACCAGGTGGTTGGACAATGGGTCGGATCATTCCGGTTTCAGTTCAATCATACGATGGTAACATGATTGCCCGTACTGGATCAGGAGAGTCTTGGCAACGCATTTCATCTGCTGCTAAAGCAAAAGGTGCTAAGCCATTTGTTCTTCCAATCTTTGATGCGTTTGTTACTGACCTTGGTACATTTGCGCAAGTCAGGAATGAAGCTAACCAGAATTGGTTAAACGGTTTACGAGATCATAGTTATATTGAAAGCATTGCTGGAACTTGGTTTGAAGAAACCCAAGCAAAGATTGCTGAGCGCTTTAGGTCAGTTGATCCAGATGCTAAGGTTAATCTTGAAGAAGATGGACCTTATCGTGGGCTCGCTTTTATGCTAATGAAAGATGAGAAAGGTCTGATGGAATTAGGTAAAGCGTTTTCAAAAGTAATGAAAGCACCGCGTAAAACCCCTGGTATTTCCATCAGTGATTATACGGCGCAGCTAGGTCGTGCAGGCCAAGACTTAGCAGAAAAAGTTGAAGCAGAACTACGTAGAATGGGTATTGATATTGAAGATCCTGTTAAAACTAACAGAGAAATCTATAGAATTATCCGTACTATTACTAACATGCTTGAGCTACCAACGCGAAACAAAGAAGCTATTGCAGTTACGTCACGTGATAAGGCAGCATTACTTTCTAGAGTAAAGGCTGATCGCTTAACACAAATGGATCTGTAGCAGCATATAGTCCCTAAGGTTACTGAAAAAAATAAACCCCTAAGAGTACCATAACGGTATCTCTTAGGGGATTTTTATTTCAATTAAATTATATTCTCTTCATCTTCATTATCATCGTCACTGTCTTCTGTTACTTCAATAAGGATCATATAATTTCCGGTTATTAAAGAAGCAATCCATAAACATAGGTTTGCCATAAGTAAGAATGGTGCGGCTAGAAAATCAGTCATTGTTAATCTTTCGATATGCTTCTTTCTTCCAAGTCTCTGCAGCTTGTTCACCCTCTGGCCCTGCATTATTAGCTGCATAATATTCTTTAATTCGATTGTATTCTGTGTCAATAATTAATTCGTCAAGTTGACGGTCAGTCATTGAGTTTGCTAAGGACTCATCCATCCCTAGCTCACTCAATGCTGTTTTGTTATCTGGCTCAATGCCTAACCGTACTGGAAGAATTCCACTAGGTTTACGCGAAGAAGTAGTCACTGTTAGTCACCTCTCTAATCTCCAGAGATCCAAGCTCTGGTTGTGGGTAGTTAAAATTGTTAGGGTTAGTTACAATCATCTGCTCAATAACATCAAAGAAGTTCCGATAGTTATACATGTAAACAAACTTTTCTTTAATAAGTTCAAGTAGCTTATCTACATCGCAGGCATGCACACTAAAGGAATCATGTACAGCACCGAAGTCTGCATCCCATTCTTTAATTACGCTAGCCATATGCGCAGCATCCATTGAGTGCACAAAGTTAGGTGAGATGCCTGACATAAAAGATCTAATCTTTGGTTTGTCTGTGTTCTCTTTACCAACATGCTGGATGCGTATTGTATCTGTTAGTTCTTCTGTGCCATCCTCTTTCTTAATTGTAGGTTTAATCTTGCGTTCACTACAACTAATAATTGCTTTCTCTTTGAATTCGTTTTCAATGAATGCTTCATAGATAACTGGAAAGCCAGATGGTGTTGTCCAGGTAATTGCTTTTTGTTGTGTTTCTTTTGCATAGTCCGATGCAATCTCTGCTTCTGCAATCTTCTGTAGAAACTTCATAGTCTGCAGTGGACCAGCGCAAACCTCATCAATTGATTTTACTAAATGCTTAGCAAGTAATTGACAGTCTTCCTCAGTGATATTATATTTCTCAAGGTATCCTTCAACATGACAATCAAGATACATGTTCTCAGCAATCTTCTGAGCACCAGCACTATAAGCACGGGTCATAGAACCGCGCTTAGCAATACCCTTACGGATATGTTTCATGGGCATCTGGCGCTCGCTGAACCACTCTGGTAATCTTGTAATAAGATTCTTAGCGCACTGGACATAGAAGTCTTTCTGGATCTCTTGAGGAACTACGCCTACTAATTCACCGGCTTGTTTATCTTTAGACATGGCAGACAAATGTTGCCAGCCATTGTTGCTACCATCTACAGGGATAGGTAAGTGTGTATAGTATTCACCTTCCGCCTGCAATGCATTGTAGATTTCAAGTGCACAGGAAAGTAATGTGATTGGTTTTTCTGCCGCTAGGTCAATGCGTTCTTCTGCAGCAATCTCCATTAGCATATCAATGTTATTATCTGTCCATGCTTCACGGTCTTGTAAGGTCATCTTATCTACGGAGATATCTTCTAGCTCTTCCTCTTCAAGGTACGGTTGATAGTCTGTAGATAACCATGAGGGTAGCTTGTCCTTTGCATAGGTTTGGTTATAGCAACAAGCAATATGAATCTTAAGTCGTCTTAAACCTTCCTCGGTCATTAGCTTTCCACGGCTGAATAACATTTGGCCTCTAGCAATATCATTGCTTTGAAAGTTTAAGAACGGTGTTGTATAGTATATCCGACCGCGATAGTCTGCTTCGGTATATTGGTAAAAGGTTTTATCCCCAATTAGTTCTGATCGTACCATAGTTAAATCAAACTCAATGATCTTAGACTTATATTTCTTTGGGAACTTTTCATACTGGCTCAGAATTTTATTACGGTTACGAAGAAGTATGTCTCGTACTTGTGTATTAATTTTCCAACCAGTTTGTTGTAGCACATTCATGCTGTGGACAAAGTCGCGATAGAGATATTGTTGGAACTCCCCACTCCTTTGCTCAGTCCATCCTTTGATAACTGGTCGTTCAGTAGGTTGCATTAACTGTGAGATTGGTAGTGGCATCTCAAAGACAGTTCCTTTTAATAACTCCATTGACCCTTCAGGTATTATTAGATCCCATTGTTCTGGGACCACTACATAATGGGTACGACTTCGCTTGAGGCTACGGTCTAGTGCTTCCATAGGTACAAAGGTATCACCCTTGTTCTTTCCTATATTAATCTGATGTGTTTGGTAGAACGCTTCAAGAAACAAATCACCCATCATAACTCGCATCTTAAACCAATCCCAAGGTGCTAAATCTTTCGGATCATAATTAATATCGTCTAGAATATAGGTGCCAATCGTAACACTAAGATGCGTTAAGTTAGCTTCACCTTGGTATGATTTATTTCCACGAGTACTATTACGTGTGAAGTGTTGCTGGATAGTATCCATTGCAAAGATTAGGTAGCTCTCAAGATCTTCTGGGTATGTTAACTTCAGAAGACTACAGGCAATATGGGCTTTAGCTTTTCTTATTTTCTCCTGGAGGTATTGGAGTTGAGCCTTCATATTTAATCCTATCTAATTTTAGTTTAGAAAGTAAAAGTAATTTACCGGTGTCATCGGTATAGTCCTCAGAGAATACTACTCTTTCAATTCCGCTTTGTAGTATTAGCTTAGCACATTCAACACAAGGAGTGAGGGTACTATAAATTGTAGCTCCCTCAGAAGACCCTGTGCTTCTTGCGAGTTTACATATTGCATTTGCCTCAGCGTGAATTACTTCACGTTTTGTTGCGCCTGACTCGGACTTACATTCATTATCCATACCAGCAGGCATCCCGTTGTAGCCCAAGCTAAGAACATTTCCGTCCTTAACTATGATGGCTCCAACCTGTCTCTCATAATCATGGGACATGCTTGATACTTGATAAGCAATACCCATGAATAGTTGATCTAGTTTTTCTTGACTTGGCATTTATATACTCGTAAAAGTTTCGGAACCGGCTCTTAGTCTTCCGGTTTCTGGGTTGTATTTTGCAGAGCCAGCTCGACCAGTGAGACCAGTGAAGCGTGACTTAAGGACTCTAAACTCAATTGTGTTTCGTTCGATTTGATCGTCCGAGACAAGGTTTCGCGCGAAGGCAATGATGTCGAACGAGATCTGCTTGATCGAGCCACTGCCTTTGATGT
>OEFV01000013.1_pt1 | contig 20307 bp, 34 predicted proteins | sample 1498691 | NCBI WGS metagenome assembly OEFV01 (sample SAMEA3275497, study PRJEB22092) | marine metagenome | biome: ENVO:00000447 marine biome; feature: Sheltered location near shore and weather station; material: Particulate matter on a 0.22 Um pore size filter | collected 2014-06-21T08:00:00+00...
AATTTGTGGGTCTGTAGGTAATCCTCTAATTTTGTGCGGCATTCTTGTGTCCATATTTGGTTATTGTCAGTCATGATGTTTCTCCACTATCGCTATCGCGCATCATTTCTTGGGCATCGTCTAGTGCGCGCTGTTTGTATTGGCACCAGTCTGGCGTCTTCATATCCTCTGGAAGAGGCCGCGCTTTTCCCTGTTCATCTTTGTTCCACACACAGCTTTTGTGGATGCGGCCTTGGCAATCGAATCGACCGCTTTGACACACGGCGGACAGCTTGTTCGGTTCGTCTTCAAACTCAATGACCACTGGTCCGAATGTCTTTTGGTAATCATTCATTGGTTATTCTCCTTCTGCTTTGGTTAGCTCTTCTTTGGTTGCTTCATAGAGCTCTTGCATTTGTTTCACTTGACGCTTGGCAATCTCAGCTAATGCCTTAATCTCTTCTGCGTCTTGTCTTGCTGCGCTATACCGATTGGCATCGAGCCGCATGATTTCAGCCTTACGCTCAATGCGATTAAGTACTGCTGCAATCGTTACACCTTTCATGGTTCTCCTAGCCTTCTTGTTGCTTCTTATAAAAAAGGCGGGACCGAAGCCCCGCCAATTCGAGGTAAACCTCTAGCAAATTAGAATGGAATTTTATCATCCATAATTGTGTCTACACTCGGTTTGCTTGATGAGCCCTGCATGTTGTCCGAAAGATTGAACGTCATGTATGGCTTGTCGTCTTTCATCTTGCGCCATGCCGCGATGCGACGTGACTCACCCATTGGGCCAGTGTAATCAGGTGCAGATTCATTGCCTTTCTTGTCGTTCTCGAAAAGAACTGCGACCTTTTCATAGACCTCGATGATTGTTTTGCCAGCGCGTGTCTGATCTTTGACGAGTGTGATCTTGCGATCCACCCCTTTGTCATTGACCTTGCCCTGAAGGATCAGCTTTTGCGTATCGAATGGTGCGAACGCAGCGCCTCGGTCCGTGTTGTCGTATGTATCTGCCATGCTTCTGGCTCCTTAATTTATTTGATGAATCAACCCTGTCGTCACCACCCGTCGTTACTTTGTGGTGGCTTGCCCCCGCTGTCGTACTTGTTGCCATCCATCTTCCCAAGGAAGACATCAGCATCGCATCCGATATGGGACAGGGCTTTTGTCAGGCCATCAGTGATAGCCATCTTTGGCGCGTCCTCAGCCATACGGCCCTTGGCTGCGTCAAAGAACTTACGGCAGCCAGTGAAGGCACCGAATGAGTTTGCAGGTGTGGTATGCCAGACGGTGACATGAGCAAGGACTGCGCTGTCTCCGTTAGATAGGTTCACTATCTCTGTTGTATTGTGCCAGCCCCAGCCATCACCGACTGGTCCGAACTGTTCGGTCATCTTCATAACCTGATACTGCGGATCAATGGCTGTGAAGCTGCGCGCTCCGAAGCTAATCTTCTTGAGATACTTGGGGTCTGACTCTGTCAGGTGGTTCCATATTGTCATGTTGCTCATAGTGTTCTCCTTACTTGCGCGTTGTGATGCGCATTGCGCCGCGCTTGTCGCGCTTGATTGTTAGAAGGTCGTTGTAAACCTCTCGCTCATTCTTGCCGACCATTCCTTTCAGGTCTTTCTTGGCGGACTCGAATGCTTTGGCTGCTGCTTCATGCTCAACGTAGTCATGAGCTTTGGATGTGAACTCATTGTCTGTTGAGGCATCTCTGCGGACCATGTTGTCCACCTCGATCTTGTCGATGCTGACTTGCGGCGCATGAATATCAACTGGTTCTTGATCCCGTACAACGTAACCCCAGAAATCCGACACCACTGCCCACATTGAATTGAAATACTCTTGGTTGCGCGCGACATATGCTGACTCCCACTTGCTGTTGCCGAATATCACGGACAAATAAATGCCATCAGCATTAGCCAAGTGCGCATAGGTTTGAATCTGCGGCATGTAATACTCGATTACATTGTCCATGTTATTCATCGCATTGGTGTGCTTCGCTTCGATGATTGCGCTGCCCCACATTCCGTCAACGGTTCCTCTGGTGGGGACATCTCCGATTACTTGCTCGAAAGACTTCTGAGTATCTGTGATTATGCAGTCATGCTCATACTCAAACCACTCTATGTTGAAGTCTTCTGTCCATGATCCAAGTTGAACAGCGATGTTTCTGCTAAGGTCATCACCCTCACTGCGGCCAGTCTTGACCTGCCATAGCTCAAGCCAGTGGCCCTGCATAATGCGGACGCAATCCGACCCTCCGATAAATCCAGTACGTTTCATTTGGTTCTCCTTATTGATGTAGATTACTGCTCATGTGCAGTGGTTGCAAGGTAATGTTGATAGGGCTCGAAGTTTTCTTCACTCAAGCCATGCTCTTCTATTAACTTTTTGCGATGCGGATCGCGCAGATACATGTCTGGAACAGCCTTGCACTGAGCGATGCGCTGGGCGTTTATGGCGTAGTGGTCAGCAACATATTGAGTTGGCGCTGTAGCCCCCCTTGTATCGCCTTTCATGGCTGCTCTGAGCCCTTCCGTGAACTCTTTGACTGACGGCAGGGTGCGTGTCTTCGCAGATTGAGTCACCTCTTTCGCTGTGAGGGCGACGAGGTGGCTCATCCGCTCCTGTGTAATTTGATTTGGAAGGTTGCGGTTGAGTGCGTCAATGACATCCATAGCAACAGTCGTAGGATCAAGGTCGCGCGGCATGTTGAATCGTGTCACGATCTCATCCTTGAACCACTGCTTCAGGAATAAAATGCGCTGGTCATAATGCACTGAGCCACCCCGCTGTCTTCTTAGTTTCTGTTTTCTCTGACTCAAGGTCATCTTCCCAGCGCTCTCCGTTGAGCCACGTTGAGGGGTGCGGGATGTATTGCTTCTCGGTCCCCATCTCTTCGCAGTGCTTGGAGTAATGGAGTGCGCCTTGGATTATCTCATCGCCACTGGCAAAGCTGAGCGCCTTCTTGAACGCAGTGCGAGCAGCACCCTTACCAATGCGTCGGGGGTAGGCCTGCCAGAAGGCTTGGAACATCGGCGTATGATTTGGATGTGCCAATTTGTCATGCGAAGATGTATTACTCTTACCAGTTACATCTAGCTTAGTAATATTACTAACTACTTCGGGTGACAGATTGTCATGCCGAGGTGGAATTTTCTTAATGTTTTCGTCGCTCATATCTTCCTCCATCGAAGTCATTGCATAGAAGTTGGGTTTGTTTGGGCGTCTCTTGATGCGAATGTAGCCATGATACTCCAGCCAGTTGATTCCCCTGACTACAGTTCTAACATTGAGCATTGTATCTTGAGCAAGCCTAACCTGAGACGGGAAGCATTCGCCTCTCGCATTGCAGTATGTAGATAGCGCAATGAGAATGACCTTTGCTGTTGGATTACCCATTGGCATCAAGGCTGTGTCTATGATAAGATCATAGTCGATCATGTTGGTTCTCCGCCGTTGATCGTCTGTTGCTATCAATACTTATGGGGCGCTTTTGCAGGGAGCGTCCCATTTTTTAACATCAGTCAGGCCATAAGCTCTTGTCCAATGACAGTGTGTAATGACCAACTCTCTTGCCACCACCTATATCTACGCGGTCGCAAAAGATGGGCCAGCCATCTTGCTTTAGTTCATAAATTCTACCCGCAAGCCTGAGACTGCCAAACATTTTCAAGGCTTCGAGCGGTGTGATTGTGGCACCTGTCTTTAGGTGCTCAAGTATCTCCAGATTCTGTGACATTTTGGTTCTCCATAATTTGCTCAAACACTTCACCTCTTAGGATGACTATGGTTTGAGGCTCTCCGTTTCTTCGTTTGTAGATTGCTAAGTCTCTCTTATCGAGCACAGTGAACGGACTAGGAAAGCCAGACTTATCTCTGTACTTTATCTCACCTACCAGTTCGTGTCCCATGAGCTCGACTTTGATGTCCCCCCTATATTCTCCTCCCAACGCTCCACTGAGGGGCTGGCGTTTCGCTTTGATGCCGATCTTCGTGAGCCACTCCACGATTTTTCTTTCGTGATAGTATCCTTTAGACTTATTCTTGTTTGCCATATGTCCCTCTCGTAGCAGTCAATGCAAATGTACCAATGCTTCTGAGTGGTACGCTCGTGACCGTTCTTGAGGATAGCCACAAAGTCCCTGACCTTTAACTCGCAAGAGTCACAGATCGACATTCCTTTTTTTAACTTCGATTTTGTACCCAAGAGCATCCAACCAACACATCAGCATGAATCCAGAAGGGATTCGTTTGTGTGTTTCCCACTTATGCACCAAGGATACAGTGCAACCTATGTTATGGGCTAGTGCTTCTTGGCTTATACTTTGCTCTGATCTTGCGTATATCAACTCTTCGACCAGACTCTCGTAGTTCTCTGGTATCGTTACGGGCTCTCTCAAGTGCGTAAAGTTTTTCAATGGCCTTCATAACCCTTCTTGCAGTCTCATGCCGCAGTTCAGTAGCGCCGTTGATTGTTCGATAGTAAGTCGAGGTTGGTACGCCAGCAGACTTGAATGCTTTAAGCAGAGGAACCTTACATTCCTCCGCTCTGTCGGTAAGTGTTGTGAGATATGAGTTCATGCTGCATACTTGCAGCACTGCATTCGATTAGTCAATCTCCTCTTCAATTTCAATCTCTCCACTGCCATCGCACTCTTCGCACACCTCCCATGTAACGTAGATGTCACCATAGGAAGCGGTGAAACTCATTGGTCTACAGTGCTCGACTTCGACCTCGCCGTTGCCGCCGCACTCTTCACATTCCTTCAGCATTTTCTTTCCTCTCAACTTGGATCATTTCAATTTGACCAGTGCCACCGCATACAGTGCAGCGTTCCCAGCCAGCTTGGGTGGGGTGGACACGACCACCCTCACCTGCGCACTCAATGCAAGACTCAATATGGAATCTCGTCGTCAAGTTCTGGCAACTCATTGTTGTCCTCCCATGCTTTGGTTGCTCGTTCAACAAACTTATCCTTATTAAACAAGGGGTTCGTTGCTGCTAACTCGTCAGCTATGTGATGCAACTTAGAGGGCCACGCAACGTGCGGCCCAATCTGATCTGCGATAAACTCATAGTGACTGCGTGACATTCTCGGCGCTGCTTGTGCCATCAAAATACTCCTTCAAGTTCAAGGTTCTCAAACCTGTTGTGCTTCATTGCCTTGGCGATTGAGTCCTCACGATTGCGTCGTGCTACCTCTGGATTGCGCAAGTCCGATGTGTGTGTGGCCCAGTAAGTCATGGCATTATACAAAGCCCACTTGTTCTTACCGAGGTTGGCACTCTCTCTTGCCCAAATGCTAAGCAAGTTCTCCAGCTGCTTCTCATTAGACTTATGCACAAGCTGCTGTCGTGACGGTGACTTGGCTATTGTATGCTTGAAAAACGCTTCGGCCATGTGATCTGACACATGAATCTGCATCCATTGCACCCACATGTCTCTGTTGTTCATGAATACATCAATGCCATTCACCATCTTCTGAGCGCTGCCCTCGATGTTGATTGATTGCGTGTGCTTGAAGTTGCTGCGGGCTGTACCCATTGGTGTTGTGCAACCATTGAGACACCACAAGCGCAAGCCGTCAGCTGCCTGCGAAAACGACCAGCTTGCATCATATGAATTAAAGAAGTTGATGCGGTACTGAACGATGTCACCAACGGCAGGCTCGACGGTGATATTGTTAAATAGAATTTCACCTCGCATCTTACGACCGTCTTCTATGACCTTGATGCTGACTGTGTAATCGTCAGACAAGTCAGCTTCTTTGACTGCATCTAACGTGCTGTTAACCACATCGTCATGGCTAAGCACACGATAGCGTGAGCCGTGAACGCCTAGCACTTGGTTGTTGTCGGTGCGAACAACGGCTTGTGTGCCGTTGATCTCCTTGCCTAGTTGGTCAAACACTGGTTGCGCTTCGACTGGAAAGCTCCAGTCAGCTGAATTGAAATCAAGCATCGTTATTCTCCACAGTTTCTACGTTGTGCTTTGCATATCCTTTGACATGCTCTCCTTCGTAAGCAAGTGATGAACCCGCCTTCTCAAGTGACTCATTGAGAATCTCGATGATCTTCTCACATGTATAAGACTCAAAGTCGGAAGAGTTCTTGAGGAAGCCGATCAGTTGGTTTGCTTCCCAAGGTGTAAGGCTCATCTTGATCTGGACGTTGGTTACGTCTGTGAATTCATACTTCATTGTTGGTTCTCCTTGACCATTTTTGCAGCAAGATTCCATGCCATTGCTGCGGCTGTTGCGAGGTGGGCAATGTCTTCTTTGTCGTGAAGATTGATCCACTTCATTAGTTCATCCCAGTCATTCGGGGTATGAAACAGGTTGATTGGCTTTACCATTGTTGGTTCTCCTAACTAACAACATACTGCTTATGTGCAGTGATTGAAATGCTTTTTGTTCACTCATCGAAACTAAGCAAGCTGTGAAACTCGACCTTGTAGACTGTCTCCTGTTCTTGTTGCCCGCGCTGCAAACTGTCTTGCCTGTGGCCCCCGGATCGAGAGACGGGCCATCGCGCGCATCGGTTTGAACGTAGAAAGAGGGGGAAGCACTTGGCCTCCCCCGTCTCAATCCTTAAGCCACGTCTGCCTCTTGGGTCTCGACCCCGTTGGTCTGTAGCTCTGTCGTCTCAGGTAGTGCGACGCCCAACCGTGCAAGCCTTGCCTGAAGCGCTGTGCTTGCGACCTGCGTGGCGGGCTTGGTTTTGTTTGTTGTCCACCCTTCGTATGGTCTGAATACGTCTCCTGTGGCTGCCTCATACACTGCTGCTGTGCTGTGGTAGAAATCCTCTAGGCAAGTGACCTGCTCCTCGAACCGTTCGACCCAGCCAGCGGCCTGATCTATAGCGTTGAGGTCGATCTCTGTTCCTCCGGCTGTAGCTAACGTATTCTTCAGATGCGCTTGGGCACGGCTGAGTTTATGTGCAACGCCGCGAACACGTCCGTTCTTATCGGTCGATGTGTCATGTAGCTGACGCCATGCGAAGTTGGCGAGTGACTGCAAGGCTAGGCGCTGGTCCCAGCCGAGGTTGTTGACTTCATCGTAGCTCCCTGTCTGCTGGTTGTACCGTTGCGCAGGGTCGTAGAACTCAGCCGCAATTCGCGAGAGTGCTTGGGTCAGTGTGATTTCTACTTCGCCGCTGTATGCTGCGTTCAGGTCTTGTTCGATCAGGTTGGTCATTGTCATATCCTCTGTGTTTGTTGACATATTCTGTTGTTTATACCTAAAGCCAAGGCCGGGACGGGGTCGGCGGGAAAGGGCGCTTGCCGCTCGTGAAACCCTTTCCCGCTGAGACCGACCCGGCTAAGGCATTTACTCATCTTCATAATTTATTAGTGACTCTTCGACTGGCAGATAGTCGTCCGAGTTGATGATGCGGTATTCCCATGTGAACGGTATGAGAAGGTCTGATTCGCGCACCTCGCGTAGAGCTTCTGCCCGAGTGCTGAAGCCTGTCCATGTCGCCATCAGCTTGTCGTCTTTCTTGAATTGTACTTCGTATGTCATGTCTTTTCCTTTCGTCACCTCACACAAGACCACCTTGTGGATGTCCAATGACCTGCGAAAAAATTGATCGAGCCGAGCGCTGCGAGGGAATCGTCAAGGGAGTTTAGCGGAGCGGCGAAGACCAAGACACGCGCAAGACACGCGGACCTGCACAAGCCGGATAATCGAAGTGCAAGATTAGCCAGCCATCACAACGAGCAGGCGCGGAAGGGAGCATGTCGAGCATGGCGCAGGGCTTGGCAAACTACCGACCCGTCACGCGCAAGTAAGCAAAGCGTCTGAGCATGAGGGGTTGACGACTCATCAATTTCTGGCCGCTAGGAGAGACAATCCGCACGGGGGTTCGTGTGTGTGTGTGATGATTTACTTGCAACGAAGGGAAGGAGCGATTGTCGAGGATCGGGGCCCCACCTAACCCGCCGGAGATTGAAGGAGTGTAGGAAGCCTGACGCAGGAAGGTGACGAAGCGCAGGCAATCGACAAGGGTTGGGAAGGGGAGTGACGAGCAATCGCGGATGACCGGGCAACTCGCCGGACAAGGGATACTCACCCAAAGGGCAGAGACAAGCAAGGCGCAGGCTCTGTTCATGAGTAGCCCGCTCCGACCAAGGGGAGGATGGCCCAATACAACAGTTTGTGCGTTGACACAGGGGTTTGAGAGCGTGCTATCAACGGGGGGAGAGAGGGAGAGGGGGGCTCAAGGAGTAGAGAATGACTGAAGTTACGCAGAGAAAGCTAACCAGCAAGCAATCAGCGCTGGTAGATATAATGGTAGCGGAAGGCCTCAAACCAGCACAAGCCGCTGAAAAGGCAGGGTACGCCACCGGCAAAGCTGGATACGTCAGCGCATACAGATCACTCAAGCTACCCCATGTGCAGCAGTACATGATGCAACGAATGCACGAGGAGTTCGGACTCAGTGCTGTAGCCGCCCTGAACACCACTCGCAGGCTGTCCCAAGGTGCCAAGAGTGAGTACGTTCAGCTACAGGCGAGTCAGGACTTGCTGGATAGGGCCGGGTACAAGCCGATAGACCGGAGCCAAGTACAGGTAGCTGGCGACATCAAGGTAAGCATTGACCTAGGATAAACGCGCTGCGGTCAGTCAGGAGACAGGGGGGTGGGGGGAAAAGTAGAGGTGCTAGTTACTGTAATAGTCCCTGACAAGCATTTTTCCCTGAAAAAGCTCGATCAACAAAAGTGAGGAGATTGCTTTGAGTCGTTATGATAGGAGTCCTGAGAAGAGCAAGCGTTCTGACACGAGCGTTGCTAAGGAGAAGTTGAGGAGTGTTGGGTATGGCAAAGAGTCCAGCGTGGCAGCGGAAGGCGGGCAAGAACCCTGAGGGTGGATTGAACGCCAAGGGTCGTGCGAGTTACACGCAGGGTACGTTGAGGGCCCCTGTGAAGAGTGGTGACAATCCTAGGCGGGCGAGTTTCTTGGCGCGGATGGGGAACATGAAGGGTTCTGAGCGTGACGAGAAGGGTAAGCCTACGCGTCTTCTTTTGAGTTTGAAGGCATGGGGTGCTTCTTCAAAGGCTGATGCTCGTGCCAAGGCTAGGGCTATTAGCAAGCGGAACAAGGCGAAGAAGGATTAGTGGTATGTGTTTTGCATCGAAGCCGAGGTCGGCGGAAAGTTTTTATCAGGACATCAAGCCTGAGGAGTTGAAGCTGGGTTCTCTTGGCACTGACCCTACTGATCGCATTGCGCGTTCTTTGAATTATGGTGAGTATCGTACTGGTCAGCAGCGTCGCACTTTGCTTTCGCCTTATATGGTTCAGTCGAATGGAGCTAAGTGATGGGTTGGAAGTATAAGAACAGCGATATGGTTTGGGATGGTGAGACGCATGAGTTAGCGGGGCGCACCTTTACTGGCGCTACACGCACTTCTGAGTCTGCACCTTTGGTTTGGGTAGAGGAGTCTAAGAAGATCGCCTCCCCTTCTAAGCCTAGGCAGCCTAGAAAGAAGCAACCACCCAAGCCCAAGGGCGCAACAGCATGGGATTGATATGAGCTTTATCAACACTCTTTCTCAGCGTGAGCGAGAAACACTTAGACGGGTTGTGCGGATGGTTCACATGAAGCACTTCCCTAAAGATTTTGCCAGTGACTATGAGGCTGACAAAATCATTGAGACGATTGGCCCTGAGGCTGCTGGCAAGATGATTGAGCTGGGAATTGATCGGGGGATACACAATGCCTAAGGGTCTTTATGCGAATATCAATGCGCGTAAGAAGAAGGGGATTAGCCGTTCCAAGTCCAAGTCTACGATCAGTGACAAGGCTTATGCCAGTATGAAGGCTGGCTTTCCTAAGAAGAAGACGCTGTTGAAGCGCGATGGTTGATTTTAAGTACAGGCCTGACGGTGAAGTTCTGAAGGCCTTTATGAAGGACGAGACGTTCTTTCGCGGCATTCGCGGTCCTGTTGGTAGCGGTAAGTCTGTGGCCTCTTGCGTTGAAGTATTCCGCAGGGCGCTGGAGCAGCAGAAGGGGCCGGACGGTGTTCGTAAAAGCCGATGGGCTATCATTCGAAATACCAATCCACAGCTAAGGACAACGACGATCAAGACTTGGCTTGACTGGTTTCCTGAAACTAGCTGGGGCAAGTTCACTTGGTCGGTTCCCTATACTCACCACATCAAGAAAGGCGACATTGATCTTGAGGTTATCTTCTTGGCTCTTGATCGGCCTGAGGATGTGAAGAAACTTCTTTCGCTTGAGCTTACTGGCATCTGGATCAACGAGGCGCGTGAGATACCCAAGAGTATCATTGACGCCTGCACTATGCGCGTTGGTCGTTATCCTTCTATGCGTGATGGTGGTCCGTCATGGACGGGTGTTATTGCAGATACAAACGCGCCGGAGGAAGATCACTGGTGGCCTATCATGTCTGGTGAGGTTCCTATCCCAGATCACATTCCGCGTGAGCAGGCTAAGATGCTGGTCAAGCCGACCAACTGGCGGTTCTTTACGCAGCCCTCTGGCATGGTTGAGACTCGCGATGAAGACGGCGAGATCAACGGGTACAAGCCAAATGCTGAGGCTGAGAACCAGAAGAACATGATGAAGTCTTACTACCCCAATCTTATTCAGGGTAAGACGAAGTCATGGATTGATGTCTATGTGATGAATCGCTTTGGCCACATTCAGGATGGGAAACCAGTGTATCCGATGTTTGCGCCAGAGGTTCACATTGCTAAGGAAGAGTTGCCCATTGCGGCCAACCTGCCTGTTTATGTTGGCGTTGACTTTGGGCTGACACCAGCGGCTGCTATCGGTCAGAAGGTGCGCGGCAGGTGGTTAATCCAGTCAGAGATTGTGGCGGTTGATATGGGGGTTGTCAGGTTTGCAGAGGTTCTGCGCAATGAGCTATCTACTCGTTTCTTTGCCTGCCCAGAGGTTCACATATACGGCGATCCGGCTGGTGACTTCCGCGCACAGACCGATGAATCAACGCCGTTCCAAATACTTCGTGGCGCTGGGCTCAAGGCTTACCCAACGCATTCCAATTCCGTTGATCTTCGCCTTGAGTCTGTTTCATCTCAGCTGATGAAGATGACTGAAGGCAAGCCAGCGTTCCTTCTTGATCGTCGGTGCAGCATGTTGATTAAGGGCTTTGAGGGCGGGTACAAATACAAGCGTATGGAAGTTAGTGGTGAGCGATACGCTGATAAGCCTGACAAGAATATGTTCTCGCACATCCACGATGCGTTGCAGTATCTTATGCTTGGGGCTGGAGAGGGCAGGGCGTTGATGAACAATCAGAAGCCAATGCAGCCGACAATCGCAAAGCGTGACTTCGATGTGTTCAACAAGAAGCCAGCAAGAGGGCAGCGCAGGCAAGGGCTCTGGGCGCGCCTTTGAGTATTGTGCGTTGATTTCAATATGGCCTTATGCTTTCAAGCCATAAAATTGCAGGAGATATGAAATGTGTTTTAGATCACAGGCACAAAAGCAAGCGGAAGCAGCTGCGAACCAGCAAAGCGCAGAGTCCCGAGCAGCGGCAGAGCTTGAGCGTCAACGGGTAGTTCAGCAGCGCGCAGAGCAGAAGAGCAAAGATATTGAGGGAGCTCTTAGCCGAAGAAGTATGAACCAAGGTCGCCGTGGCAGCAGTGGCTCACGCGGTCGTCGTTCTCTTTACTCTGCTAATACTGGCGCTGGATTTATTAGCAGGTTTGATTGATGGAAGACGCAGCAAAGAAATACATCTCGAAGTATGAAAAGGCTAAAGCCTTTCGGGAAAACTGGGTTCCATTGTTTGAGGAGTGCTACGAGTATGCGCTCCCCCAGCGTGAGTCCTTCTATGCAGAGACAGCTGGACAACGGCGAGATGATAAAATCTTTGACGAGACTGCGGTTGTTGGTGTGCAAGAATTTGCAAGCCGACTTCAAAGTGGCATTGTTCCCAACTTTGCTCGATGGGCTGACTTCACTTCTGGCAGTGAGGTTCCGCCAGAGGATCGTGATCGGGTAAACAACGAGCTCGATGAAGTCACTGAGTATGTCTTTGAGGTGCTGCAAAATTCTAACTTCGGTCAGGAAGTGCATGAGTCATTCATGGACTTGGCGGTTGGCACTGGAGTTCTGTCAGTTGAAGAGGGTGACGCACTAAACCCTGTCGTCTTCTCTGCAATCCCGCTGCCGCAAGTGGTTCTTGATACTGGTCCAGATGATCGCATTGACCATGTGTTCCGCGAGCGAAAGAAAGTTCCGTTTGAGCATCTTTCGTTGATGTATCCTAAGTCTACGTTCGATCCTAAGGTCATGGCGCTGATGTCTACGAACGGCACCACTGATGTCCTTGAGGTTGTTTGCCGTGACTACAGCAAGCGCAATGAAGAGGCGTATCTGCACTACGCTATCTGCCAGCGCACCAAGACAGTCTTGCACTATAGGCAGATGAATGGCGTTGGCTCTAACCCATACGTTTGCTTCCGCTGGGCTAAGTGTGCTGGTGAGGTCTACGGTCGCGGCCCTCTTATCAATGCGCTGTCCGCCATCAAGACAACCAACCTGACGATTGAGTTGATTCTTGAAAACGCACAGATGTCTATCTCTGGCATCTACCAGATGGAAGATGATGGGGTGATTAATCCCGATACGATCCAGTTGGTTCCGGGCTCTATCATTCCAAAGGCTATGGGCTCCAGTGGCCTACAGCCTATCAATGCGGCTGGTCGCTTCGATGTTGCGCAGCTTGTTCTTGGTGACATGCGCTTGAACATTAAGAAGGCGCTCTACAACGATATGCTTGGGAACCCAGACAAAACGCCCGCCACTGCGACAGAAGTTGCTGAGCGCATGGCTGACTTGTCTCGACGCATGGGCGCAGCCTTTGGTCGTTTGCAGTCTGAGCTTGTCCAGCCTGTGTTGCAGCGCGTTGTTTACATCTTGAAGAAGCAGGGGCGCATTGAGTTGCCTACGGTTAATGGCCGTGAGGTAAAGGTTAAGTCCACATCGCCACTGGCTCAGGCTCAGGCGAACCAAGACATTTCAAGCGTTGCTCGCTTCCTTGAGATGGTTGGCGGTGTCTTTGGTCCAGAGATGTTGCAAATGCTTGTAGACGGGGAGGCTGTTGCGATTCACCTTGCTAAAAAGTTTGGCGTTCCAGATAGCTTGATCCGCGATGAGGAACAGCGTAAACAAATAGCTGCAATGGCGCAGCAAATGGCACAGCAGCAGGTAATGCAACAACAGGGAGCCCCGCTTGAACAACAAGGTTAATATCGGCATCGACGGCATCCAGCGGAATAGAGAGCGGGATTTGGAGATTAGTCAGGATGTTGCCTCTGTTTTCTCTGGGCCGACTGGCGTTCAAGTGCTCAAGTATCTTCGTTCTATTACTATCGAGATGGTTCACGGACCCAATGTTGCGTCAGAAGAGCTGCGGCACCATGAGGGGCAGCGTTATATCGTTGGCCTTCTTGAGCAGCGAATTGCACATGCACATAGGAGCAAGACATGAGCGAATCACTTTTATCAGAAAATCAGCCGGACCTCCCTGCGGCTGATGCGACGGAAGCCACTTCTGAGTCGTCAACTCCTCCCACAAGTGACCGACCAGAGTGGCTTCCTGAGAAATACAACTCACCAGAAGAGCTTGCCAAGGCTTACAAGAACCTTGAGTCAAAGATTGGTGTGAAGGAAGAAGAGCTTCGAAAGCAGATCAGCGACGAGATTGCTCAGCAGGCTTACGCAGATCGACCAGAAACAGCAGGCGACTATGTGCTTCCTGACTTTGTTGATTCTGAATCTGCCGTTGATAGTGAGCTAATGCGCTGGTGGTCTGAGCATTCCTTTGAGAATGGCTACGGCCAAGAGGAGTTCCAGAAGGGCATCGAAATGTATATGGGTGCGGTCGAGGGGCAGCAGCCAAATCTTGAAGCTGAGTCTAAGCGTCTTGGTGACAATGCCTCTGCGCGTGTAGATGCAGCAAGTGCCTTTGCTTCTAAGTTCTTTCCGGCTGATGTTACGCCAGCGATTGAACGTATGTGCGAGACAGCTGAGGGCATCATGGCTCTTGAGGTTATCATGGAGAATATGAAGGACGGTTCATTCTCTGGTGGCACTTCTACTGCACAGCATACAACTGAGCAGTCACTGCAAGAAATGATGCGCGATCCACGCTATCATAGTCCGGCACAGCGCGATCCAAACTATGTGAAGCAGGTGGAAGAAGGCTTCAAGAAACTTTATGGCCAGTAAACCACTGGTCATTATGGGTGACATTGAGCTTCACCACTTGGCTGAGAAGCACATACTTCCGTTTGTGCAAAACATGAGTAAGCAGAACCTCAGGGAGTTTGAGGTTCTGTATAAGCTCGATCCCGTTGATTCATTGCGCGGTGCTATCAATGAAGACTTGGCTCATGCAGTAGAGCTCAATGGAAGGCCCATTGCTATCTGTGGTGTGCGCGAGTCAACAATGTGGGCTGTCTTCTCAAACGACATTAAGAAACACTGGCGTAGCTTTGTTAAGTGTTCGCCAAGCGTCGTTCGGTTTTATCACAACTTTCATGACGAGCTTTACTGCGACGTTTGGGATGAAAACATATTTGTTCACAACTGGCTGGCCCACTTGGGCTTTCGACCATATGCAACACAGCAAGCAGAGTATCGTGTAGTCAATTTTGTGCGTTGCAATTCTTGGAATGATGTTGTTGGTTCGAGCCTATCACGGCCCGTGATGCACTAAGAGGCCCGAGAGGATACCCTTGTTTGAAGTGATGTAACGGACACCCGTTCGTAGCAAATTCATCTAAGGAAAAGACCATGGCCAATACCATTGACCAAGCCTTCATCAAGCAGTTCGAAACAGAAGTTCACCTTGCGTATCAGCGCATGGGTTCTAAGTTGCGCAATACTGTTCGCTCTTCCAACGTCTCCGGCTCGGTTGCCCGCTTTCAGAAAATCGGCACTGGCACTGCGGTAACAAAAAACCGCAATGCAAACGTGACGCCAATGGAGCTGGTACACACCAATGTCGAAGCGACGATGGTTGATTATTACGCTTCCGAGTACATCGACAAGCTCGACGAGCTGAAGATCAATATCAACGAGCGCCAAGCCGTAGCAACTTCTGCTGCCGCAGCACTTGGCCGTCAGACTGACGCACTTCTTGTTGCAGCAATGGATGCTGGGGCAAACGCAACTCAGATTGCTGATACAGGCGGCGCGCTGGACAAGGCTGATCTTCTTGTTCTCTTCGAGACATTTGGTACTGCCGACATTCCAGAAGACGGCCAACGCTACATCGCTATGTCGCCAGCTGGTTTTGCTGACTTGTTTAACATCAACGAGTTTGCATCGTCTGATTACGTCGGTGATCAGAACCTGCCATTCGCAGGTGGCATGACGATGAAGGAGTTTCTCGGCTTCAAAATCTTCTCGACGTCTGCGGTTGCAGGGGGCAAAAACTTTGCCTATCACACAACCGCTGTCGGTATCGGTATCAATGCGGACGTCCAAACTGAGGTTAACTATGTGCCTGAGAAGGTTGCGCACTTGACCACGTCCATGATGTCGATGGGTGCAGTTGCTATTGATAGCAACGGTATCTACGAAGTTCTCGACAACAACTAATAGAGGTGGGGGGCTACGGCCCCCCAAACTTTCATGCCAAGCATTGCAAACACAGCTATCAAAGTATGTTCGAGAGCTTCTATCCTTATGGGCGGCTCTCCTATTTCTTCATTTGCGGATGGAACAGCTGAGGCTGATATTTGCGATGCTATGTATGAAGACATTGCCAGAGCATGTTTAACTAATACTCGATGGGGCTTTGCCACCAATCAGGCGGTTCTTAACCGTTTGGCTTCTGACCCTACTGGCCGCTGGGATGCGGCCTATCAACTGCCATCCGAGACTCTAACTGTTTCGGCTGTTACCGTCAGCGATTCGCCAATCAAGTTTGATACTTATGGCGATAAGATTTATTGCGATGTTTCCGAGACTGAGACGGTGATTGCGGATTACATCTTTCGTGCGCTGGAGAGCGAATGGCCTTCCTACTTTACCATTGCGGTAGAGTATTCGATGGCTGCGGTTCTTGCTATCTCTGCCGCGCGCGATGCCCAGCTATCACAGCTAATGGAACAGAAATCATCGTTCCTCATGGCTCAGGCTCGCAACCGTGACTCACAGCGCCAAACCTCACAGCGTCTAAACACATCTAGGTTTATTGCCCAAAGGCGTAGCTAATGCGAAAGATCAGAATACCGCAGAACAGCTTTCAGTTTGGGGAAGTCAGTGACTCATTGAGAATGCGGACTGACACGCCGATCTATGCCGCTTCAGCTAGGAAGCTGGAGAATATGATCGTTACGTCGGAGGGTGCAGCGAAGAAGCGTCATGGCCTCAAGTTTGTCTATAATTTGGGCGCGGCTGGCAACAACACGCAACTATTTCAGTTCGAGTTCTCTGACGATGAGCAGTACCTTATCTCTGTTGAAGACGGTCAGGTTCGTTGCTTCTACCTAGATCAAGTGAATGATGTTATCACTCTGGTTAGCACGGTCACTGTTGATACGAATGGCGACCCTCTTCCATTCGATGATCTCTATATCAATGAGTACACCAACGCCCAATACGGCGATGTGATGTTTATCTGTCACCCGTTGTTTATGCCTCGAATGCTTATCAGGACTAGCCTGACCAGCTTTGAGATTACGCCCTATTCGTTTGACCAGCAGCTTGATGGTTCAAAAGTTTATCAGCCTTACTATAACTTTCAGCCGCATGGCGCGACTCTTGATCCGACTGGCACTACTGGTTCGATCACTGTCACAACAAGTGTGCCTTACTTCACGCCAGATCATGTCGGCGTTGTGCTTTTGTATAACCAGTCTGAGATTGAGATTACTGCCTATACCAGCCCAACAGAAGTAACTGGCACTGTTGTTGATGAATTGAAGATACGCCTTTCTGTGCAGAACCCACTTCGCACGTCTGACGGCAGTGACGTTGTTGAGGTTACGCACTTGAGTCATGGGTACTCTGGCGGCGAAACTGTTATCATTGAAGATGCCTCTGCAACTGGCGGCATTAACACTGGCAACCTGAATGGCACTCAGACTGTTGCTGGCATCATTGATGAGAACACTTGGTATTTCATAGCTGGCGGTTCTGCGTCTTCCGCAGAGGATGGTGGTGGCTATGTGAAGCTATCAACCCATGCTCCAACCTCTGATTGGTCCGAGCAATCCTTTTCTGCCGTTAGGGGATACCCATCCGCTGTTGTCTTTCATGAGAACAGGCTTTGCTACGGCGGCACTTTGGCCCAGCCAGACACGATCTGGATGTCACAGATTGGGGAGTTCTTTAACTTCGATGTAGGCGATGCTGCGGATACGGATGCTATCTCAATCGTTGCTGCTACTGGTCATGTGAACGAAATCAGATACATGGTTTCGAACCGTGACCTGCAAGTCTTTGGGGCCGCTGGTGAGCTCTATGTTCCGACATTTCTAAACCAATCCATCACTCCGACGAATGCTCAGATTAGATTGCAGACTCCATTTGGTTGCAACTTCACGCAGCCAGTATCCATAGATGGGGCAACTGTCTTCATTCAGAACGGTGGGAATGTCGCAAGAGAGTTCCTTTATACTGACGCCGAGGATGCTTACACTGCTACTGCAATATCAACGCTGGCATCTCACCTTATGGTTTCGCCAAAGTTTATGGCTGTATCGCACGGTGGGTTTGATAGCCCTGAATCATATGCCGTCTTGAGTAATGGCAATGGTGACTTAGCCTTGTTTAGTTCCAGTCGCGCAGAGCGCAGAGCCTCTTGGTCAAGGGCTACAACTGATGGAACCTTCTTGGCTGTTTGCGCTGTGCATGACCGAATGTTTGTAAACACACTGACGTCTTCTGGTGATGTTGTCCTCTGCGAGTTTGAAGCGGAGATCGGATTAGATCGGTATCTCACTGGCGCGATTACTGCCAACTATCTTGATGTCAGCGATCTTTATGCAGTTGGCGATGTGGTCGATGTCCTGAGCGAAGATGGCTTATCCTACTATGGGCAGCGCACTGTTGCTCTGAATGGTGGTGTCGAGAGCATTAACCTTGAGGGTTATACTGGCATTGCCCATGCGGGTAAGGCGTTTGACATTGAGATTGAGAGCAACCCTATTGACGCTAATTCAGCGGAAGGCTCTATGACTGGCGACATTCGCGGCGTTGGCACTGTCGTTTTGGATATGCGAGAAGCATTCTCTGTTAAGGTGAGCAATAGGGACATTCCCTTGAGCACTCCTTTCAGCGGCAAAAAAGAGTATCGCTTGCTTGGTTACAACCGCGATCCTGTCATCACCATTTCCCAGAACAGCCCGCTTCCATTGCAAGTTAATGGATTTGTTTCGGAGGTCATTATCTAATGGACCCAATAACTATGATGATGATTGCTACGGCAGCCTCGGGCGCAGTCAGTGCTGGCGGTCAGATATTTGCTGGCAAGAGTGCGCAGGTCGCATCGGAAACAAACGCCTTTAACATTGAGACGCAGAAGAAGCTGTCTCAAACTGAGGCTTTTGATCGTCACAACCAAAGGCTTGAGGTCTATCGCTCTAACCTTTCGTCCAACATTGCTGCGTTCTCAGCCATGGGGCGTGACGTTGGGTCAGATCGTTCTGTTGCTGCATTCCTTGAGAAGCAAAGACGCATTGCAACTGATGACACTGAGAGGTCTGATTTCATGGGGATGATGGAGTCACTCAAGCTCGGGCAAGAGGCAGCGACTACTCGTGCAGAAGGTTATGCCGCACAAACTGCTGGTTACGTCGGTGCATTCACAACGATTGCTTCCACTGTTTCTCAGATGAATATGCTTGGTGCTGGTTCACCTAGTAGCACCCCTCAGTCTGGGGCTCCAACAACTTCACCACGCCCAATAGCAAGAGGTCAGGCAGCGCCTAGAACCTCTGTGGGTGCTACAGTTTCAAGTTACCTTCGGCCTAGGGGATAAGAATGGCAGTCATTAGAGAGAGCCGTCAATTTGGAATCGGGAAGATTGGCGTAGCTCGGGCATCTCGTGGCGGCGAGATCGTTGGTGAAGCGGTCGCTCGATCAGCAAATCAGCTGAATGAGATATTCTATCGCAAGGCAGCGCAGGCTTCTGAAGAGGCTGGCTTGAAGCAAGGCGCTGCTGTTGATCGTGAGAAGGTAATCACTATCAATCCGCAAACTGGAGCTCCAGAGGCATATGAGACGCCAGAGGGAATGGGCTCCATTGCCACTGCTGCATATCAGCGCGTGGTCATGCGCAGATTCCAGCAAAGCATGGAAGACGAGATACGCGATAAGGCCAAACAGCTATCGGTTCAGTATGAGGATAATCCCAACGGTGTCGGGCTCTATGAATCGGCAATGTCTGACTACATTGCTTCGATGGCTAATGTTGCTCAAGACGAGTTCAAGGGTTTCATAACTGACGTTGGCACAAGTTATCTTACATCGACCAGTACCAACATGGGCATTGCTCAGGTACGTCGTGAGCGCGCTGCGGCAAGGGCTTCCCAATCTGCTGCGATTGAAGATGGCATAAATAACATTGAGATGATGGTTGCTCAGATTGGTCCCTCTGCATTGCAGGGGCCAACTGCTGTTAATGGGGTGATTGGTTCTGTTGCCACCGCTGCAAACGATGGGGCCGAGGCTGGTCTGTTTGGTCCGGCTGAAATTGCGCGGCATGGGCGCAAGGGGCAGCTTGCAGTAGCAAGAGGCTTGATCCGCTATGCTTCTTCGCAGACCGATGATCCTGATGACCTTCGCCTTCTACAGCAAGCCATTGGTACACAGAACCCAAATGCGGTTCCCGCTCAGTTCTCAGAGGTTGCGGATGTGCTTCGCAGCTTTGGCTCTGACTACTCAAGTCTAGCAAACTTGGAGAAGTTTTCTGATGGGCTGCTTTCTGATGCGGTGCAGTACGCTGAGGTTGTGCAGTCCCGCGAGGTCGAGGCGCAAGAGGCAGAGAACGCTCGTATTGTCTTTCAGATGCAGAATAATATTGCAGGGCAAGCGCTTGCGGAAAAGGGTTTCGCTCTTGAAAGAGAACCACTTTCAGTTGCTAAACGTGCTGCCAGTGAATGGGAGCGACTTACACGCAATGCTGGTGTTGAGCTATCCAATGGCAACAAGGATATTTCAGACCAGATTATTGAGCGGCGCAATGCTACTCTGAGCGCTCAAGCAAGCGGCATTTATGCTCGGGCTCTTAGTGGGTTAGGAACTGCGGATACTGACGCGCTTGAGAATGCAATTGTAAATCGCAACCCAATGCTTGCGCCTGA
>OEFV01000014.1_pt1 | contig 19764 bp, 13 predicted proteins | sample 1498691 | NCBI WGS metagenome assembly OEFV01 (sample SAMEA3275497, study PRJEB22092) | marine metagenome | biome: ENVO:00000447 marine biome; feature: Sheltered location near shore and weather station; material: Particulate matter on a 0.22 Um pore size filter | collected 2014-06-21T08:00:00+00...
TTACGTGATATTTTATATGGAATGTTGGATCTGGTGTTGTAAATATCACTTCAATTGTACCAGCGTTATTTACAGCTGTTAAGGTACAAGGAGTAGTATCACCTATATCCATTGTATTTACTTCATTAAACATTACCTGATCTGCATTAAATACTAACTGTAGTGTTCCAGATCTCATACTGTCTTTACCATCATTGTAAATTGTAAAGTCTAAGAATGCACCAATGTTAACGTTAGCACTAAATGATTCAATTACTGTACCCGCTCCTGCACCGTCTGCACCATTTTGATATAATGCAGATGCAGCGTCATCAGATAATTCAATTCTACCATTAACTCCTAGCTTACCAGATATAAACTGATTCTGATTAACAAGAATGTTACCAGTTCTAAGAACAATGTTATTGTTATTATTACTGTCACCGTTAATAAGAAAAGCATCTAAAGTGCTCCAGTAACCTGCTTTAGTATAAGAATTATTATCTACAAATTGAATGACTTCAGAATCATTACCCATTCCTATATTAGGCCCAAATCTTGGGCTAATACTATAGTTAGTCATTTCAGTTGCGGTAACGTACTCTGCAGGGATAGAAGTTAAATAACCTACTGCTCCGTGATCACCCCAATCATATGATGTATCCCAATTAGTAATCTGTCCATCAGTTATACTGTTAGCAGGAGATGCTGTAAATATTGGATCTGTTTCAGTATATGAAGTTAAGTAGCGTCCATCTAGATCTACAGTTAAATCTGCAAGAGATCCACTTCTACCAACAGTAAGAACACCCGTACTTGTACTAAATGCTAAGCTATCAGCGTATGTATTAGTATCATCAAATAAAGCACTAAAGTCTACATCAAATGTAGTATCATCACTTCTTGTAAAGGTTGCAATACCTGTACCGTTATCTAAAGTACCTGTAACAAGTCTTGCTAGGTTAGTATCATCTAAGTATAGAGATAAGTCTACTTCTGTTACAGCACCTGTTTCATCACGGTAAGAAAGTATATTACCAGCTATAGAAAGCTCTGTAAGAGTTTCTGTTGTAAGGTACCCAGCACTTGCGTGGTTGCCCCAGCCGTATGCTGTGTTCCAGTTACCAGAGTTACCTCCACTTGCTGCTATTGTTCCCACAAAAGTTGCGCTAGAACCAGACAGGGTTAAAACAACTCCCGATGATGACTCAAGTTTTAAAGCTCCTCTTTTGTTACCTAAATGAGATACACCTAAAGTATTATTAATAAAAAATTGTTCTGCATCAGGATTTGTAGCTGTATTGTAAATAGTAAAAGCACTTACTCCACTTTCACCCGCTTGTATTCTTATTTCTGGAGATGTTGTTGACTTAATTAATTTTATTGCTGCCCCATTATTAGTACTTGAACCAATATTGAGAGTTCCAGTCATTGTACCACCAGCCAATGGTAAATGACCTACTGTAGAGTAATTATATGCTTCATTCCACTGATCAATCATTTCAGCTTGAATACCACCAGCAGGTGATGCTGTAAAGACTGGATCAGATTCTGTAAAACCTGTGAGGTATCTACCGTCTAAATCAACAGTAAGGTTAGCTAACCCTTGACGAGTAGCAGTAAGAACCCCATTAGTTGTATTAAAGGTAAGACCTGTTAAATAGTTATTAGTATCTGTATTAGTATCTGTAGAGTTGATAGTAACAACACCACCTGCTCCATAAGAAACAGATACGTTAGTACCAGCAACAATATCTAATGTACCACCAGATTGTACCGTAGTACGTTGTGTACCATTAGTTTTTAAATTCCATGATGTATATTCATCAAATGCAAGACTATCTATATAAGACCAAATACCTCCACTATTAACTAAAGCAGTACTACCTTGCGCAGGTTGATTGTTAAATATACCTGTTACAGTAACTTGTCCTGTATCTACGTCAGTAACTGTAGTAATAGCTGAGCCATCACCACCTACACTTTGTATAGGGGCTATATCTAATATACTATCATTAATATAATTCCATATAGTACCGCTAGTAACCAATGCTGTACCTGTTTCTGCAATTACACTATTCATTATAGGGGTTACAGTAACTACACCAGTATCAAGATCAGTTGATGTACTAATTTTAGATCCATCCCCAACAACAGAAGTTATATAACCTTCTGTACTATGATCTGTATAGGAAGTAAAAGCATTTGAACCTAATTGTGTAGGAGTTGCTACACCTTGTGCATTACCTACCCAAGCATAACCGTTAGCAATGTTTGGTACATCATTAGATCTACCAGCACCCATTACTACACCACCCCCATTACTAGGATGTGACTTAGTAATGATACCCAAATTTTGAATTAGGTTAGTGCCTGTAGGTTTTGTATCTGTCCAACCACCCCCAGCTGCTACATAAACAGTAGTACCTGATTCAAAAGCAGACGTATCTATTCCAGTAATGTTTCCGTACACTACAGCTAAACCTTCTGCCTCATCTGCTAAATCTTCATTAGCAATAAAGACTGCAGGCATTCTTGAAGGATCATCTGCAGCTGCAGGTACTACATCTGATAAATTACCAGAAGTTTGTCCGGGTACTACAGCAAGTGGTGTACCTTTTTGAATAGGACTACCTGAAACATTCTTAATGTTTTCATATATAGTCTGTACGTCTTCTGCATTAAAAGAACTAGTTATTCCAGATAAATCTATAGCACCTGCAAAACCATTACCAACACTTGCAAAAGTTAAATCAGTACCTACTAAACTTACACTGTTTACATAGTCAATACTATCTGAAGAAGTAATTCTTAATTCTGAGGCAGAGACTCTAGTTATACTAGAAGCCCCTGCTGCAGAAAGTGTAATTGTATCAGTAGAAGAATCACTGCCGATTAACCTAAAATTGGTTGTATTAGCAGGAACATCTAATAAATACGTTGTATTAGCTGTGGAAAATCCTAAGCCTTTTACCCATGCTGTAGTTGCAATCTTATTTGAATTATCTGATGCATCTACTGTAACCCCAGTAGCAGCTCCTAAACTAGAGGAGCCGCTGACTGTTAAATTACAATCTATAAGAACATCACTTAAAAACTTTCTCATTCTTACAACTTTAGGGTAATAAAATTAATGATTAACTGTAGCTTATGCTACTTTCATAACCATAACTTGTAATGCACCATCTTCTGGAGCAACACAGAAATCAAGTTCTACTGTGTCTGGATCTACTCTACGTACATCACATTCAACTGTAGCACCAGTAGCTAATTCCATAATCTGTACAATACAGAACTGTGAAGCTAAAGCGTGGCTAACAACAAGAGTAGTTGCTGCTTCAGGATTAGCCAATGGTTCAGTAAATCTTAGCTTAGCAAGACTTGCTGGAGTTACCGCACGAGCAGTATCTACCATTGCATTAGTCTCAGCAGCTGTAGCAAGTTCTACAACCCCTTTGTTGCTGTCTGTAGCATCTTCAGCGGCAATTGTAATAACTGAACCTGAACCGGTTGCTGTAAGACCTTCTCCAGAATTAATAGTAAGCTCTGAAGTAGCACTCAATGAAGTTGCTGTACCCCCGTCATCAGAATACTTAAAGGTAATACCTGAAGAAACAATAGCAGAAGTGCTAATACTCTTAACTACACCGTTAGAATCAATACCAATAATTGTTGCAGTATCGTCTGCTGTTACACTACCAAGGGTTACTTCACCTGATAATGTTGATGCACCTGAAACAGAAAGAGTCGTACCTACTGCAAGAGCAGTGCCTACATCTAATGTTGTAGTGATGTTACCAATATTTGCAGTAAGGGTACCTTCTGCTTCAATATTTCCAGCAAGAATATCTACGGTGCTTGTCCAAGCAACATTAGCCGGAGCAATAGTACCATCTTCAGCACCAACATTAGCAAATACAAACTTATCGTTTGCTTCAGACCACAATACAGAAATATTACCTTCTTCTTCAGAACGTACAACTACCCAACCAGCATCTGTTGCTGCAGGAAGCCCTTTATCGTGTCCTTGGTTAAGAGTAAGATATGCGTCACCAAGTTGTACTGTAGTAGACTCAAAAGTTACATTAGTAGCAGTACCAACAACGGTAAGGTCACCAGTAATTGTAACATCACTGCCAAACGTTGCTGTTGAACCTACATCCAAAGAAGTACCGATAGATACATCTGCACTTGTAGTAAGGCTACTTACCGTAATACCCTGAGTAGTAATATTACCATTATCAGTTATATCTTGCAAAGTGAATCCGTCACCAGCACCACCTATATCAGAAAGAATCTGAGCAGGAGTTCTAAAGTCTACGTTACCTGAACTGTCAAGAGTAAGAATCTTACTTGCTGCAACACCTTCATTTACAGCGTTAGCAATATTAAGAGTACCTCCTGCTGTAACGTCACCAATAATGGTTACATCATCACCATCAAAAATTGTATTCTCAACTTGTACATCACTTTCATCAGAAGAAATAAATACTCTAGAAACAGCTGAACTAATAAGCAGCATTCCCGCCTGAGCTCTAATAACGCTATTTGTAGGATTATTAACATCCCCCATTCTTAAACCTCCGAAGAGATTCAAGTTGCCTTCAATCTGATTAAACTGATCAGCACCTGTTTGAATAAAATACGTTTCTGCAATAGTTACAGGGCCGGTAGTATAAAGACCAGCAGTATCAATTTGACCATTTGATATAAGAGATGCTACTTCAATGCCGTTTGTAGTAACAGACCCATTGTCAGTAACTGATTGTAGATCTACAGTACCTGCAGCACCACCAATATCAGTCAAAATTTCTGCTGGTGTTCTGTAATCAACATTACCAGAAGAATCTAAAGTAAGGATCTTACTAGTTACCCCGCCTTCGTTTGCTACTGAACCAAGATTAAGAGTAACTGCTGAACTAACAGAAGCACCGTCATCCGTAAGGTTAGAATCAACAAAGTTGGTACCATTCCATTTTGATAAAACGTTAGTTGTTAAGCTATCCGCACCTGTAATTGCAACATCATCTGCATTTACAGTAATACCGGTACCAGCACCTACAGCAAGTGTAGCGCTAAATGCACCATTACTAGTAGAAGAATCTCCAGTAAGACCACCAGCAGCTACAATTTCTACGCTGGTAATATCTCCTGACATAGATGCCCAATCTGTACCATTGTAGAAGTACATTTGACCATCTGCCGTGTTAAAGTAAATCTGGCCACTTCCAGGTGAACTGGGAGCTGCTGCCAGATTGTGTATTGACGCATTCTGCAATTCACATTTGCTGAGGTCAATAGAAGTTAAAAACTTTTTAGCCATGACTTATTATTAATTAAAGTTAATTGAGGTACGCCTTTCCGGAAAACGCACCACAAAATGTTATTGTTACTTGATTTAAAGAGTTAATTGCAACTGCTCCTTCTACCGTATTTCCAGCAGAATCAACAACAGTTATTGAAGGATTTTTATTTAATGAATGTGTAATAACCCAAGTATCAGAAGGTGTGTTCTGATTATGAGTGTGACTGCTTTTGTATGTTTTAGTAATAGAAGCACTATTCCTACGCTGAATGGTAAAAGTAGTATCCTCGCCTTGATTAATGATGAAATCAACCACAGAGTCATCATATGCAGCGTTCCATTTAATTACATCTGCTGGGTCAGCCTCTACTCTTACCCAATGATTATATTGCCATACAAAGATTGCAGCTAGATCAAGATCCCATACAGCTAAACCAGAATGAGTAGCACCCAAAGACATAGCTTGTCTCTGAGCAGTAGTCTTATTCTGAATCCTAGCATCTAAGAGTTCATTCTTAGCTAAGCTAACATTGTTATAAAATATTTTTTTATTCTGTGCCATGTTAACTTATGTATGCCCAACCTGCAACAGGTTCGCTAAATTCAAGCTGTATAGTATTACTGTCAATTGGTCTAGTTACGCCGTCAATTTCATTTCCATCTAAATCTGTAATAAGCTCATTACCTGGAACAAATCCTAAGTTGTGCTCAATAACCCAAGTGTCACTTGGTGTTTCTTGATGGTGTGTGTATTGATCTGTAGGAGAGTTATCTACGTTAATTACAGAATTTAAATTGATTCTTGTAACTGCTCCTCCTGCATTAATCTCTACAATATTTTCTAATCCATTAAGACCTGTGTTGTAAACAACAGAAGCATTATTAGATGATGAGCCTGTGTAGTTATAGTGACTGTCATTACTTGTAGTACCTAGTTCACTATTTACATAAACCGGTAAATTAGCAAAGTATCTAATCTGGCTTTCAGACATACTATTGTCTCCAGCTAATACTTTCCAATCACATAACATTTTTTCAGCTTCTAACTGTTCTAGTGACTTACCGTTACCACAAGGTGCAATACCATAACGCTCTTCTAAGAAAACCTTATATACTGCGTCTGAGTACTTCTTTTGAAGTCTTTCAGAACTCTTAGTGTAACTATCTATTTTAAGTCTCTCAGCCATTTTACTTTTTCTTTAAGCCCTTCTCGTATGATGCCATACAATTAGCGCAAACTTGCTGTCCATTTGAAGCAGTTCTTTTTTGACAACCGCAGCTAAGTTTTGATTTACAATTGTTACAAAGTGCCATGTTAGTTTTAGTTTTAAGATTAAACACAAATATTTTCTAGTCTCTTAAGAGCGTAGATAAAAAGTTCGTAACCTTCTTTAGGTTCATGACAGTACTCTACTTTAGCTTTTGCAGCATCTAGCATAGACTTGATAAGTCTCATTTCAGCTAGCAATTCTAATTGAGTATCTGTTGGGTCATAAGATCCTAGATCAACTTCTCCTAACTTTTTGTAATAAAGGTTAAGAGCTTGAGTTCTTCTTAAATGATTGTATTCTACAAATACACTGTCATTAGGAGATACACTATATCTAATAACGTAAATACCGTCACCAATAGGTGCAGCACTAGAGCTACATCCAGTATCTTGAATACCGAGCGTACAAGCGTTTAAAATGTAGTTAAACCCTGCAATACTATCAATGTCCCTAGTAGCGTTAAACCCCGGAGATAGTATCTGTAGAGTAGGACATTCTACACTCAAGTCTTTACTATAAGAACTTGTATCTATAATTCTAAGAAATTTAGAGTTTGCCGTTTCAGGGATCTCTAAACTTAATTCATGTTTTAAGGCCATAACTATTGTATTATTTAAGCAGTAGGGCTTAGTAATAATTTACTAAAAATTTAGTTCATATCAAAGAAAAAGGGGACAGAGTATTACCCCTATCCCCTTCTAATATGATAACTAAGAGTTTCTTAGTAAGCTTCTACAGCTACACCAGCAGCAGTTGCAATAGCATCTGTAAGTTGCTTGATTTCAGCTATCAAAGCAGCATCAGAAGCATCAACAGCAATACATAGTAAGTATTGGTCTGAATTGTGCATACCTGATGGGTTGTAAGAACGTGGAATGCTGTGCAAGATGTTAAAAGTCTTGTAGCTAGCAGTACGATCTACTTCAAAAGCAATTGCATCAGTAACTTCACGCATGCGTGGGTCATTGTTATAAGGCTCTTGAGCATAACGGTTAGATAGAATAAACTCACGAATAACTGATTCACCAAATCCATTACCTTGTACGGCAGGAGTAATTACAGCATCATCAAAGTCACTAACACAAATGTCACCTGACTCGTTTAATTCTGACAACAAAATTTGTACTGGCTCTTTTTCAAAGAAGTCAGTTGGACGGAATGAACAGTCACCAAATTTAGTATCTACATAAGCACCTTTTAAAACTAATCTACATACGTTACCGTTAGAAGTAGCAGCAGTAACTGGACCCCATACACCTGGAGCAGTTTCTTCTTCTACAGTAGCTGCTACAAAAGGACTTACTAATGGATCGTTAGAAATAGACTCAGCCAAAGCTAACAATACTTTAGAAGCATCTACTGCAGTTGCACCATCAGCACAATCAGTAAAGTAATCAGCAACAAAGTAAGAGTTACGTCCTAAGAAACGTAGAGCAGGAGAACCTTTAACATCTACACGTACGAAAATAGTTTTTCCAGCTGGGAAAGTACCAGCAGCAGATGCAATAGTTGCAGCAGATGAGGTAGCTGTAGCTGCCTCAACTTCCCAAATTTTAGAAACAAATTTTGGGTTAATGCCTTTAGATTTTACAGACTCTTGGTAACCACCGTGGTGAGGACCAATTTTGTCTACACTGTGAAGACTACCTTGAGCCAAAGTGTAAAGACCGTTTCCAACAACTGAAGCAGGATCTACAGAAGTAAAAGATTTGTCTAATAGGGCAACTTGGCCACTAATTAGATTTTCAGAAGATACACCTGCACCAACAACAGCAGCTTTAGCTAGGAACATCTTTTTGTAAGCATGGGGAAAATAAGCCATGATTAAAAGTATTTAAATTAAAAAAATAGATAGTATAAGACCTCGTGCCTTATATTATAATATACAAAAAAAATTATTAAGTATTACGTTGTCCTGCAGCTGTTTCACGCTGATAATTAGTAACATCCATAATATCTCCAGCAATAATTGCTACTGCTTCGTCAATAATGATCTCAGCAATATCGTCCTTAAATTCACAGGGCACGTCTCCAGTTGAGACTGAGCCACTATAAGGATCTTTACATCCTGTAATTTCAATATTTCTAGGAGATCTGTAGTAAGTAAGTGTAGGTTTGAAAACCGTAAAATCATTATTACTGTAGATTCTGATTCTTCCACCTGCAAGAGTACACACACTTTCTCCCCAATCATAGTCTGGTCTTTTAAGTGGATCTCTTAAAATGAGATCTATATTTGCCTCTTCTACTAAATAAGTAGTCATATCTCTAGGAGGGCAGCATTCTGTTTTAGCCAGAGTGCTAACCCTCTTAAAGGAGAGATAGTTATTGGGAAGAGAATTACTTACATAAACGTTATCTGATTCAACACCTTGTAAATCAGTGGTTTGCAGTAACTCTTGTAAATCATCTATGAGTGTCTTAGATTGCTCATCACCTTCTTTGAAAACGTTATTGCCGTGCAGCTGTCTTCTAACCCATTCTATTTGGGCTTTATTGAACGCTTCTACTATCTGCCAACACTCTATGTTATCATAGTCATTGCTGGCCAGTTTGTTAAGCCTTTGCTTAAACTTAATTTGCAGTGTAGTATTGTTCATAGGTTCTAGCTACCACAAGCTTCACAATCTTCAGGATTATCAAGATTACAACTAGGTTGTTCTCTTTCTTCCAAATCTTTTACAAAATCTGCAAAGGTATCATCCATTTGAAAATCATCTTTTTCACTCATGATTATTTATTTAAGAGTTCCACATTCCTTCTACGTTGCTCATTAGTTTAAGCATCACCTCTTCATTAAGAGGGTTCTTCAAGAATCCTACTACATCAGAAGGTGTACGCCCTAAAGCTGTACCACTTTCTAAATCATAAATCATACCATCTGATTTAGTAGTAATCATTCTATATTGCGTGGCATCCTTAACAATTGCTTTCAACTTTAATGTTTCCATATCTAGTCTACTAGTATCTAAGAATACCTGAGCTGTCTTTTTCTTATCTCTGTCCACACCGAAACCATTTACATAGTTGTCCATGTTTTCATAGATAATGTCATTTGGCGTGTTCTTAGTATACTGAGTACTGTTGGCATCAACCACTTTAGCAACCAAGAACATTTTATTAGACTGCTTGTCAAACATCTTCTGTAACTCAGACAAAGCTTTGTTACGTAATTTAGAGATCTCTGTACGGTTAGCAGCCGTAGTTTCCAATTTGTCAAGGAAGAATTTAGGAGGTGTTGGTTTATTCCTAGCCTCTTCCAAACTCTTTGATACAATACTAAAGCCACCAGCTTCAATAGAGTACAGTTTAATTAAATCATAAGGGTCCTTTACAGGATCCAAAAATACTGGGTCATTACCACATCTAAGTGTGATTCTACTCCAGAACTCATCATTATCCGGTCTAAGAAGTTTAACCTCTTTCCAGAAATCTTTACTTTCAGGATCAATAACATTAGCTGCTAAGTCTTGCTCTAGTGAAGCAACTACTTCACGTATCTCACGAATCTTAGCTTCTTTTTCATCTGCAGGAAGCATTTTAACATCCGGTGCAAACTCATTTAATCCTGTCACATATCTCTTGATACCATTCAGTTCTAGACAAGCTAGTTGTTCTTCATGATATACTCCATCCATTAGAGACATCTGATAATTTTCTAATCCCATGTTACCTACACTAGGATCAAAGTAAGGCTTAATGCTTACTTTACCGGATTTTCCAATCTGGTACTTTTCAATAATAGTTACACTCATGTTGCTGGTTTTTAAGTTGTGTACTTAGGTGCTTGCCAGGTTTACCAGTCCTGATATAGTAAGGTGTACAACAAGCATTTAAAGAAGATTGGGAGAGGTTTTACCCTCTCCCTTTCTACTTAGCAATCTTAGAATGATCCTCCTGTTACAGGGTTTCTCATTACAATCTTCAATACCTTAGTTGCATCTTTAACCCAGATAGCAGGCATTGTTTGTGTCATGAATACACGGTATCCGTTGAAGTTTCCAGAAGACTGGAATCCTTGTGAACGTCCCATGTAATCCATAGTACCATTTTGGTAGAACCACTTCAATTGGTTATCCCAGTTCAATTTCAACAAGTAGATGTTGTCATTACCGTTTTCAGTAACATCAAATACTACAAAGCTGTAAGAGCTTAATGGGTGACCATCTACTAGAGGGTTCTCAATATCATTAGTATGCAAGTTATCAAACGCAGCGTTCAATACAAACTTAACGTTAGCCAAGAAAGGAATAACGTAAGAAGTGTATGCAAAACCAAAGTTCAAGTCCATGCTAGTACCTGATACTGCACCTACGTCAGTAGCATTGAATACCATACCTGCAGCACCTGCTTCAGCTTTGATAGCTTCATTAACAAGCTTCATACCACCCATACCAGTTTGAACAATGATCTGACGCTGTGGATCTGGTCCAGCAAGCTCTACACGTCCTTGGTAGAAGTTCATCAATTCTGCTTTGAACATATCTAGTGAGAAACCAGACTTGTTGTATACTCTCTTGAAAGAGTTATCAAGCTGCTTCCACAAACCTACAGATAGACGTACATCATCTGGTCCGTCTTGACGTACACGTCCACCGTGACCCCACATTAGGTAAGTTTCAATATCCTTAGCAATTTTGCTTAGGTGAGCTGCTTCCAAGCTAGTAACGAAAGTACGGCTCAAAGAACCATTCTCCATACTACGCTTAACTGCATCTTTACCCATTTTAGATACCATATCTTCCAAAGATGAAATTGAAGGATCCATAGAGTTATCCATGTTTCTCCAAATTTCAGTTACTGGAACTGTACCGTCAGCACGCATACCACCTTTCATCATCATGTCTGCACGTGAAGAAATGCTGTAGTGTACGTGAGCTTCTGCACCACCTACGTAGTTATAGAATTCACGGTATCCAGTAGTCATGTCACCCATGTCAGAGAATCTCTCACCGTACTCACCTCTTGCAGAACCTTTACGGAAGAACTTAGTACCTGATGCCAAGTAAGCGTCTGCTAAAAATTTCAAGGTGTCGTTGTTTACCAACTGTACAGTGTAAATGAATCCATCACCAGCAGGAAGAATGTCTTCTGCAGTTACATACAATTCAGCACCGTTGTACTTATCATATGTAATGATGTCACCATGACCAAAAGCACGCTTGTTAAGTTTGATTTTGAACGTAGTTCCATCAATACCTTTTTTGTTGTTAGCACTTTCAATATCCTCAATAACGTAAGGAAGATCTTGTGCTACTGGTACTTGCCATTTGTACTCACCACGAGCATTGTCTACAGTGATAGTGTTTTTACCACCAAATGATGCCATCTGATATAGTGGCATTTCAACCTTTTGAGCTTGTGCCCAAAGGTCAACAGGACCCATATCAGTAGGTTCTGCACTACCTAGCATATTAGCTAAGTGGTAAGAATCTACATGAGAAGAGGTCTTGTAAGTCGTATCTCTTAAGAAGATACCATTGTTTAAAACAGGAGTTGCCATGTTTCTCTAATTTAGATTAATTAATAGTTATTGTTAAAATCGTTTCAATATGTTAGTTCTAGGAATTCCCCTAGATTTTCTAACTTCTTTTTCTTCTACTACAGTTGAAGAGTTACGTTTACTTTGTTCCGTCTTCAATTGTCTTACTGTCTTTTCAACAGTTTCTGCTTTAGCACCTTCCTTAATCTTACCATGATAGCTTTCTCTATCAGATAATAACCAAAGTGCTTCAGCAATAAGCTCATGGTTAGGCTCAACGTACTGGAACTTTTCTAGTAAGTGCCCTAACATGTTAGTTGGTCTGCCTGAAACAGATTGATAGTTAGGCTCTACTAAACCTTGGTAAAGGCTTGCTTGAGTTTTCTTGTCTAGTTTAAGACCATTTAACTCACCTACTTTCAATGTTTCATAAACATTTTCCATGTACTTATTTGCAGCTTCCGCTTGCTTAACCTTACGCTCTTCTTGCTGTGCTAAACGTTGTTGGATAATACGCTCTTGCATTTTATCTAACTTTGGTTTAAACTTATTAGCAAGCTGCTCCAGTCTACCCATATCTTTATAGGTATCTATCTCTTCTTGAATTTCTTCTATATCACCAAAACCCGTTGCAGATAAATAATCTCTTACAATAAGTTCTTGATCCTGCTCTATAGATGGATCTAGATCTCTAGATTCTTCTACTTGTGCTAGTGTAGTAAACAAACCTTTAAGGTCTGTACCACCATCAGCAACATATTTAGCAGCAGCCTGAAGTTCTTCTGGTAATGACTCAAAGAATTCTTTAGGAGTTTGCTCTTTTAACTGACGCTCTCTTTCTGCAAAGTTTGCTTCAATTAATTCTTGAAAGTCTTTAGCTGAATAATCTTCAATAGACTTATCATCATCAAATGGAATTAACTTCTCATCTTCAATAAGCTTTGCAAAAACATCTGCTACACCTTCAATTTTTTTACGCCCTCTTTTTTTCTTTGGTTCATCATCTGAATCATCCTCATCTTCATCATCCTCATCTGCAGCCTCAACTTCTTTAACTAAGTCATCAAAACTTTCTGTAGACTTTTCTTCTTTTTCAGAAGGTTCTACAGTTTCAGGATCTTCAGATGTTTCTTCTTCATCTTCACCGTCAAGAAAAGACAAATCTGTCTTTTTATTTGAAAGAACGTTTCCAGCCGGGGCTGTCTCTTTAGTAGGTACGGTAATTGAATCAGCACCGGGCATACCAAAGATTTCATCTAAGTCTACGTTTACCTGAGTAACGTTAGTAGACTCTTCTACTTGTGGTTTTTTTTCTTCACTCATAATATTGTTGGTTTTCTCTCACTATTAATATACAAATCTCCAAGGAATAAACCTTGGAGATTTGATAGAACGTTATAAAATAAATGTGTTTTTCAACAGTATATAGCTAAGACCTATTTGTCTTTATTCTTAGAATTATTCTTTTGAGAAACATCATACTTGTTTTTGTTCTCTCTAGCTATTTCTAATTGGGTTTGAGCAATAGATTTTTTAGTATCTAGCTCTTCACGCTTTAAAGCTATATTTTGTTGTTGAAAGGACTTTTTATTATTCTCACTTTCTCTTTTAAGTTCTGTTTGAGCTTGGTACTTTTCAGTTTCTCTAATGTCTTTTAAAGCATCTTGATAATCAGACACCTTGTTTTCATTAATATCCTGCATTGCACCATACCCAGCAGATTTAATTTCAGCTTGAACAATTCTAGACTGACGGTCTTTAGCGTTTTCTTCTGCTTCAAACCTTCTAGCCATTTCTTTTTCTTGAGCTTCAGCTTGAAGTTTTTGTTGCTCCATTTGCATAGCTTGTTGCTGTTGAGCCTGACGCTCTTGTAACTGCTTCTGCTCTGCATTTTTCATAATATCAGTAACTTCAGCAATGCTATCAGATTTAACAATATTACCCAAGTCATAAATACTTGCTCCAGTAGTATTGTTAGTCAATGCCATTTGCTTAAGCTGCTCAAGAATTCTTCTATGATTAGCTTTAGTAGTACAGAAAATGTTAAAGTCTCTTAACAATAAGTCTGTACCATTAATACTAAAGTTTACTTTTTCGTCTTCAGAAGTAATGTACTGAAGTCTAACAGAAGGATTAGTACTATGATAGTACTGAGCTAAGTCTGTACGCATTTGATGCACTCTTGGCATTAAATGATCAGAGTGTTGTACAAAATAACTTTCTGTTTGAGCATAAGAGCTTTCTAATGAAGCTTGTACACCTGTAGCAGTCTGTTGTTCCATAGCACCACCTAAACGCTGTGCGTTAACTCCAATAGATTCAAAGGCTTGATTCTTAAAATAGTTTGCAAGCTGCGTTCTAGAAAGTAACCTTTGAGTTTGCTCCAAGTTTAACACTTGATAGTGTTGGAAGTTAAGAGCATTTTCAGTATTTGTAATAGACGTATCTAAAGGCAACATGCTAAAGTCTTTCATAGCAGTGTATGCCTTAGCCAAGTTATTCTTACCCCAATCTTCTCCTAGTGAGTGACGTGGGATAGCATTCTGGTCAAGCATGATTACAGTACCTAGTTCATCTACTAGAATATCTGCAATCTGATTATTTACAATATTGTATCCAATCTGATAAGGCTTCATTAAATCTACAAGAGATACAGACTTAGTATTTCTATCAGAGAAAACAGCACCTTCTACTGGAAGCTTACAACCATATAGAGTATAGTCACCTTTAAATTGAAACTTAAGTCTACCAGGTTCTTCTCTATCTATACCTAAGTATATTGGTTCAATACCATCTGGACTAGTCATACCCCAATAAGTAGGATGGTTAGGTCCAATCTTAATACCACCACATACTTCATTAATCCAAATCCAATCAATATGATCACCAAAGATTACATTCTCTTTAGTTCTCTGTTTTGAAACACTTGTATTATATAGTGGCTTATCAAGCGCAATGTAATCATCACTTACAATATCTTGAATAACTGTACCGTCTTCTAAAACTTTTGTAAGGTGGCCAACACGTCTTTGAGTTTTCCAGTAAACTGTACTTACTCTTAGCATAAAGGTGCTACCAAAATCAAATAAATCCTCAGATTCACCCAATATAAAGTCTACAATGTCACCACCGCTTCCTAATCCTAGTTCATGATTTGCAATAAACTGACGGTATCCTAATGATCCATTATCAATACTATTCCATTCATGAGATTTAGTACCATCATAAAAAGAACCATCATTAGGAGTACCTGGTATAGCATAGCCAGCAGCTCTAGATGGGTATACGTTTTCTAATTCTTTAAGTTGTTTTTCAGACATTAAGTAACCATACTTATCAATAACATCTGAAACACTCATCATATCAGATTTACCTACCCAGTTAGCCTGAGAGATATATCTTACATCTGGTGACTTATGATAGAATGTTAGAACTGGGTTCCATAATTCAATATCATAATCATCCTCACCCATTCTAAAGTGCCAAAACTCTCTATCTGTAATAAGCATATCTTTAAATGCACGCTCTTCTAGCTCATACATTTTAAAGCGTTCCTCATCTACTTTTGTCTGGTGCATTGCCCACTCTTCAACCATTGACCTATAATCCTTACGGAAAAAGTCTTCAATTTCAGGAAGGGTCTTTAGATTTTCAGGAGACATCATTTGCTGAATCTCAGGATTTTGCATGTCTGCACCTTGAGCAGAAAGCTTTGCAAGAAGTTGAGAGGCAGCATCTGCAAGCAGTGTCTCTTCAATCATTGCTCTTTTACTTTCTAAAAGCTCATTGTATGAAAGGTCATCTACTGCACGGAAGGTAACACGTGAATACTTAGAGGCAAACTCACCCATAAGTACATTAATAACATTTGGGATGATGGGGTAAAACTTAAGCTCTAAAGCTGAAACATCCTCTTGAGTTAACTGGTCTACTAAATCAGCATAGAGGTTATCTTCCTCCATGATATAGTCAGTCTTATCTATAATACCTTTAGCAAGCTTATAGTTCTTGAGCAAACGTCTAGCATTTCTTTTCAGTTGCTTTTGACCCTGTACTTCAATCCAGTCTATATTCCAAGCAAACCACTCCTTATCTTTCTTCTTATTAGGAAGAAACTGAGTAGGTTGTTCAAGAGTACCCATCTTGTTTTTCTCAACCTTGGCGCCAGCCTTAGCTTGCATTGCATTTATAATTCTTGGCATGTTACTTTAAATTTTTAAAAGCTGAGCGCTTTCCTTTACCTCCAATAGCACCTCTTCTGTTCCCTCCAATATGTCTAAAGGGACTCATATTTAATTTAGTCATTTTCTGCGTATTATCCAATTTTACAGACGACTCATTATCAATTCGTTTCTGGTAGCCACGGTTAGCTTGTTGCACTTTAGCAAAACTTATCAAGGCAGCAAAGGATACTAATCTATCCACGTTGACACCAGGCTGGTAAGCTTGCATCTCTTTCATTAACATTATATCTGGTATACGTTCTACACCAAAAGTTCTTTTTAGTATAGTACCATCTGTATCAGTCTCTACGTCTATCTCTTCTTTTAAGTACTCAATAGCGTAGTTAATTAAGTGATTCTTAAACAGTGTACCTGTGTTTTTCCAACCATACTCTGAATATACACTGCGGTTACTACCTAAGTCTTTTAAGAAAAGCACCTGATCTTTAGGAACAAGCCACTTCTGCTTACGCTTAGCAATCATGTACTGAATAAATAAAGATACGTTATTTTCTACTAGAGTCCAGGCTTTATAGTATTCTATAATCTTCTCTAGTTGCTCATGTGTTTTATTAATATCATCATACCTACCACACCAGGCAGCTACAATCATATCACCTTCCACATAGCTCTTAGGACCCTCGTCAGTAAGCTTTGTAACTTCAGTGGGGTTCTTGTATACATAGATACTACAAAGTGACTCAGAGGTGGTTGTTTTACCTTCACCCACGGGATCCACACTTGCATAGTACTGACCAAACTCTATTTTATCTGCAGGTCTTTCATAAACACAAAGCACTCCAGTCTTATCTTCCTGACGTTTATCTACAGGAAAAGTATTAATGGGTTGCTTTCTACTCTTATGAGCAACAACGTCTACACCATTTTCAGCCCACTCTAATTCTAAACACTCTATAGGATAGTCTTTATCCTCTATCTTTTGTGTTTGTGTAGAAACAAGGTTTTGAGGGAAGAGGGACTCTTTACGATATGCAAACGCCTCAGCAATATTTGTTGGTTTTTGAGAAATTCTCAGTTGATATTGCTCAGGACTTAAATCTCTTTTCCAAGTTGCTCTCTCCTCCTGAATAGCTTCTACTGCCTCCTCTACTAGGGAATTACCCCAGTCATCAATAAAAGGTGGCATACTCCACTGTTCAGGAATAAAAAGTCCCACTTCACCTCTACTCCCTTTGTTATCTAGCAGGTTGGTTTTAACTGCATAGATATCGTTGGCTTTTGGGTTTAAGACCATATTCTTTAAAGGTTCACACTGATCTAAATCACCCACTGAACCAGCTGCAATAAACATACCTGTAGTCATTTGACCTGACGACATTGCAGGTCTAAGGTATTCATAGGTCTGATCCATCTTAGGTGCAATACCAGCTTCCTCATGAAAGAAGTATGTTACTGGACCCCCTACCCCTTTGGTAGCATTCTTTTCAAAAGACATTCCCTGTATCTTAGACATAAGCCCTTTACTCTGCTTACGCCCATTAATAGTAACCTCAATCTTTTGTTCCCAAAGCAAGGTTTTATCAGGGTTGGCTGGTCTATACCAGGCGGTATGTTCATTAAGAAAGTTCTTGTACTCGTCCAGGAATTTCCATGTACCCTCATCATTCACATAAGATTTAAGTGATGCTCCCATTTTTAATACAGCACCCTCTTCAAACCAAAAAGAATTGATGAGTTTACCTGCATGAAAATATGACGAAGCTATCTGACGTTTTTTCAGGATAGCAGAATGTTTAAACGTTGCTTCAGCTAACCATTCATATAAGGCCATGTGATACTGTGCATCTCTAACCTTAGCAAATCCATACTTCTTTTCTTCCTTATCATAGATTGGCAAGAAGTTTAACCACATATAGTAGTCCCTGGTTAAGTACCAAGTATCCTTTTCCCCCTCTATAATAACACCATTCCGGCATTTTATTTTCTGATCATCCCAATAGTCAACAAATTCTTTTGACATAAAAGGAGCTGTACAATAAACTCCAGACCTATTGAATTTAGTAGCCTCAGCATTGAATACAACACTCTCTTCACTAAAGTCATACTCACCCGGTTCTTTAAAAAGTTCCTCTATAAACTTGACAAGTTCATTTTTATTACCGAACTTTACCACAGTCCAAGAGGCTTCCTTAGTCTTATAACATGGGATACTGATATCACTCATTACATTTGATCATAAGATAGGTTTTGACCTCCTCTAACAGATGACTTCTGTTCTTCTTGCAGATCACTATAGGCACCTTTAAAGGAATTTCTTATCTGTTCAAACTTAGCAGCAGCATTCACTACCTGATTAATATTCCCATCTCTTCCATGTTCTATAGGAGTCTTCTCCATATATGTAGCAAGACGGTCTAGCATAGATGCAATACCTTTATAAGCTCTATAAGTAGGAGTTTCATAGAGGCGTTTACATTCTACAAGAGCTTCTGTAATAGCTTTATCTTCAGGATCAAACTCAGGAAATTCTTCACCAGTACGTAACTCCCTCATTATCAGTTCTTCTTTATCCCTATCAGGAATGTTAAAGAACGGATTCATATCAGGACTAGGACAGGTCATATAGAATAAATACGCATATATATCTAAATGATCTTTTTCATACTCTTCTCTAATAGTCTTTAAAAAACTAAGAGTGTAAGAATGCTCTGAAGGTATAACCGTCCCATTCTGAATGTCAAATAGCTTAACTAGCATTGTTTTGTTCTTTTAAATGTTTAAGAATGTTTGCCACCTCCTCCTTCAAATAAGGAAGTTCATAGTAAACAATATCTTCAATAATAGGATCTCCTTGAGGATTACGTGCATGGATTGGATATCCATTATCATCTTCCCCTTCTTTCTTAAACTTGACGTGTTGAATAACCAAGTTACCTGGTTTAAGACGTCTATTATGTTTAAGGATAATATACATGTAAAGGGACAGCTGTAAATTGTAATGGTTTAAATTACAATCGTCCAGGTGTTCTACAGGGGTATTCATCTTTTTAGATACACCTTCCCAATTTACATAAGACTTCTCCTTAATCTCTTTGTTGGTTTTGTAATCTGTGATGTGTACAAATCCATCTACTACTTCTACAAGATCTGACTGACCAGAAATGGCAGCAGACTTTAAGTATACAAGTAGTTCAGGGTACACACCCTCTGTTAGCTTTTGATTAGGAGCATACTTCTTATCACCTTCAATAATAGGTCTTACTATAGGTACTTCCTTGCCATAACGCTGTATAGTGTTAAACTCAAGGAGATCACTCTCACGTTGATTATGGTACCAGTTTCCTAACTCCATAGCTCTTTCAGCTTCTGTGTTCCAGATATTTTTTATCTGTTGAGGAGTTTTACCGTACCATTTTGACTTCTTGTTTCTAGATACTTTATCCGCAACCAACTCTTTATCAAAGGGTTGCTTATACTTACCTATCACACCAGTAGTACTAGTCCAGCGGATTTCATCTCCGTCTGTACTTTTATAACTATGAT
>OEFV01000015.1_pt1 | contig 19469 bp, 28 predicted proteins | sample 1498691 | NCBI WGS metagenome assembly OEFV01 (sample SAMEA3275497, study PRJEB22092) | marine metagenome | biome: ENVO:00000447 marine biome; feature: Sheltered location near shore and weather station; material: Particulate matter on a 0.22 Um pore size filter | collected 2014-06-21T08:00:00+00...
TATAATAAGATTAATCTATCCTATCCCTAAGCTACCCTACACCTAACTTTATCTTACAGACCTTAGTTCCTATACTTATACTACATATAGACTCTTATAGATATTATAGTATACATATAGTAGATATTGTCCCCCCCTCTTTAAGGGGACATTTAAACTTAGTAGGGCTACTGGAAGTTATACACCTATAGCAGTTAATTTAAAAATTATAGATATTTATTAATAGAGTTTAAATGTCTCCTTAAAGTAAATTTAGTTGAGGACACAGCTATGACAGATAAGAAACAACTTCTAAAGCTATTAGAAGAAAAGCAAAAGCGACAGAAGTTAAAGACTTATGAGCATGACTTCACATCTTTTGCTAAAGAAAATATTAAGATTATTACTAAGGATGCTAGAGCTGGCTTTGTTGATTTTGATTTTAATGCATGTCAAAGTGAAATCACTAAAGCCCTTGATAAGCAGCTTGCTGAAACCGGGAAGGTTCGCGCTATTATTTTGAAAGCTCGGCAACAGGGCATATCAACTTACTGTGCTGGTAGAGTATTCTGGAAGACATACTTCACACCCCATGCACGTTCTGTTGTTATGGCGCATGATAGTGCGACTTCAGATGCCCTGTTTAATATGAGCAGGAATATTATTAAGAATATGAATCCTGCGTATAGACCTAATGAGGTAAAGTCAAATGCTAAGGAGATTGTTATCTCGGCTCCGCATTTCCCTAAAGATGCATATGGTGAGAGGCCAGTTGGTTCTTATAGACTGTATACAGCCGGATCACCGGAAGCGGGACGTGGAACTACACCAACTATTGCTCATCTCTCAGAGGTCGCTTTCTGGACGCATGATGAGAAGATATTGGCGGGTTTGTTTCAGGGTATCTCTGAAGCTCCAGGCACAGAAGTTATTATTGAGTCAACAGCTAACGGAGCTCAAGGTGAGTTCTATAGATTGTGGAAGGGCGCTGTAGCGGGTGAGAATGAATACCTTCCTTTGTTTCTTCCATGGTTCTCAACCCCAGAATACTGGAGAGAACCACCGGAAAACTTTGAACGATCTTCGGAAGAGGATCTACTGGTAGAACAGTTTGACCTAAATGATGGTCAACTCTACTGGCGTCGGTTGAAGATTGCTGAAGGTGGGGAACTTAAATTCCGCCAGGAATACCCAGCAACTCCCGATGAAGCTTTTATTACTGCAGGTTCTTCTGTGTTTAATCCGGAGAAGACGGCTAGACTAGTACCTGTAGAACCAGATAGAAGAATGAATTTTGATTTTATGTCGTCATCTTGGGAACCTTCTAAGGAAGGAAACCTCCACTTATGGGGTTACCCGGATTGGGATAGTAATTATATTGTATCTGCTGACGTAGCCCTAGGGGTCGGTCAAGATTATTCGACTGCAGTAGTTTTAGATATAAATAGAAAAGTAATTGCTTTGTATCGTGATAACCGTATAGACCCTAGCAAGTTTGGAGATCTACTGTTTTATCTTGGTAGATACTTTAATAATGCGTTGCTAGTCGTTGAGAGTAATTCTATGGGCGTCGCCACGCTATCTCGATTAGCACAAATGAATTACGTGAATCTATATAAGCAAACAAAGATCTCTTCAATTTCAAAAGAAGAAGGTCAAGTACCGGGGTTTAGAACAACTCAGGTAACAAAGCCGCATATCATTGGTAACTTAAAGAATGCAGTTGAAAACGATGATATTTGGATTGCATCAAAAGTAATGATACAAGAATTAAAAGATTATATTAGTACAGACTCAGGTCGTACAGAGGCAGCACCTGGTTGTCATGATGATACAGTAATGGCTGCGGCTATTGCATTAGAAGCACTACGTACTCATTATGATAAACTGACAATGAACAAAGTACCATGGTCACAGCGCTCTTCTACGTTTTCGTATGAAGATGAAACTGCATGGTTCTAGAGTTCCCGTGTCCTCACTACCCCGGCGGAGGTAGGGGATAAATCCGCCAACTTATTTAATCACCACCGAAGTTACGTCATTCGTGCAAAGATTCGCTACCTTAGGACGTTATATATGGCCGCTGTCGGGCAGGTGTCAGGCCGGGGAAACAGTTAGGCTGTCCCCGCCCTTTAGTATGACGAGTAAATATATGGATCAAAATAAAAAGGTAATCATCCCTTATCCAGCTGGACCACGTTATAAGAAAAGAATTAAAAGATATAGAACTCCAGTTAAGAAAATAGGGGAACAAGACCATGGGTACTTTCAATCGGTTATTAAGCGCAACCTTTCATCCGCCTCGTAAGTGGGTATTAGTAGAAGATTTATCATATCAATGCGATCAATTAACCCCTGAAGAAACAAAAGCACTTAAAACTGTTGGGGTTATTATTACGCCGGAAGGTACTATTACTGTGCCGATTGATTTTGAAACAGACATGGCATCTGTACCTCGAGCTTGCTGGGCATTCATTGCACCATTTGATGTAGCTCGTGCAGCGGTTATTCATGATCTACTATATAAAACCATTAGGCAGTATCGATGGCAAAAGCAATCGTATTTGTTTAATGATGAAGATCCTAATCAAATTAAAGCTGCTAAGGCTGCTGCAGATAAAATCTTTTTGTATGCTATGAAAGATGCAGAGCCCGCGGTTTCGACATGGAAAATTAAAGCTGCATATTATGCTGTTCGCTTATTTGGCAATAGCTCGATTATACCTGCGGAGGATAATATCTAATGTGGTTTTGGCTTCTTTCAAATATAGGTGGTGCCTTATTAGGTGCAGCAACTGTCCGATGGTTTAAAGACACGAAGGCCGGTATCTATTGTTATAAGAAGTTTGAGGCATACGCCAATTGGTTAAATAAAAAATACGGCTTAGATATTTTAGATAAGCAGGAGAAAAACAATGTCAGTTGAAAAAGCAGGCGAAAGGTTTTCTGGATATAATAAACCGAAGCGAACCCCAAACCATCCAACTAAATCCCATGCAGTATTAGCCCGCTCAGGTGGTAAAGAAAAGCTTGTACGATTTGGTCAACAGGGTGTTACTGGTGCAGGTAAAAATCCAAAGACAGCAAAAGATAAAGCCCGTAAGAAATCTTACTATGCTCGGCATAATGCGCAAGGCGCGCCGGCTGGGCCACTCTCAGCAAAGTACTGGAGCCATAAAGTTAAATGGTAGGCTGCAAGTGCGGTACTAGCGCTGGTGATTTATTTTCCCCACAAGAAATTGAGATTATTAATTTAACAAAAGAATCTAATAGGTGGCGAAGTAAAGCATTAATGAGAGAGAACCGGATTAAGGAGCTCGAGGAAGAATTACGCAGGGTGCAGGGTCAGGGGTATGAATAGATGGCAGTTAATGAAGCAGGAAACTATACGAAGCCGACAATGCGAAAGCGGCTGTTTGAAAAAATTAAAGCTAGTAATAAGGGCGGTCGACCAGGCCAATGGTCGGCTCGTAAAGCTCAGATGCTTGCTAAACAATATAAAGAAAACGGTGGAGGCTACAGAGACTAATGGCAAGAAAGCCTTCACAGAAGAGCCTGAACAAATGGACCTCGGAGAAATGGCGAACCCGAAGTGGTAAGCCTTCTACACAAGGCCCACTAGCTACTGGCGAAAGATATATGCCATCGTCGGCAGTTAAAGCGCTGTCGCCGAGTGAACATGCTGCAACAACTAGGGCAAAGCGTAAAGCTATGAAAGCTGGTAAGCAACATAGCAAGCAACCTAAAAAGATTGCAGATAAAGTTAAAAGACACAGATAGGTAACCCAGGAGCGGTATATGTCTAGATTTATTGAGTCTATTAAAGACCAACAGAAAGAACCTAAGAAACCCCAGGCAGACTTGCCTAAACCAGGCGCTTACTCTTCTAAGGATTTAGAAAAAGTAAAGATGCCGTTTCTACAAAAACCGGGAGGAAGCTGGTATGGCAACTGAAGGTTATAAAGAAGCGGTGACCGATGAGCAGCTTATTGCCCTTATTGATAGTGGAGTACAAAACTCTACAGGCGATTGGCTTAACTCATCTGATCTTGCTCGAGAGCGACTCAAGGCAACTTATGAATTTGCCGGGGTACCAGCAGGACATCTTGCTCCGCAAGGTGTTTCAACAATTGTAGATACCTCAACGACAGAAGTTGTTGAAGCATATACTGCAGTTCTATCTGATTTGTTTTTAAGTAATCAAAAACTAGCACGATTTATACCTTATGAGAATTCACCTGGCGGATTTAAAGCCGCTAAGGATGCATCAGCACTAGTTAACTATTGTATTTTTAAACGTAATAATGGTTGGGAACTTATCCAGTCGTGGATGAAGTCTTCTTTGTTATGGAAGAATTCCGTTTGCCGCTGGGGTTATATCGAAGATTACGAATATGTATTTGAAGAGTATGCTGAGATTAGCCAGACAAAGCTAGATGAAATTTTATCTGCAGATGATATGGAAATCGTTGGTGATCTACAATTTGAAAACAAGACCGTTGGTGGAGAAACTTCTGAGTTTGGACCTGAGGTTGAACTTGTTTATATTGATGTGCGTGTTCGTAAGAAAGTAAACAACTCACGAGTTAAGCTTGAATTAATTCCACCGGAAAACTTTAGAATTTCTAGAGATGCAATTACAATTGATGATGCAGCCTTTGTTGGTATTCAAACCGATATGACAAGGTCTGAGATTCGTAAGTATTGGCCGGAAGCTGCGGAAAATATTATTGCTTGGGATGAGCTTGATGAAGATGCAAGCTGGATGGGAACTTTAAAATATTCACAAGACGTAGCAGCGCGAAAGCTTGTTACTGGTCAAGAGTATTATCAAGGTTCTAATCAGCAAACTGTATTTCCTCTTGAAGCTAATCGCGAGGTAACTGTTACAGAATGCTGGATGCGTATTGACCGCGATGGTGATGGCATTGCAGAGCTAAAGCACTTTATTACCGTAGGTTCATATATTCTTTCTGAAGAAGATTGTGATATGGTACCGCTAGCATCGATTGTTCCAATTGATATTCCGCATGAATTTTATGGTTTATCAATGGCCGACTTTACTCGTAGCTCAACACTTGCATCCACTGCAATCCTTCGGGGATTTGTTGAGAATACATATCTAACAAACTATTCGCCAAAGTTGGCAGATCCAAATGTTGTTGATTTCTCTGCGCTTCAGAATATGAAGCCAAAGCAGATTATCCCAACTAATGGTAATCCAACCGGAGCAGTGCAAGCGCTAGCGCCTGAAACAATTTCTACAGGTACAGTACCGCTACTTGAGCATCTTCAGATGATTAAAGAGCAGGCTACTGGTATGTCTAAAGCTGCTCAGGGATTAAATGATACCCTATATGTATCAGGTAACTCAGAGCAAAAGCTTTCTGCCGTACAATCCGCTGCACAGAAAAGAATCCAACATATTGCCCGCAGATTTGCTGAAACTGGCTTTAAGCGTATGCTTATTGGTATCTACTCAACAATGCGCGCAAATATGAAGGGGCTACAACAATATAACCTTGATGGTATTTATGGTTCTGTTAATCTTGATGCACTTCCATCACGCATGGATGTAGAAGTACAGCTTGATATTGGTGAGAACTCAAACTCAAATACCATTGGTAAACTTTCTAAGATTGCCGGAGAAATTCTTCCGTCCCTTAATCAACAAGGTGCAGGTATTATTATTAGACCTGAAGCGCCGGCTCATCTTGCTACAAAACTTATTGAAGCAATGGGTATTGATAGTAATGACTATCTTGAGGACTACACCACTGATGAGTTTAAACAGAAAGCGCAGCAAGCGATCCAAGGACAATCTCAAGCTGCAGAAGCTGAGCGCCAGGCTAATCAAAGAAAGGTTGAAGCTGATGTTGCATTGGCTGAAGCTAATGTTATGTATACTGGTGCCCAAACAAAGAATACATTTGATGATAATGCAAAACAATTGGCTGTGTCTATTGATAAGCACTTCCAAGAGTGGGCTGATCTACAGATTAAATCCGTTAAAGAAGGTGCAGAGTTACCTCCGCATCCCGACTACGGTGAAATCTTAAAGATGGCTCGGCAGTTATTACAAGTGACTAACAATAACTAGATGAGGATCTAATGGATAAATACCGTAAGGCAGCTGAGACGAAGCTGGGTAATAATAAATCATACGGTAATCATAAGATCCATCCCGAAGAATTGGCGCGTCGTGCTCACGTAAAAGGGCACTTCGCTGCCAAAGAACGGGATGAGTTCTTTGATGAAGTATACGGGGAAGTCTTAGTTGACTTCTTTATTGAATGGCTCAAGACGGAGCCGCATGAAACTAAATCTCGAGAGTTCCTCTACTCTTCCGCTTTAGCACTAGGTAGTGTTAAAGAAAGAATGATAAACTTCGAGATGTATGGGAAGAACATTCCCCATATGATGGAGGATAACAATGAGACCAATTGATTATACACAACTGGTACAGAATTACACAGATATGATTAACACACTTGAATATGACTCAATGCGCAGTGCAGGAAAAGCGCGGATTAATGCGGATACTCTTGTTAACATGCATGCATTACGAGAGAAATATATCAAGCAAATGAATTCCCAAAAGGATACTCCAAAGAAGGAGGCTAACTAATGGAACAGAATACCGAAGCACAAATGGACTCTACCCGAATGGATGACTCCGTAGCACCGGTTGATAACGGTCAAACTGAAGACACCTTGCTGGCTGACATTGTACGAAACTCTGATTTCGTAGGATCTCTACCCAATGAGCAGGTACCTGAGTTGGACCCGGACGAATCAGATGATGAAGACCCAGATGCATCTGAGGAAGCCGTTAGCGAAGAAGTTGATGAAGAGGTCGAAGAAGAAGAAGTAGATACGGAAGAAGAAGATGCCGCTGATGAAGCCGCTACCGATGAATCCGATGTATATGCTGCTGAAGACTTAGACTTAGAAGCTAAGGTTGTTGTCAAAGTAGACGGCGACTTTGTTGAAGTTTCTTTTGGTGACCTGATTAAAGGTTACTCTACAGAACAACATCTTTCTAAAAAGGGTCGTGAACTTGGTGACGCAAGAAAAGCGCTGGAAGAAGAATACCAAGGACGGGTTGAAGAACTTTCAACTATGTCTAAGGCTTCTGCTGCTGTACTATATTCTAGTGAGCAGGCACTTTCTAAAGAGTATCATGAAATCGAAGTGCAAATTGAAGAAGCACGAAAGAACGGTGATACTTACGAAGTCAACGAGCTCAAAGACAAACGCGAACAAGCACAGAAAAATTATTGGGCTGCCCGGAATCAACGCGAGCAATTGGTAAAAACAATTACTAAGCAAGAATCGGAAATGGCAGAACAAGAGTGGACTCAACAATTGGAATACTTTAATGAAGCTATTCCTACATTGATTCCCGATTTTAATGAGGAAACTGCTGGAGCAATCCGACAGTTTGCTATTGATGAAGGTATTTCTCCGGAAGTATTAGACTCAATCGCAGATCCTATTATTGTTAAGTTTGTTGATGATTATCGTAGACTAAAGCAGGGTGTTGCAAAAGGCACTGCTAAAAGAAAGTCAGCACCAACAAAGAGAGCCCCGCTCCGTAAAGCTAAACCTGTATCAAAACAAAAAGAAGATGCAGCGGCAGCTCGAAGAGCAAAAGTCTTAAGTGGAGATGCTTCACAAGACGAGCAAATGGGTTTCCTTCGTGGACTTGCGGAACGCTCTTTAAATCTTTAATACCTTGGAGGGTATAAAAAATGGCTAGCACTCTTGGTGTTCGCGGCACAGGTGGTCCACAGGGCCCAGCTCGCGGAACTGGCAAAGATGTCTCACAGCGTGAGGATCTCGCAAACTTCATCACAATGATTACTCGTGATGAAACCCCTTTCATGTCATCTATTGGCAAAACTAAAGCAACTGCTATTTATCACGAATGGCAGACAGACCAGCTGGATACACCTGGTTCATCACGCATTGCAGAAGGTACCGATTACATCGAACCAACTGTAGCTGGTGGTACAGGTTCTCCTGCTGTTGGTGATCGCTTTGCACGTACTGGTCCATACCGCACACGTCTGGGTAACTACACTCAGATCAACGGTAAGACAATTGCTGTATCAGGCACACGCCGTGCAGTAGACCAAGCTGGAATTGCTGACGAATATGCATACCAGTTGAAGAAGCGCGGCACAGAGCTGCGTCGTGATGTTGAGCATGACATGGTTCATTCATTCAACGTCTCATCAGCTGTTGGTGTTCAGGGTAACACTGCACGCTCAGCTGGTGGTTACCAGTCGTTCATCAACTCAGCTGATACTGTAGTATACGCTGGTCAGTGGGCAGCACCTGCCACAACTGCTGATGGTACTCAGGTAACTCGTTCTTCATTGACAACAACTGCTGCTCCAACTAATGGTTCACTTGCACTAACAGACATCGACGCTGTTATGCAGAAGATCTATGAGCAGGGCGGTAAGGCAACTAAAGTTATGTTGTCACCAAAGCTGCGCCGTGATTTCTCTGACCTCATGGTTGGCGCAACTGGCGTACAGCGTAACATTGACGAATCAGGTAAGCTGCGTCAGTCGGTTGATGTGTACATGTCTGACTTTGGCGATCTCATGGTAGTTCCTAACTACATCATGGGTCTTGCTAATCAAGTCCAGTTCATCAACTCAAACGCATCACCTGCAAACCTTGCAGCGACTACTAACGTAGCTGACTTCTCTGCATTGATCTACGATCCAATGTGGTTTAACATTGCGACACTTCGTCCAATGGCAGAAGTTGACGTAGGGCAGAAAGGTGATTCAACCGTCGGTATGATGGTCGAAGAAACCACTCTGGAAGTCCGTAACCCATTGGGTTGTGGCGCAATCTACGGCCTAGCCTAGGTTATTGTTAGGGGAGGTCTTTATGGCTTCCCCTTTCTTTTTTGTAGGAGATAGAAATGAAAATTTGTTCAGATTGCCCATCACCATCCGCATGTATGGCAGCGGGGAAATGTATGAAGAGCGACAAAAACCCTGCGTATAAAGCAATGGGTGGTAATGTTGCAGGTTACTACAACAAAGGTGGACCAGTTACAGGCTGCGGCCCGGCAACAAATAATCCGCTTAAGAAAATTAAAAATTAAATTACACCCTTGGAGGTAACAATGTTAGTTATTAAACTAGACAACGGGAACGTTTACCCCGCAGAAACCTGTGTATGGCGTACTACTTCAGCCGGTACTAATGGTTATAAACTTACACACCTTACTGTTGGTTCAGCCACAGTAGCAGTAGGCACAGCGCCTGCAGCAGCACCTACTGGTGCACAACTAGGTTATATTGGAAAGTCCGGCCGGTTTGTTGCTTATACAGAGCCAGCCTAATTAAGTAGGGAGAGGACATGTCAAAAGAAACAGACTTTAAATTTCACAGTGCAACTGTTGGAAAAGAGAAAGGTATTCAAGCCGGCTTTGATCTTCAAAGTGGAGACTGGCAGGCAGTTCAAGATATTACAGCTTATAGAGATCAAGCTAAGCGTGATCGAGAGAAACAGGATTACTTTGGTATTCGTAAAGATGGTTATCGCAAGATGGCTACTATACCAGATATCGTAGCAATTAAAATTCTACAAGATCATAACTTAGATTTGCATAGCCCAGAGTTTATGCACGATCCTAATAATATGAAACGGCTGAAGAATATTTTATTGACTGAGTATCGTGATCTATTAGTCAATACTTAATTAGGAGGTTTGTATGGCAAGAACATACAGTCAGCTCGTTGAGCTTGTTCGTGGTTGGTGTAACCGGGACGAAGAAGCTGTAAGTGACGATATTATTAAAGATGCTTTGCGTTATGCAGCAGACAAGGCATACAAAACCTTAAGAGTTCCACCTCTTGAGAATGTGGCAAAGTATGACAGCGCATCATTAATTGCTTCATCTACTGCTGGCAATGGGCTTGTTCCAAGTAAGACAGAAATTCAATTACCATTTGACCTAATCGAATTTATTCAGATTAGAGAAGTCGACGCTGCTGGTCAAACAACCAGGGTGTTTAATGAAAAAGTTGATATTCGTACTTTTAATGACCCGTATGCCGAGAAGTATACAAATAACAATTACTGGACACGTGAGTTAGGAACTATTTATTTAAGCCCTGCTTTTGCAGATGGCTCCGTTGCGGGGTCTCCGACAGGAGTCGAGCTTTACTATTATCGTAGACTACCTGCTTTAGATGCTACGTATTCTATTACAGTTTTAAACTATAATGCCGGTCTTTTAGATGTTACTGTTTCAAGTACACCGAATGCTGCACAGCTTTGGTTCTCTTCAAATACAGGAACTACTGCCTACATTACGCAGGCATTGGCTACAGCCCAGGGCGGCACAATTACTAATGCCTGGTATATCGGTAAGCCGGTTGCTAACTGGTTAAAAGATCAAAATGAAAGAGTGTTATTGTTCGGAGCGCTTGCAGAAATCTTTACGTATACTCAAGAAGACGATCAAGCTTCAAAGTATCTACAGCTATTCTACCAAGAAATTCAAGAACTAAATGTTGAGGATGCACAGCGTACTGCTTCTGGTGGTAACGTCCAAGTTAATTTTAATGGGAGAGGGTTGATATAATGGCCGAACCAGCAAGACCCGGTAGTTTTACCGGCGCAACAAATAGCGCCTCCTCAGGCGGATTATTTGGGGATACACTTGTTAGTGGTATTCCAGATATTGTAGCGGCTGATGTTACTCGCGCAGAAACTGCTGCGACTAATGCAGCTACCTCAGAAACTAATGCAGCCACTAGTGCAACAAATGCTGCGGCATCTGCTGCCTCAGTGGGAGCTAACGCTGCCGCCGCGGCAGCTAGTGCTACTGCAGCAGCCGGAAGTGCAACAAGCGCATCTGCTAGTGCCACTTCTGCAACTGCTAGCCAAGCCTCAGCAAGTACTAGCGCAACAACTGCAACAACCCAAGCAACAAATGCTGCGGCTTCTGCAACCTCTGCTTCTGCTAGTGCAACAGCTGCCTCAACACAGGCAACAAATGCAACAACTCAAGCGAGCAATGCGCTAGCAAGCTCGAACTCAGCAGCAGCAAGCGCGGCCAGTGCCGGTTCAAGTGCGACTTCAGCAGCGGCAGATGCAACAGCAGCTGCTGCAACTTATGATGCTTTTGATGATCGTTATCTTGGAGATAAAGCGACAGACCCAACATTAGATAATGATGGTAATGCACTTCTTGATGGGGCGTTATATTTTGATACCACATTAAATGTTATGAAGGTTTATGATCTTGGTAATACGCAATGGGTGCGTACAACACCTACAAGTTCAGATCAAGCTTCAATTAATGCGGTTACTGCAAATGCAACAAATATTAATGCAGTAAATGCAAATTCTGCAAACATTAATACGGTTGCAGGGATTAATACAGATATTACTACAGTTGCTACTAATGACACAAATGTAACAACAGTAGCTGGTATTTCAGCTGACGTAACCACAGTCTCAGGCATTGCGGCTAACGTAACGAGTGTTGCTGGTAACGCAGCTAACATCAACGCTGTCGCTGCTGATGCCACTGACATTGGAACTGTAGCAACAAACATTGCTAATGTAAACACTGTAGCTGGTATTGACTCAGATGTAACGACAGTCGCTGGAATTGCTGCTGATGTTACTGCTGCTGCAACTAATGTGGCAGACATTCAAGCGATCTCTGCGGCAATTGCCGATGTGATTACAGTAGCTAATGATCTTAATGAGGCTACCTCAGAGATTGATGTAGTTGCTAATAACATTGCTAACGTCAATGCTGTTGGTACAGACATAGCTAACGTCAACACTGTTGCTTCTAATCTTGCTGACGTTAATGCGTTTGCTGACACTTACTTTATCTCAGCAACAGCCCCATCATCACCGACATCTGGTGATCTCTGGTTTGATACATCAGTCGGTGTAGACACTATGAAAGTTTACGGTGCATCAGGCTGGCAGAACGCTGGCTCATCAGTTAATGGCACATCACAGCGTGTAACCTATACAGCAACGGCTGGTCAGACTAGCTTTGCTGCAACATATGATGCTGGTTATGTAGATGTGTATCTCAACGGTATTAAGCTGATTAATGGAACAGACTTTACTGCAACTAACGGCACAAGCATTGTATTGGCTTCTGGTGCGGCACTTAATGACACAGTGAACATCATTGGTTACGGCACGTTTTCTATCAGCAACTTTAGCATCAATGATGCCAACGATGTGGCTGCATCTGGCGCAACCAATGGTCAGTTCCTTCAGTACAATGGCTCCAATTGGGTAGGCGGTACAGTAAGCACTCCAACTTTATCTAGCCTTGGCATTGCTAACCACGATCAGGTCACAGTCACAGCGGGTGGCGCAGTTACAGCAACAAGTTTTGCTGGTGATGGCTCTAGTCTTACTGGCATTACAATCCCAACGCTAACTAGTCTTGGTATTGCTAATCACGATCAGGTAACGGTTACAGCCGGTGGTGCGGTAACTGCAACAAGTTTTGCGGGTGATGGCTCTTCTTTGACAGGACTTATATCTTTTGCATCAGGCACAAAGATGTTGTTCGGTCAGACAGCAGCCCCCACAGGCTGGACTAAGATAACCACAGACAATGACGCTGCCCTGCGTATTGTTAGCGGCACAGTGGGCAGCGGCGGTTCATCTGGATTGTCTACTGCACTCGCAACGCCATCCGTAACTGGCACAATTGCTGGATCAACAGGGTCACACACCCTTACAACCGCTGAAATACCAAGCCACACTCACACTGTTGCTAACTATCATGCGGGTTATCCGTGGAGAAGCGGCTCCTATAACTCTATAGGAGATGCGGGTAACGGCGGTGGCTTGTACGGTAATTCAACTTCAAGTTCAACAGGCGGCGGTGGCTCACACAGCCACTCATTATCAGCAACATTCTCAGGTGGCACAGCGGCAATCAACGTGAAGTACGTTGACGTTATTATGGCGAGTAAAGACTGATGCAGTTAGAGGTAAAACATAACTGCCCGCTGAACAGTTTTGAGCCTTGTAAGCAGCTAGACTGCGCTTGGTTTATCAAACTGGCTGGCAAGGACGCTAACACTGGCAAAGATGTAGATGAGTTTGGTTGCGCTATGGCTTGGATGCCAATGCTGCTTATTGAGAACGCACAACAGTCACGCCAGACAGGTGCGGCTGTTGAAAGTTTCCGCAATGAGATGGTTAAGCAAAACCAGACTAGCCACGAATTGCTAGAGAAAATGAACAACCCAACATTGATTGACATGATTGAGGTAAGGCGATGAGAGTATCAATAATTAAAGAAGACGGCACAGTCGTGAAAGACGGTGTTGCATATACAGACTTAGACTTGTCTGCATTGCCTAGTGAGTTTCATGCGCTGCAATGGTATGACACGAAAGGTGATGTTGAAAGCAAGGATGCTGATGGTAATCCTGTTAATACAGCTATTACAGATATGTCACAGTACCAGTGGTGTGTAGACGCTTGGCAAGCTGCTTATGATGCAGAACAAGCTGCTATCGCCGCTGCTGAAGCTGCTGCTGAAGCTGAAGGAGAAACACCATGACTAAAGCAAGAGATATTGCAAATCTAGTTGATGCTAACGGAGATATTGTAGTTAGCGCATTAGCTAACGTACCTCCTTCTAATGATGCTTCTGCATTAACAATAGGAACCCTGCCTGATGGTAGATTTCCAGCAACACTGCCAGCGGTGTCTGGTGCAAATTTAACAGGTATTATTACTGATGTTGTTGGTGACACTACACCAGAATTAGGCGGCACGTTGACAGCCACTGGTTACAACATACTGTTTGGAGATTCTACTGGCGGTGGTAATAACCGCATTAAACTTGGGAATGGTAATGACCTTGAGATTTATCACAATGGTGGCAGCAGCGTTGTCGCAGACACTGGCACTGGTGACTTATATCTTGCTGGTGACAATTTGCGACTAACCAATGCCGCTTTGTCAAAGGCTTATGCAAGAGGTTACAACGGCGGCAAATTCTCGCTGATGTATGACAACGCAGAAAAACTAGCCACCACCCTTACAGGCGTATCTGTAACAGGAACAGTGGCTGCTACCTCTTTTACTGGTGATGGCTCTGGTCTGACAGGAATCCAGAGTGCTACACTTTCTTCTTCTAACCCTTTAATTACAAGCAATGGTGCTTTAGGTGACCAGTGGAACAATTACACCACAGGTGAAGTGTTCATTTGTATTGACGCAACGACTAATAACAACATTTGGGAAGGAACGAAGGGAACAACAGTAGCACCTGAATTTTTGCTATATGATTTTGGCACCACGGCGTCTGGGACTACTTGGACTTGGACTTATACAAGCAGTGCTTCATCTCATAATGTCGTTTTTAATAGCAACAACATTCTTATTGCATGTGTTGGTTCAGCCAGTACTAGTATTGGTATCAACACCAGATTAACAACAGTCCAAGCGTTTACAATTCCATCAGGTTTTAACACTATGGAAGTGACGCTCTACACTGATGCCGACAACGATACTATTTTGACCAGACTTGGTACATCACAGTATTCTGGGAACCTCGCAACATTCTATCATAACACAGTAGCCGGACTACAACAGGTGTTCACTGTTGATGTTACAGCGCACTCTGGCTCAAGTGTTTATTGGGGTGCTGAAGCGAATGGCGGTCAGTATGCAAATGTTCAGTTCAGAGTTCAAAAAGTTAAATTCTACTAGGAGTATCAAACAATGGAACAAGTAAAAATCTTAGATGCTCTTAGTACGTTTGGAGACTTTAGAGTCATTGGTGAAATTGCATTAGAAAATGTAACCTTCACTGACCCTTCTATTTCTATAACTCAAGAGCAATTAGAGACACGATATGGGTTAATCGAATTACGCTCAAAGAGAAATCTAAAGTTAGCAGAGACAGACTGGTGGGTACTTCCAGACCGCACAGCAACGCAAGCGCAGTTGGATTACCGACAGGCTCTTCGTGACATCACAGAAACCTACACATCGCTGGATGATGTCGTCTGGCCTACTAAGCCCTAATGAAAATGGAGCAGTCTGTAACCCCAGAACTTCGTGTCGCCCTCGAACTTGAGGCACACGAAAAAGAATGCGCAGTTCGCTACGCTAACGTGGAAAACCAACTGTCTATGTTGGACAAGCGTATGTGGCGGCTAGAAGCAATGATAATGGGGTCAACGGTAATAGTCGTTGGCCTCGCTGCATCCTTACTTAATAAACTATAAGAGGTTTATAATGGAACCCATTAGTACCGCACTAGCTGGGATTGCACTTGTTAAACAGAGCGTAGATTTTATTAAAACTCATATTAACACTGTCCAAGATATTGGGCAGATTGCAAACCAGATTGATAACCTGTTTACAGGTGAGAAGCAAATACAGCAAGCTCGTAATAAGAAAGCGGGGAGCGCCGGACTTGGGGACCAGTTTGGAGTGGACACAGTTGCGCGTGAGGTTATTGATGCTAAGCTCGCAGCAGAGAAGCTGCAAGAAGTAGCTACAATGATTGACATGCGTTTTGGTCACGGTACATGGAAAGGTATCGTGGCAGAACGTGCTAAAAGATTACAAGAACAACGAGAAGCTCAAGCTGCTACTAAACGTGAAGCACTACGCAAGGCTAGAGAATTTGAAGAAACAATAAAGACCATTGCAATTACTTGTGCAATTTTAGCAGTAGTGATCGGTCTTTTCATAACTGTTATGGTTTCCGTAGCAAAGGCAATGGGTATATAAATGGAAAAACAAATCATTACAGGTTTAATGGCTATTCTGATTACCTTAGCTGGTTGGAACCTTAAGACTACATATGACTTAGCTATTACTGTTAGTAATATGGAAGTCAGCCACGCAGATAAACAGGCTATTCAAGATATGAAGATGGCTATTCAACGTCTTGAACTTCTGCTTCTACAATAGCGCGAGGGTAAAGTTATGTTTAAAACTTTAGTACTTGCTTGTAGTTTAGCCGCGCCAACAGAATGTTGGGAGTTTCACGATACACGGGGTCCCTATAAAACTTATGAGCAATGTAAAGAGCGTGCTTATGAAATGGGTAATGCAATTATGGAAATGCAGGGTCGCGACTTAAAACCTAGAATGTTTAAATGCGCACAATTAAAAGGACAAGCACTATGAGATATTATTTTAGTATTTTTCTTTTTATAATCCTAACCGGTTGCTCGAATATAAGTACATCAGACGTAGCCACGGGGATCGGTGCGTCAGGCGCAGCAGCTCTTATGGGTGCAGTTACTAGTAATCCTATGCTGATTGCAGCAGGGACAGCTGGTGGAGCTCTAGCGGGTGGTTCAGTTGTTGCTGATCCACAGATTACTGTTGCAGATTATGGTGGTGCAGATGGACAAATTAATTCATTTTATGAGTTAATGTCTTTTGCTATTGCAAACTTTATGCAGCATATGGTTGCCCTAGTAGTTGGTGTTACATTCATTTGGTTCCTTACAGGATACTTAGGTATGCGTAAGCGCCGGCCAGAAGAAAAACAATTAGAGCGGCAGTCAATGATGCTTATAGAAAAGATTGCAAAAATGAAAGATTCGGATTAAATGTCCCCTATAAGAGGAAGGCGCATCTAACCATTAGGGGAATAAAAATATGCACAATACTGAATATACTGGACCAAAAACTACTTTAGCACAAGAGATTGATGCTATGAAATACCGTCAATCAGATGAATCATTTGATGATAAAATTAAAAGAATTGCTAAAGCATTGTGTGATGGTGAAGAACACCGTTATGCTATGGAAGATATCTTAGGGAATATGAGGTTCCTACCAGCAGGTCGAGTACAATCTGCTATTGGTTCTAGACGTATTACTACTGCATATAACTGTTTTGTATCTGGAGAGATTGAAGATAGCATGGCTTCTATTATGGAACGTGCTGCTGAAGCTGCAGAGACTATGCGCCGAGGTGGTGGTATTGGTTATGACTTTAGTAAGATCCGCCCAAGGGGTGATCGTATTAAATCATTAGATAGTCAAGCCAGCGGACCTATTTCTTTTATGGGAATTTTTGATGCTGTCTGTCAAACTATCGCATCCTCTGGCCACCGACGTGGTGCGCAGATGGGTGTGCTACGTGTTGACCATCCTGATATTGAAGAATTTGTAGCGGCTAAACGTAACTCAGATAAACTAACTGGGTTTAATGTTAGCGTAGGAATTACAGATAAATTTATGGAGGCTCTACAAAATGATGGGGATGATTCTTTTGAACTCGTCTTTGATGGCTTGCCCCACAAAACGATATCCGCAAAAGCGTTGTGGGATGAAATCATGTCGTCGACTTGGGATTGGGCAGAACCTGGTGTGCTGTTTATTGACCGCATTACGGAAATGAACAACCTCTTTTATTGTGAAACGATTGCTGCTACTAATCCTTGTGGTGAACAGCCTTTACCTGCGTATGGTGCATGCTTGCTGGGTAGCTTTAATCTTACACAATATGTAGTTGAAACAAACGGTGAATTAGAATTTGACTTTACTCAATTTAAGAAAGACATCCCGCATGTAGTACGTGCGCAGGATAATATTATTGATCGTACTATCTATCCATTAAAGCAACAATCAGATGAGGCAAAAAATAAAAGGCGTATGGGACTCGGACTAACCGGCTTAGCAAATGCTGGTGAACTCTTAGGTATGCCATATGCTTCCGCTGAGTTTCTTATCTGGGCTGAAAAAGTATTTGCCTGTCTGCGTGACAACTGCTATCGTGCATCTGCACGGCTGGCTGCCGAGAAAGGACCTTTTCCTTTATATCGTGAGGATTATCTTAGAGGGAACTTTATTCGTACGCTCCCCGCCTCAGTTAAAAAAGAGATAAGAGAATATGGAATTCGTAATTCCCATCTTACTAGTATTGCCCCTACCGGCACTATTAGTATTATTGCTGATAACGTTTCTGGTGGTATCGAACCTTTGTTTTCTCATTACTACGACCGTACAATACAAACTTTTGAGGGACCAATTGTTGAGCGCGTTGAAGACTATGCCTACTCACGTGGGGTTAAGGGGCTCGCCGCTAATGATATTAGTGTACAAGATCATCTTGCTGTGCTTCTTCTTGCTCAGCATTATATTGATAGTGCATGTTCTAAAACTTGTAATGTAGGAGATGACGTTACATATGAAGACTTTAAAAAGGTCTATGTTGATGCCTGGAAGGGCGGGGCGAAGGGATGCACTACGTTCCGGATGTCCGGCAAAAGATTTGGAATCCTTAACACCGTCGAAGAAACCGTGGAAAAAGAAGAGACGGTATCTGGCGAGACTACGGAAATGGTACACGAAGCGGGAAAGGTTGAGGCTTGCTTTATCGACCCGCTCACTGGCCAAAAAGAATGCGCCTAATACTTATACAATGGAGGAGTAAATGGCAGAACAAGTAATTAATATTACAGACCTTGCGTCGCAAGGGGTTGTCCTCGATACACCTCCAGTTTCTCTTGCACCAAATGTTTTTACTAGTGCACGTAATGTGAGATTTAAAGATGGTGCAATCCGTAAAATGACGGGTGAGCTATTACTAAATAATGTAGTAAGCGACTTAGTACCTGCAAATGAAGAGTTTGGAAAGATACGCTACTTAGCTTATTGGCCAAACCCTAATCTTGCACCGCTAGGTTGCTACTATATCTTTGTAGTAGACTATGTTCGAGATGGTATTACCATTGGTCAAAAGATTTATATTCAAGACCACATTGGTAATAAGAAAGATATTACACCAAGTCACTTCCCGGATGGCTTAAGTTTTACAACCTCAGGTTGGCAACATACATTATTTGCTGGTGGCTTTGCTTTTGTTATTAACAATGGTATCGATCATCCGCATTATATTCTTGATGCCTCTGGTAATACAGATATTAATAATATTGTATTAGCTGATTTACCAGGCTGGGATAGTTACAATGTACAACAAAAAGTTATTACTGATACTTGGCGTACCGGAGATAGTCAGCTATTTGACTTAGGACAAAAAGTAGATTTTACTTTAAATAGTGTTAGCCTTACGGTCGCTGGTGGAACATCAATTGTAGAAGCTGGAACACCTGCAGGAACTGGTGTACCAAATGATCCAAACTTTATTCCAGGGATTTTACCCACAACTTTACCGGCTGTTTCAACTAATAAGTTTCAAATATATACAGATTCGAATACTAATACTACTGTTCTTTATGCAGGCGGATTGTCAGATGGTGATCTTGTTGACGTAACAATCAGCTCTCGTAACTTAGTACACGTTGTTGCTGGTGTAATTCGATCTTTTGGTGATTTGCTTGTAGCTGGTGACTTAACAGAATACGATAGCGTATCAGGGGATATTGTTCGTAGATTATCTGGTGTGGTTCGAACATCTGATGTTGCGGCACCTGGTTCAATTCCAAATAACTGGGACCCATTTAGTGCAGGCG
>OEFV01000016.1_pt1 | contig 19145 bp, 16 predicted proteins | sample 1498691 | NCBI WGS metagenome assembly OEFV01 (sample SAMEA3275497, study PRJEB22092) | marine metagenome | biome: ENVO:00000447 marine biome; feature: Sheltered location near shore and weather station; material: Particulate matter on a 0.22 Um pore size filter | collected 2014-06-21T08:00:00+00...
AATGGCTGAGATCTACGATCTATCATATGAAACGGATGAAGTAGTAGCTGCAGAATCTGCAGATGACACTTTGTTTAGCAGTGTTAGCAGCATTGTGTCCTTTGTAGAACAGCGTTTTAAGCGGGCTGAGGATTCACGGCAGGCAGATGAGACCCGTTGGCTACGTGCCTATAGAAACTACCGTGGTATCTATGGTACAGACGTTCAGTTTACATCTACTGAGAAGTCTCGTGTCTTTGTTAAGATCACTAAGACTAAAGCACTAGCAGCATATGGACAGATTGTAGACGTTCTGTTTGGTAACAATAAGTTCCCTCTGTCTGTTGAGCCTTCTGTATTGCCAGATGGTGTAGCAGAGTCTGTACACATTAACCTTGATCCTAACGCAGGCCCAGCGCAACAGATGCTCAAGGGTGCCTTCGGTGAGGAACAGGCTCCTACATATTTGTTTGGCCCTGATACTAAGCTTATGCCGGGTGAGACACGTGTATCTTTGGAGAAGCGTCTTGGTGGTCTTAAGAATAAGCTATTGCCTGTTGGTGATAAGCTCATTGAAGGCCCCGGCACTACACCTTCTAGTGTAACATTCCATCCTGCAATGGTTGCAGCTAAGAAGATGGAAAAGAAGATTCACGATCAGTTGAATGAATCTGGGGCATCTAAGCATTTGCGTAGCATGGCATTTGAGATGGCTTTGCTTGGCACTGGTGTTATGAAGGGTCCATTTGCTGTAGATAAAGAGTACCCTAACTGGAATGAGAATGGTGACTATGAGCCTCTCATTAAGACGGTACCATCAACGAATCACGTAAGTGTGTGGAACTTCTATCCAGACCCAGAAGCTGCAAGCATGGATGATGCTGAGTATGTTATTGAGCGTCACAAGATGTCTCGCAATCAGCTTCGTGCATTACGTGGTCGGCCTTACTTCTTAGCTGAGTCCATTCAGAAGTCTATTGACATGGGTTCAAACTATGAGCGTAAGTATTGGGAACAGAACATGGAAGATGATGATACCATGCCTGCCAATACGGAACGCTGGGAAGTCCTTGAGTTCTGGGGTTTTGTTGATACTGACTTGCTTGAAGAGTATGGCATTAAGATCCCACGTGAGTTGCGTAAGCTGGATGAAGTTAACTGCAACATCTGGGTGTGTAATGGTCAAGTTCTGCGTTGTGTGTTGAACCCATTTAAGCCTAGCCGCATCCCTTACTATGCAGTACCATTTGAGCATAACCCATACAGCTTCTTTGGTGTTGGTATTGCTGAGAACATGGATGATACGCAGACGCTTATGAATGGCTTTATGCGTATGGCAGTAGACAATGCTGTGCTTAGCGGTAACTTGTTGATTGAGATTGATGAAACAAACCTTGTGCCGGGACAGGACTTATCTGTGTATCCCGGTAAGGTATTCCGTCGTCAGGGCGGCGCACCCGGTCAGGCTATCTTTGGCACCAAGTTCCCCAACGTAGCTGCAGAAAATATGCAACTGTTTGATAAGGCACGTGTATTAGCTGATGAAAGCACTGGCTTCCCAAGCTTTGCACATGGTCAAACAGGTATTAGTGGTGTTGGTCGCACAGCATCTGGCATTTCTATGTTGATGAGTGCAGCCAATGGATCTATTCGCAGTGTTGTTAAAAACGTCGATGATTACCTTCTTGCTCCTATGGGTCGTGCTTTCTTTGCATTCAATATGCAGTTTGACTTTGACCAGAGCATCAAGGGTGATCTTGAAGTTATTGCGAATGGTACGGAAAGCCTGATGGCTAATGAAGTACGTAGCCAACGCTTGATGCAGTTTCTTGGTGTTGTACAGAATCCAGCACTTGCACCTTTCGCAAAGATGGATTATATTATCCGTGAAATTGCAAAGAGCATGGACCTTGATCCTAATAAGGTTACAAACTCTATGCAAGATGCAGCCATCCAAGCAGAGATTCTCAAAGGGTTCCAGCAACCTGCTGCGCCTATGCCGGGTGGTGAACAGGTTGGACCAGATGGTCAGCCCGTTCCTGCTGGCCTAGCACCACAAGACATGACTGGTGCAGGTGGTGGTACTATTGGTACAGGTAGTGTGCCTGTGCCGGGTGAGCAAGGATTTGCTGGTAATGTCGCTTAAAAGTTTCGTCAATAATAAACCCGAATGGGATGCTTTTTGTGAAGAAGTTGATGTCTGGATTACAGATCAACACAAGAAGCTTGAGCAAACTGAAAATCAAGCTGAGTTATACAGAGCGCAAGGCGCTATTGGTATGCTTCGTAAAATGAAATACTTGAGGGATAAAGTCAATGGCATCTAGTGAAGAAGATCAAATGAAGGCTGCACTTAGTGAGTCTCGCATGGAGACAGACCCTGTGTCTGGCAATGATGTACCACCCGGTGCGTTGCCTGAGGAAGTACGGGATGATGTTGATGCCAAACTTTCAGAAGGGGAATACGTTGTACCCGCAGACGTTCTACGCTATTATGGTGTTAAGTTTTTTGAAGACCTACGTAACAAAGCTAAGAAGTCGTTACAGGCTATGGATGAAGATGGTCGCATTGGTGGTGCGCCTATTGAAGAAGAAATGGATGACCTTCCGTTCTCAGATGAAGAACTTGTGTCAGAGGATGATACAGAAGGTGAAGTGATGGAAGCAGCCGAAGGCGCTCTTGTTGGTTATCAAGAGGGTGGTATGCAGCTTAGCTACCCATCATACATCAAGCAACCAGACCTTACTTCACTAGGTCTTACTAACCCTACAGGTACAGCAAGTGCTGGTGGCGTAGAGTATCGCAAGTATGTTAATGATGCTGGTATGTCCATTACTATTCCTTACTTTAATGGCTCGCCTATGGGTATTGTACCTGTAGGGTATTATTCTGAGGGTTCTGCACCTACGCAAGAAACTGCAAGCATTGTTAAAGAAGAACGTGATGGTAAACGTGACCAAGAGCCTGACTATGAAGGCGTTGATTACAAGAGCCTTTCTGATGATGATCTGCAGAAAGCATTTGATCAGACTCAAGGTGACACTACCAAGGCGCTTGGTGCGGGTTCTGTGCTTGCTGGGACAACAGGTGTTGGAGCCTTTGCGGCCATTGGTAATGCAGTTAGTGCATCTCAAGCAGCTAATGAGATTGAACGTAGGACAGGGAAACGCCCAGAGACAACAGGCTTGATGAGTAAGGTTGCTGACTTCCTTACTGGGGCTGACAAGATTGGATCTATGTCAGACGTTGTTGGTAAAGATGATAGTGGCAACGATCTTGTTAGTGCAGTAAAAGGATTTGATAGCGGTATGGGTGCTGTACCAGCCCCACTAGAAAGGCCAAAAAAAGACGGAGGCGGTAAGGATACCAGTAGTACATCTACAGACAAAGAAGATGATGAAGAAGATAATGGTGGATTTCGTGAAGGGCCTATGGGTAAGAATGAATAACACCTTTTAGAATACTAACCTACCATATAACAATAAGGCTACCCAGCTATCATGCTGGCCCCAACATAAGGAGAACATAATGTCGGATGTAGCACAACAAGGCTTGGACTCTGCTTCACACATGCGTAATGCTGCACGTGTTAAGCGTGATGAAGAGGAACTTAAACAGCTTATGGAACAACACAACGGCACAGCACAAGATGAAGAAGAAGATGCTGAGCAGGAAGATCGTGTTGTTAAGTCTACAGAAGTAGAGCAATCAGATGCTGAACCTGATAGCAAACCATTAAGCAAGGAAGAAGAGTCTTTCAAGAAACGCTACGGTGATCTACGCCGACATATGCAAGACAAAGAGCAAGAGTGGAAGGAACGCTTTGAGCAGCTAGAAATGCAAGTTAGCAAAGCTGCACGTAATGAACTTGTGTTGCCTAAGAATGAACAAGACATTGAAGCTTGGGCTAAGAAGTACCCTGATGTAGCTGGCATTGTTGAAGCTATTGCTGACAAGAAAGCTTCTGAGCGTTCTAAGGATTTGGATAAGCGCCTCAAAGAGATTGAGGATATGCGTACCAATGTTAAGCGTGAGAAAGCAGAAGCTGAATTGCTTAGCCTTCACCCTGACTTCCAGAAGATCCGCTCTGATGATACATTCCATGAGTGGGCTGGCGGTCAACCTAAGTGGGTACAAGATGCCCTGTATGAGAACTTTGACGATGCCAAGTCTGTTGCACGTGTGATTGACTTGTATAAAGCAGATAATGGTATCAGCAAGCAAAGCAACTCGTATGACAAGGCAGCAGCATCTTCTGTTAAAGCACGGTCACGCAATACACCTGAGGCAGATGAAACCAAGAAGTATCTGCGTGAATCGTATGTTAACAAGATGTCTACAAAAGACTATGAGAAACATGCTGATGAAATCATGGATGCTATCCGCAGTGGTAAATTCATCTATGATGTATCACGTTAAAATAAATACTTGACAAGTGTTAACTCGCAAGTATAACTGATTGCAAGTGTAGGTAGACTTGATCCCTCTACTTACCTTGCTTTAACAAGCACTAAGCCACGATATAGAACTACCCAACAGTCTAGGCCCAGCGCATACGGATGGCAATCCTAATTGCAATGCTGACCACCCTAACACTCTTGGCCTCTTGTGTGGATATGACGTGTTTCACTATCACATAGCCATATCTATAAGGAGAATCCCAATGGCTTTCGCATCAGTATCAGGTTATGGTAACCTGCCCAACGGCGCATTTTCGCCCGTTATCTACTCCAAGCAAGTACAGCTTGCATTCCGCAAGAGTGCAGTTGTTAATGCAATCACCAACAACGATTACTTTGGTGAAATCGCAAACCAAGGCGACACTGTTCGCATCATGAAAGAGCCGGAAGTTACGGTCAATGAGTATGCACGTGGTAAAACCATTGCTACGCAAGACCTTGCTGACAGCGACTATCAACTGGTTGTGGACAAGTCGAACTACTTTGCGTTCAAACTGGACGACATCGAAGAGGCTCACAGCCACATTGACTTCATGGCTCTGGCCACCAACCGTTCAGCTTATCGTTTGGCTGATCAGATGGACAAAGAAGTTCTTGGCTACCTGTCGGGCTACAAGCTGACCCCAGCCTCTTCTGGTTCGCCTCTTGAAGGTGAAGTCGCTGACACCGTTAACACCACTGTTTCGGGTACGGTTGCTAATGCTGCGGCTGGCACTGACGAACTGCTGACTGCTAACAAGCTGAATAAAGGCTCGTTCAGCAACATCACCACGAGTGGTGCAGGCGATCACTCGATCCCAGTTGCTCCTCGTCTGACTGGTGCTACCTCGATTTCGACCACCACTGCTACCCCGCTGCAGATCATTGCTCGTATGGGCCGTTTGCTTGATCAGAACAACGTGGATACCCGTGGTCGTTGGATCGTTCTGGACCCAATCTTCATGGAAATGCTCAAGGACGAAGACTCACGTGTCCTGAATGCTGACTTTGGTGGTTCGGGCCTGTTGAACGGCCTCGTGCTGAACAACCTGCATGGCTTCCGTGTGTACACCTCGAACAACACTCCTGCTGTTGGTACGGGTGCTGGCACTGCTGGTACTGCAAACCAGAACACCAACTATGGTGTGATCGTTGCTGGTCATGACTCGGCTGTTGCTACCGCTGAGCAGATCAACAAGGTTGAAACCTACCGTGACCCAGACTCGTTTGCCGACATCGTGCGTGGTATGCACCTGTATGGCCGCAAGATCCTGCGTCCCGAAGCTCTGGTTTCGGCTAAGTACAACGTGGCATAATAGCTACACAGTTAGGGGCTGGCTTTATGCTGGCCCCTTTCTAACATTTAAAGATACCATAGGTTATTTACACAAAAGAGATTACGATGCAGGATGGTGCTAAGGTACTGGAAGCAGTTAATAAATACGAAGGTTCTAGCATTGTAGCTATCAGCGACATCTTTAGCTTGAATGATAACTTAAGAGATAGCAACTTCTTCAATATCTTTAACAAGTCTATGCAAGCTAAGGGAATGTTAAACCCTATTCTATTGTCTAGTGAGGAAGGCTTTAAGAGTAATACACATCCGTTTGACAGGCGACCTCAGCCAGAAGATAGCGGAAAGTTGTACCGTTGTATGATTGGTAACAACAGGTTCAAGTACGCCGTTGAACATGGCTACACACACATTGAAGCTTTAGTGGTAGACAATCTACAAGAGCTTAAACGTCTTCACAATGAAACTTTCCTAGAACCACGGAAAATGCAAAGGAACTAACAAATGGCTATTACTACCGCAATGTGCAGCAGCTTTAAGCAAGGTCTTCTGGGTGGTGTTCACGACCTTGATACTGATGTTATTAAGGTTGCTCTGATTAAAGCTTCACCTGCTGGAACGTATGGTGCAGCTACGACTAACTACAGTGATGTGACTGGTAACTCTGATGAAGCTACTGGCACTAACTATGCAGCAGGTGGCTATGCCCTTGATTCAGCTACCATCTCGTTGAGTGGCACGACTGCATTTGTTGACTTTGCTGATGAAGTTATTAGCAATGCTACTGTATCTGCTGATGGTTGTATCATCTATAACTCAAGCAAATCCAATGCTGCTATTGCAGTGTTTGACTTTGGTGGCACTGTGTCGTCAACGGCTGGTGACTTTACGATTTCATTCCCTACGGCAGATGCTTCCAATGCTGTAGTCCGTATCGCATAAGGTACAACATAAATGGTAACTCTCGTCAACAGAGCTAAGATGACCACTGCCACTACTGGCACTGGTACTATCACACTAGGGTCAGCATCTACTGGTTATCAGTCTTTTGCTGCTGCTGGTGTAGTTGATGGTAATGAGGTTCGTTATACCATTGAGGATGGTAATGATTGGGAGATTGGTACTGGCATCTATACAGCCTCTGGTACCACACTCACTCGTTCAGTTACCGAGAGTTCAAACGCAGGTGCTGCTATCTCACTAACAGGTTCTGCTGTTGTGTATGTCACAGCTACAGCTTCTGATTTTAATACAGGCGGTGGTTTTGTTACTCAGGCAGAATTTGACACTTATGTATTACAAAATTCTGCAACTCGTGCTTTCGTCAGTGTGATGAATGTATCCAGTACAGCAGAACTTCAAACCTTTTTGAGTTCTCCCACAAATAAAGCAGCTTTTTATGCTACTCTCGATGATGAAAATTTTGTTGCCTCTATAGCTTCAAATGCAACAGCATGTGAGGCAATAATTGGTGATATTGTAGGTAGAACTATGCTTCTTTCCACTCCACACACTGATGCTTTGTGGGATGGAACGGCAATGCTTGTTAAACTATCAGATTGGTTTAATCAAAATTTTGCAACGGCTGTGTTCCATAACGGAAGTCAGTGGAAGTATACTCTTCCTTTTGATAGCACTATAGCTACTGGGGTTAGTTTTTATATAGCAGGTACCAGTACCGTCGCAACCGTAGATAACACTATTGTACGCAGTGAACCTTCTGAGACAGTGCTTTATAACCTAACAGATCGACTGTCTTGGTACTACCGAACCCCAGTAGAGGTTCCTAGTACTGATACGTCTATTACATTTTATTTAGAAGCAGTTGGCTTTGGCTTTACAGCTTCGGCAGACCCCGGAAACGTAAATGTTCTGGAAGGTGTTGGACCAGATGGTGCTGAGCAAAATTTCCTTACCCTTACTCAAACCCAAGCAGGGCCGGGCGGCGTCTATAACAAACTATACGGGCTTTCATTTAATAGAAGGTGATTGAACACAGGAGTAAGTAGATGTTAGGTTTCTCACCATTAGCTTCTACACCACTAGGTGATGATGGCTTAGCAGAAGAGGTTGTATCTGTACCTGCATCTACGACACTGACTGGTGTTAGTGCAACAGGCTTTGTAAATGGTGTCAGTACTAGCATTGGCATAACAACTAATCTAACAGGTGTATCAGCTACTGGCTCTGTCAATACACTTAGCCTTACTGCCATAGCTAACATTGCCATTTCGAGTGTGCAAGGCACAGGTGCTGTTGGTACCATTATATCACTACAAGGCATTACAACTAACCTTGATAGTGTATCTGCTACAGGTAATGCAGGAACAATCACAGCTAAGGCTGGCACTACAGTTTCACTAACGGGTGTTTCAGCTACAAGTGCAACAAACGGTGTAACACCCAGCGCAGCTTCTTCTGCTCAGCTAAGTGGTGTAGCTGCAAGTGGTGCTACTGGTACATTAAGCATACTAACAAGTTCAGCTATTGCTATCTCAGGATCTGCTGTTGGTACGGGTGTTGTCACTGCTGTTATACCTAAAGCCAATACACTTGTGTCTATCACTGGTGTTTCAGCTACAGGCTCTGCTAATAATGTAGACAGCTATGTAAGTAACACAGCAAACATAAATGGTGTTGTAGCTACAGGTGCAGTTGGTACACTGACTAACACTACGACTAGCACTATTGTCTTGCCAAGTGTTGCATCTACTGGTATAGTTAACACTATTGTAGCACGTAATGTTGTAACAGTTAACCTTACTGGTGTTGCTGGAACTACTGCACTAAATGCTATAACTGCCTATGTCAGCAACACAGCTAACATAACGGGTGTATCTGCAACAGGTATTGTTGATGATGTAACACTCATTGCTGTAGCAAACAAGGTCATACCATCTGTAGTAGCCAACGCAACTATTGGAGTTGTTACATCTACTGGTGATGCTAATGCTAGTGTGCTTGGGAATGCTGCCACAGGTGCAGTGAATGTTCTTAGCACAACTACTACATCATTTGACTTTGAAGCAGGCAAGGATAGCTACAATAGAACACGTGTTGCACTTATTGTTAGCTTTGATGGCAATAGACGGGTTAACATTGAAGCAGAAGATCGTGTGCTTAGACTGATTGAGTTTAACACCAGTAGAGTTGTATATATTGCAGCCTAAAGGATAAGGTACTATGTCATACAAGTGGCCGGATAAAGATAAGAACGAAACACTAGACTACAGTGTAGACTGGTCACGCATTCTTGTAAACACTACTATTACTTCTGTTACGTGGTTAATTCAAGATGCTACAGGTACGCCTGTTCAGGTAGATCCTACAGATGTTGTGAATGGTTTGCAGATGATTGCACAGACTAACACAAGCACTGTAGCTACGATTAACCTTGGGCTAGGTACGAATAACATTAAGTATAACATTATCTGCCGTATTGGTACATCAAATGGCTTGCAGTTTGAACGTACTATTGTACTAGGCATAAAGGACAAGTAAATGGCATATAACTTTCTTGGCTTGGTTAATGATGTCAACCGCCGCTTGAATGAAGTTGAACTGACGCAGGTCAACTTTGCTACTGCTGTAGGGTTCTACAGTGCTGCTAAGGATTCTGTTAATGCAGCCATTCGTAGCATTAATCAGATGCAGTTTGAATGGCCTTTCAACCATGTAGATCGTGATGAGACATTGACACCCGGTCTAGTGCGTTACTCATACCCTTATGATGCTAAGACTATTGATCTTGAAAGCTTCCGCATTAAACGTGATGATACTCTTGGGAATGCTACACAGAAGCTTAAAGTACTTTCATACGAAGAATACCTTGACAAATACGTAGACTATGAGTATAACTCTAGCAATACAGGTGTACGTTCTATGCCTAAGATGGTGTTCCGCACTCCTAGTCAAGAGTTTGGCTTAGTGCCACCACCTGATAAAGAGTACACACTTGCATATGAATACTACCGTTTACCAGTAGATCTGGTTAGCTATTCAGATGTACCAAGTTTGCCAGAGCAGTTTCGGTATGTTGTACTTGAAGGTTCAATGTATCATTGCTACATCTTCCGTGGTAACAACCAAGATGCTGCATTACAGCTAGGCAAGTTTGAAGACGCAATCAAGAACATGCGTTCCCTATACATTAACCGTTATGACTACCTGCGTGACACCCGTGTTAACTTGGGTTCATCTATGAGTATCTCTGGTCCAAGGACTGTTTAATGCCTACAGCATGGCAATCATTTCCTGTTGAATTTAAAGGTGGTCTGATTACTAACATCAGCCCATTGCAGCAGGGCATTAACGCACCCGGTTCAGCTAGGGTTATGCGTAACTTTGAGCCATCCATTGAGGGTGGCTATCGTCGCATTGAAGGCTACACAAAGTTTGATGATACGTATGTACCGCCTTATGGTGATGTGCTTGTGCAAGGCAGTGGCCAGACAGGTACATCACTTGAGTTGGCTAACATATATCGCACCCCTGTAGTAGGGGATACATTTACTATTGCTGGTGTAGATGGTACGTATACTATTGCTGCGGGTGGTGTGACGTATAACAATACCAATAAGACCGTTAGCTTAACCATTACGCCAGCACTAGATTCAAGCCCTGCTGATAAGGCTGCTATTACATTTGGTAATACATCTGATCTGATTGAAGGGCTTATATACTTTAAGCAAAAGGCTGTAGTGTATCGTGGTGCTGATCTGTATGAGTCAAGTGGTACTGGCTGGACAAAGATTAACGTACCTGACTATGGCACACCACTGATTGCAGGTGGTAGTCAGACAGGCACTAGCTTGAACATTGATGGCCTAGACTCTGCACCACAGCAAGGCGATACATTCACTATTGCTGGTATTGAGAAAGTATATACCCTTACAGCTACGCCTACTGTTACAGCTAATGCTGCTACAATCACTATTGCACCTGCCTTAGCATCAAGCCCTGCTGACAATGCTGTAATTACATTCCTAAGCACAGATCGTGCTACAGGTGCTAAGCATAGATTTGTAAGACATAACTTTAGCAATACACCTACTATCATGGGTGTAGATGGTGCCAATGCACCTTTCTTGTATGATGGCACTACCTTCACTGTATTGAATGATGCACCCTCAGACGTTGTTGGTGCTAATCATGTTGCTGAATATAAGAACCACATGTTCCTTGCTAAAGGTAACAACCTTACTTTTACTGCACCTTATGACAACTCCACATTTGATGTAGCACTTGGTGCTGGTACAATTAATATCTCTCATGGCATTACAGGTCTGATTGTGTATCGTGATCAGTTGATTGTATTTAGCCGTAGCAAGATCTTCCGCATGACAGGATCTAGTGTAGCAGACTTTCTCTTACAACCTATCACACTAGATATTGGTTGTATTGAAGAAGACTCCATTCAAGAAGTTGGTGGTGACATTATGTTTGTGGCTGTTGATGGCATTCGTATGCTGTCTGCTACAGACAAGATTGGTGACTTTGGTTTGGCTGTTGCTTCACGTCCAATCCAGAGCGAAACAGTCGCCTTTTTTACTGCTAATACAAATATCTGTAGCTGTGTTATACGTGAGAAGAACCAGTATCGTGTTCTTGGTTATACAGCAAGTATTTCAGAGGCAAGCGCACAGGGTATCTTAGGTACACAGTTTGCTGACCAGACATCACAAGGTATGGCGTGGGCTGAGCTTCGTGGTATTCGTGCCTATGTAGCTGACAGTGTTTACTCAACAGATGATGTTGCAGAAGTCATTACATTTGCTAACTCAGATGGCTACGTGTATCGCATGGAGTCAGGCAATAGCTTTGATGGCGAAGTGATTAGTGCTACATTTAGCACACCATACTTTTCTATCAATGACCCTCGCCTACGTAAGACTATGTATAAGCTTGCTACATATCTAGACCCAGAGGGTGCAGTTAACGGTACAGCTTCTCTTAAGTATGACTTTGATGGCCCTAGTGTTATTCAGCCTACAGCAGTTACATTGGTTAATAACGTAGCTACAGCAGCTTTTTATGGTGTATCCACATATGGTTCAGCTATATATGGTGGTAAGCTTGTTTCACTGTTCAATAGTCCAGTACAAGGTTCTGGCTTTGTAGTTTCAGTGCAGTATGTATTTGAAGGCACAGACCCCCCATTCTCTTTGGATGCTATTATTTTAGACTACGCATCACATGACAGACAGTAAGGAAAAGTAACATGGCTGGTTACACTCGTAACGACACTGGTAACAACATTGCAGACGGCAACGTCATTAACGCAGCAGACTTGGATGGTGAATTTGATTCCATTCAAACTGCGTTTAATGAAACGTCTGGCCATACGCATGACGGTACTGTAGGTGAAGGTGCGCCTATTTCTGTTGTAGGCCCAGCGCAAGACATCAATGTAACCATCACTGAGGTTGTGCCTAAGACTACAAACACGATGAGTTTGGGTACGGCTGCATTGCAGTTTAAAGACTTGTACATTGATGGCACTGCTAACATTGACAGCCTTGTAGCTGATACTGCTGATATTAATGATGGCACTATTGATAATACTGTCATTGGTGGCACTACTGCAGAGGCTGCTACATTTACTACGCTTACTGCAACAGACGCTGTATCACTAGACGATGCTGTAACGATTAACGAAAGTGCTGCAGATGTAGACTTCCGTGTTGAAGGTGTAGGCAAGCCTAATGCTTTGTTTGTACAGGGTAGCGATGGTAACGTAGGTGTTAATACAAACAGCCCAACTACAACGCTAGACGTTAATGGTACCGTTAAAGCATCTGTGCTTAATGTGGCAGGCAGCTCTTCACTAGATGGTGAAGTTGTAGTTAATGAAACAGGTGCAGATGTAGACTTCCGTGTTGAATCAGACACTAATTCTCATGCTCTGTTTGTGCAAGGTAGCAACGGTGCTGTAGGCATTGGTACATCAAGCCCATTGTCTCAGCTTGAAGTATCAGACACTGATGGTGCAACTGGCATTAACGTAACTGCATATCGTAATCTTACTGCATATGGAAACTCTTATGTACAGTTTAATGGTCCTCGGTTTGATACTGCGGATCAAGATGCTGTCATTGGACGTGGTGCTATCACTCTGTTAGGCAATGCTGCAGATACATCTAGCTCAATGTGGATTAGCGCAGCTACAGCTTCTCTTGCACCCGCAACAGCTACTGAAGCAAATATGCAAGGCTACAACGCAGGACTCAATATCACATCAGATGGTGAATTGGGCTTCTGGGATAGTGGAACGGAACGCTTCACTATTACTTCTGCAGGCGATGTAGGCATTGGCACATCCAGCCCTGCAAGCACCCTTGATGTGAACGGGACCATCACAGGGACCACAGGCAACATCACCACGGTTAATGCGACCACTGTTGACACCACCAACATCGAAGTCACCAACATCAAAGCCAAAGACGGCACCGCATCTGCTACCATTGCAGACAACACTGGTGTCATGACTGTTGCATCCTCTGTGCTTACCACAACTGACATCAACGGCGGCACCATCGACGGTGTGACCATTGGCGGTGCATCTGCTGGTGTAGGCACGTTTACGTCAGTCACAGGCACCAGCTTGGACATGAATGGCGGTGCTGTATTCAACGAAAGCGGTGCGGACGTTGACTTCCGCATTGAGTCGGACACGAACACCCATGCCTTCTTCTTGCAAGGCAGTAATGGAAATGTTGGCATTAAAGAAGCCAACCCCAGTGATTCCCTGCACGTTGCAGGTGGTATAATTTCAGAGGGTGTTTTCCCAAACATCAGGCTATATGAGACAGACACCACAGACTTAAACACCCGACTTCTTCAAGACAATGGTTCATTTTCCATCCAGACAGTCTCAGACGCCGGAGCAGGTCTTGGCACCCGTATGACTATTAACCACGCAAGTGGAGATGTAACATTTAACGATGTTGGTGCAGATGCAGATTTCCGCATTGAGTCTGACACAAACACTCATGCCTTCTTCTTGCGGGGCAGTGATGGCAATGTAGGCATAGGCACATCCGACCCAACGTCAAATCTTGAAGTAACTGATACATCTGGTGCATCAGGTATTGAGGTGACTGCATACCGCAATGGCACCACATACGGCAACTCATACATCAAGTTTAATGGCCCCCGTAGCAATACTGTGGATGGGAATACAGTTGAGGGTCGTGGTGCTATTACACTGCTTGGGAACAGTTCAAGTGTGCGAGGGTCATTGTGGATCAACGCAGCAAGTGCAACATTGCTTCCTGATACTGCTGACGAAGCAACCATGCAGGGCTATCAGGCTGGGCTTAACCTAAATTCAGATGGTGAACTTGCCTTCTGGGATAATGGCACACAGAAGTTCCTAATCAACAGCAGTGGCAATGTAGGCATAGGCACAGCCAGCCCGTCTACCAATTTGGAGATTAATGCTGGTTCGGCCACAGGCACACATCTGCAAATCACCACAACAGGTGCTGGCCATAACTTTGACATGACTGATGGGTCTGCCACGAACCGTGTTCGCAATGTTGGCGGAAGGCTGCTTTTGTCTGCTGACCAAGATAACGAAGCTGCGAGTAGCACCATCGAATTTTTAGTTGATGGCTCAGAGAAGATGCGTATCGACTCATCAGGTCATGCCATCATCCCCGGTGGCGTCACCCTTGGCACTGCGGCTGGGACATACAATGCAGCCAACACATTGGACGACTATGAGGAAGGCACATGGACGCCAACGTATACTGGGCAGTCTGGACAGCCTGATAGCATATCATATGATGTGCAAGAGGCGCATTATACTAAGGTTGGCAGTGTTGTGACAGTTGTTGGAAAAATCCAGACATCGGGCATAACTGGTAATTTTAGTGGGAGTATTCGCCTGAGTGGTCTCCCGTTTGCTGCTATCCCTGCAACTGAGACATCAGCTGCTGGTGGTATGGTAGTTGCAAACTGCCTAGATTTTTTAGATGACTTTCCATGCAGTGGGTATTTGAGGGAGAATACTACACACATCACATTACGGACACGAGATGACTTTAAATCACAAATGCGTGATATGCTGAATACGGATATGTTAAAGGTTGGAAGTGGCAACAGCTTATCCTTTTCCGCAACATACATAACCGACGAATAATATCAGGGCAGACACCCTGACGGACAGTCCAACCATCATAGGAGATAAACGATGGCACTTACAGAACAGACCACAATCGGCAAGATTGAAATTGTCGGACCATACAAGGCAGTGCAGGTTCGCACGGACACAATCATCATGCGTGATGGTGTGGAGATCAGCCGCAGCTACCACCGTCATGTTGTGCAGGCTGGTGAGGATTACAGCAACGAGGATGCCTCAGTGCAGGCTGTCTGTGCTGCCGTGCATACACCAGAAATCATTGCAGCATTTATTGCATCGCAGGAGACAGAATAACATCTGTACCACAAAGTCCTTGACTATTCTAGATAAATAGGTTTAACTATGTCAGAAGTAACACTTACACCTGCAGAACTAGAAGACATGTTAGATCGAGCTGCTAAGCGTGGGGCCAAAGAGGCCCTGCGTTCCATTGGTCTACTAGATGAATCAGCCCACAAAGACATCACTGAGATGCGTAGCCTGCTTGAAGCATGGCGTGATACACGTAAGTCCATTTGGTCTACTACCGTGCGTATCATAACAGTGGCACTCCTGACCTTCATATCTGGTGCTGTCTGGATGTCACTCAATAAGTAATAACATACAAGGTACACTAATATGGCTAAGAAGTTTGGTGGTTTTACGCCTGAGCAACAACAAACCCTGCTGTCAAAGCTAGGGTATGATGGCCCTGCTCAACAGGACGACATCAATAAATACATGATGGCTAGTCCTAAGGCTGCATCTATGATGGGCCGCTATTCTGAAATGGCACGTAAGCGTGTTGAGGGGGAGGCTACTGTAGGCTTTGCTGCTGGTGGTTATACCACTAAGAAGACAGGTGGTGATGAACCTACTTGGACTGTGTATGACAACAATGGTAACGAAGTAGGCTCTGCTGATTCAGAAGGCGGATTGCAAAGCCTATTGGCATCGCTTCCTGCACTTAACACCAATGCTAGTAATACTAACAAAGGTAATACTGGTGCTACTACTGGTGCTACTACTGATGCTACTACTGGTGCTACTACTGGTGCTACTACTGATACTGGTGCTGATACTGGTGCTGATACTGGTGCTGATACTGATACAACAGCTAAAGATGTCACACCATATGACCCTACAAAGGGTGCGCCATCTACTGTTGAAGCCCCTGATTTCAAGAGCTTAGCAGCAAATGCTATGACAGGTGTTGCTGCTAATGAGCAAGAACTTGCATCTAATGTTGTCAGTAACATGCTTAATGAAGGCAACCGTGTTCTTAATCCATATCAGTATGATGTTGTACAAGAAGGTAATAGCTACAAGATTAAGTATAAGAATGGTACTGTTGTTGATGTAAGTGCCAGCTCAGAAGAACAGGCTAGGCAACGTGGCGATCTTGTAGCCACTGGTCTTAAGGCAACATTCCCTACATACAAGCAGTATAAAGTAGACACTAGAGCATACAATAAGAATCTGTCTTCATATCAAAACTATCAGCAGGGTCTTGCACAAGAAACTACAGAAGACCCACAAGCAATGCTTGAAGCGGCTAAGGAAGATGTTGCAGACTACACTGCTTTGGTAAATCAATATACGCAACAGTTGTCTACACTTCCTGCAGATGATCCATCACGTGCAGCCGTTGAGAAGTCTCTTGAAGAAGCACAGCTTAATCTAACACGTGCTAATGCATCTAAGCAAACTGCAACGAGTATCATAGAGGGCAACCTTTCTAGCACAACTGAGTTGCGGGATGCATCCCTTAATGATCCTAACTCTATGGTTACTACTGCTGATGTTGTTACTACCACTAAGAAGCAACGTGAAGAGGGTATGATTGATGAAGATACAGGTCAACTAGGTGATGCTAGTACTGCGGGTGTAACTACTGCTAAGACTGTTGCTGGTGTTAAAGCTCCTGAGGCTAAGGATGCTGCTACTGTAACTGCAGCCACTGCTTCTGCTGGTGTGCAGGGTGTTATGGATAAGCTTACTGCTGCCACAGGGTTGCCCAGCGCAGAGGCTCTTGCACAAGCACAGACAATGGACCCTAATCAGCTTGCACAGCTTGGCCTTACTGCAGCACAGATTGATGAAGCTGTAAGGGTTCAAGCACCTGCTGCACGTACTCTGCAGGATGGTGAGCTTATTGCTGGTTCTACTGTTGATATGGGTGCTGTAGAACAGGCTGTAAACTTTGAGGCTGCTACGGGTTCACCATCAAGTGAAGCTACTGTGCAGGGTCAGCTTACTGGTTTGCTTAGCCAGTTTGAGGATGGTCAGACACCCTCTTGGGCTGCAGGTGCTATGCGGGCTGCTACGGCTGCTCTTGCTGCACGTGGTATGGGTGCATCTAGCCTTGCTGGACAAGCTGTTGTACAAGCTGCTATGGAATCTGCTCTGCCTATTGCACAGCAAGATGCCAAGACCTACGCTACATTTGAGATCCAGAACCTGTCTAACCGTCAGGCTACTGCCATGTTTGCTGCGGAGCAACGTGCTAAGTTTCTTGGCTTAAAGTTTGACCAAGAGTTTCAAACACGTGTAGCCAATGCTGCTAAGATTTCAGACATTGCAAACCTTAACTTCACTGCTGAGCAACAGGTAGCACTTGAGAATGCTAGACTGGCTCAGAGCGTAGACCTTGCTAACTTGAATGCTAAGAATGCTAAAGTGCTGGCTGATGCTGCAGCTATGACACAGATTGATACAGCTAACTTGAACAACCGTCAACAGTCTGCTGTACAACAAGCCAATGCATTCTTGCAAATGGATCTGGCTAATCTTGATAATGAGCAATCTACAGCCATCTTTAAAGCACAGAGTAAGACACAAGCATTGTTAACGGATACTGCTGCACGTAATGCTGCACGTCAGTTTAATGCATTGTCTGAGAACCAGACTAATCAGTTCTATGATAACCTAACTACAGCAGTGGCACAGTTCAACAATGAGCAAGCCAATGCTATGCGTAAGTTTAATGCAGGTGAGAAGAATACTGTAGCACAGTTTAACGTATCGCAGATCAATCGTCGTCAAGAGTTCAATGCTAACAATGCCCTTGTGATTGCACAGGCCAATGCTACTTGGATGCAGAATATCACTACTACGGACAATGCGGCAAAGAATGCAGCTAACACAGCAGCGGCAATGCAGGCAAACAAACTCACCCAGACCACATATGACAACATGTTACAAGTAGAGCGAGATATGTATGAATATGCGTGGACTACAGTTGATAACTTCCTGCAACGCAATAGCGCACTTACTATTGCAGAACTGCAAGCGCAAACCTCTGTTGATGTTGAAAAAGGTAAGGGTACTGGTTCTCTTATTAATACTGTTCTTAAATTTGCTTTGGGTCTTGGTGAATAATATGGCAATGTTTAATCAAACAAATAACATGGACCCCATTGAGCTTTTCAAGTGGTTCCAAGAGCGTAAAGCAAATGCTTCTCTACCCAAGAGTCAGCAAAGCAATGCGCTGGGCAGCAAGCCGGGTGACGTAGGCACAGGTGAGTTAAGCCCTGTTGAGGATTACTTTGCTAGTATGTGGGAGAAGGCACAGCAGTCCATTGAGGCTGCACGTAAAGATCTTGCACCTACTATGGAACAAAAAGCACAGCAGTCCGCAGAAGAAGCTGCTGCCCTACGTGCCAAACGTGGTTTAACTAATCCAATAGCAAGTCTTGGTAGTGTTATTACACGTAATATTGAAAAAGATAAGATGCAAGCATCCATTAACAGTGCAGTGCTAGGTATTGATACAGAAGAAGATAAGCCAGAAAAGAAATCTAGCTCATTGTCTTTTGGTAGTGGCTTAATGGCAAGACCAAAAGAGGAACCTGTTGAGCTTTCAATGGGTGAGCCTGATGTGGATAAGCCTATTGTAGATGATATGACGTTAAATCTTGGTAGCTTAGATGTATATGCACCCAAAGGTAAAGCTTACCGTTCTAGCAAAGTAGCAAAGCATAGTTACTACAGTACACCTATTGAAGATAAAGGTGTAAGAGGTAATAGTCGTATCTATGGCGATGCAAGTAAGGATGTACAGCAGGCTTCTATTGATGCTATTATTTCTGCAGGTAAAGAAGCAGGTATGAGTAAAGATGAAATAGCATTGTCTCTTGCTATTGCTAGACATGAATCTGGGTTTAATCCTGATGCTGCTGCAGGTACGACTAGCGCACAAGGTCTTGGGCAGTTCATTGATAGAACAGGCGAGAGCTATGGAATCAATAACGACAACCGCATCATCAACTAACATCCCCAATGCGATCACAACGCCAAGTAACA
>OEFV01000017.1_pt1 | contig 18401 bp, 18 predicted proteins | sample 1498691 | NCBI WGS metagenome assembly OEFV01 (sample SAMEA3275497, study PRJEB22092) | marine metagenome | biome: ENVO:00000447 marine biome; feature: Sheltered location near shore and weather station; material: Particulate matter on a 0.22 Um pore size filter | collected 2014-06-21T08:00:00+00...
TCAAAAAAATTAATGACTCAACTGGTTATGGACTAGAAGAAGGCAAGATGTCTAGGAATCAGCAACATTGCTGTGAAAAACTAAGGATTAATTTAAGTAATTCTAGATTTGTCGCTATTGTTAATAATTATACGAATCCAAGAGATAAGGAGTTATTTGAACAAGAATTTGTTAGACTGACTTGGGACAAGCCAGACCTTACGGCTGACGAATTGAATCTTTATATGAATGTCGCAAAGGAAATTATTAATCTAGAATTAATTACCAGCCACCTTCAAAAACTTAACGATATGTTTGAAAGCGCCGATGATCAAGATGAAATGACCGTTCGTCTTGCTGAAATTATTAAAGCTAAAAGCGGCGAATATCATCAATGCGAAACCCGTATTGAAAATTTAACCAAAAAACTTCAAGGAGATCGTGGAGCGCGTTTAGCTAACAAACAAAAAGAAACAGCATCTTTTCTGTCTATTGTCCAGCTTTTTCAAGAAGAGGAAGAAAGAAAAAATATGGTTCGTATCGCGGAAATGCAAAAACAAGTAATCAAAGAAGAAGCTCAAAGACTTGAAGGCATGGCGGCCTGGAAAGCTCGTGTTTTAGGTATAGGTATTGAAGATGTATTATAAATGCAAAGAGTGTGGAACTGAGTTTGACTCAGAAAAGGGTCTTCACGGCCATTTAAAGGCGCATAAAATGTATGTGGCCGATTATTATGTGAAATACTATCCAAGATTTAATAAGCTCAATGGAAACCCACTGCCATTCAAGAAAAAAGAAGAATATTTTGAAAATGATTTCACTTCAAGATCACAACTTGTGAAGTGGTGCGAATCTGCACCAGAAGAAGAAGTAAAGGATTATATAATCGAATTAGCTAAAAGAAGAATAAGCGAAAAAAAATACACTCGTGCCCCATTTTATATTGAGCTTTTAAAGCGTCAACTGCCAGATTTAGACATTTATAAAAAACATTTTGGTACGTACACAAAAGCTTGTGAAGTCATGGGCGTTAAACCCATATTTTATAAAGGTATGCCTGGAGAATTTCATGAAGATGTCGATGTCGAAGTCTTGATAGATACAAGAGAACAACAGCCATTAGAATTCTCTAAATCTAAAATTTTAAAATTGGATTTTGGAGATTACGCGCTGGGTGGAGGAAATTTTTCTAATACTTTTGTGGATAGAAAAAGTGCAGGAGATTTTTTGTCAACATTTGGAGGACAAGTAGATAGATTTAAAAAAGAAATGCAAAGATGTGTGGAATTAGATAGTTATATGTATATTGTTATAGAAAAACCTATAAAGGATATCGAAAAAGAAGCTGTGTTTACAAAGGGAAGAAGGGCTCCAAAACTAGGTTGGATTTTTTCTAATTTGATTTCCGTTCAACACGAATTTGCTGGCAACTGCCAATTTGTATTTACTGATAATAGAAAACATAGTGAGGAAATAATTCCTAAACTATTACATTTGGGTGAGAAGCTTTGGAATGTAGATATACAATATTTTTTAGATAAGGAGGAAAGATGAGTTGGGAATTAGGAAATCAAAAACCTCTAAAAAGAGAACCTATTAATCAGCAGATTTTAGAGACTGAAGGTTATTTAGACGACACTAAAGCAAAAATTTTATTATACAAATTTTTAAAAGAGAATGTAACATTTACGACTCAATTGCTTACTGGTATCGAGTTATTTCCGTTCCAACATATGGCGGTCAAAGCAATGATGGAGAACGATTACTTTTTGGGAATCTGGTCTCGTGGTATGTCCAAGTGCAGCCATTACGAATCTTTAGTGTGGTCAGAGCGGGGATTAAAAAAAATCATAGATTTAAACATTGGAGATAAGGTTTATACAGAAGATGGCAGCCTTCAAAAAGTTATCAACAAAACGGTAAACGATGAAGACAAGACATATAAAATAACTACTCAGCATGGGTTTATTTCAGAGGGATTAGATTATCACAGAGTTTTGGTTTTAACAAAGGACTTAGAAAAGGTGTGGAAATTCTCTAAGGATATCGCCGAAGGAGAGTACTTGATATGTAGAAAAGACTTTGGTCTTAATAAAATTCAAAAAAATATATTCGATGGGTTTAAATTTCAAAATGATGTTAAAAACAACAACAAGCCTAAAGAACTCAATATTTATGGCCCTAGCTTAAAAGAGTGGTACTACTTTTTTGGATTACTTATAGGAGATGGATGTATGTTAGAAAAACCTTACGGCATTAGTATAACATCCATAGACGAAGAAACTAAAACATTTCTTTCAAAGTTTTCTGAAAGATTAAATATTCATTTGTCTAAAATGGGCAATAATAAAGAATTTAGATTATATTCTAAGGAATTGTATTTTTTACTAACTCATTTAGGATTTAAAAAAGTTTTAGCTTATGAAAAAATTATACCCGAAATTTTATTAGATAATTCTCAGGAATGTTTGACTGAGTTAATTAAGGGTCTGTTTGACACTGATGGTTATGCCTCTATAACAAGAAATAAAAAGAAAAATTCAATTACTGGTAGGATTGGATTCACAAGCACAAGCAAAACATTAGCAAACCAAGTTCACAATCTACTTCTGCAATTCAGTATTGTTGGAACTAATAAAATTAGTTTTAAGGGTGGTGTTTCCAAATTTCAAACAGGAGAACATGAATGTCGCAAAGCGTGGTCTGTCAGAGTAACAAATTCTTTAGATGTCCGAGCATTTTATGAAAGAATTGGATTCAACATAAATAGAAAACAAGCCAAGCTAAAAGAATTATTGGACAATAAAACCTTTGAGCCTTGTGAATATTTGCCGCTTGTAGGATGCTATTTAGCAAAATTACATAAAGCTAAATCAAAAGAAGGTGTTATATTTACGCCCAATATGTCTAAGCTTAAAATCAAACAAGCTATTGACCGCGAACTACTAGAAAAAGACTTGGAATGGGTTTTGGAGGATAATTTGTTTTTATCCAAAGTGGAATCTACAGAAGAGTCAAAAGCTGTAACGGTAGATATCACTGTCGAAAATAAACATTGTTACATTAGCGATGGAATCGTTAATCATAATTCATTCTCTACTGGCATTTTTGCTTTGTTGGACGCTATGTTAAATCAAGGTGTACACATTGGAATTATTTCTAAATCGTTCAGGCAATCAAAAATGATCTTTAGAAAAATTGAAGATATAGCTCAAGATAAAAAAGCAGAATTATTTCGCCAGTGTATCGGCAAAGTGAGCAAATCAAATGACGAGTGGTCTATGCAAATTGGTAGCAGCAGAATTACCGCTTTACCACTTGGCGATGGTGAAAAACTTCGTGGTTTCCGTTTTCAAAGAATCATCATTGACGAGCTTCTACTTATGCCAGAAAAGGTTTTGAACGAAGTTATCATGCCTTTCTTGGCTGTTGTAGAAAACCCCACAGAAAGGCAAAAAATAAGAGACGCCGAAGATGCTATGATCGCGGCTGGGAAAATGAAAGAAGAGGAGAGGACTGAATGGCCATCAAATAAAATGATTGGCTTGTCGTCTGCATCTTACAAATTTGAATATCTCTATAAAATGTATCAGGCATACGAGAATATGATATTTAATCCTGGAGCTAAAAACCAAGGTAGGAGATGTATTATGCAGTTCAGCTATGACTGCGCTCCAAAAGCTTTATATGATGAAAATTTGATTTCTCAAGCAAGGGGAACAATGAGCCAGTCGCAAATTGATAGAGAGTTTAATGCTCAATTTACAGACGATAGTGCTGGTTATTTTAAAATTAGCAAAATGGCCGAATGCACAATTGAAGATGGGGAGTCTCCGTCTATTGAAGTAGCTGGGGAAGAGGGTGCTGAGTATATTTTAGCATTTGACCCATCTTGGTCTGAATCCGAAGCATCTGACGATTTTGCTATACAGGTAATTAAACTTCTTCCAGAACAGAAGAAAGGTGTCTTGGTTCATAGTTACGCGCTTCCTGGAACAAATTTAAAGAAGCACATGACTTATTTCAAATATATTTTAGATCACTTTAATGTTATTATGATTGTGGGCGACTATAACGGAGGCGTTCAGTTTATAAATTCATGCAACGAAAGCGACCTGTTTAAAAAAGATAAGTTAAAAATAAGAACATTTGATGCAGGATTAGATAATCCCCACGATTATACAAAAGACCTCAAAGAAGCTAGAAGACAATACAATGTTTCTGACAATACTATATGTTATTTAAGAAAACCAACTTCTGTTTGGATTAGAAATGGTAACGAAATGTTACAAACAGCATTTGATAGAAAAAGATTATATTTTGCAGCTACTGCAATGGACGACAATTACTCCATACAAAAAGCAAAAAAGATACCAATAAAAGATTTAAAGTTTTCGAAATATGAAGATGAGAAAAATGTTGGAGCAAAAATGATAGACTTTATTGAACATCAGAAAGATATGATTGATTTAACAAAAGCTGAATGCGCTCTAATACAGGTTTCTAGCTCTAACGGAGGAACCCAAAGCTTTGATTTACCTTCTAATTTGAAGAGACAAAAAGGCGTAGATAGGGCAAGAAAAGACTCCTATTCGGCTTTGGTTTTGGGAAACTGGGGGATGAATATTTATTATGATATGATGAATGTCCCACAAGAAAGCAATCAAGGTTTTACTCCAATGTTTATTTAAAAAGTTGGAAAAGTGACTTTTAAAAAGTGTAAGTAACTTTATAATAGTGATGCCAATACTAAAACCAGAAAAAAAAGAGGAACAAAGGCAATTCATGTCTCGTTGTCTAAGCGACAAGGTCATGAAAAAAGAATTTAAAGACATTAAGCAAAGAATCGCTGTATGTATGACATCATTTAGAGATAAAGATAAAAAAGATGACTAAAAGAAAATATACAAAAAAATCCAATTATTGGAACAAATTTGAAAAAGCCGCCCCGCAAGTATCACAAGCGCAAGAGGCTGTTGAGCCAGCAACTGCTGGCGAATCTTATCATACTTCCCTGGGGTCGTACAGTCGGTCTGGTTCTGTGAGCAACCTGTCATCGTCTAACACCAGCACAAGAATAAACAGATCTTCTGTTACGGCCCCGCTTAATAAATTTAGCCAAATTCGCGGAGGACTACTGCCTTATGAAATCTCTTCAGATGGAATCAATGTAAGAGAGGCTATTGAGTTATGTCAAAAAGCTTACGCTAATGTCCCTATCTTTAGGAATACTGTGGATATGATGTCTGAATTTGCCAATTCGGAAATTTATTTGGAAGGCGGAAATGCTACATCAAGAGATTTCTTTATGAAACTTTTTGATAAAATCAATCTTTGGAATTTGAAAGATCAATATTTCAGGGAATATTACAGAAGTGGAAACATTTTTCTCTATAGGTTGGATGGGAAATTTGACCTAAATGATTTCAAGAAATTTTCTAAAATTGTTGAAGGTTCTCCTAAAGAAAATAAATTTCCTATTAAATATATTGTTTTGAATCCTTTTGAGATTGTAGCTAAAAGAAGCACCGTTTTTAATACAAAGGATGGGGCTTATGCTAAGATTCTTTCTGAGTTTGACATGGAAAGATTGGCCAATCCTAAAAATGATCACGATAAAGCCATATTCGAAGCTTTAGACCCAAAAGATCAAAAACTTATTAAAGATGGCGCTTATTTTAAAGATGGACTAAAGATAAATTTAGATAACGAAAGATTGGCCTACAGTTTCTACAAAAAGCAAGATTACGAACCATTTGCTATCCCATTCGGCTATCCTGTTCTTGAGGATATTAATGCCAAGATAGAGATGAAGAAAATGGATCAAGCTATTATGAGAACCGTCGAAAATGTCATTCTCATGATCACTATGGGCGCAGAACCAGACAAGGGAGGCATTAATGCAAATAATGTCAAGGCCATGCAAAAACTTTTTCAAAACGAATCTGTCGGTCGAGTTCTTGTTTCTGATTATACCACAAAGGCTGATTTCATTATTCCAGATATTAACAAGGTTGTTGGGCCGCAAAAATACGAAGTAATCAATCAAGATATTAAAGAAGGATTGCAAAACATTATTCTTAATGAGGATAAATATAGCGGCGCACAAATTAAAGCTCGCGTCTTCCTTGATAGACTTAAAGAGGCTCGTCAAGCATTTATTCATGATTTTCTTCAACCAGAGGTGCGTCGAATCGCGAAGAACTTAGGATTCAGACAATATCCAATTGTCAAATTTAAAGACATAGATCTTCGTGACGAAACTCAACTTATGCGCGTAACTACAAGACTTATGGAACTTGGTATCCTTTCTGCAGAGCAGGGCATGAATCTTTTTCATACTGGCAGATTTCCTCTTGCTGAAGAACTCGAAGAAGCTCAAGAAAAGTTTGTAGAGCAAAGAGAAAAGGGATACTTTAACCCAGTTGTTGGTGGAGTTCCGATGATTGAGTCAGAAGAAAAAGACGAAAAGTCGGAAGTTAAACCAAACAGTGGAATGCCTGGCCGCCCAGAGGGTTCCAAAGATCAGTTTTCAAGAGAAAGTATTCAAGGAACAATATATGAGATTGAAGCATTGAATTCTATCGCTAAAGAAAAAATGTTAGAAAAACTCAATGTAAAATCTTTAAATGAGGATCAAGACAAAATGTTAAGTAAACTTTGCGAATCTGTCATTTCTGCTTCAGAAAAAGAAAATTGGCAAAAAACATTAATTTCTTGTGTAAATGACTTTACTGAAATTGAAAAATTAGGAACCCTTGATGGTATTTTTGAAATTTCAAACGCTCATAAATTAGAACTTTATCCATCAGCAATTTTATACCATTCAAATGAAAGAAATTAAAAACCCACTCGTAGCGAATATTGACCGCTCTAACGGCAACATTGAAATCTCTATTGCAAAAAAGTACGACAAAACAGAAGAGGCTATGTATAAGTCTTTCATGTCGGTATGTTCTATGGAAGATAAGGAGCTTGTTGATACAAGTGATATGAATGAAGATCAAACTTCAAAAGCTTGTGGCATGCAATACGAGAAGATGAGAGCGATGATCAATGAAGAAGGTAAGGGGGGCTTAACAGAAAACCAAAAGAAACTTCCTCCAGCTCTTCAAAAAACTATTCTAGAAAAGATGAAAAAAGAAGGCGAACTTTCAGAAGAAGCCGAGGCTGCTTATTCAAAGCTGCTATCTAAAGACGACCAAAAGAAAGAGGAAGTTGGACCAGAAGGAGAGATGAAAATAGTTGAAAAAAAGGATGCATAAATATACAACAACCTTTGATTTTGAAATAACTGCTTGTCAAGAAATTGGCGGTATTAACATTTCAAAAGCCAATATAGAAAATTTAAGAGGTTTGATCCCGACATCTGTTGATCTGGACAAAAACATTGATTTAATGGGGGTAGCATTTAATGCGGCAGTCGTTAATGAGTTTAATAAAAATGGAGATGGCATGAGTACAAAAACTGCCATTGACTCTGTCCAGCAATTTGTCCACAAGCCAACAAATATAGAACACGATAAAACAAAAATCGTAGGACATATCGTCAATGCTGGATTTAGCGACTATTCGGATAGCACAATTCTTATAAATGTTGATGAGAATGAGCAAAATCCTTTCAATATTGCTTTGGGCGCAGTCGTTTATAAAACTGTAGATAAGGACTTTTTTGAAACCTTAAGAAGAAGCACTGACCCCAAAAGTAAAACACATCAAACCGTTTCCGCAAGTTGGGAAGTCGGTTTTAGCGAATATCAAATCGCTGTTGGAAGCAAAAATTTAAAAGACGCAGAAATCATTTCAGATCCACAAAAGATAATTGAAATGAAAGGTATGTTGAGGGCTTTTGGAGGAAAAGGTTTAATGGATGATGGTACTCCAATTTATCGTTTGATTGTCGGAGATGTTTATCCTTTAGGTATTGGTTTTACAATGAAGCCAGCCGCAAATGTCAAAGGAATTATCAGCGAAGATTTTAAAGAAAAAGAGGAGATCAATAAATCTGACAAATCCCAAGCTACACAATTAAAAAAAATATCTAACAAAATTTCACAAAATTTAAAAAATACTGTAAACAATACTAAAATCATGGAACTAGAAACTCTACTATCAGAAATCAAAGCATCTCTTACTGAGAAGAAATTCTCCGAAGAGGCTATCGCTGGCATGACTGCAACTTTTGCAGATGCCATTAAACAAAAAGATGAAGAGTACCAAGCTTCTCTTGAAGCTGCAGAACAAGAGAAGGTCAAAATCGCTTCTGCGAATGAAGAGCTTCAAGCTTCTGTAGAATCTATCAAGGAAGAGCTTAAGTCTGCTCAAGAACGCATTGCTGAGTTTGAAGCCGCGAAAACTGCTGAAGAAGCAGTTGCTCGTTTCAATGCTCGTATGGAAGAGATTGATTCTCTTTATGATCTTGAAGAAAGCGACGCCGCTTTCATCGCTGAAAAAATTAAAGGTCTGGACGCAACCGAAGAATCTTTTGCTTCGTTCAAGAGCGAGCTTGAAATTTTCTGGGCATCCAAGAACAAAGAAGCTAAAGCTAAATTCGAAGAAGAAATCAAAGCTCGTGTTGACGCAGAAATTGAAAAACGTCTCACTTCCCAAGCTTCTGAAGAAACAGAAGAAAAAGAAGAAGAGGTTGATGTTGAAGAAGCTCTTGCTAACGCAGAGCAAACCAACGAAGAGATTCCTAACAACAACGAAGCACAAGCTTCTGCAAAAACTTTGAAGGATAAGTTTGCTGCTGCTTTTAGCCGCGAAAATATCCTTGGATAAAAAATACAACAATTTAAATATAAAAAATTATGGCACTTAGATTACTCCCATTCAGACAATATAATGAGCAAGACGTTGTTAACGTTTTCGCTCTTCAAAATGCTGACGTTCTTGAGTCCACCACTGGTGATGGCAAAGGTTCTAACGGCGTTTTTGTGAAGGTCACTGACGGTAATTTTGACCAAGATGTTATTACTTATGGTTCTAACAGCTACCTTGGCAAAACAGATTACCCATTTGTCGGTGGCGATATGTATCCCACTAACCCTCTTGAAGTTGCTGCTGCTGCTTCGGGCGAAATTCCTCTTGGATTGACCCTGAATCAAACAGCTAAGACTGATGAGAATGGTGAGAAACTTCTTTATAACGCAACCAAGAAAGAAGAGCTTCAAGCTATTCTTCCTGGCCAAACGGTTCCTGTTGCAACTAAGGGTATCTTTACTCTCAGCGCAAATGCTATCGAAGGTGGCGCAGCTTCTGTGTTCACTATCGGTGACGGCTTCGAAGTCGCTGGCGACGGCACTGTAGGTCCAGCTACTGTAGGCTCTGCCGAGTCTCTTGGCATGATCCTCGGAACTGGTTCTCGCAGTTCTAAAGGCGGCCTTACTGACCAGTTCGCTGGTGATTATGTTATCGTCAAACTTGGTTAATAAGAAAGGAACTTTATAATATGAAAATTACTTTAAAAAATACTCCAGAACAAGTCGAGCTTATCAAGGCAATGGCTTCTCGCAACCGTGACGTTGCTTACGAAGCGCAAACTGCACTTGCAGAGTTTATCGGTCCTGTTCTCGCGGAAGTTATCAACAATGCTCCTGCATTGTCTAACCTCTTTACTACTCTTCAGTACAACGCTGATGACAATCCTTCGATTCCTTTGGATTTGTACTTCGACGTTTCTGACGAAGATTATGTTCAAGTTTATAGCCAAAGCCGTGCTGGTGGTCTTCCTACTTCGGAAGTTCTTCCAACATCTGCTGAACTCAAGATCGCTACTTATAGCCTTGATTCCGCAGTGAGCTTTGATCGTCGTTATGCTGCTAAGAGCCGCATGGACGTTGTTGCTAAGACAATGACTCGTGTTGCACAAGAAATCCTTCTTAAGCAAAACAAGATCTCTGCAAATGTTGTCATGAAGGCTCTTGCAAATGCTGAAACAAACAGCCTTAAGCACGTTATTGCTTCTACTGCTGCTGACCGTTTCGTTCTTGCTGACCTTAATGCAATGATCACTCGCTCTAAGAGAGTTGTAACTTCCTTTGTTGGTGGTACTCCTGATGCTCGTCAAGGTCGCGGTGTAACAGATATCATCTGCTCTCCTGAGATTGTTGAAGAGTTACGTGCTATCGCTTATAACCCAATCAACACTAGCGCTGCTCCTGGCGCAGCCTCAAATTCAAATGTTCGTACTGCTGACGTTATTGCTGAAGAAGCTTATAATGCTGCTGGCGCTCCTACCTTCTACGGTATCAACGTTATTGAGCTTAATGAGTTTGGCACTTCTCAAGCATTCAACAACATCTTCGACACAGAAGCTGGAAGCACTAACTATGGTGGTCACATCACCAACACATTCACAAGTGCTGATGATGAAATCATTGTTGGTATCGACCGCAGCCGTGAGTCTTTGATTCGCCCAGTTGCTATTGACTCCGAAAATGGTGGTGAGTTCAACTTGATTGCTGACGACCAATACAGCATTCGTCAAAACAAGATCGGCTACTTCGGTTCTCTTGAAGAAGGTCGTATTGTTCTTGATGATCGCGCTCTTGTTGGTGTTATCGTCTAATATTAAACTTCTCGTTTGTTTTAGGGTCGCCCTTCGGGGCGGCCCTTTTTTTTGAATTTTTATAATTTTGTTTTATAATCTTAATATGGATAATTTATCAGAACAAATCAACAAAGAGGGACAAAAATACACTGAAACAGGTGAAGGCGAAGAACCACAAGATTATAGCGGCGTATATGATGTTGCAACAGCAGTTGAAGCAGATGAAGTAAATAACGAAGAAATGCAAAAGGACGATGCGTTAAAAAACCTTCAATATACAGATGGAAAAGAAAGAGATGAGATTGACGAGATCGAAGCTCAAGAAAAGCTAAGGGGCGCGGATAAAATTTCACCTTTTGGGACAAACGACACAAGAGTTTTCAAGAGAAAATTAGAAACCATGACGACTATTCAAAAGACAAACATGGCTTCAAAAACAGCAACAAGAGTATTTGCTGACGAAGAGCAGCAAAATCAAGCTCTAATAAAAGCTTTCCACGAGTGGAGGTCTACAAATTGGGGTTCAACTGGAGGCAGGACAGCGGAAAAGTCGGAAATTCTAGCCTCAGATTCTCTGCAAGATTTCGAAACAAAGCTAAAAAGAAAAACATTATCAGAGCTTCAAGAAATGGCTATGAAGCTTGGATTTACTCCCAGCTTTGATAGAATAAGGTTAATTTCTGTACTTAGGCAAGAGTATTTAAAAAGGGGTTAATTTTTAGTGTAATATATTACATGGAAAATCAATCAGAAGATATTTTAGAAAACTTAACATTTGTAAACGGCAAAGAAGAAGTTGAAGAAGCTCCTGCGCCAAAGAAAAAAGCAAAGAAAAAAGTTGCTGAACCAAAGCCTGAGCCAGTTAAAAAATACTCTTTAGAAGAGTTAAGTAAAAAGAGCAGCACGGCGCTTGCAAACATATGTAGAGAGTTTGGAATCCCAGACGCTCGACGCAAACAACAAATGATAGAAAACATTTTAAATAACAACTAGTATGGCGAATATAGCAGATTTAGCTAACTCAATCTACATAAATGAATTTGACTCTACTGGAGTAACGGTAGAATCAATCTCTGGTTGGCTTGAAAACAATATTGGCCAACTCAATAATGTTATTTATACTAGTTTTTCTGGAGTAAGTGGCGAAGTTTCTGGACTAAATCTTGAGGAGCAAAGCATCTTTAAGGAGCTTTACCTATATCACTATTATACCAAACAAACAAGAAATACTATTCGTGGAATAGCTAATGACACGAATGGCAACATTCTTAGCGTCAGAGACGGCGATAACGCGATTACTTTTGTAAATAAGAATGAAGTGTCTAAGGTATATAAAACTCTCGCTCAGGACTCAAATAATAAGCTTATGGACTTAGTGGCTAGATATAATAGTTATCAAGCCAGCCCAAGGCAGGTCGGAGGAATTGAGTCAAGGGCGCAAGCATCTGATACTAATTAATTACCCCCAGAGTATATCTCTGATAGCGTGATCTCTGCCTAGCGGAGGTTGCGCTTTTTTGTGCAATAAAAAACCCCTCCGATTTGGAGGGGTTTGTTTGGAATTGGAGGGGCTTCTTAGCTGTTCGCTCCACCCCTAAATTATGATCTTGCGTTTCCAAGAACGTCTCCAGTATTCGAGCCAGAGAAAAATACGTTATTAACAGTATCGTCTGGTCCACCAATCGAAAGCGAGAAGCTGAGATCGACGGTCTTATTTGGGCCGATGCTAGAGCTATAAGACTCACTATCAAGCTTAAGGTTTGTCATCTTATAGGAAGCTCTTGGGGTATTTCCGTTGTCGGAATCCTTAAAGGTGAACTGTAGGTCGGTAATGAAAGTATCATCATTGATAATATCTGTCAATGCCCTTGTTTGGGTTTCTGAAACAATCGCAGAAACAGAAAGTGTTGGAGTGATTGGAAAATCAACAACACGAGCAAATGAGAAGCGGGTTCCAAGCCTGTCTATTGGAGTTCTTCCAAGAGGGATAGACATCGAAATGCTTTGAACATGAGCCCCACCCTCTCCATCGAGGTCAACAATTGCGTCGCCATCTGCGTTTGCAAAAGAAAGAGTAATGTCTCCTGGGCGAAGAGCGGAAGGAATATTTGCTCCAGTACCTTGGGAAGCTGCTGGAAAAACAACGCCCAAAGCCTGAGCTGCAAGAACTGTACCAAGTTCTGGGTCGATTCCAACACCAGAAATGCCAGAGAAACCAGCAGCGCTGCCAGATACACCAGCAGTAGCGTTCATATTTGTGCCTTCGAAGGAGCAAGAAATAGTAGGAATACTGCCAACAGAAGCTTCAAGACTGTAGTCAGTAAGGAATGCATTTCCAATACCGATTGTGCTGTAGCCAGCGCTTTCGGTGTTAAAGTTAGCATCTACGCCTTCTGGTGCAGTCAAGATATAAAAGTTATTTCCGCTACTTGAAGAAATCTGTCCAGAAATAAAACCAGCATCAAAGCTAGTACCATTTTTGAAATTAAGAGCTTGTTCGTTATAACCGTCACCAAGGTAGTAAGACATGTCAAATGAGACAGTAGGAGCCTCAAGAATAATAGCTTCAAGTCTAGCAAGCTGACCAAACTGGTTAACGTCTTGACGTGTTACATTAAATGAATAATTAGCAGATTGCACTCTGCGAAGTTGTGCGTGTTCGTTGGCACCAGTAGAATTTACTGTTTGGCTGGTGAACAACGCGTCTGATTGATAAATAACTCTATTTTTAGCCATGATATTTTATATTGTTTACAGTTTTTTTGGTTGAATGTGAAATTAAGAACGTGGAAATCTAATTGTGGAAACCTCAAAGTCTATAAAACCAACTTGAATGTCTCCAGGAACTTTGCTTTGCGCCTTTTCTGAAAATTTTGAAACAGTTACATCTTCTATATAGTAGGGATTGCTTGCAGAGTAAGAATTATTTAGCGAGACGTAATTGTAAGAACCATTTTTAATGTCGCCGTATTCTGTCGCAGGGTGCCCAGAGAAGGGTATTTTTGAAAAAGATTTTCTAGCTGAGTCTGCGAATATTGAAAGTACTCCGTCGAGTTGATATGAATCTTCGGCAAGAACAACTGCTTTAATTATACTTGTTGTTTTATCTTCTCCGCCAAAAGCAAAACCTTCATTTGTCATAAATTCAGAATTTATAAAAATTGCAGGAGTCATCTGATCGTAAGGCTTTACGCCACTAGGATTCATTGAATATCTGCTATTTGATTGAAATTTGTTTTCGAGAATTAGATCCTCTTCTGTTTCGTTTGTTAAATAAATATTGAAATCTTTTATAGCAAATGAGCCACTTAACACTTCGTCTGTGCCAAAAGCTCCACCAGTCTCTATAATTCTTCCGTTTTCAAAATCAAAAATTATATTATCCGTTCTGTCGTAACCATTGAAGGATGTTGGGATAACTGGATTTGTGTCTCCAGATATTGAAGAATCATTTACCCACTGCTTGTATGGACTAGCATAAGCTTTGTAAGGGCTTGGGAGCCTTGAATCGTCGTCATAGTAAAGGAAACCTGTTTGATTTGAATAAGCTTCTCCCTTTTGAAGAAGTTCGTGATCAAACCAAAGCATAAAGCTTGTCATTAGTTCGTGCTTGAATTGTGGTTTCATAAAATATTATTTACACTACAATACTTGTAAGTTCTCAAATTCTTTTTTGTACTTTTTTAAAAAGGCCGAAATGTAGGAAGTGTTTTTAAATTTAGCGCCACTTTTTCTAACTCTTCTTGGTGATTGTATACCTATTCCAGATCTACTGCTGTCAGTTTGTTTTCTTAAGTAAAAACCAAGTCCAGATATGCCAGTTTCTATTCCTTTCGCCCAGCTTCTTCCTGATGCCCAAGGCATTGGAGTAGCGCTGAAAATATCTTTTGCGGTTGGAACGTTTATTCTATAATTTATCCTTTTCTTTGAGGCTCTTACATAATCAAAATCCGTGCTTTCCAGTAGCCTAAGTATGGGTTCAATAGGATCGTCGCCAGCATTAAAACCAATAAAGGAAAACAAATTACCACTGCCCCCGCCAAGGGTCCCACTTATGTTTGTTGCATTTACCCCACCTTTTATTTCTATAGTCACTGGATGATTCAGAAACTCTGCTATCATTTCGTTTTTTTTCTTTTGAAAAGCTCGTTGAAAAACTTTTCTAACTTCTGGCCTTGCTGCTAGAGCTAAATTTTTATCTAGTTCTTTTTGGAGTTCTAAATTAGCCATTATTCTTCAATTGGAGAGAGATAAAAATGATAATATTGTGGGCCAAAAATACCAGTTGGATTTCCTTTGCTGTCTATGGTATATTTTCGCCCTTCGAATTCGCACCTTTTTGCTTCTTTTAAAATTTCAAAACCATCTGCGTCAACCGTGATTCTGACAGAACCATCAACAAGCTCTACTCCTAATTGAGATTCTATTTTTCCTCCAGAAAGATTTTGCTCTCTAGCGTTTATGTATTTAATTCTAGCCTTAATTGTGTGGCTGACAACTGTTTTTTGTACCGATGTTGATCCACTTGAAGTTTTTCCATAAATACCATTAAATTGAGAACTTGCAGCTATTAATACTTTTTCGCCTTCTTCGTATACTGTAATGTTTCTGGCAAAAGTTTCATGGATATCGTCAATGATAGCTTTGATGGTGTTTTTTTGGGAATCTGATATTAAAGAAGTCGGCATGTCTACTTTTACACTTTTTTGTGTAAAACAATGCAGGTATAAGGATATTATGATTGCAAAGGAATTTTTGTATGATCGATCTGATCATCATATCAGGCATTTATTTAAGTCTTTTTTGCAGACTCTAGAAGAGATGCAAAAAGTTCATGAAATTAATTTTGGTAAACTTTACGATAACTTGCCAGAGGATTATCATAGCTTAGTTGAAATGGCTGATTATTTTGATGAAGATCACTATGACGTATATAGAAAAAAAGTTTTAGATATTGGAAATTCTGTTTTGCGAGATTATAATAGTGAGTTAGAAACTCTAATAGTAGAATTTAGATTTAAACAATAATTATGGCACAAGGAAATATTTACAAATTCACTCTTCATAAGAGTGAAAAGAAAAAGGTTGAAGTAGAAAGAGAAGATAAAAAAACTGGAGAAGTAGAAACAGTCTTACAAAACAAGACGGTAAAAACTCCATTTGAATTTGTCGTTAAGAAGCCTACTCGTAGAATCATCGACGAAGCAGAAGCTCAATACGCTATCGAACTTAGCAAAAATATCAAAAAGGGTATTGTCACTAAAGATATGATGGTGAAAAAGTATGCGGATACTGGCGGCAGCCTAACCGAAGAAGAGGTTAAGGATATGCTAAGAAAGATCAAAAAGAGCAATGAAATAACAAATCAAATTCAACTTCTTTCAGCGACAAACAAGAAAGAAAATGAAGAAGAGATTAAAAAACTAGAAGAAGAACTTCTCGCTCTTCGCAAGAATCTTATTGATATGGAAATGTCGATGCAGGGAGTGTATGAACATACAGCCGATTCTCGTGCAGAAAGATCAATGCTTCTTTGGTATACAATCCAACTTGCTAAAAAAATAGAAGATGGAGAAGAAAAAAGCTTCTTTGATGGAATTATTTATGAAGATCAACTTGAAAATTTATATGAAAAAGACGAAAGTGGAGACGAGTTAGAAAAAGAGGCTCTCTCCAATTTTATGCTTGCAGTTTCATATTGGTTTTATAATAACGGTGCTACAGAAGAGCAAATTGAAGAATTTTTGAAAAATCAAAAAGGTGAATAATGATGAATTAGCCGATATCATTGTTGAAGTGTTTGATGGGGTCACTGTCTTGGATTCAAGCTTTGGCCCCATTTATGTTAAGCATTTTCATCAACTTGATACAAGAAAAATTTTATCAAAAAGAAAAATTTACATAAAGGAAGCCAAGGAAAGGGGCTTACTGACCGAAGAAGAATCTTTAAAAATTTTGATTGAAGACGGTATGTGGGATTCAGAGTCGGAAGCTAAAATTCAAGAAAAGAAAAAATTTTTAGAAAATTTAAACAATGGCTTAAAGCATATACAGATACCATCAAAAAGAGAGCAGCACAGAGAGCTAATAAAGTTAGAGCAGATAAGATTAGCAGAACTATCTCTTGAAAGAGAAAAATTAGTTGGTCTTACTGCGGAAAAATATGTAGATAAAAAAGTAAATAAAGAGTTTTTTGAGGAATTAATTTTTGTAGACGAAGAATTAAAAATATCACCTTTTGAAGATATTGATTATGACGATTTTCAAAAAATTAGAGAAATCTCTAATTTAGAAAGTTCTTTCTTTAAAAGGATGTCAGACGACCATATATCAAGGGCTGTTTTGTCTCCATTTTTTTCTCCTTACCTTCCTTATGCAGAAGATGTTTTAGGCTTGTTTGGTGAACCTCTTAAAGATCTAACAGCTTTTCAATTAAAATTGCTTACATATGCAAGAAGCTTTTTGAATATCTTCAAAAACTCTACAAAAGAAATTCCAGAAAATGTGGCAAAAGATCCCGAATTGCTGATTGATTTCTTTGATTCTCAAAAAAATGCAAACAAACAAAATAATACAAAAGCTTCTGATGGAGACGGAGGCACTACATATTTTGGGGCGAATAAAAAAGATATAGAACAGATGAAACAAGAGAACCAAGAAGCTGTGGTTTTAGAGGAAGAAATAAAGAAAAAAGGAGGTTCTTTAAATATGAAGGAATTGATGGAGTTGCATGGACTTTAAGTGTAATACCATTATATGGCGGTACCAGTACAAGTAGATTTAAATCCAAACACAAGGAAGGTTGAGGCAGCTTTAGCGAGGATAAAAGCTCAAGCAAAAGGCGTTAATTTGGGGGGCGGCGCAGAGTCAATCAATAAACTCTCTCGTCCACTTGGAAAAATTACTGGACAAGCTTCAGAATTCCAAAAATCACTTGAAGCTTCTAATGCTCGTGTTTTAGCTTTCGGTGCTTCGGTTGCTGTCATCAATAAACTCTCTCAGGCTTTTGGTGCGCTTGTCACTAATACAATTAAAGTCGAAGCTTCTTTTGCCAAAATCAATATTATTCTTGGCGGTACAAAAAAAGAATTAGAAGCTTTTGGAAATGGTATTTTCAAAGTTGCTCAACAAACTGGAACATCTTTTGACCAAGTAGCAGAAGGTGCATTAGAGTTAGCTCGTCAAGGTTTAAGTGTTGAAGAGTCTTTAAATAGGGTTTCTACATCATTAAAACTTGTTCGTGTATCTGGCATTGATGCACAAAAATCAGTAGCTGGTTTAACTGCTGCAATTAAAGGTTTTGAAGGGGCTGGTTTGACTGTGGCACAAATTGCGGACAAACTAGCAGAAGTTGATACAAAGTTTGCTGTTTCTACAGAAGACTTGATTAATGGTCTTGAGCGAGCTTCTGCTTCTGCTCGTGTAGCTGGCGTATCTTTTGATGAGCTTTTAGGTGTTGTAACAACTGTTCAAGAAAGAACTCAACGTGGCGGCGCTGTTATTGGTAATGCTTTTAAGACTATTTTTGCTAGATTAAGTAGAACCGATACCCTTCAAACACTTAATCAATTAGGTATTGAGGTATTAGATGTACAGGGTAATGTTAGGGGAGCAATACCACTTTTTCAAGATCTTGCTGTAGAACTAGACAAAATTGGTTTGCAAACCGTAAAGGCTGGAGATATTATTCAAAAAGTTGCTGGTGTCCGTCAGCGTGATATTTTAATCAGTTTAATTGAAGATTTAAATTCTGGTCAAAGTCAGTTTGCAAAAGCATTGCAGGTATCTGCTGGTGCTGCTGGCGCTCTTGATGCCAAAAACGCACAACTGAATAACACTTTAGAAGCATTAATTAATAATTTGACAGTAG
>OEFV01000018.1_pt1 | contig 18277 bp, 22 predicted proteins | sample 1498691 | NCBI WGS metagenome assembly OEFV01 (sample SAMEA3275497, study PRJEB22092) | marine metagenome | biome: ENVO:00000447 marine biome; feature: Sheltered location near shore and weather station; material: Particulate matter on a 0.22 Um pore size filter | collected 2014-06-21T08:00:00+00...
ATTGAGAAGTGGTACATAAATAACTTTTTTAGTTATACTATATATAGAGAATATTATATGAGTAATGTAGTAGATTTAGAATTAAAAGTACCACAGGCTTTAGAGGCTATTAAGTTGCATCAGTATCAGAAGTATGTTAAGATACTAAACAATGTAGAGGACAAGTCTTCTGAGGAGGCAGCAGAGTTTCTTAACCTTAAATCTCTTGAGATATTTTGTGGTCTTACATTGAAGGAGAGTTATGGTTTACCTGTTTCTATGTTTGAGTCTGTAATAAAGCAAATATCTAATTGCTTAACAGAAGATACTCCTTTGGTTCAGAGATTCAGCATGACAGGTAGTGATGGTGTAACTGTTGAGTTTGGGTTTATACCTAAGTTAGATGAGATGAGTTTTGGAGAATATATAGACGCTGAGAGGTATATATCTGATTGGGACAACATGCACAAGGCAATGGCTGTACTATACAGACCTATTGTAGCAGGAAAGAAGGGTTTCTATCTAATAGATGATTATAACGGCTCAGACAAGTGGGAAGATGTAATGAGAGATACTCCTTTGAATATTGCTTTAGGTGCGATGCTTTTTTTTTATCGTTTAGGGAAAAAATTATCGAAATATACAATAGCTTATTCACAGCAGGAGCTTCTGAAGCAGGAGGGATTGCCACAGGAACAGATGGATTTGCTAAGAAATGGGGATGGTATCAATCAATACATGGACTTTCAGGAGGAGATGTACGAAGGATTGATGAAATCACAGAACTTCCACTACACAAGTGTTTAATGTGGCTTGAGTTTGAGAAAGAAAGAGCAGAGTTAGAGTCAAAAATGATAAAACAGGCTTACTCGAGATAAGAAAAGAAAAAGTAATATAAAGAAATGGTAGAATTTTACAACTTATTAGACACTATAAAGGACAGGTTAAGGCTAAACCCTAATGTTTTTACAGTTACTTATGGAGATATATTTAAGGTTGACCTTGATAAGACAACAATATTTCCACTTAGCCACTTAAACATCTCTAACGTAACCATCTCAGAGAGGGTAATGTCTTTTAATCTACAGCTTTTGTGCTTAGATATAGTTGATTATAATAAGGAATCTAACATTGATGATGAGTTTTATGGCAACAACAACTTACAAGACATACTAAACACTCAGCTTGGTGTTATAAATGATATTGTAATGCAGTTAAAAAGAGGGGATATGTTCTCTAATAATGTAGTTAATGTTTCTGATGTGGCTGTAAATCCGTTTATGGATAGGTTTGAGAATGAATTAGCGGGTTGGGGTGCTGACATTGTTATAGAAGTTCCTAATGGTATTTCAATATGCTAAAAGAATCTGTAAGAAGAGAGTTAAATCTATATGGAGACCTACTTGTAAGAGAGTATGTAAGGAAGCTTCAGAGTGATAAAACATTCGCTACAGGTAAATTAGCCAATAGCTTAAATTTCTCTATTGAAGAGCTTTCTAATGGTGTTAGTTTATACATAGAGGGTTATTCTTATGGTAGGGTTGTAGATGAGGGTAGAAGCCCTTCTCTACCTCCGCCATACAAAGAAATAATAAAATGGATAAACGCAAAGGGTAGCTTTAGACTAAGAGACTCAAAAGGTAAGTTTGTACCTAAGACAGTAAAGAATGTAGCAAGGGCTGCTTATGGGGTGGCTCAAGGAATAGGTGTTAATGGTACTATTGCAAGGTTTAACTATGGGGGAAGCAATTTCTTGACTATGGTTTACAACAGGATAGCTAACGACATGGGAGATGATTTTGCAGAAGCATTTGGGGAAGATGTAGAGTTAGAATTAGAAAAGATATTATATAAGAAGTAGAAAAGATATTATATAAGAAGTAGAAGCATCATAGCTATAAAGGATATTATACAAGAAGTAGAAAATAACAAATCAATAAGAGATGAGTAACGTATTTAACGTAAGAAGCCCAAGATATATAAAAGTAGCATCTGACCCACTAAGTTCGGTAAGGTTAGATTTGTATATATGGACAGGATTGTCGAGTGGCAGACCTGCAAGTCCTAATTATACAATAACAAAACAAGAGTTAAATAACGATAACTTTGTAGTATGGGAGGTTGCTGAATTAATAAGAGACTTTATATACACAGAGTATTATGATGAGGCAGTAGATTGTTTGTGGATTCAGTATAGTACTACAATAGATGGGGGAAGTCCTACATTTCCTGCAGCTTCTCTTGCAATAGATGGCTTTGGTTACTTTGAGGAGGGTATGAATCCAAGAAATTCAACAGACCCTACACAAGCATCTTATACACCTCAACTCTTACAAGACAATGAGGTAATGTATTTTATAAAAGGTCAAGATTTAAGAATACCGATATTTGCAGAACCTGAATCTATCATTTCTTTTACAATAGGTGGGGCAGCAGTTTATTGGGATGCGGTTAATGAATATTGGGAAACATATGATGTATCTTGGGCGTTAGGTATAACTACAATAACCATAAATGACAATGGTAATTCAAATCAGAAGATACAATATGTAAACATAACAGATACAGAGAATCTAAGTGATGGTGATGTAATTAGTATTATTAGTCAGAATGGTAACGCACAATCAAACAACATAGTACTTAAAGAAATTTGCACACCTAAATACACACCTATAAGGGTAATATTCTACAATAAATATGGAGCATTACAAGATGTTTGGTTTGATAAGAAATCTATACAATCATTAAGCACAACTTCTGAAAGTTATAAGGCTAACATTATAGACTATGCAGGTTTTTCTTACAACGTAAATAAGCACTCTGTAAAAAGATATAATGTAGAGGCTAAAGAAAGTATTACTTTAAACACAGGATTAATTGTAGAGGACTTAAATGAACCTATTAAGCAGTTGTTAATGTCTGAGCAAGTATGGATAGATAATGGTACAAATGTATTCCCTGTGATTATAAAGTCATCTTCTTTACAGGAGAAGACAAGCGTTAATGACAAAATGATACAGTACACTTTGGAGTTTGATTATGCTTTTGATAAAATACAGAATATTCGCTAATGCAACAAGTACAATTATATATACAAGACCAAAGAATTGAATTGTTTAGAGATGAGAGTATTTCACTTACACAGACTATTCAAAATGTTAAGGATGTCTCTAAAGTGTTTACAGACTTCTCTAAATCTTTCTCTATTCCTGCATCTAAAGAAAACAACAAGATATTTAAGCATTATTACAACTTTGATATAGACAATGGGTTTGATGGAAGGAAAAAGGTTTCTGCTAAGATTGAGTTAAACACAATACCATTTAAGGAGGGAAAGGTTAAACTTGAAGGGGTGGATATGAAGAATAACAAACCCTATGCTTACAGAATTACATTCTTTGGAAATACCATAAACCTAAAAGACAAATTAGGAGAGACTAAACTTTCAGCATTAACTTGGTTAGATAACTTTTCTTATCAATACGATGCCGCAAATGTAAGAACGCTATTACAAGCCAATGGAGCAAGTTTTAACATTTCAGGGACAAATTACCTTAATGCAATGATATGTCCTCTTATATCGGCTAAAACACAGCTCTATTACAACACCTCAACACATACTGCTGAATTTCCTGACCCATTAGGAGGAAACTTGTTTTGGCATGGAGGAGGAGGTGGACATCATCATGGAGTTTATTGGGAAGAGTTGAAGTATGCTATAAGGCTTTATGTTATTATTAGGGCTATTGAAGAAGAGGAGGGGTTAGATATAGAGTTTACAAGCGATTCTTTTATCAAGCAAGTAAATAATGACCAATTCTATGAGTTGTATATGTGGTTGCATAAGAAGAAGGGTTATGCTTTTGATGAGGCAAAACCAATAGTTTCTCTTTATGACTCTTTTATTTACAATGCGGTTGCTATGACAAGGGCTACTTTGTACAATGAAAAGTTGCTTATTACAGGATTGACAGGTGCGGAGGTAATTAATTATGACTTAAATATTACTACTGCATATACTCAAGACTACACAATATACATAAAGAAAGATGGAGTTGATTATATTGCCCCTGTATTGGTTACAGGAGGTGGTAACGCTACAATAACAGGAACGCTTACAAATACATTTACGGGTTATCAGGTTTTTATAGGCACAAATAGTACTATAACATCTTTAACTGCTGAATGGGATTTAACAGATACGCCTTTAGGAGAGAGCAACACTTACACAGGTACAGCACAAACTATATCTGCAGTAAGACAATTTAACGCTCAAGAGCAAATTCCTGATATGAAGATAATTGATTTTCTAACAGGGATATTTAAAATGTTTAATCTTACTGCCTACCAACAGAACGATGGTAAGATAAGGGTGTTGCCTTTAGATGATTACTATGCTGAAGGAGTTAGTAGAGATATTACTAAATACATTGATGTAGAATCAGGTTCTGTAAACTTAGCACTACCATACAAAGAAATTGTATTTGAATACACTAAGAGAGGCACTATAGTTGCAAAGCAGTATGAGGAAACAAATGAGATAGGATGGGGTACTGTTGAGTATAAAGGGGGAGATAACTTAGATGGGACAATATATAAAGTACAAGCACCGTTTGAGCATATGCAATTTGAAAGATTACCTGACTTAAATGATTTTAGCTTAACAGACATACAGGTTGGTAATTTCTTAGATGACAACCAAGACCCATATTTCGGTGCACCTTTATTGTTTTACAAGTATAGAAAAGTATCAGGCACATCTATTTCATTTCTTAATGAAGTAACAGGTACTAAGACACAGGTTACAACTTATTGTATTCCCATGAATAGTGTGGATATAAATGCAGCTTCAGATGACAGTACAAACCATTTTTCGGTAGAGGTAAATGAATATACTCCTGCAGATAATTTTGATGGTTCTTTATTTGCTAATTACTATCAGAATTACATATCAGATGTATTTAACTCAAAGAGAAGGCTTACTAAGGTTAAAGCTAAACTTCCTGTATCTTTCTTAACAAACTATACATTGGCTGATACGCTTATTATAGGAGATAAGTCTTATAAGATTAACTCAATAAATACAAACCTGAATACAGGGGATAGTGAATTAGAATTATTAAATATAGTATCATAACATGATTAAGAACATTATAGACCTTTTAAACACCTCTGATTGGTATATTGGAGATGAAGATATAGATATTGCAAAAGGAAAGTACAAAGCTCCTTTAAGCTATAGCGAATTAAAAGAAAGAGTAAAAAGACATAAAACAATATCATAATGGCAGATTTAACTAAATTAATTAAAATCTCTGTTGAAACAGGGAAGAGTGAAGTAGAGATAAATGGAGTTAAACATGCTATTGATGACTTAATAGCCGCAGAAAGACAGCTTAATCAAACCCTAATATCTTCCGCCGCAGGAAGGAAAAGGACTCAGCAAACTATAGAGAGTGAAATAAGAACACTTCAATTCCAAAGAAAGGCGGTTGCAGATACCACTATTCAGTATGGTAGATTTACTGCTGAAATAAAACAGCTTGAAATGGAGCTTGCTGTATTAAGAGGTACTGCCGTTAGAACTTCTGATGGCGTAAATCAACTTAGAAATAGCTCAGGATTAGCTTCTCAAACTCTTGTCGAGGTTGGTAGGACTATATCAGATGCTAACTATGGATTTACGGCTGTAGCAAACAACTTATCTCAATTATCATACTATTTTATAGCTCTTGTCAAGGATTCTAAAGGAGTTGGTAATGCCTTTAGGGATTTAGGTAAGCAACTTTTGGGTGCAGGTGGTATTATAATTGCACTACAACTTGTAATTACTGTAATTGAGAAATTTACTCTTAAACAACAAGAAGCAGAAAGAGCTATTAAAAAAACAACAAATGCATTAGCAGGAGCTGAAGGTCAAATAGCGAAATTAGAGCAATATGCAGACATATTAAAAGATTCTACTGCTTCAACAGAAAGTCAAGAGTTTGCTTTAAAGAAATTAAAGAAAGAAGGGTATGATAAAACTATTGGTAGTATTGAGAAATTTATAGAAGCCAAGAAAGCTTTATTACTATTTGAAGCTAATGAATCTATTTCAAAAGAAAAGCTACAGAAACAAATAGAGAAACAGTTTGAATTGCAAGAAAGGATCAGAATAAAAACTGAAGAATTTGATGCGAAAAAAGCAGAAGCAGATGATTTAATAAAAAGAAAGCAAAAAAGTTATTTCAATGAAGAAAAAGCTAAGGAGAGCTTAGAAAAATTTAAAGATGCTATAGAAACTGAATTAGAAAATGTTAGCGAAACAATAGAGAAAATTACAAATGAATCAGGAGATTCAATAAGAGCTTTTGTTGATAGTCAAAAAGGCAATCCATTTTTTGATTCTTTAACAGGTGGAGAAAAAGGTAAAGATTTATTAAACAAGAGACTTAAAGAGTTTAAATCTAACTTATTTGACTTATCTAAAGAGAGTGAAAAGTATAGACAAGAATCATTAAAGGAGAATGATTTAACTCAACAAGAAATACTTGAGCAAGAAAGACAATTTGCTATTGCTGACCTTGAGGTTAAAAAGAAGTCTTACATAGAAAAGGAAACTCTAAGGAAAGACAACTATATAAAAGAGCTTGATGAGAAAAAGGAGCAAGCTGAGAAAGATAAAAAATGGACTGAAGAGGATGAGGAGAATTACCAAAGATTAATATTAGAGGCTGACGAAACTCTAAAGGGAGAACTTCTTGAGGCGGAAGCTGAGTTTCTTGATGCTAAAATCATGTTAAATAAAGCTTTTGATAATGAATCTAATATTTTAAAGCAAAAACAATTTAATGATGATATTAATGCTTATGTGTCTGTTAAAAAAGCTCAAAGAGAATTTGAGAAGCAAGGTAAACTTGCAATGGCAACAACAGAAGCTGAGAGAATAAATATAAAAGAACAGTATAGGTTAGAGGACTTTAAATTTGAGAAGGAACACCTTCAAAAAGAAATAAACCAAAGGAGGGAGAATGGGGAGTCTTGGCTTTCATTACAGGCAGAATTAAATTTGCTTGAAATTGAGAATGAGCGTGCTACTGTAGAGGCTAAAATGGCTATTAGACAAGCTGAAGCTGAACAAGCCGCTCAGGATATTGATAAGGCAAAAGAATACGTTCAAGCTTTATCTGATGTAATTGACGCTAATTTTCAGGCTCAAATAGATAAGGAGGCTAATAAGACTACAGCTATTAACAACGAGTTAAGGGCGAGACTTGACAATGAAAACCTATCTAAAGAAGAAAAAGAGAATATAAATAAACAGATTGCTGCTAATGAAGAAAAGCTAAGAATTAAGCAAGAGAAAATAGAAGAGAAGAAGTTTAGGACAGATAAGGCTTTTAGAATATCTATGGCTTTAATGGACACAGCTTCAGCATCACTTAAAGCTTTCGCATCTCAACTTACTTTAGACCCATCATCTTTCGGTAGGGGTCTTATTGCGGCGGCTGCTGCTACTTCTCTTGGTCTTGCTCAGGTTGCTACTATTGCTAAACAACAATTTAAAAGCTCTTCATCAGCATCTCCATTAAGAGTAAGCGTTGATTCAACTTCTGCATCTTCTCCTTCAGCTCAGCCTGCAGAGGTACAAGCTCCTGCATTTAATGTTGTTGGAAGGTCTAATGTTAATCAGTTAGCTGAAACAATAGCGAGTCAATCTAAAGCACCTATAAAGACTTATGTTGTAGCTAAGGATGTTAGTACAGCGCAGGAACTTGAAAGGAACATTATTGAGTCTGCTACTTTATAAATAAAACAAAAACAACAATATAAGTTATCATATAAAACATTTCATGAAGACTATAGAATTATACATAGATGAAGAAAATGAGTTTAGCGGAATAGAAGCTATCTCTATTGTTGAGAACCCTGCTATAGAGGAAGATTTTATAGCTTTAAACAGCCATGAAGTTAAATTGGCTGAAGTCGATAATGAGAAGAAAATCCTTATGGGTGCGGCTCTCATACCTAACAAAAAAATATATAGAACTAATGGAGAGGAAGAATATTATATTTTCTTTAGTGAAGATACAGTTAGAAAAGCTTCAGAGTTGTTTTTATCGAGAGGTAAACAAAACAATTCAACATTGGAACACGATGTCGAATTAAATGGAATGTCTGTTGTAGAATCTTGGATAGTAGAAGATTTAGAGAAAGATAAGAGTAAGAAGTACAACCTTAATGTTCCATTAGGTACTTGGATGGTGTCTATTAAAGTAAACAACGAACAAATTTGGGAAGAGTTTGTTAAGACAGGCAAGGTTAAGGGATTCTCTATTGAAGGTTTCTTTGCAGATAACTCTAAAAACAGACCAAACGAGTCTGTAGAAGAGGATTTTGCTGAAATGGAAGCTTTAGCTAAGGTTTATGAGCTTGAGGAGTCATTCTTAGAGGCTCAGGGAGTAGAACTACAATCTTATAGCGATTACCCTCAGGGAGCTGTAAACAACGCCAAGAAGGCTTTAAAATGGAAAAAAGAGAATGGTTCTTCTTGTGGTACATCTGTAGGTTGGACAAGAGCTAATCAATTAGCCAACAAAGAGCCTTTAAGTAGGTCAACAATAGCAAGAATGGCTTCATTTAAAAGACACCAACAGAATAAAGATGTTCCTTACTCAGAAGGATGCGGAGGTATTATGTGGGATGCTTGGGGAGGTAGTGCAGGAGTTAATTGGGCTATATCTAAACTCAAACAAATAGATGGCTAAGGTTCAGTCTATAGTTAAGTATGAAAAACCATCTGTAAACAGAAAGGGTGTTCATTCAAAGAGTAAGACATCAAAGCTGAAGTCTTCTAAGAATTATAAGAAATCATATAAAGGTCAAGGATAATGGTTACAGGTTGGCAAATAAGTTTAGGTTTTTATTCGGGAATATTATTTGGGATAAGAACATATGATTATACAGAAACTAATACAACAGACCATGTACTATACTTTCCTTTAGTGGATATATGTTTAACAATTTATAGAGAAGAAGATGAATAAGAAAATGAGTGAAACACCAAGTAGAACAAGCCCTAAGTCTTCAAAAAGGGGTTGTCTTTGTAAGAATGGGACTTACTCAAGAAAGTGTTGTAATGGCAATATTATTAATCAGGGAATAGGAAGCATAACTAAACTACCTGAATAAATATTATTTGAAAATACAACAGAATTAACTTTTATAGTTAACATAACATATTGTAATTAATTAACAATTAAATATATGAAAACCACAGAACTTGTAGAAAAACTAAAGAATGTTTTCCTAAGTGAAGAGTCTGTTGAAGCTCAACCTGAAATTCAGGAAGAAGTTCAATTAGAAGCTGCTCAGGAAGAAGTGGTGGAAGAAAATCTTGCTGAAATGCCTGCAGAAGATATAGCTGAAGATGCTGTAGAAGATGTAGCTGAGGAAGCAGATAAGTACGCTACAAAAGAAGATTTAGCAAAAGCTATTGCTGAAATGAAAGCTATGTACGATGCTATTATGGAGAATATGTCCTTAGAATCAGAAGCTGAAGTACCTGCTGAATTAAAAGAATCAAAAGAGGAGTTGTCTTCTCAAGAACCTGCATCAGAGCCTTTATCACACAGCCCTGAATCAATGGTAGAAAAAAGACAAGTAAATCTTTATGGTCAAAACAGACCTAAAACAACATTTGACTCTGTATTGTCAAAAATTAGTAAATAAATAAACAAAAAATAAACAAGTAAAAAAATGGCTACATCAATCACTACTACTTACGCAGGAGAGTTTGCAGGTAAATATATTTCCGCCGCATTATTATCCGCTTCTACTATTGAAAATGGTGGAATTACAGTAAAACCAAACGTAAAGTACAAAGAAGTAATTAAGAAATTATCTACAGACGCATTATTGAAAAATGCAACTTGTGACTTCGATGCTACTTCAACTATTACATTAACAGAAAGAATCCTTCAACCTGAAGAATTTCAAGTAAACTTAGAGCTTTGTAAGAAAGATTTCGTATCTGATTGGGAAGCTGTACAAATGGGATATTCTGCATTTGACAACCTACCTCCATCATTCCAAGATTTCTTAGTTGCTCATGTTGCTGCTAAAGTTGCAGAAAAAACTGAGTCTACTATTTGGTCAGGAGCTAACGCTACTGCAGGAGAATTTGATGGTCTTGTAACTTTGGCTACTGCTGATACTGATGTTATCGATGTTGTTGGAACTACTGTTACTGCTGCTAACGTAATTGCTGAATTAGGAAAAATCGTTGATGCTGTTCCTTCTGCAGTTTACGGAAAAGAAGATTTATACTTATATGTATCTCAAAACATCGCAAGAGCTTATGTAAGAGCTTTAGGAGGATTTGGAGCTGCAGGATTAGGAGCAAATGGTACAAACGCACAAGGTACTCAGTGGTGGAATAACGGAGCATTATCTTTTGATGGTGTAAAAATCTTTGTTGCTAACGGATTAGCTGATGATACTGCAATGGCTGCTGAAAAATCTAACTTATACTTTGGAACAGGTTTGTTATCTGACCACAACTTAGTAAAAGTTATTGACATGGCTGACATCGATGGAAGTCAGAATGTTCGTGTAATAATGAGAATGACAAGTGGAGTACAGTACGGAATCGGTTCTGACATCGTTCTTTACTCTTAATAATTAACAAATAAATAGAAGGGGTAGGTAAGCCGATAATGCCTGCCTACCCTTTTTTAATTAACCTTAAAATATATAACAAATGGCTTGTGATTTAATATCAGGAAGGGTAGAACCTTGTAAAGATAGCGTTGGTGGATTAAAAAACTTATACTTTGTTAATTACGGAGATTTAGGAGCAATCACATACGATGTAACTAATACAGATGTAATTGATGCAGTAGCAGGAACACCTGATGCTTTCAAATATGAAATAAAAGGAGCTTCTTCATTTACTCAAAACATTCAGTCAAGTAGAGATACAGGTACTACAGTTTTTGAGCAAGTAGTTGAAGTTACTTTAAAGAAACTTAGTGTAGCCGACCATATGGAGCTTAAAATGTTAGCTTTTGGAAGACCTCATGTTATCATTGAAGATAACAATGGAAACTACTTCTTAGCAGGATTAGAGCATGGTTGCGATGTAACAGGAGGAACTATTGTAACAGGTTCTGCTATGTCTGACCTTAGTGGTTACACACTTACTTTAACAGGAATGGAGAGAGTTCCTGCAAACTTCTTAGGAGATACTCCTACTGCAGTAGGATTTACTGTAGTATCAGGAAGTTAAAAACTATTAAACATAGTTGTGGAATTAGGGGGCTTTTAGCCCTCTTTTCTGTTTTAGGCTGAAATGAAAACAAAAAACAACTTTTCAGTTATCATAATATGATAAAATTATTACCCAACTCTTCTAATCAGATAATAAGCATTGTTCCGAGAGAATTTCCTTCTTTTGGTGTTGATTTTGATAATATCTCTTTATTAATAAAAGAGGATGGAACAGGTATTGAGGAAGAACTGACTAATTTAGAAGCTACTGTTTCAAGTGAGAATAGCAATTACGTTAACATAGGTATCCCCTCTATTTGGGATAATATAAATGAAAGTTGGGAGCTTGCAGATAAAAATTGGGACTCTAATACAATATTGTTCTCAATATTGAGAGAAGGTTATGGATATTACTTAGAGTTTAGGAAAGGTGGGGTTTTGTGGTTTAGAGACAAGGCTTACATTACATCTCAAACAGATAAAGCAATTAAGCATACTATAAATACAAATGAGTATGAGCAATATAGTTCAGTAGATGAAGACTATATTATTTTATAAGGTTTATTATGACAAGAAAAATAACATTAAACAACAACGTAAAACCTGCTAAGAAATTTAGTAATGGTTCTGTAAGGGTTGTAAATCTTTCAGGGTATTCTTCTCCTGAGGTAAAAGAGGTTTATGGTAAAGATTGGGTTCAGTATGGAGAAAACAACGATTACTTCGACCTACTTATAGAGAGATACTTAGGAAGCCCAACAAATTCAGGATGTGTTAACGGAATTGTTGAAATGATATATGGAAGAGGTTTAAATGCTACTGATTCAGATATTAAGCCTGAAATGTATGCTAAGATGAAACTTCTTCTTAAACCGAGAGAGGTAAAGAGAGTTGTTAATGACTACAAAATGCTTGGTCAATCAGCCATGCAGATTATATACAACAAAGATAAAACAAGTATAGTAAAAGTATTACACTTTCCAATGGAGACTCTTAGAGCTGAAAAAGCTACTGATGGTCAGATAAAAGCTTACTACTATCATCCTAAGTGGTGTGATATAAAGCCTTCTGACAAACCTAAGAGAATACCTACATTTGGATTTGGTTCTAAGTCAGACACTATTGAGATGTTTGTTATTAAGCCATATAAATCAGGTTTCTATTACTATGCTCCTGTAGATTATAATGGGTGTCTTCAGTATTGTTCTTTAGAGGAAGAGGTGTCTAACTATCATATAAACAACATAAAGAATGGTTTACAGCCATCTTTGCTTATAAACTTTAACAATGGAGTGCCTAATGAAGAGACTCAAGAGTTATTAGAAAACAAGATATATGATAAATTTAGTGGGTCTTCTAATGCGGGTAAGTTTATTCTTACATTTAACGACTCTGCTGAAACAAAAGCAGATTTAGAGCCTATACATTTACCTGATGCTCATGCACAATACCAATTCTTAGCTGATGAAAGCAGGGAAAAGATAATGATGGGACACAGAATTGTATCTCCTATTCTTATGGGTATTAAAGACAACACAGGGTTTGGAAACAATGCAGAAGAGCTTAGAACAGCTTCTATAATCATGGATAATGTTGTTATTAGACCATTTCAGCAATCTTTAATAGATGGATTTAATGAGATATTAAATTTTAATGGAATCTTCTTAAACCTATACTTTATTACTTTACAACCTATAGAGTTTACTGAATTAGACAACATATCTACTAAGGTTAGAAAAGAAGAAGAAACAGGAGAAAAAGAAAGTAAGGAAGTATTATCATCTCAAAAAGAAGTAGAGTTAGATGATTTCTCTGATGATGAGGGAGAGGATATGTATTCTCAATTAGAAGAGTTAGGAGAGGTTGTAAGCGATGAATGGGAGTTGGTTGATACACAAACCTTAGATGGAACAGAAATGTCCTTAGAAGAGCTTAAAACTACCTTAGCAAGCGTTTCAAAGGATGATGCAAAGCCTAATAAGGATTCTAAACAAGATAATGCAGGATTTAAAGTAAGATATGCTTATTCTCCTGTAAGAAAAAGTGCAGGTAGTAGAACATTCTGCAAAAAGATGGAGGCTCTTACTGATAAGAACATAGTATTTAGAAAGGAAGATATTTCTATGATGTCTTTTAGAGGTATAAATAAAGAGCTTGGTCATAAGCAACAAAATTACAGTTTGTTTATGTACAAAGGAGGTAAAAACTGCAAGCATCTTTGGGAGAGAAGAGTGTATAAAAAGAAAGTTGGAATTGACACAGAGGTTGAGGCTTCTGATGCTGTAAAAGATGGATTTGTTGAACCTACTAACCCTAAAGAGGTTTCTGTTAGACCTGCTGACATGAAGGATGGGGGGTCTTATCAAACTAAAAAATAATTAACATGGCAAACAAAGCTCTATTTATAGGATTAGATGAATTAAAGAGAAAGTCTATTATTGATGGGAATGTAGATAATGACAAAATAATTCAATGGGTTGAGGTAGCACAAGATACTCATATTCAGAATTATCTTGGAGGCAAACTTTACAGTAAATTACAAACTCTAATCTTAAACAAAACTTTAGATAATGCGGAAAATGCAAACTATAAAAACTTATTGGTTGATTATATCAAGCCTATGCTCATATGGTTTACTCAGAGCAACTATATTCCTTTTGCGATGTATCAAATTAGCAACGGAGGGGTTTACAAACATCGTTCTGAAAGTTCGGAGACCATTTCTCTCGAAGAAATGAATATGATGCTGAATAAGGTAACTGAGACTGCAGAGTTTTACACAAGAAGGTTTGTAGATTACATGGGTTTCTATAGTCAATTATTCCCTGAATACAATCAAAGTACAAATGGGGAGATGTACCCTGATAAAGATGTTAATTTCCATTCTTGGGTGTTGTAATATTATTTACATGAAGAGTAGAAGCACAGAAAGAAATATGTATAAGCCTAAACCTAACAACGTAAAGAAGTTAGAGGCTTTTTTAAGCAAAATAGAAAACAAAGACCATAATGGGGAGTTGTCAAAGATTACTAAGGGGTAGAGCTAAAAAGTGTAAGAGTGTTGTTGCGGGTATTAAGAATATTTACTTAGTTCCCTTTGATACTCTTGGCGATGTTACTCTTGATGAATACAGGAGAATCTCTAATGTTACTAATAATCCAAACGCTTTTCAGTTTGAGGTGTTTAGAGACTCGAGTTTGACTCAAAATATAATTTCAAGTTACAACAATGGAACTACATATGTTCAACAAGTAATTCAAGTGGCTCTTAAACAGACAGACTATATTACTGATGACATGGTTATGGATTTCTCATTTAGTAAGTATTATATTATTGTTGAGGATAATAATGGAGAGTTAATGTTTTGTGGATTTGATTACGGATATAATACAGCTACTTCTTCTGTTCAAACAGGAAAAGAAATGACTGATTTTATAGGTTATAATACAACATTCAGCTTTCAAGAAAAGCACTTAGCTAATTATTTAGATGGCTCACTTTCTTCTGTAGGCTTTAATGTAGTAGAGCCTGAAGATGTAGCTTTTATTTGGGATAATGTAGATGAAAGTTGGGAGCTTGTAGATAAAAATTGGGAGTCTAACTTTTTAATTGATTTATAGATACTATGTATAAGAACAACATTGGATGGGGTAGTGTTTATCTGATAGATGATGTGGTAGATGGAACTGCTGAAACATTTGCTGACCTTGCTTCTGTACCTTATTTAATAGAGGGGGATGTTTATTTGGTAAAGACAACAACAGGTATTATTGGTATAAACAGAAAGTTAAAGGGTTTATATCGTTATAATGGTAGCAGTTGGGATATGATGCAGACTGAGATGTTAGGCAGCTTAGTATATTTTAATAATTCAAATACCGATATAGTAGCAACAAGCGTAGAGGAGGCGATAAAAGAGATAAACGGCAGAATAGGATATTGGGATTCATAATTAAGTAATAAAATTAAAAATAATATATGGCAACTTTAACAAACACAAAAATTAAAGACACATATGATGGTCTTTTAAAAACAAATGACAATGGAGTATTAGGAGGTACTTCAAAAGAAATTACAGATGGCTTGGGCAATGGTTCAGGTATCTATATTGGAACTAATGAAAAACTTGGTGTAGGAACGAGTAATCCTGCTGCTTTTGATGTAACAAACTTAGTTATTGAAGGCTCTACTTTATCAGGTATGACAATTAGCGAAAGTACAGGTAGTGGAACAGGTAGAATTAGTTTTGGTGCAACCGCAGCTTTTGACTCAAAGGCAAGTATTTCTTGTGATGTAGGTTCTGCTGCATTATATTTTTCTACTTTAAGTTTAGAAAGAATGCGTATCGACTCTTCAGGTAACGTAGGTATTGGAACTGCGCCAAGCGGTGCTAAATTCCATATTTTAGGAACAAATACAATTGCTAAGTTTGAATCTTCTTCTACAGGATTATTTAATACTTATAAAAGTAGCAATGGTGATTTTGCGTATGTTGGTACGGGAAGTCAAACTGTATCAGGAGGAGGTGCTTCTGATTTTGGTATTCAAACACCTCTTGGTTCTTTTATTGTTGCAACAGGTGGGAACACCGAACGTATGCGTATTACAGGTGGGGGAGAAGTTTTGGTTGGGACTACAACTTTTGGCGGTTTAAATGGATTAAGTATTTTTCCTGAAGCAAATTGTACATCTTTGCAATTTAACTCAAGTTCTACAAGCAACATTATTGCGTACTTTAAATATATTGGTACAAATGTTGGCTCAATTTCTTATACGAATACTTCAACGTCTTACAACACTTCTTCTGACTACAGACTAAAAGAAGATTGGCAACCAATGGCTAATGCTTTAGATAGAGTAGAAGCCTTAAAACCTGTAAACTTTGCTTGGAAAGCTGATGGCTCAAGAGTAGATGGTTTCTTAGCACACGAATTACAAGAGGTAATACCTGAGGCAGTAACAGGAGAGAAAGATGCTACTGAAGAATATGAAATTCCTGCAGTTTTAGATGAAGAAGGCAATGTAATTGAAGAAGCTACAACAGGAGTCAGAGATGTTTATCAGGGTATAGACCAATCTAAAATAGTACCTTTGTTAGTGGCGGCTATTCAAGAATTGAAAGCAGAAATAGAATTATTAAAAAAGTAAATAAATAAAAATGGTTAAAAACGAAAAAACACCCATTATTATTGATGACAAAGAGTATTTCTTTGAAGATTTAACACAAGAGCAACAAACACTTGTAAACCACATTTCTGACCTAACAAGAAAAATAGGTAGTTCAGAGTTTAACTTACAACAACTAAACTTTGGTAAGCAAGCGTTTATAAATGCCCTTAAAGATTCTTTAGAAGAAGTAACGGATGAATAAAAAAATAAGGGGGTGTAAAAGCCCCCATTATTGCTATGGACAACAAAATATCTTTTACAAGCGGTTTTATGTTTACTGCCCTATCTTCTGTTAGTATGATGGGAGTTGCACAAGCGGCTATTGTTGGTCTTGTCGGTGGTTTTTTTGGTCTATTAGGCAAAGAGTTATACTACTATTTAAAAGGTAAGATTAATGGGAGAAAATCTACCTAAACTAAATGATGATTCAGGAATAAGTATTAATATTAAGTGGCTTGTACAGATAGTCATATTGGTAGGTAGTGCGGTTCTTTTATACACACACTTAGAAGGTAGGATTGCAGAGACAGAAAACGAGATACAAGGATTAAGATACAACCAAAACACTTATGTATTCCCTGATATTAGAATATTAGAAGATGAGATATTAGACTACAAGTTAGAAAGGGAAAGAGTAAGAAAAGACTTAAAAAGAATAAATGAAATACTTAGCGAACATACTCATTAAAGGATACATATACTTTCTATTTGTATTAGTAGTGTTTAGTGGTGTGTATGCTATACTTAAATTAACAAGCCTATTATGAAATACTTTAATGTAAACGAGTTTGATTCTCCTGATGCTATTGGTAGTGGAGAGAATATGGATAAAGAGTTTCTTAGTAGATTAGACCAAGCAAGGTCAATAGCTGATGCACCTTTTAAGATTACAAGCGGATATAGAAGTGAGGCTTACAATAAGAGTCTATTAGAGAGAGGGTATAAAGCATCTAAAGATTCAAGTCATTTAAAGGGCTTAGCGGCTGACATAGCTTGTGCAGATAGTATTAGTAGATATAAGATAATTACAGCTCTTATGAAAGCTAATTTAAACAGAATAGGTATTGCAGATACTTTTATTCATGTTGATATGGATTTAGATAAACCTGCTAATGTAGTTTGGACTTACTAAGTCTTAAACATAGTGTATTTAAATTCTTAAACATAGTATATTGAAACTCTTAAACATAGTAGAGCAAAATTCTTAAACATAGTACATGGAAAAGAAACCATTTAAAGACACAAAAGTAGGTAAGGTAATATCTAAACTTACAGGCATACTTCCGAAGGAAGGTGTTTTAGGTGTTGTAAAGAACTTATTAGATTCAGATAGCACTCTTACATCTGAAGAGAAAGAAAAGGTCTTAGAACAAGCCTTAGAGGCTTACAAGATAGAAGTAAGTGATAGAGACTCTGCAAGGAAGAGAGAAGTAGAATTAAGAAAGTATGGTACTGATTGGATGTTTAACGCTACAGGTGTAGTAGGTTTACTTGCGTTTGCCTTTTTAGTATATACAGTTGTAACTACAGAAGTTCCTGAAACTAATAAAGAAATCTTTATACACATGATAGGTATAGTAGAAGGTGTTGCTCTAAGTATATTTGGTTATTACTTTGGTTCTGCTAAAAAAAGCAACAGATAATACCTTTCTATAAACAACTCTAACGAAACAGAAGCTTTTTAAATGCAGTTACTTCTGATTTGAACATACCTATCCTATTATATTTATATAAAATAAATTTATATTTCCTGATATTTCTTTATTCGCCTCCGTTTAGACTACGGCTCTAAAGGTTAATTAGAAGTCTTTCTTTTATTTTGTAAAGTTAGTGTTTTTTTTTTGTTTGATTATAGTTTGTTTTCATTCTCTACTC
>OEFV01000019.1_pt1 | contig 17066 bp, 20 predicted proteins | sample 1498691 | NCBI WGS metagenome assembly OEFV01 (sample SAMEA3275497, study PRJEB22092) | marine metagenome | biome: ENVO:00000447 marine biome; feature: Sheltered location near shore and weather station; material: Particulate matter on a 0.22 Um pore size filter | collected 2014-06-21T08:00:00+00...
TCAATGGCTGTCTGCACAATAACCTCGTGCATCACATCTTCCATCTCCATTGTTTCTTCGTTGAAGACCTGCTCACCTGTGGGCTGCATCTCACGCACTTCCTCACGACCATCAGCTAGAACATACTGTGCTAGTCGGGCTGTGGCTGTACGGTAAGCTGCAAGCTGTTGGTTGAACTGCTTTTCATCAGCCGCTGCTTGTAGATCAGCAGGGATGTCACCTTCGAAACAGGCTGCACCTTCTGCAATGATTGCGTCTAGGACTTCCTGATAGTGGCGGTTTGCAGGGTCTAGGGGGATGTAATGGTTGTGGGTTTGGCAGAACAATGTGCTGTTGTTGCTAAGTTCGTCTGTGATAATGTTAAACATAATTATAACTCCGCATCCATAGTTATCCCATTTGCCGTTGTGCATCGTGCAAAAGAACTATAACCAGCAGCCCATCCCGAACCAGTTATGACTTGGTTAAGTGCTGTTCTGGAAATACCATCTGTAGTTGAGGATGTGTAAGTTCGTAAGCCTGCGTTTGAGTAAATAGACCAACCACTTGATGCAAACGTAACTGTAGGAACTGCTCTCATTTGAACTGGAAATTGCCAGATAGCATAAGCCGTTGTTGCAGTGTAATTTGCAAAAGTTCTATATGGAGTAATATCAGGACTAGAAGTCTGATAATACCGCTGACACAGCGCCAGTTCTTCGCCGTAAGACCGATGTTCAAACGGGGTGGCGACTTTGCCTAGTTCTAGTTGGACACCTGTGATACGAAAGTTGTTAGAGTTGCTTGCAAAAGCGTTTATCTGGTTGTCTGTAGACATATCATTCGCAGATACCCAAACACCTTCTGTTGCGTGATAAATACTACCCATTGCGAGCGCAAAGCCCAACCTAAACCCCGCATAAGTTGAATCTGTTGTCCAAGTCCCATCAGGACATGGTGGAAAGGTTATAGTAGAGTATTCCCAAACATCAGATGCTTTTTGGTAATACTCACCTACGATTGATCTATCAGTTCCACCTGAGTAACGGTTGCGCAAAGAGATGCAATACGTTCCAGCCGCCGTATGCTTATGCCAAAAGCTGACGGTAACAGGCTTTCCGTCTGATGCACCAAAACCAGCAGGAGCAGAATCAGTGCCTTCAACCATGTACTGTATATAAGCGTATTCATTGGTGGCGATAGAAGTGTCTGCTGTCTGCACATCTACCTTTAGACATTTGGTAAAGCCTACTGGCCCATCACTATCTTGCGTAATGTCCAATACAGCAGAGGTATTACCTGCTTCGTAAGACCACCGATCCAAAGTAAAATCAGCAGGAGAAACAGAGGTAAAACTCGTTCCCCTCTGCGCCACCTGCATAGCGCCATTGATAATCAGGTTCCTACGCCCTGCACCAATCAGGTTAAACTGTTCCTGTGGTGTATCAGCACGAAGCATTGCCTCACCAGCTACACCGCTAGGCTTGCGGAGGTCAGCCAACTCCTCCCGTACATTTATGGCTGGTTTTTCGATACGAACTGTCATTGCTTACTCCTCGACAATCATGCCGTTAGATGCGCTGATAGCGGCACCGACTGCGTTAGTTGTATTGTTCACACGGCGTAGACCTTGGAAGTCACTGCGACCTGCACTGGTGCCTACATGAAGCAACTCTGTGCTATCGTCATAAGCCAAGGCTGTGACTGCATCAGATGAGCCGTAGAGTGTGGCTTGGGCATTCTCTTGGAATAGCACCTTCTCGTCCTCGTAGATTTTAGCAATCTGTTCGGCTGTGGTTGCTGTGGCTGAGATGCGCCATAGGGCTAAATTTGCGCCAAAATAAAAGTTATTGGTAGGCCAAACACCAAAGGTTAGAGGTGCTGTGTAATCAACACTAGATGTTTCTGATCTGGAACCAATCAGCTTTCCGTTAACATATGCCTTTAATATACCACCCTGACGTAAGACAGAAACGTGCGTCCACTGAGATGCTGGGATAATGCCGTTGATAGACAATTGGTCATTATTAGATCGTAATCGTATTACTAAATTTCCGCTTGCATCTGAATAAACAACAGTTTCACTATTATTTACTGAAGTACCCCTATGAAAGAGCACAGAAACTAATGTAGCAGACCTTTTTACCCAGCCCATATAGCAGAAGTCACCCGTCCCGAAGTCTAGGTCACTGTTATACGGCTGCTCAAGGTAGTTGCTGGCAGAGAAGCCAGAGTACGCAACCAGATCAGCGCCAGTAGCTATAGGGTTCTTGGTAATCGACCCAAACACCTGCAAGCCCTTGCCGTTCACGCTGCGGTCTTCTTCGGCTAGGCGTACTGAGACGTTGTCTACGTTACCAAAATCAGACACAGACCCACCAATAGGCTCAAACCTAAGGACAACAGAATTTGTTGCCGCCGTTACAGTGTAAGAGTGTATGCCAGTAGTGTAATTAGCGCTTTTACTCCAAGCACCTGTTGCTTGGTGAAAAACACCCCGTGCAGAGGTTACTTCAAAAGTAACTGTGTAAGTTTTACCTGAAACAACGGATATAGTCTGTGTTGCTTCCCCTACGTTGCTAGGGTAGTCTGCACCTATAAGTTTTAATGTGCCATTATCATAGGCTATACTACCCGTACCAGTAGAGGCATCACTCCACCCACTAACATCACTATCAAACGTACCATTCGTCACCAACTCACTGCCAGTAACGTCAGTATCATCCGTGTTGGACAAGGTGGCGAGTTTGATGTCGCCGTTCATCCAGCCTGTGTTGTAAGTGGAGGTGATATAATTTACCGCACCGCCTTCAATGGTGTTTTCATTGACAGGGTTAGCCCCATCATCACGAAGCACTTGGGTTAATCTTGAAGTTGCGTTATTAAAGGCTAATGCAAAACCATCCGTAATCCCTTCAATGCCCTTATTGACTGCATAGTTTGCACCTGCCACTTGAGTGCCATCAACACTGATACCACTGGTTTGATCTGTTCTATACCGAATTGCGTTATGAGAAATTGACTGATCCGAAGATGGTATAGATGGGTGAAGGTGGTACTCTGAATAAGCACCGCCGTATGCCTGAGAAGTAATCAACGTATTATCTAGCGTAAATGCTACTGAGTAGGATGCGTATCCACCTGCGCCTGTTGAAGCCGTAAGATCAACAACAGTCCCGTCATCCTTGATAACACTAGTCCCGCCACCTGCCTGACCCTGCGTGCCACAAGCCACTGCAATAGTAGGCACAGGAAGCCCAGTAGCTGCATCAATAGGGGCGTTGGGTAGCACGGTCATGGCTACATCGTTGACGGGGGAGCTTACTATTACTGTTGCATTAGAAGTGCCATAATCGTATGAACTTGCCCTTGATGCTATATCCGAAGTATAAGCCCCGCCATATGAGCTATATCCACTAATAGGATAAAGAAAACCATCATCGCTTATAAAGTTGACCTTGAGTAGTCCTTCAGCGGAACTACTAGGATTGCCAAGTGCCAAAGTTCCGTTCATCATACTACAGCAACTTATGAATCCCCAAGCACTAGATCGTCCGAAAATTGGAGTAGTTTTTACAAACACCATCCACATTGGCATATCAGGATCATCACCATCGTATATAGTAGCACCACTAGCGGTTGTCACAATCACAGCAACCGCAGGGAACTCCTTACGGCTACCACGAGTAGCAGTGTTCAGCGTCTCGTTATACCAGCTTGTGCCTTGTGTGCGCTTACGCCATGCACCACCGTCACTGTCCTTGCTGGTGTCATACACAAATACGTCAACGGCTGTGTCGGATATGGTGGCTGCGATTTCTGCAAGCTGAGTGTTCGTAAACGTAGGGTCATCTGTAGTGGCAACACCTTGGTTCAACGCCTTCACAGCAGCAATGTCAGTCAGTTCACTGTCCATCAATGCACCAGCGGCAGTTACATTAGCTGTATCCGTTACGTCTGCACTGGCCTCAATTCCTGCAAGTTTTGTTTGCTCTGCGTCACTGAACTCGTTTGTATTAGCGTTACTTTCGTAGGCAGTTTTAATTTCTGCTGCGGTTTGGTCAGCAGTTGCACCAGCTTCAATACCGCCTAGCTTACTGTGGTCAGCGTCAGTGAACACGTTACTGTCTGTGGCCGATTCAACCAATGAACGGATTTCTGCTGCGGTTTGGTCAGCGGTCGCACCAGCTTCAATACCGTCCAGCTTTGTACCATCGGCAGAAACATCACGACCATCTACGTTGCCACTTACAACAACATTGGGGACTGTAAGATCACCCGTCATCGTATCGCCAGTGATCCTAACGAACCCTGAGCCACTATCGAAGGCTTCCTTTAGCTCACCGAGGGTCATCTTTTTGGTTTCATCCGCAGAAACGTCCACGATGGCAAAGACATCCGTGTCAGTTGCGTTTGCACCCGTCAGCGCGGTAAGTTCTGTGATTTTGCGGTTAGCCATGTTTTACCCCGAAATTGCTTCTACGCAGTCGAATGAAATGCCGTAAACCGAAGCGTTATCTATCGACCATGATGTTACATTACTTGAGAGCCTAAATACACCCTTTGGATCATTTGTGCCGACCAATTCGTCAACGTAACTGGTCCGAAGGTTTGGAAACACCTCAACCGTGCCGTTGCCAGTGCGATCCTCAAGCACCTGATACAGCCGCGCACCGCTCTCCAGGCCAACCTGGATATAATCGCCAGCAAGCAAAGTGTCGGACTGATTGGTCATCGTCATGGTGAAGAACGTGTCGCCAGCATTGCCACTCACTGACGCAAATTGCTGCGCGCTTGTGCTGCGCAGAGTGCCGCGTGGGAAGCAATAAGTTGGATCACCCAGAAGGAACGTACCAAGCGGACCTTTAAGGCTTGTAAGAGCCGCCTTCCATACCGCCGCCTCAGAGCGCCGCATAGGCTTTAGAGTGACAGCGGCCTCAAGCCGACTGCCGCCGTATGAGACAACCTGCTGCTTGAACGTGAACGGAGACTGGCTGGTCGTGTTCGCGTTCAGAGTGCGAAACTCAACCGATGAGATGCCGTAATTGGGAAGTGTGAGGGGATATGTGATCGCCATTTATCCAAAAACCTGTCTGAATTGGCCACCCCGGCGGCGGCTGTCTATGATGCCCTTCTCGGTCATCTTCGCAATCTGCGGTGCTGCCTGGGCGATGATCTTTTTAACGCTGTCATCACCGTTGGCTGCAAAGTTGAAGTTTTGAACAACGGAAGTTCCGCCGCCGCCCACCGCTGCTTTTGATTGCGCCACGCTCAAAACGCGGCCTGCGCTTGATGGAACAAACAACTCGCGGCCATGTTCGCCAGTCATATAAGGTTGGCCAGCATTGACTGATCGCCCAGATGCAGCACCAGTTATGCCCTGAGCTGGTGCCGAGCCGGGAATGATTGCGTTAGAGATTGCATTGACCATGCGCTGCACGACCAAAACCCTGTAAAGCTGTCGAATTATATCAGCCGCCATTGATTTAAAAGCATCCTTGGCTGACATCGTTCCATCAATCATAGACATGAAGGCGCTCTCCATGCTGTCCTGCACTACACTCATCGTATCTTCTAAAATTGCAGCATCAAATCCAAGTTGCTGAAGGGCTGGAGACGCCTTAATCATATCATTTAGCATTTTCACATATGCTTCGCGCGCAAGCTCTGCTTCAGTTTTAATTTCTGTAGTAACTGCTTTTACAGCCTTAATTGGGTTGAGTATGGTACTCGCCGCAATAGATGCTTGCTCAAAAGCCTCGCCGACTCTGATCGCTTCCTGCCTAACCATAGGAAGCTCATCAAGCGTGCCAGCTTTAACGTAGGGATCAAGCATTTTTGCGATCAATGCCTGTTTCTCTGTTTCTATTCTTTCACGCTCCGCTGCCTCTGCGCCAATCTCACGCAAGCGAGCTTGTTCTTGCAGCTCCTTAGTCCGGCGCATCGCAATGGATAGAGCATTTTGTCCAGCAATTTCTAAATCTTTAGCTTCTTGATTCGGATCAGTCTTTGGATCATTTGCCTCTAAGGCAGCAAGTTCAGCACGAAAAACAGACAATTTTTCCCGAGCTTCCTGCATCTTCTCATTATACATATTGAGACGACCCATGTCGCGATCACTGAGCAAACTTAAATCTGTTTGCCCATTGCCGCCCTTGGCACCCTCTAATAGTTCTGATTTTTTTCTTGAAGCTGTTTCAATTAAATGCTCATATTTAGCAATGTCTTTGGTTATATCTTCAAAAAGTCTGGACTCGGTTCCGGGCAACATATCTGAGCTAAACAACTGCTGAAAAGCTACGAAGGTGCTTCCCGCAATATCTGCAAAACTAGCAATCCCGCTGCTTGCAGCAACCAAAAGTGGAGCAAGTTTTATCAACGCAGAACTCATATTCGCGTCAATAACGCGAGACAGCAAGTCAAGTTCGTCTTGGGCCGCCTCGGCATCCCTAATTAAGGTCTCGTTAATAACAACGCCAAGCCTGCGCGCCTCTTCGCGCATCGTTGCCATGCCGTCCGCACCCTCGCGCAAGAGGTTCAACATTGGCGCACCACTGCGCCCAAAGAGCTGCGTTGCAGTTGCTGTTTTCTCCATAGGGCTGGGAAGTTTATTCACCTCAGTCGCAATAGCCCCAAGAGCATTTTCCAGGCCCATGTCAATAAGGTCTTGAGCATTAAGTCCCAAAGTCTTCAGACCATCTTTAGCGGTGCCGAGACCCATTGCAGCTTCAGCCAAACCTTTACCCAGCTTTTCAATGCTTTTGTCTAGCTCGTCTTGAGTGACTCCAGAACTCTCTGCAACAGTACGAAGCTCTTGAAGCGCATCTGTGGTAATCCCAATTTGATCGGCGGTTTTACCTATATCATCCAGCTTTTGAGTGACGTTTTTTAAATTATTCACCATTGCTGTGGCAGATAACGCCGCCGCAACAGCAGTCACCGCTCCAGCCATTTTGTTAAATGATGATGATGTCTTGCTCAAATTTTTGTTGGATTCCTTCGCAAAACGCTCAACGCGCTTTTGGCTGCGGTCCATCGCTTTTGTGAACTCTTTGTCACGGGCCGCAAGAATGATGTTTAATTGTTCTGCATTAATTGCCATCGACTCGCCTCACCAGCTCTTTGTAGTCATCCGAGGTCATAGCTTCTGCGCCAGCCTCTTTGGGTGAATGTGCATCAGACCAACCCTTAAATGCAACCCATGTATCTTTCGGGATCATATCACGGATTTCTTCTGGATGTAAGCCAGCGATAATACCGTTGCCAATCATCGACCTGACGTTCAGTCGGCTATGTCTCCGACCTCCGTCTTTTTTTTTAATTCTTTTTCTTCACCAACGTCAGGCATGAAGGCAACGCCAAGAAGTGCTTGAGCGATTTGATAAAGCCGCATCAAGTCTTCTGGATTGCAGTCGCTAATAACCGCATCGGCCTGCGCGTCCTTCATACCACCGCCGACCAGCCCCAAGGCCACAAGATCTCGAACCTCTTTGCTTGTCGGCTTAGTGCCTCGGCTGAAAAAGCCATCCCAAAGGTCAAATATACCACGATATTTATCTTCAAACCGCTCAATCTCACGATTGCGGAGTTTGAAAGAATAAGTGGCATCGCCGATAGTTTCGACAATGCCACCTCGCTGTGCTTCAGCAGTTATAGCCATTATGCTGCTGTAAACGTCACTACGCCATTGCTTTCAAGAGAGATGGAGTAAGTAACGCCACCCTCAGTCTCGCCGCCAAATTCCAAAGACGAAATGCGGAAAGCGCCAGCATATGTGCCAAAGTCAGGAACAACAACTTGCATGTTTACTGCATTGTCAGCCGACATTGCCACAGTGTTCATGCGTGCTTCTGCTGTGCTGTCTTCAAAAAAGCCATCACCAGAAACGCTCAGGTTTTTAAGGCCAGCAAGAGTTGCAGTCCACAGAGCGCCTTCCGGCGTTGTGCAATCTGGAGTTGTCACATCTATAGAAGAATTATTGATTGTGAGAGATTTGGAATTCAATCCACAAAGGTTTGTGAATGTTTCCGATGAGTCGCCATCGCCGATTTTGACCAGCAAGGCGCGTCCGAGTTGTTTAGCCATAACTGGCCTCCATTGTTGTGCGCTTGCCCAGAGCGCCGGAGTTTAGGCGGTGTCAAGCATAGCTTGAAGCGAAATGACAGCCGTAAAGCCACGGCCCTCACTATCTCTTGTAACCGATATGGCCTCAAATATCAATTCGACTAAAGTATAGCCTGCAATTGAAACAGAGGCTTCCTGGCGGTGCAGAGCGGCCTGAACCGCCTCCGCTATCTGTGTGGCCTCAACCCGGCCAGAGGCGCTGCGAGAATGAGCCTCTAAGCTGATGTCAACTAAGGCACCTTGAGCGGTGTCCGTGTCGAAGGCATTTGGTTGAATTGTGTTAAACCGCAAGTATGGAAAAACAACATCCTGTGGAGGCTCGTCATAAATGCGAGTTGAGACCAAGGAAGTGACTCCAGAGTTTGCCTTCAATGCTGCTAAAACGCCAACCTGGGTTGCGAGTGCGTAACCATCAGCCATTCATCGCATCCTTGATAGCTTTGTTTAGGTTCCTCGCAACAGTTCTGTTGTGGCGAACACCGACCATGCTCTTAACCTCTTTGCGAAACTCATAACCAAATGTCATGTTTCCGTAGCCATAGTTTATAGAACTTGCTGCCAAACCCTCACTAAACTCACCGTCATAAAAGTTTATAAAGCCAAATATTTCGCCTGACTTTGTTATGACGTTTCCGTTTATTCCCTTTTTTAAATCACCGCTTTCAACAGGAACAATCGAGCGAGCCTTTCTAACGCCATAATTAACTGATTTCTGAATAGATTTTTCCAGAGCCTTGTGGGCTTCTTTGGGCAAATCTTTCATTTGCTTCATCAGTTTCTTATGACCAGTGACCTTCATGCCGCAACACCCTTCTCAAGAATAAACTCCATCAAAGTGTCTTTAGCGTCAACCTGCATAACATCCTTGATCGCCCAAGTGATGCCGCGCGCAACAACGCGGTCAGCAGAGGTGATAGTTGAGGTTGTGCTGTCTGATCGGACTCGCATTGTTGCCAAGGCTACATCGCTCAGAACACCGCCGTTGATGCGCTCTCGACCCTTCTGCTCTCGCAGATCAGCCGATCTAGTAGCCAGATCACTCCACCCACTATAAACATTGCCATATTCGTCAGAAGCACCCTCGGTGAGCCTTTGAAACACGGCGCGCTCACGCATTAGGCCAGCCTTAACCATACCAACAATTCCTGTGCAAATTAAGCATTTCCTCATATCCAAATGGAATATTAGAAAGCTCGTCAACGCCAGTTTGCTCGCGGTTGTCATACCAGTGGCCGATAAGAAGCATGAGAGCGTGCCGAATAGTCTGCGGGACATTAGTGATTGCGTCACCGTATCCAATCTCATATTCAATCTTAATAGCATCTGACCGCTGCTGTGAGACAGGCCATGTAAAGCTATCTTTTGGACTTATAACTGTAGCAAAGTCAGTGCCAAAAACTTGATAATTGTTGATGTCATCAGTCTGAAGAACGCCATCAGTGTCATAATATTTGACCGCAGTCACATTTTGAACCGGGCCAAGTATTAAAGAAACATTCTGAGGCGGATTTGCGTTTATCCATTGGGCCCATTTTTGGGTAATCATGGCCTGACCGAGGGCGCCGCGCACGTCCGTATATGCAACGGCGACATCAATCAGCCGCGTCAATATCGTATCATCGTCATCATGCTCAACTCGCAGTTGCGCCTTTACCTCCGGCAAAGTGATCGGAGTTATCAAGGGAGCGTCCACTATCTCAAGTGAATGATGACACGAAAGCGGCTTAACCATGACTTATTCCTCAGAAACTGCCTTGCGGAGTTTGATCTTTTTTGTGGCGCGCTCAACCTTTGCTGGCGTCACAAAAATAGCTTCAGCTATACCTGCCTCAATGAAACGGTTTGCTTCTGCTTCATTACAATCAATCTCATCGCCAGCATTGTGGCTAAAGCTGATACCGGCCATGCCAGTCAATAAACGAACTTTCATAGAAATTCCCCTTCTGTGAATAAGCGGGGACCGAAGCCCCCGCCTACTTTATTTATGCACAAGCGAGGTGCTTGATTGCGGCTGTGTTGGACAATACGCCGTCGAAACGAGCGTAACCCAATATGCCATAGTCAGGCGCGAAACGCTCACGCGCAACGTAGATCGAAGGCGCGCCAACTTTGCGGACGTAGAACTTGGACATATCGCCAAACAACATAACCTTGTTGCCTGTGCCAAGGTTAGCCATTGCCTGGTTTACAACTACGTTATAGCCCAGCAAGTTCTGTGGAACGCCAGCTTGATAGTTGCCCATCTGCCATAGGTAGTTGCCGTTGCCGTCTTTTAGCTTGCGAACCGCAGCGAGCGTGCTGTCGTTCATCATAATCGCTGTGGAAGGAGAGTTGCGATAAGCTGGATCAACAGAGTGTACAAGATCAATGATCTCATCTGCTGTTACGGCGGCAACTGCGGCTGCTGTTTTACCAACTGCTGAGTTGGTCACGATGCCTTCAACGTCAGAAGAACCAGAACCAGTTGTCAGTTTGCTGTTGGCGATGCGGCCAAGGCGCTCACCAATCAATTCACCCAACAGGCTTTCCATGTTCAAGATGCTGTCAGCGTTCAACTCGGCAGACCAACGAATCCACTCAGAGTCGAAAGCAAATGCGCCAACAGATTTTTGACCGAAGGTTGCATCTTTGCCACCATCGTCTGTTGGCTGAGTGCCTTCAGTGTGCGCAACGGCAGTAACGGCTGTATCGTCAACGGTCGGGATGTTGAACTGACGGCCATCGGCTGTGTTGATAACTGTGAACAATGTGCTGTCATACATTGGGCCAGTTGCGATCATTGATTTCTCAATGAATGTAGCCAGCTCAGTTGGGACAGTGTAACCACCAGCGGAGTCAGTGGAACCAACTTGCGCACGGTTTTCACGCAACACGTTGCGAACTTCTGCGTCAACAAAAGCATCACCACCAGCAGCAATCATTTCAGCGAATGCAGCGCGGTAATCCATTTTGAAGCCTTCGTCTACGGCTGGCGCAGAACGATCTTCAAATGTTGGGCGACGATCAAGATCAACGCTGTCACCAGCGCGCAACGCAGCTTCAACTTTTTGCAGGCGCTCAACTTTTGCAGCCAGCTTATCGTGATCGGCCATCATGGCGTCAAATTCACGCTCCACTTCAGAAGCGCGAGCCTCTGGAGTTTCGTCGGTCACTTCGTTCAATTTGGAACGGGCCTCGGTGGCAATGTTTGCCATTTGCTCCCGCAGTGTTTTAAGATCAGCCATTTTGGCCTCCTTCTAAAATGCCTTGCCCAAGGGCGGGGGAAATAAACGGGCAAACAGCGGGAACCGCCGTTATCTCGTCAAAACTTAGCCTTCATGCGAAGTCGTCTCGCAGCTTGGTTTTTTGTTTCGTTCGCACGATGCGCCTCAAGTGAGCGAAGACCAATCTCTGTGCCGTCATAGGCTGGAGTTGTGACAATCGCCACATCGTGCAATTGCAGGTCTTGGATCATTCGTTTTGGAATATCGCCACTGTCATCCCACTCCTGACGAGTGGGAATAAATGCGAAAGACATCTTATCAAGGTCTCCGCGCTTCATTTTTGGAACAATGCTGCGAACATCTGGATCAGAACCATCAAGCTCTGTTTCCATAAATAAGCCGCGCTCATCTTCGATCAATCTCAAAGTGCCGGAGCGGGTGCGAGCCAAAGGCAAACCATCGTGATTGATTAGGAAAACAACGTCATCTTGTCTCTCAAGGGCGCTGGTAAATGCACCACGCTCAATCACCTCAGTAAACATGCCAGCGATGTTCGTCTCTTCGCCGAATACCGCAGCATAACCCGAGACACGGATCGCATCGCCTTCATCTTCACGAACCTCAAGAGGTTGCGCAATTGCTCGAATTTCACGTTCAGCCATCGCGGCCTCCATTAGTTTCGTTGGATGGTAACACATTTTCCCCCTGCATTCCAATCGGCACTGTTGCACCTTGGATCATTAAATCATCGCCACCCTCAATCGGCTCCATGTTTTCAATCGTGCGAACTTCATTTGGAGTGCGGATTGCGTTCTGGATAGTGGTCGCGTGAGCTTCCATGCGGGTCTTGAAGTCACCGCGCAGCAAGCCATCAACATTAAACTCAATATATTGTTTCGAGCCGCGAGGGAACAATTTTAGGTTCATTTCCTGCTCAACCTGCTCAATCCAACGCTTCAACGTGTGCTTCACAAAGTGCAAATCTTGCTGCTCAGTGTTGCTGAATGTGCCATGCGTCAGGTCTTGCAAGAATACAGGCGGCAAGCTGTAAATGCGCGCAATCTGCTCAATGCTAAACCGCTGCAACTCAATCAACTGCATCTGCTCTGGGTTGAAACCGATCTGCTTCATTTCATGGCCCATTGGAAGCGCCATTACCGGACGACCTTCGCGAGCCAGCTTCGCAGTAGTCTTGGCAACGTCATCAGAAGCCCGAGCAGCCGCAGCTCCGCTTTGGAACGGACCCTGCAACACCACTGGCGGGATGCCACCAGACTGAAACGCCTTTGCTCCATAACGGCTTGCAGCGATAGCCATGCCGATTGCGTCACGGTTGGTTGCAATCGGTCCACGCACATCCAAACCATTAGACTTCAGCATAAACGGAACATCTAAAACTTCGTTGGCGGAATAGGTCTGACCATTGTGCAAATAAACGCGAACCTGACGGCGACCCTCGGTGCGATGCTCAACGCGGGTATATTTTGGGTCAAGTGGCCACAAGTTTTTGACAGCGCCATTGCCAGACCGCTCAATGTAAGTAACGCAACGTCCACCAGTGAATACTTGGTCAAACATATATTTGCGCCACTCAAATGATGACATATTCTCATTCACCGCATCGTGCAAAATACCCTCAAGCGGTCCAGAAACTTTCTTGCGCCCGTTGGCGGTTTTTCGGTAAACGTGCAGCGGCAATCCAGCCAACGTACCACTCAGGAAATTTACAGCGGCCCAAACGGCAGGAACACCTAAAGCGGTGTCAGTATTAACCGTGACGCCAGCAGATGCCGACATTTCACCCCAACCCATAACTTGCAGAAAATCCTCTGCTGATACAGGTGAGCTTGGGTTTTCTAAGTTGCGACTTTCCGGTTTGCGAAAGCGGTCAAATAAAGCCATCTACGAGCGTCCTCGATGTTTGTTGCAAATTAACACATTAAACCGCAATCGTAAAGGCTGGGTCATCCCAAGGTGACGAAGACATAACTTGCTCATCATGGGATGAAGCTCCCAAGGCCATAGCCAGTGCCACTAAGCCATCAATTTTGCTGACACTTTTACTTTTATTTAGCTTCCTATTGCCTGCCGGATCACGCTCCGCAACAGCTCCAGCAGCGCACATATTCAAAATAGGATTGCCACCGTGATGCAATTTTCTTTCAGCAACTAATCTCTCCAGCTTATCAACCGCAGGAGCCATGTCCTTAAAACCCTGGCCAAAAGCAGTCATCGGAACTTGCGCACCGATTGCATCCAGCTCACGTTGGAAATCATTTATGCGCCAGCGGTCATAAGCCAGAAGCGATATATCGTAACGCTCGGAAGCCTCGGCAACAGCTCTGGCAACCATTGCTGGGATAATTACCGGACCATCAATCAAGGTCAGAAAGCCTTGGTCTGCCCACAAATCATACGGAACTTTATCATTCTTTGATTTCTCACGAATACCATCAGAAGGCAAAAAGAATTGCGGAACAATGTGATAGCCGTCATCAATTGGAAAGGCCATTACAAAAGCAGTCAAATCTCGGCTGGCCGACAAATCAAGACCAGCATAACAGCTCATACCAGGCTCAACCTCTGGCTCTGAGTTGTTGGCCTCCCATTCTGCTCTGGAAAGAAACGGCGATGTCGCCTCAATGCGCTGATTTAAAAATAACCAACGGAAGCTGTTTTCCTTTGCTGGCAGGCGAGCCGCCTGTTTCGCAAAGTCTTGAATATCTTTTAAACTGCGGAACTCGCCCAGCGCCGGGTTGGCCGCCTTCCAAGCCGCTTTGTCCATGACCTCGCAATCTTCCGGCGCGGTGTATAGATGGCAGACAATCCGTTTGTCTTTGGCGTTCTTGGCATCATCGAGCCAAATGCTAAAAAGATCGCCGTCAGTCGCAGCCTGCGTGCTGATCGCAATGAGCAAAGGATCATCGTGAGCGCCCTGCGCTGTCTCAATGGCCTCAATGAAACTATCAGTCGGACCTCTGACTTGACCGACCTCATCCAAGATCGCCAAAACAGGTGACAAGCCGTGAGCCGTTCCAGCCTCCGCGCTGATTGCCTTATATTCAACATTCATCGGCAAACCGACCAATGATTTTTGGCTCGGGACAATCTTGATGATCTGAGACAGTCGGGGTGAAAGACGAACCATCTTTTCAGCCAACTTGAAAACAAGAGCGGCCTGATCCCGACTTCGAGCGCCGCTAGTGATCTGGCTGTTTTGCCTTGCCTCCGGTCCAACTATGTGCGCAAGCAGGATCGCCGCGATCAACGCAGACTTGCCGTTCTTTCGGCCAACGCTCAGATAGGCTCGGCTTGTGCCTTTCGGGTTGTCGTAAATGTCGAGAATAAATTTGCGCTGGAACTTCATTAGCTTGAGCGGTTTGCCAACCAGCTTGCCCTCCGGCACAGGACAGAAGGCTTCAATGAACTGGCAAACTTTTTCGCCGCGTGTGGTCATGCTGAAAGCTCTTCGTAGGTCTTTCCGCTTTCCGCATGGGTTGCTTTTTCTCCAGTGAACTCTTGCCAGCGTTTGATGATCACATCGCAATACTTGGGATCAAGCTCCATCACGAAAGAATTACGCCCAGTTTGCTCCGCACCAATAAGGGTTGATCCAGAACCACCAAAAAGATCTAAAACATTTGTAAGCCTTATATGATTACCAAAAGCTCTAACAGATAATGCAACTGGCTTTTGAGTTGGGTGCTTATATGCTGTATCTTTTTTTACTTCCCACAAATCACTTTCGTTCTTGATCGCGTCATCTACGCTACCATTAAACAAACAAAATTCATGTTGGTGCCTATAACCACGTCCCAAGCCAAAAACATTCTTAGCCCAAACTATGCAAGCCTTATAAGGAAGCCTGCCCTGAAGCTCGCCATAGAATTTCCAGTTGCACCAAACATAAACAGCCTTTGCGTCCAGAGAAGCAATAACATTACAAACCTCTCCAATAAAATCAGAAAATTGCGAATCCTCTAAGTCATCATTTTTGATTACATCGTGCTTTCCGCTTCTGCCATTAAAGGCCACGTTATATGGCGGGTCCGTGAAGATTATATCTACTTTCACACCACCCATCAACTTTTCCACCGCATCAATCGAGGTGCTATCCCCGCACATCAACCGATGCCTTCCAAGCAGCCAAACATCGCCCTCGACCGTAACGGGAACCTCCGGCGCATCTGGCACGGCATCCTCGTCGGTCAAACCCTCAGTGGCCTCATCTCCGCGCAACAAATCAACAAGCTCATCTTCGCTGAAGCCCATCAACTCGCCAAAGTCTCCAGCCAAATCCTCAAGCTCGACTCGCAATGCTTCCTCATCCCAGCCAGCGTTCAAAGCAAGTTTGTTGTCGGCAATAACCAGCGCGCGGCGTTTTCGGTCATCAAGGCCAGTCACAACAACGGCAGGAACCTGCGCCATCTTTGACTTCCTCGCCGCCAAAAGCCGACCATGACCAGCAATCAAGTTGCTGTCCTGGTCAATCAATATCGGATTGGTAAAACCAAACTCCCGAATTGACGCGGCAAGCTGGGCCACCTGTTCGTCACTGTGCGTCCTGCTGTTCAACGCATAAGGTATCAAGTCCTCAACCTGCACAATTTTGTGCTCGTAAAAATCCATCAGTTAGCCCTCGGCATTGCGATCAAATCATTGTCGCTAAAAGACTTCAAAGTGTTACTGGCGTCAATAGTGGTTCGCGCAGCGCCGTTCACAGTTCTCGGATCACTTGCCATCTGATTAAGGCTCATAGAACGGATCACAGCCATCTGCCTGCGCTCCAAAGTATCAATCACAGAGATCAATGGGTTCGGAACCAATGTGCCACGCTTGTTTTGAATAAGAACACCCGACCGATCTAAGGTTTCTTGATGCTGGCGAATGTCTGCTTCCATTCTCACGACCTTGGCAAGAAGAAGCAGGTCCATATCGCGCCAATCCTCGCGTGCGCGTGCGCGCGTGAACTGTCCCCAAATTACCATTTCCTCATCGCTGCGCAACTCAACGCCCTGCGGCAAGGGGACGCTTTCAATTGCACCCTTAAAACCACCGAGGGCGGCGGTGACGCTGTTTTTATCGCTACGCTTCTTCTGGCTCATATTTTTTTCTCCGGTTATTTCCGTAAACGCGCAAAAAGTCAGTTACGAGCGCCGGTGCGGCGCAAATTGCTATAGAGATTTGACCCACCCCCCCGTTGCATTTACTTGTTCGCCACATGGTCAGGATCAACAGGCCATCCGTCATCGCCGATGGTCGTATCATAACCTCGGCTTTCAATGGACTGAATATCACCCGAGTGACAGGTCCAGCATACACTGGCGAGGTTGTCTAAGTCAAAAAACAGCTCAAGGTCTCCCTTGTGAGGCTTTAAGTGATGCACCACCGCTGACCTCGGACTGCTCCTGCCGCGTTTAAGTGGAGCCTTGCAGCCCTTATGCTGGCACATAAACAAATCTCTGAGCAAAGCCTGCTCACGCAAGATGCGCCATTGCTTTGACTGGTACAATTTTCTGTACTCAGCAGCCTCCGGTGTCCTCCACTTGTCCATCAGTGAACAGTGCTATCGTTGGCGCTGGCTTCTTGTATCATCTGCACAACGCAAAGCATCGCAACCATAATTTGCGCTGCGTTGTATCCTTCGTCGTGACATTCATCCATGAAGTCAAACACAGAATCAATAATCTCTGAATCAATCTCCATGCCCTTTGAGATAACAAAAACTTCACTTGACATAGCTCAACCTTCCCTGCTGCG
>OEFV01000020.1_pt1 | contig 17024 bp, 22 predicted proteins | sample 1498691 | NCBI WGS metagenome assembly OEFV01 (sample SAMEA3275497, study PRJEB22092) | marine metagenome | biome: ENVO:00000447 marine biome; feature: Sheltered location near shore and weather station; material: Particulate matter on a 0.22 Um pore size filter | collected 2014-06-21T08:00:00+00...
GCTTCCATGACAGGCGTCTCCTGCAACCGCATGAACTCCTCTTTCATCTTACCCACGATCCTTCCTCCTTAATTGATTGACGCCCAAGTTATAAATTAACTCGCGCTTTAACTCCTCAACCTGACGCAAAACCGTTTCGTCTTTCTGATTGGTCCCCGAAACTATGTCCTCCAAACGATGGATCACATAAACCATGTCAACACGATCATCATCCATCACCACCGCTCCCCTAACACCTTGCGAAATATCTCGTCCAACATGTCTTCCATCTCACGATCACTCATTTACTCTCTCCCTTACCCAAGACCGCTTGCATTTCTACAACTTGCATTGCCTTCGCCAGCTTGGCTTCCAGTTCCTCGATGCGGCGTTGCCCTACCTCACGCATCTTCTGCATTCCTGCTCGGTATCCCTCATCATAAGCATAATCACTCATCACACAGCCTCCTCTTCTAAATCCGGCTCCCATGAATTGTCCTTGCCGTGCGAATACGCACCCTCAAACATTTCACCCTCGTCTTGGTACTCAGCCTCAACCTCAATGCCCATCGCATGAAGACGATCCCACACAGGAACAGGCGGACCCCAAGCAGTCCAACAACGGAACGAGAACCACGCAACTGGGGCATACTCCTCGTCATTGTTGAGGTCTTCGCCGTACTCAATACCCTCTTCGTCAATCTCAGCCTCGCAGACATCCCACTTCGTTCCCCAGTTCTTGTTCCTCCACTCATACCAGTCAGGCATCACCTGACCCGACCGCGTCTCCTTGGCCCACAACTCAAACGGCATGGGCGCAATCGTGTTGCAAAACTCTGGCTCCGACTTCGACAGCGCCAGATGTAGGTGATGGATCAAATGGCATGGGCCCCGAAGGTGCACTTGCTGATAGCAATGATTAGGCATTACAAAACACCTCCCGTTTTAAACTGTATGTATTGTGTCACGGAGCTTTCAACTTCGTTATTGAACTCTCCAAACATACAGTCCGCAACCGAGGCGACCTGTGCCACAAAATCAGGCCAGTCTTGCTCCGCCTCCCAATAGAAGGTCGCAATCGCAAGAGTGCGATTGTATCTCTCGACATTTCCGTCAATGGTTTCGATGATTTCAATCTGTGCCGAAGCTCCATCACTCATGTATTGCGCTGTATGTTTGCTCATGATACAAACTCCAGATCAAAAGAATAATAAGGCTCAACATAACCCCACTTGCAGTCACTAGGTATCTGCATCGAGGCAAAGATAGCCCACTCATAAGGCCCCGCCTCTAAGCTCACAGCCCAGTTGGCCTCCCGACCGTGAGCCTTGCGCTGCTTAGGGGTCCAGAAACCAACCTCAGTGTCAGGGTTCATGCCAACCTTGCGACACCAGTCACACAAGGCTCGGTGCAAGGCTCGCGCTGCTTGGGCCTTGGTCTTGTAGGACGCAGGGTCCCAGTCCAAGGTCATCGTGCCATCTTCCATACAATCTACAGTAAACATTTCTAGTCCTTTCGTAATGTTGAATACTTGTAGACTAACAACATAAATCAGGGCTGTCAAATAAAAATATTTCAGGGGCTGTTTACGCTGTATACACATTTTCGCTAGATATTTTTAAAAAAGCCCAAAAGGAAAAAGTTTTCGTGTAAATCTTGTAAACAGCGTAAACAAACACACTATAGTTGAGCCGACTGTTTACACCTGTTTACAATAAGGCCTTATTGTTTACGTTTCAGCCTCTGAAATTTCTCAAGCAGACACCAGTCATGGTGTTGCTGGTCTACAACCTCGGGGGAAAACAGCGTAAACAGCGTAAACATTTGTAAACAGCAGCGGCCCCCTTGAACAGGGCGATCCTGTTGTTGTATTGTTGTTGAAAACATGGAGACCATTCATGCCGTCGATTAAGAAGAAGATCGAAGAAGAACACGGGCGCAAGCTCACAAATAGACAGATGACTTTTGCACAGAAGATTGTCGAAGGCATCTATTCCAACGCTGAGTGCGCCCGAAAGGCGGGATACTCGCACGATGTGGCCCCGAAACAGGCATCCATTCTGTTAAATGGTCGGGATTACCCGCACGTTTTGGAATACATCACCGAGCTTCGACAGGAACGAGAGCGCCGCTATGGTGTGACCACCATTGGTCAGCTTGAGAGGCTGCACCAACTGTCTCTTGGAGCGGAGGATGCCGGACAGTTTTCGGCTGCTATCAACGCGGAGAAGATACGCTCTGCCCTTGGTGGTTTGACCATCGACAGGCGGGAGACAATCAACACCATCGATCAGCTTTCTCGGGACGAGATTACCACCCGACTTGCTGCCTTACAGAAGCAGTATCCCCAAGCCTTCCAGATCGAAGGGACATACAAGGATGTGACCAATGAGCAAGGGACCGGAGGCGAACTTCTGGACGCAATTGAGGCAGAACCTGCCGAAGAAGTGCTTCGCCACGAGGATTGAAAACAAGCATGGAGGGGGTGTTCCCGATGTGCATTTAGTTTGGGATGGGTTGTCGTTTTGGTGTGAGTTAAAGGTAAGCAAGGGAAACGCAGCAAACATCTCGCCTCATCAGATCGCGTGGAATGCTGCATATTGGGCTCGAGGCGGCTCAAATTTCTTCTTAGTAAAGAGGTCCTCTCACCGAGACATACTTTTGTTTGAGGGTGATCAGGGGGCCATGTTGGCTGATGCCGGCCTTTCTGGGACCCCAGGATCGCGGTTCGAGAATCCGAAGGCGCTGTTCGCGGCTCTTCGTCCACGGCTTCTGGCCCGTTGTCCTGCGGCCCCACGCGGCGTGTGATTGTCCTGCGGCCCCACGCGCGCCCCACCCGTCCGAGCGGAGCGAGGACCAACAAGGATCTTGTGCCGAAGGCACTCAATTTCTTAGCGCGTCGTGACGCGCAATGCGATCATGCCCGAGTGAAGCGAGGAACAGCATGACGCTCCGTGATGATAGTAGTTGAAGGAGGGACCGAAGCCCCTCCTCTATTGTTAGATGACACCCATCAAGACTGACGCGGATTCCATAGTGTTTGTTCCGCAGCTTTCGCACCAGCCGTGGTCCTGATCTGGCTCCATCTCTGTGCTGTAGTTGCACTCTTTGTTCATGCATATGGCAGGATTGACGCCTTCGCACATGTAGTCTTCGACCATGTCACTGGGGTCGGTGTAACCCCAGTCCATGGTTAGGCGATGTAGTTTGTTCATGATTTGTGTCCTTTCAGCAGTTTGTGGATAAGCGAGGCCTCCTTTGCGGAGACCCCTGACTTTTTGATTTCTTTCTGGACTGCCCAGTATTGCTCGTAATCTTGCCCAGCAAATCCTGACTCTGATCCTTCGTTGAAGTCCCAAGGGTGTGGGAACCCTCGGGCCATGATTAGTTCGTGCCGCTTGAGATCTTTTATGTAGGTGCAGCGGTCTGCTTTCTTTTTAAGGTACATGATTAGTGCTCCACTATTGCGATTGATTTAGGTTGTGACCCGTATGCTCTGGGTCTGGTTCCAGTTGCTGACCCGTTGCAGAGTTTGCAGTCGGCGCATTGTACTCGACGGCCTGCCTCTTTGGATGCGGGGCATAGGACCTCGCGTGTTGGATCGACCTTGAGTATGTCTGCTACGACCCTGAAGGTACGATGACCCGCTGCCCAGTGTGTTAGAGCTTCTTCGTATGAGTCCGCTGACTGCATTGCGATGTCGGGTCTCCAGCCGATCTGGTGGGTGTATGCTGTGTGGTTACGAGCGTGACCTATTAGCTCATCCCAAACGTAGTCGGGTACGGCAGCTGGATCTCCGTATGTGCCGATGCGAATGAATCGCCCAGCGCCAAGTGATCGTCGTGCATCTGGACTGTCGGCCATCGGGTAGACGCCGCGCTCGAATGCTCTGAAGACGATCAGGACACCCTGCCCGAGGTTGACGTAACAGCGTCGGCCCTTGGCGATCTTGCGCTTGGGGTCATCTGTTGGGGTGCCGCGCATGATGCAGCTGCCGCAGATGGTTGAGTCTCGGCCTGTCTTGCTGGCTTCGAGAGGATTCTCCAGGGTCAGGATGTACGTCTGCACGACGGCTCCTGTCTTGGTGTTGCGATTAGAGTATGTGGCGATAACCACAATAGGCTTACCGTCGAGTTGGCTAGGCCCCTTGTAAATGATTCCGCTTTTCATGTTGGTAGTCTCCTTAGTTGAGGTGGTGCGGGAGCCGAAGCCCCCGCTGGTTGGTTAGTCTATAGTGGTGGTGAAGGTCTTCAGGCTGAGTACGTCGTCGATCTTCTCGCTGATGTCGAAGTCTTCCTCGACCATGGCGACGATGTCTGACCGATGGTCCTCGATATCGAACGATGCTGCGGTGTCGATACCCTCCTGAAGATCTGCGAGCTTCATCTCGATCCGCTCGTCCACCTTGTCCTGAATGATGGCGATGATGATGTCGGTGAGTTGTGTTGTAAGATTATCCATTGTCTGATTCCTTAATTGAGTTGTGTAGTTTGACAGCGTGTACTGCGGTCATGTTAGCCGCCATGCCTGCTGATGTTAGTAGATGTGGACGATCAGCACTGTTGTGCCGATCAATCCAATCTAGGAGTTCGTCCCATGACTCTGGTTCGTGGAACAAGCCGTTGTAGCCTAGATCTTGTTTACGCATTATGCAGCATCCTCTACGCTACGAGCTTTGTACAAGTCAGCGGAAGACTCTTTTGGGATGGAGTACGAGAGCCGCTGATCTGCATCGGACCGAAGCTGCTTCAAGCCGTCAGCAATCATCTGCTTGTAGTGATCGTACAACTCGCACTCGGCAGAGTAGCTGGTCACCCGAGGGTCGTTGTCGATGGAGTTCTTGAGCGACCCGAGTATGACGAACATCTCGCGAATGCTCTGCAGATTTGGTATCGGTGTGTCGGTGATGCTGTTATAAGAGTGATATAGTTTAGCCATGATGGCCTCCGTAATAGTTAAGTTGCTAGTTAAGGTAGTGAGTAATGCTTAGAACGGGATCTCATCCTCGCAAGGGGTCGGATCCCATGTGTCGTTAACGGCGTTGGTGTCGTACCAAAGCTCGAAGTGCTCTGCCTCGGTTGCTGCGATGTACTCGTCATGAAGATGTTGGAATAAGTCTACGACCATGATGGCCTCCTATCAAGATGAAGTTAACGACATCCAGTCACGACGTTCGGTCGCGACCTTCTTGTCGGAGGAAGGTGTAATGAGAAGGAGGCGTGGCCCCTTGGTCCGCCGACGTAAAAGGCTGAGGTCAACGCCCCGACGACGAAGGAGGAGCCCGCAGGGTAGCCATTTTTATAGTGCGAAACAACGGGAGGCGTTGACACAAATTGTGATCAATACAATTGATTGATCACAAATTGTTTCGACGGCGGCGAGGTAGCGCAATGCCAGACGCACTATAAAAATTGCAGGGCTTTACGGAAGCTCTTTTTCGAAATTATACTCACGCGAGCAAGACTGTCGTCGTCCGGATGTCGTGTGTGTGTGTTAGGTTTCCGGTTGTCCGATAGCGTCGATCCAACGGACGCAGCCGTTGGCCGACTGTCAGTTCGGAGACTGACACGGGCCGAAGGACCGTATGCGTCAGGGATACTCACCCGTAGGGCCAAGACCTGAAGGGGCTTGGTTCATGAGTAGCCCGCCCGGACGCCCAGCTATCGCATCAGTGCCGCCCAGGAAAATCAAAGGGTCGGGTCAATAATATTCTGCAGCAGATACACTACCCTGCATACAAGGACCAATGTCCAAGAGCCTATGACACATCGAGCCTTGCTACTTGCTACGGGTATGGGGGTAACTGTGGACAATCCTAGTGAACATTGCATTGTCCTGACGGGGGCACCCCCCTATATATGACCCCGCCGCTGTGCACTGCACCCTATAATATTGGTATTGTAGATTCATTCGGGTATAATACCATTTGAGAACAGAAGGAGAACGGACCATGGCCCGAGATTATAAGTCCGAGTATGCTAACTACCATTCCAAGCCTGAGCAGAAGAAGAACCGAGCATCGAGGAACGCGGCTCGTCGTTCGATGGAGCGGTCTGGGAAGGTTAAGAAGGGTGATGGGAAGGACGTTACTCATCGGAATGGCAATCCGAGGGATAATTCTGAGAAAAACCTTGGGGTGTTATCTGCTAGTAAGAACCGGAGTTATAGGCGGACGCGGCGAGCGAAGAAGGCACAGGTTCATTAGGTTCCCTAGCCTGGAAAATTATGCCCACTTTATTTTCATTTGGGTTTGGGGTATCGTGGTCCCAGGACCTTGGACCATGGAGCTTAGTGCTATGTCAGAGAACAACAACTATCGTCGGATAGCTACGCAGATGGCGGATCGTTATGGTGTTGATCCGGAGGTTTACAATCGTTTGATTGCGAAGGAGAGCGGCTGGGATCCGAAGGCTCGAGGCAAGGCAGGCGAGCTTGGTTTATCTCAGATTATGTTAGAGACGGGTGCGAAGCCTGGTCTGGGTGTTACGCCTATTCAGGACCGTGCTGATCCTGTTGAGAACTTACGTTTTGGTGCTGAGTATCTTGGTGCATTGATTCAGGAGTTTGGCGGGGATTATACGAAGGCTTTGCAGGCTTATAACGGTGGTTTAGGGAATGTTCAGAAGGGGACGGTTTCGGATGCTGCTCGGAGTTATGCTTCGTCTTTGTTGGGGGGCAAGGATATTAAGGGTTCTCCTATGCGTCCTGAGTCTCGGCCCGAGGGTTTGGTTCCGCAGGCTGAGGACAAGGCTGGTGCGGCTGCGATTGAGAAGGCATTGCGTGATATGTTTGCGGAGGCGGAGGGTCCGAAGGCTCCTGCTGGCCGTCCACCTAGTGGTCGGTATGGTGCGAGCAGTCGGATGAGTCCGTTAAGTGGGACTGGGATTCCAGGTTTAGGGAACATCAAGCGGTATTCTACTCCTGGTGGTATTGAGAGTTTGTACAAGCGATGAAGGATTTGGTTGCCGAAACGGTTACGTTTGAGTTGGTTCGGGATTTTCGGCCTGAAGTTGTTCGCGCTGTTTTGCAGTTAGGTAAGAAGGCTCATGAGGAGAGTGCTCATCGGCACTTGGCCCTTGATCCTGGGTATTTGTTGGACAACGCGGAGCGTTACACGCACTTAAAGAACCATGCTTTTTGGTTAGCTTGGGAGGATGGCGAGGCTGTTGGGGTGTTTGCAGGGAAGGCGAATCCTTATTTCTTCAGTCGTGACTTGGTTGCTGGCGACAGTTTGTGGTATGTAGTACCTGAGAAGCGAGGTTCGCGGGTCGGGCTTCAGTTATTGGGTTTGTTTGAGCAGTGGGCGGAAGATTTGGGTGTTGTTGACATACGGATTGGTCAGACTTCGAAACTTGATCCACGGGTCTTTAATGGGATATTGAGTGGTAGGGGCTACGATTGCGTTGGTTCTTACTTTGTGAGGAAGGTCTAAGATGAGCAATAGTTTATACAACCCGTTTTTGTTTTCGGCGTTTCTTGATCGGCGGACCTTTAAGGATGACGGCGGTGGTGGCGGCGGCGGCGGCAATGACGACAAGCCTGCGAAGACCAACCAAGACCGGATTAACGAGATCTATGCTGCGAGTGACGACCCTTGGGAGTCCAACGGGGCAGAGTTGAATGCGCTGGTTAATGACCGGAGCGGAACTTACAGTGGTGGATCGACCACGACATCGAGCAACGACGACAAGCCCGCTCCTCAGTCTCAAGCTAAGGTCGTCGGCGCGGGAAATACGTTTGACGACGGCACTGTTAGTTTAGGGTCTGTATCTAAGACGGGTCAGTATGCGGGGGACGGGTTTGAGTTTGTACAGAACGAAAACACGAATGCGTTAACGCGCCGTTACACTGGTGCAAACGAGGGGGCTGGATTAGGTCAGGATGTTATTGCTGGCGGGACCTCGGACAAAAACACTAAGGAAGCCATTGCGAACATCTCTTTGAACGAGGGCAGTGCGTTTGCTAGTTCGGCAGCTTCGGCTACTGACGGAGACCTTCTGAACCTTTTGAACCCTGATATTGAGGGTACAGGTCGGAGTGACAGTTATGCAGATCAAGTTGGGAAAATAGACTACACGCCTAAAATAACGTATGATTCCACGAAGACGGGTGCTGAAAATCGCACCTCGGCCCCTGCTCCTGCTCCTGTTGTGGAGCCTCCGACTTTTGGAGAGGTATTTGCTGCGAGTCGCGCTGCGGGTGCGGATACTTTTACTTACAACGGCGCACTTTTCAACACGGACCTTGCACCTAGGACTGCTCCTGCTACATCGTTGCGGCCTCAATCTCGGCCAGATGTCAACTACAATGCGTTCGGGGATTCTTTTGCTGACCCTGCCACGGTTTCGGATGAGATAACCGAGGCTCAGTCTGCTGCGGCACAGGACGCTATAGCCGCGGAGACTAACAGGATCTTTGACCCACGGGGCGACCAGATTCAGTCTCCTACGAGCAACGGCGCTGGGATAGCTTCGTTGGGCGAGGACGATTTGATGGCGCAGGAGGTTGTTGGCGCTGCTGGACAGGACTATGCGGACTCGTTGCCTGACTTCAGCTACAACTTCACGGCGGCGGCTCCGACGAGTGCTGGAGATTATTTAGTTGCGGCGCAGAAAAGACGGGACGCGGGCCTTGATTCTGGGGTTTCGCCTACGTCTTTTGAGGCGACGACTCCAACTGTACAGGTCGCAGGTCCAGTAACAGAGTTACCTAGCAGCGCGGACTTTGCGATGCCTGGTACTCAGCAGGCTGCGTATGCTACATCTATGGGTCCAGGGGGTCGAGATCCGTTTGATCCTCGGACCATTATGCCTACATCGGAACAGATGGCGATTTTTGACGGCACGGCTCAAGAGTCAGTGAACAGGACTCCTGCAGGATCTATTTCTCAGTTTATTGAAGATACACCTATATTAGATAACATCATCGGCGCGGGAGAGGATGATACTTTTGGAGAGCAACTTGGTTTAGCTTTCACGGCTGGAGGCGGCGACCTGTTGCCTGGTTTAGCTGCTCAAGGTGCAGAGCAACAGTTAAGTGCGGCTTTGGAAACAGGCCGTGATCTGAACCTTCCAGGGTTTGGTCAACAGTATGTAACGGATCCGATGTTCAAGTACCGTCAAGCGGGTTTGGGCAGTCTTAGCGGCTTGGATCAAATGGCTCAAGAACAAGAGCTATTTAGAACTGGTGTTAAGGAAGAGGTTGGCCCTGCAAGCCTGCGACTGGCTAATGCTCCAACTGCGGCGGAGACATACTTACAAAACTATGCAGACAGGCAGTTTGCCGAGTTAGCGGAGAGTATAGCCGCTATGCCTGAAGAGGCTCGTGCAAATCTTGAAAAGTCTGCAGTAACTATTCCGGACAAGTTTGGGTATGGAGAAAACCAAGTTGATCCGGCTTTCGCTTCAGCACTGGGAGAAGATCCAACTTCATTAGCATATAGTCAAATGAGCATTGATCCGAAAGCCACGGCAATGCAGGCGATGCTAACTGCACCTACTGCTTTGAGCACTGTAGCGGCTTCTTTTGTAAACCCCAAACTAGGTTTTGCTTTGGGTTCAACTCTTGCAGGCGGTGAGGGACAACGGGCTTCGAATGCGGAGCTTGACGCGGCATTGTCGAGCGGTGAGTTGCAGAACACCGATGCGTACAAATCTTACGCCACAGCTGTGAATGCAGCTCCACAGTACTCTAATATGTCTCAAGCGAGTAAAGACGCCGTGATTGTAGGTCAGATGCGCAACGACGTTTCGAAGGGCTTGGTTCCTTTAAACCTTCTTTCTGGCGCGATTTCGGCGGCTACTCCTGGGATGTTAAAGTCAGGAGTGCTGGGAAGAGTAACTGCTCCTGTCGTTGAAGGTGTTGAAGAAGGTTTGTTAGAGCAGGTAGTTACAAATACAGCTTTGGATAGACAGGCGGGTTTGCAGAGAAATCTTGACCCAGAGCAAGTTGCGAGTGAAGGTTTAGTCGGCGCGATTTCGTCTGCTCCAATTAGTGTCGCGTCTCAGGTCCTTAACCCATCTCAGTTCCCAGGAGCAGGCCAGCCTGCTCAATCAAATGTGCCAACTTCGTATGATCAAACTCCTGCTGAAGAATTAATGCTTGACCAGTTACCTGAATACAATGTTGATGAAGCACGGAGTATGGCTTCACAGATGCTGATGGATGGAAACATTGTGTTCGACTCTGATAATAACATCCTAACTGATCAAAGAACGAATGAATCTTTCAAGATCGATCCGAAGGTCACGCCTATACTAGACGCGACTACAGCGATTATTCTCGGCGGCTCTCCACCGGGTTCGCAGGCTGTTCCTACTCCGGTCAGTGCGCAAACAAACGTAGAAAATCTCCCGGCTCCAGGTCAAGACGGTCCATTGGGGATCACTTTCCAAGGGAAAAGGGATTTAAAATCCGCCGTTGATCAGAAGTTAAACGAAGGTAGTGTTGTGAAACGGGCAGACGGCAAGGTCATCCCTGCTACAACTCCTGTTTCTCTCCCGGCTCAGACCGAGGGCATTGCTCCAAAGGTTGACACTACTTCTGTGGGTAAGAAGAGTATAGATGCAAAAGAACCATCTGGGATCGAGCAAGTTGTAGCGAAAAGTCCTGACGCCATCATTGCGGACCAGCGGGCGGCGGCTCCTGAACTCACAACGATTTACCACGCGACGAAAGGTGCGCCATTTTCTCAGTTCGATCCTACACAAGGGGACAGTTATCTCGCGAATATGGGGGCATTTGGCCCTGGTTTTTACGGCTCCTTAGACACGAAGTATCCTTCGGAGTTCGTTGGCGGTGAAGGCAGTTTAATGAGTGCTCAAGTCGATACGTCAAATATGTTGGATGCCAGAAACAAGAAACCGTTGTCACAGACACAGACCGCAAACTTACAAGGCGCGTTGGCTAATCGGACTGATTCTGTAGGTAACAATTTAAACGTAACCCAAGATGGTAACACATTGACCGTGGAATACGTCCGTAAAACCTCCTTTGGAGGCGAAAGCGAGGCAGATAGAACTGTTACAAGAACTATCGACACCACGAATCCAACTGATGTTTTCCAAAAAGTAAATATAATTTCAGAGAACATTAAGAATCCTTTAGCTAAAGATGATCGAGGTCTTTCCATGGAAAGCGAAATGGACGGAGACACTCAAAACTTAAAAGATATTCTTACCGACGCAGGGTTTACGGGTGTAGTTGGGGTTGCTGATGTTGGTGGGGGCACCGCGGGCAACAAGGACAACATGGTTGTGTTTGATGAAAGTCTGGTCGGGGATTTGCAAACAGTTGTCGATCAAGGACCGATTCCAACAAGTGCTGCGGATCTAGCCATCACCAACAAGATAGACGCGGACAACGCGGCTCCAGCCATCGAGAAAGAAGACGTTGCTGCAGTTGTTGAAGTCGGTGGTGTGGATTCTCTTGAAGAGTTTCGAGAAAGGGCCAGATCGGATCTTAAAAAATCCAAAACCATAAACAACACTATACTTTCCACGATAGAGTCTCTTAAATCTAACGGGTTAACCGAAGAAGCGGCTGCGTATGAAGCGGAAGCCAATGCTATAGCAGAACGAAACCTAAAAGCTCGGATGGCTTCTTCTACTGGAACGGTAGCCACGGAGGAATTAGACGCAAACGCTGACAAGTCTTCTGTAACAGTTGTCGAGAAAGACGGAGACAGCAAGACGACTAGGAAGACTGGTGCCGCTGTCACTGAAACCGAGACTGGTGCGACGGTGAACCTTGCGCCGGAGACGGAGACAGAGACAGAGACAGAGACAGAGACAGAGCCAGAGGTTGTGGTAGAAACTGCCCCGGAGGTTGAGCCTGAAATCGAGACAACTACAACGACCGAGGTAGAAGTCGGCCCTGATCTAAAAGACGAAGAAGAAGACGAAGAAGTCGAGGTCGAAGTCGAAGACGAGGTCCAAGAACCGGGTGGCGATGTCACTGTTGATCTTGACGAAGACGACACCTTTGTACCTGTGATCACGTCTACTGATGAGAACGGAGAGACGATTACCGAGTGTCCGGAAGGTTACGTCATGGTTGAGGGTCCGGATGGTCCGATGTGCCAGAAGTCTGTGACAGCAACTCGTCAACGTGCGGGCGCTGGAACGAGAGCTTACACGGGTCTGGCTGGCAACATAGGACGTACAGGCCCTGGGCAGCGTAGAAAAACTACTACTTTAACCGAACGTGTACGACCAACAGTTAGAAGCGCATGAACTTACAAGCCTTACCAGAGGACGCCTTAAAGGAGATCTTGGCCTTAACCGAGGCCAAGAAGCGGTTGGACACTCGTGAAAAAGCGCATGATTATTTCATGCCGTTTGCTCATCATGTGTATGAGAACTTTATTGAGGGCCAGCATCACCGTGTTATTGCGGAAAAGCTGGAGTTAGTTGCGCAAGGCAAGTTGAAGCGGTTGATCATCAACATGCCGCCTCGACATTCTAAGTCTGAGTTTGCTAGTTTCTTGATGCCTGCGTGGTTCTTGGGCCGAAATCCGAAGCTCAAGATTATTCAGGCGACACACAACACTGAGTTGGCGGTTCGGTTTGGTCGCAAGGTCAGGGACCTTATAGACGATCCACAATATAAAGACATCTTTCCTGATACCAATCTGAAAGAAGACAACAAGGGCGCTGGTAAATGGCAGACTGACAAGGGCGGCGAGTACTTTGCGGCGGGTGTTGGGGCTGCGGTTACGGGTCGTGGTGCGGATTTGTTTGTAATTGACGATCCACACTCGGAGCAAGACGCTTTGAGCGAGAGTGCGTTTGACAATGCGTATGAGTGGTACACTTCTGGACCCCGTCAGCGTCTTCAACCTGGCGGTGCGATCATAATTGTTATGACTCGTTGGGGTAAAAAAGACTTGACAGGCCGTTTGTTGGCCGCGCAGGGCAGCGATATCATGGCGGATCAGTGGGAGGTTGTGGAATTTCCTGCAATTCTGCCGTCTGACAAGCCGTTATGGCCGGAGTTCTGGGATAAAGACGCGCTGTTGTCGATCAAGGCGTCATTGCCTGTGCAAAAATGGAATGCGCAGTGGCAGCAGACGCCGACGAGTTCTGATTCTGCGATTATTAAGCGCGAATGGTGGCAGGCGTGGGAGAAGAAAGAGATTCCTCCTGTAAAATACATCATTCAGTCTTATGATACGGCGTTTTCCAAGAAAGAATCTGCGGATTACAGCGCGATTACGACTTGGGGCGTGTTTGAGCCGGAGGAGGGCGGGTCTGACAATTTGATATTGCTGGATGCGCGGCGAGGGCGGTGGAATTTCCCTGAACTAAAGGAAGTTGCGTATGAGGAGCACGAATACTGGGAGCCAGACATGGTTGTGGTCGAAGCGAAAGCGACGGGTACACCTCTTATTGACGAGTTGCGGCTTCGGGGTATTCCTGCGCTAGGATTTTCGCCAGGAAAAGGGCGCGATAAGGTCACTAGGATGCACATGGTTGCGCCATTGTTCGAAGCTGGTGTAGTATGGGCACCAAACGACAAGAAGTTTGCTGATGAAGTTATCGAAGAAGTAGTTTCATTTCCTAATGGCGATCATGACGACTTTTGTGATAGCATGACGTTAGCACTGATGCGCTTTAGGCAGGGCGGTTTTGTCTCACTGCTTGGCGAGGAAGAAGAACACGACGAGTACCGTCGTAAACGGGAGTACTACTGATGGCATTGCCACCTCTTATAGATTCTGGAATCACCTCTGAAGACATGGTTCCTACAGAAGCCTCGGTCGAAGTTCCCGTTGAGGCTCAAGCTGAAATGTTTCCCAATGGAGCCGAGGTTATGCCTGACGGCGAGGGCGGGGCGATTGTCCAGGCGCTTCAAGAAATGATGATGTCTGCGGAGCAGGAAGAGCAAGTACCTCACAATGCGAACTTAGCGGAGTATTTAGATGATGGGTATCTTGGAGAAATTTCGTCGGACCTTCGGGCGTCTTTTGACGATGATATGGAATCTCGTTCAGAGTGGGAAGAGACTTACACAAAGGGTTTGGATCAGCTTGGAGTCAAGTACCAAGAGCGTACTGTCCCGTTTGAAGGAGCTTCTGGAGTCACGCACCCGCTGATTGCGGAGAGTGTTACTCAGTTTCAGGCGCAGGCTTACAAAGAGTTGCTGCCTTCTGGTGGCCCTGTAAAGACTCAGGTCTTGGGTTTACAGGACGCCCAGCGCGAGGAGCAGGCTGCTCGTGTTAAGGATTTCATGAACTACCAGATCATGGAAGTGATGGAAGAGTTTGATCCGGATATGGATCAGCTTCTGTTCTATTTACCGCTATCGGGTTCTACCTTTAAGAAGGTGTACTTTGACCAAGCTAAACAGCGGGCGGTGTCCAAGTTTATCCCTGCTCAAGATCTGGTTGTACCTTATGCGGCCTCTGATTTGGCTACGGCGTCTCGTGTTACTCATGTTCTTCGGATGGATGCTAACGAAGTACGCAAGATGCAGATTGCTGGTTTCTACCGTGAGGTAGAGTTAAGCAAGTATGAAGAGGACAACAACGAGGTTCGCCAGAAGATTGACGAACTGCAGGGTACATCTAAGACCTATACTGACGAAGTCTACACCGTGCTTGAGATGCATGTTGACCTGGACCTTGAAGGTTTTGAGGACATGGGCCCTGATGGGGAACCAACGGGTATTGCTCTTCCGTACATTGTGACGATTGATGAGGGCTCCGGTGAGGTTCTTGCTATACGCCGGAACTTTGAAGAGGGCACGGAAGTTGCCAAGAAGCAGCAGTATTTTGTTCACTACAAGTTTATGCCTGGTCTGGGATTCTATGGCTTTGGTTTGATCCACATGATTGGTGGTTTGGGCCGTGCAGCTACAAGTATTCTTCGCCAGTTGATCGACGCCGGGACCCTGGCAAACCTCCCAGCTGGGTTCAAGGCTCGGGGAGTAAGGGTTCGTAACGATGACGAGCCCTTACAACCTGGAGAGTGGCGTGACATTGACGCTCCTGGTGGCAACATCAGGGACGCAATTATTCCGCTTCCGTACAAAGAGCCGTCAGCCACCCTCGCACAGCTTCTAGGAGCCCTTATAGAGGGCGGTAGGCGCTTTGTGTCACTGGCAGACCAGCAGACAGGAGACGGCAACACAGAGGCTCCTGTGGGCACTACGGTGGCTATGCTAGAGCGTGGCATGAAGGTTATGTCGGCCATTCATAAGCGCCTGCACTATTCGCAGCGTCAGGAGTTCCGTGTGTTGGCCCGGATCTTTTCCGACAACATGCCTGCGGAAGGGTATCCATACGATGTGGCGGGTGGTAATCGCATGATCATGGCGGAAGACTTCGACGGTCGCGTCGATGTTATCCCTGTAAGCGATCCAAACATATTCTCGATGGCGCAGCGGGTCACGTTGGCGCAAACCCAGTTGCAGCTTGCGCAGTCAAATCCTCAGATGCACAATCTGCATGCGGCGTATCGTCGAATGTATCAGGCCCTTGAGGTCCAGAACATTGACGAGATTCTCCCACCTCCACCCCAGCCGCAGCCACTGGATCCTGCCATCGAGAATGCTCGTGCTTTGATGGGCGAGATCTTGAATACCTTCCCAGAGCAGGATCACGACGCGCACATCCGGATGCACATGGCGTTCATGAAGACTCCGCTGGTGGCTACGTCTCCACAGGTTATGGGTACGTTCTACGCTCACGTTATGGAGCACGTCTCTCAGAAGGCTCGGAAGATGGTTATGGCAGAGATCGAGTCTATCATTGGGCAGGCTCAGTTGGCAGCGCAGAGCGGGGCTATCGATCCCGTAGCTGCGCAACAGCAGATTGCCAAGGTTCAGCAGGACATGCAGGACCCTGGTCAGATGGAACTGTTGATTTCCATGCAAATGGAAAAGATCATGGCGGAGATTCTGCCAGGGCTTCTTCCTGCAGGGGGCAGTGCGATGGACGATCCGTTGGTTCAGATCCGGATGCAGGAGCTTGCGATCAAGCAAGAGGACTTGCAGCGTAAGAAAGAGGAAGATCAGGGCCAGATGTTGATTGAGTTGCAGAAGATGCAGCAGCAAGCGGCGACATCCGCGGCACGGATTGAGAGTCAGGAAGACATTGCAGAAAACCGCAACGACGTTAACCGAGAGCGTATTGACGTTCAACGTAAAGCTATGGAGCGGAGAAATGCCTCTTAAAAAGGGTAGATCAAAAGATGTAATCAGCCAGAACATCAAGACCGAAATGGCTGCTGGAAAACCGCAAAAACAGGCGGTTGCCATTGCTTTGAGCAATGCAGGAAAGACTAAGTATTCCTCTGGCGGCACGGTTAATTCTAGGTTCAGTCCGATAGCCCGACCTCAGAGGTTTGTCGGAGAGTTCTGATGTTGTGCGTTCTTGTTTTCGTGTCCTTCGGGCATGCGTGGACAAGTGGCGGCAACCAGTTGTTTCAATACTGTTACTACGACTGTGGTACGGCAACCAACGGTTTGTGGTATGATAAGGTCTTTCGCGTTAACTATCTCTACGTTTGTCCCGCGAGGTACGTTGAAACATGATTGATCCTATTACAGCCGTTGGCCTCGCCACATCTGCCTTTAATATTCTCAAACAGGGAATAAGTGCAGGAAAAGATATACAAGAAATGAGCGGAACCTTAGCAAAATGGGGTGCCGCTTTTTCTGACTTTCAGTATGCGGAAGACAAAACAAAGAACCCTCCGTTCTACAAGATGATGAGCGATAACAGCGCAAATGCTATTGAAATCTTCGCCCAGAAAAAGAAAATGGAATCCATGAGAAAAGAAATAAAGGACCATATATCATGGACTTATGGGCCATCTGCTTGGGAGGAGGTCCTCGCTATTGAGGGAGAGATGCGTCGCATCCGCAAGGAAGAGGCTTATAAAAAGCAGGAGGCGATAGACAACGCTATCAACTTTGTCGTTGGTTCTGTTATATTTATAGTTGCTGGGGCTGGAGTTGTAACTGGCTTTTATTACTTGGGTAGATATCAGGGGAAATGGTGATGTGGTTTTTAGTTTGGTTTCAGGTTATGAATAACAACA
>OEFV01000021.1_pt1 | contig 16975 bp, 32 predicted proteins | sample 1498691 | NCBI WGS metagenome assembly OEFV01 (sample SAMEA3275497, study PRJEB22092) | marine metagenome | biome: ENVO:00000447 marine biome; feature: Sheltered location near shore and weather station; material: Particulate matter on a 0.22 Um pore size filter | collected 2014-06-21T08:00:00+00...
AGGGGGCGGGCAACTGCCCCCTCTCTTTCATAAGGGAAAAGACATGAAGCGCATTTTATACACAGACCCTCACACCGCCAAAGAGGTGGTAATGGATCAGCAGTCTGATGGCACTGATGTCATTGAGACGACCCAGAGGTTTGACACATTGATTAAATTAAATCGGCAGATGAATAACGACTACTCAAAGGGCAGCATGATTGGCAATACCCAGCGCCATATGTCGCATGTAGCGGAAATACCAAATGTCGTGTATAATCACCTGCTAGAGACACTAGGCCCGCCTGCCCAAAATCCAAAGGGCTGGAAGGCTTGGCTGAATAATAGCGAGAACCGAGACTTCAGGACAGGCGGCGGTAACATCTAATGGCAATTGCGACCTACACAGATTTGCAGACATCCATAGCCAACTTCTTGGCGCGTTCTGACTTGACCGCGCAAATCCCTGACTTTATTTCTCTTGCTGAGGGGCGCATGAGCCGCGAGCTGGAGTCACGCGGTCAGGAAAAGCGATCTGTTGCGACGTTGACGCAGGGCAATGAGTATATTTCGCTGCCGGTTGATATGCGCGAAGTCCGTGAGGTCAAGCTGAACACGTCTCCGTTAACTGTCTTAAAATATTACAGCCCTGTGGCATTGGATGAGCAGTACGCATCAAACGGTCACGGCAAGCCCAAGGGGTTTAGTATTGTTGGCGCAGAAATGAAGTTGCGCCCGATCCCTGACACAAGCTATCAGGCCGAGATTGTCTACATTGGCAATATCGAGCCACTATCGCCAACTAACCTTGTCAACGATGTTTTGACGCGCTCGCCAGACGCTTATCTTTATGGGTCGCTTGCCGAAGCCTATGCCTACCTTCTTGATGAAACTAGGGCGGGGCAATATATGGCTCGCTTTGACAAGGCTCTGGAGGAGATCAAGGTTGATGAGCAGCGGTCTCATTATGGCACCGGCAGCCTCCAGATCAGTAGTATTTATCAACGCCAATCGCAAGCTGCGGGGACTTAAATTATGAGTGCAATGAGTGACTATCTTGAGAATGAAATTCTCGACCACATACTTGGAACCGGCGCATATACAATGCCTGCCACTGTCTATGTTGGCCTGTCAACTGGATCGTTTAACGACGACAACAGCGGCACTGAGCTGACCGGCAACAACTATGCGCGTGAGTCTATTACGTTTGCGGCAGCGTCATCTGGCTCTGCTGACAACAGCGCGGCGGTTGAGTTTAACGCCGCAACCGGCTCTTGGGGTACGGTCAGCCACTTTGGCCTGTTTGATGCGCTGTCTGGCGGAAACCTCTTGATCCACGGCGCACTGACCGCAAGCAAGGTCATCTCATCTGGCGACATCCTTAAAATCGCAATTGGTGATATGGACATCACCGCAGACTAAAGGCGGGTAGATGATTACGCTTGACCAGCTAGATAGTTGGGGCAATCTTGATAGCCTAGATGTTTATGGCTTTATAGATAGTTTCGATAATTTCTCGATATTAGAGGCCGCTGGTGCCGTCTCTATTACCGCATTGGCGTCCAGCGATAGCGTAAGGCTGAAACCTGTCTCAGCTTCCGTATCTGTCTCACTGACAGCCTCAAGCGACGTAACGCGCACAAGGGCTATGGTTGCCTCTGTTGAGGCTATCAGCACGGCTTCTAGCGCGTTTGCTCGGGTGCGTCCGTTTGAGGCTTTGGTTAGTGCTGTCGGCACGGCGACCTTGGACGGCACGCGGGTACGCACAGTCGAGGCAGCCGCGACTATTACAGCCGCCGCGACGTCAAACTCAAACTTCCTGACGTTTGCCTCCGCAAGCGCAGACACCGCAATCACTTTAACTTGCGCGGCAAACGGCATATTTAGCGGTGCTTCATCTGGCGGGGTGGCGGTGACACCAGCCGTCACAATGACTATACTTGGCGAGGAATGGTCGGCGGTTGCTCCGACCACACCTTCTTGGGCGGCAGCGGCAGCAGGCGCTCCAAGTATTTGGTCAACCCCGCCTGCGGGCGCAACTGGGAACTGGTTAGGGCAATGATACAATTTGGCGAATGGCTGCCAGACCAGCCGGACTTCTTGAACGCGGGTGTTGTGACTGCGGAAAATGTGATTCCGGCTCTGAACGGATATCGTCCCCTTAATAGCTTTAGCTCTTTAAGCAGCGCCACAGGCGGCAGCACTATTAAGGGCATATACGCGGCTAAAGATAACGTCGGGAATATCAAGCTATTTGTAGGCGACGCCGACAAGTTGTACACGTTTAACCCATCTACCAACAACCTTGACGACGTCAGCAAGGCAGGCTCTCCGGCCTATGATTTGACCGGCGCAGAGAAGTGGAAGTTTGTGCAGTTTGGCGAGTACGTTATCGCGTCCGGCGGCACAGGCGAAGAATTGCAGAAATGGCAGCTAGGAACGGACACGGTTTTTTCGGATTTGTCAGGCGCACCTAAAGCCGACTACTTAGCCGTCGTGCGCGACTTCATCTGGACGGCAAATATCGACGAGGGTTCTGGTCGTATTCCATACCGCACAAAGTGGTCTGGGTTTAACGACATTACAAGCTGGACTGCTGGAACTGAGCAATCTGATTTTCAAGATTTGCCTGACGCTGGCGCCATCACCGGGTTAATCGGGGGCGAATACGCCACAATCCTTTGCGAAAAGGCTATCTTCCGTGCCACATATACCGGCCCTCCGCTAATCTGGCAGTTTGACAAAGTTGAGAGCCAGCGTGGCTGTAGCATACCCGGCTCTGTGTGTAACTACGGATCAGCCGTGTTCTATTATTCTGATAACGGCTTCCATATGTTCGATGGGTCAAAATCCACGCCAATCGGAAACGAAAAAATCGACAAATTCTTTGCCAAGGATTTTAACCCAACTCACAAAAACAGAATGACCTCGGCTGTCGACCCGCTAAATCAGATTGCAGTTTGGTCTTACACTAGCACCACAAGCACAAGCGGCCAGCCTGACCGACTGCTGATCTTTAACTACGCCCTTGGCCGCTGGTCTATAGGGAACGTCTACGCTGATTATATTGCGCCGTTCTTTAGCGCCGGTTACACGGTTGATGACTTGGACAACTTGTCAGCTACGCTTGACGGTCTCACAACCGTCCTTGATAGCCAGTTGTTCCGTGGTGGTGAGTTCTTCTTTGGCGGCGCTGTCGGCGATCAGATTTTTACGTTTACCGGCGACCCATTGCAGGCGACAATTACCACAGGCGAGGCGGCTGTTAGTATGGGCAGGCACTCGATTATTACGCGCGTCTACCCATATCACGAGGATGGTATTGTTGAGCTGTTCGTCGGTATGCGTGGAACGCCGACAGACACAGTCGCTTTTCAGGCTGGTGGTGCCACAAACCCAGACGGCTTTGTTCCGTTCAGAGCCGCAGACAGGTATCACCGCGTGAAAATGTTGCTTAGTGGAAACTGGTCGTTTGCACACGGCATTGATATTGAGGCGCGGCAGGTAGGCAGACGATGACGAAAACCATCAATCACAGAATACTTAACCCTATTACCGCAACAACCCGCGAAGTTGCGGAAGTCTTGAACAGGACGGTTGACGGCAAGTTGAACAGTGTTGGCACGTTTACGTTACCCGCTGGCGGTGGTGGCGGCGGTGGAGGCGGAAGCGCTGGTGTAGACGTAACTGTAACAGACCCAAGGGCTGGCAAGGAAAGTGTAATTTTAATGTCACCTATAGGGACGCATTTTTACAATCACGACCCATACATAAAAACTAAAAATAATGGCAGTTTTGTAGTTGGTCACAGTAACCACGGCGTTGCAGTGGATGTCGATTATGTCATTATCGGATAGCACATTATTGACAGCCGAAGACCGAATGGGCGCTCAGTGGGAACGGTGCCACAAGTGGATCAGCGACGCGCTGAAATATTCTGGAGGCACGCACTCAATAGAAGATGTTTACCTTGCCTGCGCGGTTGGTGAGGCACAGTTACATCCGTTGGAAAAGTCGTGTATTATAACCGAAGTTGTTGACTACCCCAGCCTAACCGTGTGCCGCATTTGGCTTGCAGGCGGTGACTTAGATGAGCTGGTTGAGGCTGAGAAGTCTATTGCAGTTTGGGCTAAGGCTCAGGGCTGCGACGCGATGGAGATCAATGGCCGAAAGGGCTGGCAGAGACAACTGAAAGATTACACCGCTACGTCGGTGGTTTTGACAAAGGATTTGAGAGATGAGTAAAGGCGGCGGTGGAGACACCAGACAAATCACGCAGACGACTAGCGCACCAGAGTATGCGAAGCCATTTCTGGAGTACGGCCTTTCAGAGGCTAAAAACCTATATCAAAACCAGCCACAATTTTACCCCGGTCAAACCACTATAGGTTTTTCACCTGAATCCGAAATGGCCTTGTCAGCGACACGCCAGCAGGCAATTGACGGATCGCAGTTTATTCCGGCTGTCCAAGACGTTGTAATGCAAAACCTGATGGGAACTAATCCGCTTCAGTCAGCCGCGTTCCGGCCTGTCGTTGAGCAGATGCAGGCTAGAGCCTCTCAGGCTGGGCGTTACGGCTCAGGATACGAGCAAGCTGCACTGGCTCAGGCACTTGCGCCTATGGCACTTCAGGCTCAACAGCAGGCTATCGCACAAGCTCCGCAAGCGCGTGAGTTTGGCTACGCTGACCTTAACACGCTTATGGGTGTTGGCGGTGCGCGTGAGGCTCAGTCTCAGGCAGAGCTTCAGGCTGAAATTGAGCGCTTCAATATGGAACAGCAGCAGCCTCAAATGTCTTTGGCAAATTATATGGCCACTGTTCAGGGCGGCACTGTTGGCGGCCAAGCAACCAAGCCTGTGTTCAGAAACCCGACAGGCGACTTCCTAAGTGGCCTGAGTGGCCTAGCTGGCGCTGGCAAAGCATTTGGAATTTTATAGGTTAGGGGTTTAGGTATGAGTGCAGGAACAGAAGCATTTTTACGGCTGTTGCAGCAACAGCAGCAGGCGGCTCCGACTGCCCGCGCTAATATGATGCGTCAGTATCAGACCCCTATGGGCAATACACCGCCTATGGCTCTGCGACGCCCAATGCCGCCAAGTGCTATGCCGACCGCGCCTAAGCTGTCACCTATGATGCAGGCAATTGCTAACCGCGCGGCTATGTCAAAGCTGACACCGGGTGCCGGTCAAGTCGGATTAACAGGTGGCGCAGGCGCAATGCCTCAGCCTAGTGCGCCTACAATGCCTCAGGGCGGCGGCGCACCGGCGGCGACTACATTTGGCCAACGGTTTGCCCAACCTCAGACACAGGCGCTTCTTGGCGCTGCTATTGCAGGCGCTGAGGCTTCAGGTTACCAAGACACTCCAGTCTCACTCGGTCAGGTTCTGGGTCGTATGGGCGCTGGCGCAATGGGTGGTTATCAAGCCGCTGAGGATCGCCAGACAAAGTTAGCGTCTGCGTTGGCTGCGGCGCAAAGGCAGAAGCGCCTTGATGAAGAAAAGGCTGCATATGACGCCGAGATGCTGCGGCTGAAAAGAATTGAAGTTGGTGGCGCATCTGGAAAAGAGGCTTTTGGGAACGAAAAGCAGCTTAGGGGCGAGTTCGACAAACAAGCCAAAAACTTTGACGAGGCTCTCCTTGGTTTTGAAAAAGTACAAAAAGCAGCAATGTCTGATACGGCAACAGGAGCCACAGATATTGCGTTGATTTTTGGATACATGAAAGTTATCGACCCAACCTCAGTGGTTAGAGAAGGTGAATTTGCTACAGCAGAAGAAGCTGGCGGAGTGGGGTCAAGAATAAGGAATATTTATAATAAGGTCGTAAAAGGCGAGCGACTTACGCAAGAGGTGAGAGACCAGTTTGTGCAGGCTGCCAGAAGCCAGTTCCAACCATACCTTGAAATGCAAAAGGGAATTGAAAACAGGTACACAAACCTTTCCGAGGCTTATGATTTAGACCCCACAAAAGTGGTTATGAGCAGGCTGCCTAAAACAGGCACGTTGGCAAACCCATACACAAGTTTTGCCACACAAGTAGACGCCGAAGCCGCAAACCTTCCAAAAGGCACATATGTGATGATTGGCAATCAGCTATTTATTGAGGATTAAGTAATGGCTCTTAAACCAGTAGGCCAACCGACAACCGCACCAACAGCTCCAACCGCTGAACGCTTTACGCCAGAATACTTTGCTGGTCTTGGCCGGTCTGCGGCTCAGGGTATTTCGTTTGGCACGGCTGACGAGATCGAAGGCTTTGTCCGTAGCTTAATTGGAGAGGAAACCTACAAGCAAGAACGTGACAAAATCCGCGCTGGCTTAGAGAAGTTTCGGTCTGACTTTCCTTTTGAGGCTTACCCTACAGAGATAGCTGCCAGTATTCCGTCTGGCGTCGGGCTGGCGAGAACTTTAGGCAGGCTAGGTGTTAAGGGCGCTATGAAACAAGCGGGCGCTGGTGGTGCAGCTTACGGAGCTGGCGCTGCTGAAGAAATGGAAGATGTTCCGGTTAGCGCGGCCTTGGGTGGAGCGTTGGGTGTGGGTGGTGAGGCGTTAGCCCCTGTTGTTTCGCGTCAGGCTCAGGCTCTTGGCAAAAAGATACCGCTAACCGTTGGTCAATATTTCCCCGGCATCAAGCGAGCAGAAGAAGCATTAACATCTATGCCGTTTATTGGGGGCGGCATCCGCGCCCAGCAAGAGCGCGGCATGAAGGCGTTTCCTGTGTTTATGTATAACCGCGCACTAAAGCCGCTAGGTATTGAGTTGCCTAAAAACACTGAGCCTCGCGTGGCTTTTAGTAAGGCCAAAAGCATATTTGACCAAAAGTACAAGCAAGCCCTTGACGGCGTTGAGGTAGATGTCTCCGACGATCTTCTTGATGATTTGTCAAAAATAGTGACAACAGCAAAGCAAGAGGTTGGCGACGCTGGATTAAAGAAGGGCGCTGACTTTGAAAATATGGTGATCCGTCAAGTTCTCGGCAGAGCAAAGGATGGAAAGTTATCTGGAGAGGCGATTCAGGACATCCAGAAAAAGATTGGCGCTGAGGCTATGAGGTTTGGAAAAAGCACAGACCCCATAGACGGAAAGATAGCCACGGCATATAGCGACCTTGATATCGGCATGATGGACTTGATTGCAAAATACTCACCAGCCAAAAAAGAGCTACTGCAAAAGACAAACAAAGCATATTCACAGTTTGTGCCTCTAAGGTCTGCCGCAGCAAAAGGTTATGAGGGGCAGTTTACCCCAGCTCAGGCTATGTCGGCTGTTAGGTCTGAGGAGCGCAAAGCTGGCGCGGCTGGCCTGTCTCGCCTAGCGGCTGGCGAAGGCCGTATGCAAAAGCCAATAGAATTGGCGCAGCGGATTATAGGCCCATCTTTGCCAGATAGTGGCACGGCAGGACGTATGCTAACTGGAGCCGCATTATACGGTGGTGGTGGCGCTCTTGTTGGCGCACCGGGTGGAATGTCAACCGAAGGCGCAATGCTAGGATTAGCTGGCGGTATGCTCGGCAGGGGCGCAACCACAAGAGGCGGGCAGGCGTTCCTAAAGCGTGCGGCTATCCCCGCTACAGCGGCAGGCTTACGCGCACCAGCAACAGCAGGGCTTTTGGCGCAACAAGTCGGCCCAATGATCCCACAAGCCCAAGCTGGCTCAATAGAAAATATGGCGGCTGGCGGCAACATCGTCGGCTATGAGACTGTGACGGATCGTCAGGGCAACCCTGTGACGTTTGCCAAGACATCCGACGGACGTGCGGTGCGCGTGCGCTAACCACCCCTGACGCGGCTGGCGTTGTGTGTTATAAATAAGCTACGGCTTAGGAGAAAAAAGAGATGCCTTTAACAAAGATTTCGCAGTACAGCCAGACGGCAGGCTCGAACACGGACATTGACAGTATCGACTTGGGCGAAGGCACTATGGTGCCAAGTGACGTTAATAATGCGCTGAGGATGCAGATGGCTCACCTTGCTGACTTTTCGGCTGGGGCGAGTGGCATTGACATCCTGAAGCTGCAAGACGACACAGACACAAACGCAATACGGTTCCAAGCCCCTGCGTCTGTCACAACGACTGTGACTTTCACGCTGCCGGACGGAGACGGCACCAGCGGTCAGACGCTAATCACCGACGGCTCCGGCACGTTAAGCTGGGGCGCGGGTGGTGGCGGCTCATTCTTAGGTGACAGCGGTGGCGGCACGGCAGACATCGTGCGGGTGCATGAGGAGCAGCTAGACACTGACATTACCGTGGCGACAGGCACAAATGGACTATGCGCTGGCCCTCTAACCCTAGCGACAGGAGTTACCGTTACAGTAAATGGTAATCTGGTGATAGCATAATGAGCGAGTTAAGAGCAGACACAATCACAGGCAGCGATGGCACAAGCCCTGTTACGCTGACTAAGCAGAGTGCGGCGAAGGCGTGGGTTAATCAAGATGACCAGACAACCATAAACGGCAGTTTTAATGTCGCTAGTTTGACTGACGTAGGGACAGGCAGAGGCGGTGTAAATTTTACTAATAATATGTCCAATGCTACATTTGCACCAGTGGTTGAAGCAACTAATGGAAGTGGTGACGGTGGTATAAATAACGCTTCTCATGAAAGAGACGCTATTGCTACTTCAAAGTTTAACATGCGAACTGGAACTACGTCACCCGCCGACTTGGATGGGGTAATAGGATTGGTACACGGAGACCTAGCATGAGTGAGATAAAAGTAGACACGCTCACCGGCAAGACTTCCGCTGGTGACATCACAGTGACCTCTGAAGGCGGTGCGGCGACTATGCAGTTGCAGCAGGGTCTGGCGAAGGCTTGGGTGAATTTCAATGGTACTGGGACTATAGCAATCCGTGATTCATTCAACGTATCTTCGTTAAATGACGATGGCACAGGAAAATATGATGTGGTTCTGGCGAACAATATGACAGATGGAAATTATGCGGGTATTGGCATAGGTGCGGCTAATACAACCGACAGTGACGGTGAAACAACTGGGCAATGTAGACGCATAGTCCCTACAAGCAGTCTATTTGGAGTAAGAGGCCATCAGGTTGCGGCAGGGGCATTTTCTGATATTGAACTTGTATACGGATTAGCACACGGAGACCTCGCATAATGGCTGGAAAAATTATAGCAGACCAGATTGAACACAGCACCGCAGGTTCTCTGGATACATCTTATGTGGTGAATGGTAGTGCCAAGGCTTGGGTTAGCTTTACTGGTACTGGCACTATTGCTTTGCGTGACAGTTCTTCAATTTCCAGCATTGCGGATAATGGGACTGGTGACTATTCAATAAACTTTGCAAATGCTATGAACAACGCAGATTATAGCCACACCAATGCGGTAGGCCGTACTGGTTCTGCAAACGCTACAACAACTACTTGGACAGACCAAACAACAAGTCAAACCCAAGTACATTCAAGAGATGTTGTGCTTAATGCCGCTTTAGATGTGGAACTAGCTTCATCGGCAATTCACGGAGACCTCGCCTAATGCAGACACCATCATTCAAAGGCACCCACCTATTTGACCGCCTATGCTGGGCAAAGGAAAACCTTGACGGTGTGCAGTCAGACTATCGTGTTGTCTATGAGGACAGCGTTGATGAGTGCGCTAAGATACTTGTTCCTGATCCGAACTGGATGGCGTGTGCATTGCAGGGCGGTATCTTACCACCTGTGTGGGTGTATCACGAGTTGGCTAAAGACGAAGCGCAACCTGACTTCAAGAAGCACACCAGAGGATACTTGCTGCATGAGACTGAACCAATGCCAGCGATGACTGAAGAAGAAGCTATCGAATACCTAATTATGAAGGACTGCCCACAACACGTTTGGCAGACTTGGGATAGCGGCAATAAGCCGAAAATGGTAATATGTCGCAAGGAACAATTACCGCAGACTAGAGAATGGCGCAATTCTTGGCGCATATCTGATGAACTAAACTTAGCCGCTTAGGAGATTATAATGGCTGTTACAACTTACATCGTAGATAAGGACGGTAATCAGATTGACGCTTCAACTGCTACCGTTCCGGCAAACCGTGACTTTCGTGGTGCTTGGGTACTGAATGGCTCTGTCATTTCAGAAGACCTGACAAAAGCTAAAGAGATTTTTGCTGACAAGGTTCGTGAGGCTCGCACACCTTTGCTTGAGGCATTGGACACAGACTATATGAAGGCACTTGAGACAGGCGCAGATACAGCCGCTATCGTTGCAAGCAAGCAAGCGTTGCGTGACGCACCGACAGCCGGTGACAGCGCAACAACTATTGCTGAGTTAAAGGCTGCTTGGCCTGCGGCTTGTGGCGCCAGCCCTTACTAGGAGTAGGTCATGCAGATGACCAGCCTTATCGACACACTCATTGGTCTGGTTGTGGCTGGACTTGCGTGGTTTTTAAGCGAGACCAGCAAAGAGCAAAAGCGGCTCAACATCTTGCTCAACAAGACCCGCGAGGAGTACGCCACAAAGGACGATGTGCGCTCCGACATGCGTAACGTGATGGACGCTCTGCACCGCGTTGAGGATAAGCTCGACAAGGTATTAAGCCGAGGCACCTAATGTTCAAGGCAGTCATATTGGCTTGTGTCATTGGCGCACCAACTGACTGCGTTGAGTTTCACGATATCCGTGGCCCCTATTACACCGAGAGAGAGTGCCGCAACCGCGCTATGGAAATGTCTAGGGCGGTTGGCGAGATAGCTAACCTGATGCCGATTAAATGGCGTTGTGATGTTTTGAAAAAGGGTATGCTAACGTAATGGAGCCAATATCAACCGCCTTGGCTGGCATAGCATTGGTGAAGGCGAGCGTGGATGGGATCAAATCCGCACTCGGCACCGCCAAAGATATCGGCGCTATCGCTAATGATATTGACGCGCTGCTGAATGGGCAGGCTCAGGTTCAGGCAGCCAGCAACAAAAAAGCTGGCGTCGGGCTGGCTGACCAATTCGGCGTTCAGTCCGTAGCCAAGGAAATGATCGACGCGAAGATCGCTGCTGAACACGTCGCGGAGGTGCGCCGCCTGACAGACCACAGGTTTGGTGCGGGGACGTGGCAATCTATTCTGGATGAGCGAGCCAAGCGGATCAGAGAAGCCAAGGCCGCCCAGCTTGAGGCTCGAAGGATAGCTCAATTGCGGCAAGATGAAATAATGGAAAACATGAAAATCGGAATAGCTATTTTCTTATTATCGGTGGTTGTGGTAGGTTTATTCGTCGTTGTGATGGTGTCAACTGCTGGAGCCATAGGGCTTAGATGAGTGAAACAACAACCGGGCTGATTGGTGAATATCTGGCCGCAGCCGCAGTGCTATCGCAAACAGGCTGGGCTTACGCTCCGGCACAACAGGACAAAATTGATGGCGTCGCTATTTCAAAAACTAATAACGAAGTATATCTCTGCCAAGTTAAGACTTCGAGCCTGCGCTCGGATAAAAGCGGGAGAACTCCGGGTTACCATTTTCAACTTACGTCTGGCAGCCACAAGGCGTTGCCGCATAATACAAAGGAGCATTGTGATTATGACATCTTGGTGCTTTGTGCAGCTCAACAGCGTTCATGCCTTTTTTTTCACATCTCGCAAATCAGGCAGTTCACAAAACGGCTTTCGCCCAGCGTGTTTACTCAGGAGGCTGAGAGAGACAGTTTCGTCAGGGCTATTGAGATTGCGAGGCAAGTAAGGCGATGAATAAGGACGCACTGCGAGAGGAGCTGGCCGAAGATGAGGGCTGCAAGTACCTGATTTATTTAGATCATTTGCAACTCCCAACCTTCGGCATCGGCCATTTAATTAAAGAGCATGACCCAGAATACGGCCTGCCGGTCGGCACTGAGGTGTCAGAAGACCGCGTGCGTAAGGCGTTTAATCTGGACATTGCCGTGACGGTTGAGGATTGCCGCCGGTTGTGTGACAACGTCGGCGTCGACTTCAACGAGCTTGACCTGCGCTACCCAGACGGCGCATTGGCATTGTGCAATATGTGCTTCAACTTAGGTTACCCCCGGCACTCCAAGTTTAAGAAGATGTGGGCTGGCGTTGCTGAGGCAATGGAAGACCCGAAGGCGTGGCTGACTGTGGCCGCCGAGGCTGAAGATTCACGCTGGTTCGATCAGGTGCCTAATAGAGCCAAGCGGCTCACGGCACGTTTCAGGGCTTTGGCTGATGGCTAAGGCGCTGCTTGAATATAAGATCATCCCGCGTCTGATGATTTTCACGATGACCGTGGTTTATGTGCGTTGCATTGAGTGGGCGCTATCGCAGCCAGACCTATCGACACAACAGGCCAGCCTGATTAGCGTGGTAACCGGGGCTATGACCGGCAGCCTAGCCGTGTTCTTAAATTCGGAGACAAAGAAATGATCCAAGCACTATTAGGCCCAATCTCTAGCCTTGCGGGAACGTGGCTAGAAGGCCGCGTGGAAACCGCCAAGGCAGAGACAGGCGCAAAGGTAGCCAAGGCCAAGGCAGAGGCCACCATAATGGAAAAAAAGGCCACTGGCGAGATCGACTGGGACTTGAAGATGGCTGATGCCTCTGCAAATTCTTGGAAGGACGAGTGGCTAACAATTTTGTTTAGCATCCCCCTGATCCTAGCCTTCTGCGGGGATTGGGGTCGGCACATAGTGTCTGAGGGCTTTGCGGCGCTTGAGGCTATGCCGGAGTATTATCAATATACCCTTGGCGTTATCGTCTCAGCCAGCTTTGCGACACGATCCGCCGCCAAGTTCTTCGGCAAAAAATAAGGGGGCTTTTGCCCCCTCACTCACTTGTAAAGATATTGATAGTCAAACCTGTCGGCGGTCTGCATATCCTCGAAGACTACATTATAGCTTTCATCGTCAATGCGCTCGACCCGCCTGACTAGGGCTGTCACCAGCCTGCCCTTCGGGCCAGTCACGCTGACTAGGTCGTCTGGTTTTAGGTGTTCTGTCTGCATGTTTACCTCCTATAATAATTTAAACGCTCTGGCTCGACCGGCCACCTTCTCAGCCGCGCCACGCTCAACCAGTCCTGTCATCAGCCGGTGTACTTGGCTGAAGCTCTTGCCGGTCTTCTGCGACAGCTCACTTATGGTCGGCGTGTAGCCGTAACGGCGGGTCATGCGGTCAATCAGAATCCGCAGTTCCGCCTGCTTTTTTGTTAGCGGCACGTCAATCATCACGCGCCTCCTTTATCGTTAACGTGCCTTGGCGTGCAATCCGTGCAGGCTTGGCCGGTGTCGTCTTGGCCGGTTGCGCCTTGAAGTTACGCATTGGCCACTTAACGTAATAGGCGCGGTTGCCGACAATGCCGGTGGCTTGTTCGTGACTTCCCAGACGCTCTTTTAGCATAGCCTCAGCCTCATCAATGTCGGCCTCGGCGGCTCTCTTGGCGTCTTTGGCGTTAATCAATTGCGCCAGCCATTCTTCATCTTCACCAGCCAGAACCATTGTGCCAGCACCGTCATCGACACGCGGGTATGCGGTATTGCCGTCGGAGCTGGACTGGATCGGATACCAGTCAACGTCAAACTTGCGGCGCTCAAACTCCTCGATCTCATCCGTGATGCGCGACTGTGTGGCAGCGTTGGCCTGATATAGGAAAATGCGTAGCTCCACACCGCCGTACAAGACGCACACAGCGCCCCAAGTTAATTTAGTGGCCATCAATTGCCCCTGCAACTGAAGCGGCCCCCTGTGAGGCGCTGGCCGGTCTTCTGGCTTACTGCTGGTCAGCTTGCTCTCCAAGACGCCCACGCCGTCAACCCAGACAGGGCCGTCAACGCAGTAGATGCCCTTGGCTGGGTCGGTGGTGACTTCATGCCCCAGCCCGCCGTCGGCGGTGCCGTCTAGCGACACGGCGAATGGTAGCGTGTCGTGGAAGACGGCGTCGTGTTCCAGCTTGAGGTCGGTCAGGTTGAGCCGTTCAGCAGCCTCAGTCAGGATCATGCCTTCGGAACGATCACCCCAATCACAGGCTTCGTTACCTCTGAATGGGTCAGGATCAGGCTTGCCTTCGATTGAGGCTAGTGCCTTGGCGAGTTGATCGTTGGGTGTCTTGTACGGCGACATGTTCATAATTACCGGCAATACTGATGCCGTGATAATGTCGTCGGGGGTTTTTTTACCGACCATTGGTTGATCTCCTCACTTCATTTTCTGTCATTACGCGATACCCACAAGTGTGTTTTTCGACGTGATAGTGCTTGTTGATTTGACCGATTTGCTGCCGGATGTGATATTCTTGACCGCGAAATCGGCGACTTAAAAAGTTAAGCGGCCAAACTTTCTTGCCCTTAATGAATTTGAACAGGTTGCCCTGAGCCTCTGTGAGGGCTATCACGCCGTCATGCCTCTTTGCGGCTCCGTCAGGTTTCATCATGCCGCGCTTTTTTATGCACTCAAAGGCGTGGGTTTGTGCCTCTTTGACCGTCTTGAAAGACGCTCCCCGACCACGCTTGTTTGCCAAAGGATGTGTCCACCTGTTTGTCTTCGCATTTTTCCAGATGGTAAACGGCACGTCGTCTTCGACACCTTCGATGACGTAAAGATTATACGATGCTGGTTTGATAATTAATGGCATTATTTTGCTCCCTTTGCTTTCATACGTTGAACTTTTGATCTCCAGATGCCAATGCGGCGATTTGCAATCTTCATGTCTTGCTTGTAATTGCTCGAAACTAATTCGAGGACGCCCTTTTGTGTCTCCAGATGTTCAGACAGCTTGTTCTTAGCCCACCGCCAAGTGTCAGCTTGCATTTTTATTGCGTTGACGCGGTCAGCCATCTTCCTGTTATGCGCCTCAGACTGAGCCACCGCGTCACGCAACGCAGTCAGCGTTTGAATTAAGTCATCGCTCAAACGCTCACCGTTCATAATTTTTTCATCCATATCTTTGATGATTTTAAGGTGTTTAGAAAAGTCCATTAGTTAGTCTCCCAAATTGGTGGTGTGTGATTAGCCCCATAAAAATCTTCAGGCATACTGTTATGCTTTTGCCTGTTTTCTGAGGCCGGTATAATTTGCAAATTCCACGGCACATGAAGGCCACAAATGTTTTCTCCTTGCAGCGGATAGTAGTGGTCAACTTCATGCGGGATGCCTGTCTTATCTGTAAGAGCATCTCGCTTTTTATAGAAGGAAATAAACTCCTTTGACGACACACAAGACAGAGTGTGCATCTTTTTCTTCATCTGATAGTGAACAGTAAGCGCACAATATTTTGATTTATTTTTTTTATAATATTCATACTGCCTGTCCCTTATCTTCCCAGAGCGCCAATCTTTTTTGCGCTTCTTGGCAATAACTTTTTTATTGTTGTGGTAATAGCGCAAAGCCCTATCGTTGTCGGCCTTTTTATATTCTGGGTTTTTCCGCTTTTCCCTTATCCTTGCAAGACCTGCATCGTTTTGGCATTTGACGCACATGCCTTCTTTCACCCGCCTATTAGATATGTGACCGTGTGTGCAAGGGTATTCTGGATCGTAAACGCTAAATCCAGCGCGATCAGCGGAAAACCTGTTTTCAACGGCGCGTAATGCCTGATCCCAAGTGGGCTGATGATCGCATTTTTTGTAAGCGTTTATGAAAGATAAAATTCTATGTTGAAGGGGGTGCCTGTTTTCTTTTTGGCGCTTCTTCTCAGAATGTTTTGCGCCGACAACTCTCCTGCACTCAAAACATAATCCGTTGCTACAATAACGCTCACAAACGTGACCGTTGCAGCAAGGCTCGCCAGTAAAAAACTTTTTTAGCCCCTGTTTGATCGCCTCTTGGCGCGTGATAACTTCCATCATCCCGCACCCCCAAAGCGAGCCATCAGCGCCCACACGTTATATTCAGTAGTCACCGCGTTTGTGCAAAACGTGATTACAAATGCTGTAACAAACAGCATACCGATTGTGTCTTTAATCATTACCCTCTCCCATATTTTGATGGTCTATCCAGACGTCCGTCGGGCGTCTTCGGTGCCAACGCCGTCCAGCCGTTGACGTGTAGGCGGTACGCGCTACACACAACCTCACCGCCGACCCAAGCCTCTCCGCCCGATATGTGGGTGATGAGGCTCTTATGTTCGGTGCGCTTGCAAGCTAACGCGATTGCGTCAATCTTGTCGTATAGCGGGCCAGTGACAACTGGTGCGGTGAACGGACGGCTCACAACGTACCAGAGTTTGACCCTATCTGATCTGATCTGTTTCATGCTGATCTCCCTTTTTATTTAAGCATGTCGCCAAACAGGCGGTCTACATGCGGGCAACGAGGTGTCGGCTTATTTACATGCCCCCACCACTCAAGGTCGGCGGGCGTCGCGTCACGCATGAACGTCTTGCCGGTTTCGTTATCCACATAAATTAGCTCCTTGTGGCCATCCTGAAACTCGATGATTTCCTGACGATGAAAAACCATATCAATTCTCCCTTTCGGGCGGGGCCGTTAAGCCGCCGCCTTTACTTTAATAAGTGTGCGCTGATGTAAGCACTGGATGTTGTACCCGCCAGCAAGGATTGTTTCGATGTGTACCTTATGACCGGCAACGATGAAAGTTCCCTCATAGCCGTCGCTACAATGGATCAGCGTAAACTCAGGAATTTCGTTAATGCCTTTTTTGATAAGCGCGCTAACAATTCTATCGTTACGCTTCTTAATGATTGCAGCTACGTTTTTGGCAACAATGCCAACGATGTCTTGAGGGCTGCGCCCCATAAAAACATCGTACCAAGTTTTGCCACCACAAAGCTCAATTGCGCCTGTTGTGTAGCAGCCGTCTGTGTCACGGTTGTAATTTTTTTCGTACTGCTGCAAAGCCTCTTTACGATCTAAAGCCCAAGCAATTTGACGCTCTAACATATCAGCATCTAAGTCCTTAAAAGCCTTGATGATTGGGTTATATAACATTTGATAATCTCCTTGATTTCCCTAATTTGTCCCTCTTACCCTTAGAATATAATCGTGATATCAACATATATCAATAGCAATATTGCATTATTATTAGATTAATTGCAGA
>OEFV01000022.1_pt1 | contig 16943 bp, 18 predicted proteins | sample 1498691 | NCBI WGS metagenome assembly OEFV01 (sample SAMEA3275497, study PRJEB22092) | marine metagenome | biome: ENVO:00000447 marine biome; feature: Sheltered location near shore and weather station; material: Particulate matter on a 0.22 Um pore size filter | collected 2014-06-21T08:00:00+00...
TTAACTTTAGAGAAGTTTGTCAAGCGCACCTTTGTTTGCACGGTAATGCTTTTATTGCGATCCGCAGAAACGAAGCGGGCCAAGCAGTTAAATTGATTCCAGTACACCCCGACCGCGTTGAGGTTAAGGTCTACAAGGATGAGAAGTTCTACAACATCGACCAAGGTAAAGAGACCTTTGACGATACGGAGATGATACACATTTTAGGGTTATCCTTTGACGGTATCATTGGAAAGAGTGTAATAGAAGCAGCAAGAGAAAGCATAGGCCTTGGTTTGGCTGCTGACCAGTTCGGTGGTTCATTTTTTGGTAATGGCGCAAACGTAAGCGCGGTGCTCACGCATCCTGGCCGCCTCTCCGATGACGCCTACAAGCGTTTAATGGCTTCTTGGCAACGTAGGTACAGCGGACTTGATAACGCGCATAAAACAGCCATATTAGAGGAAGGAATGAACTTGCAAAAGGTCAGCATCTCACCACAAGAATCGCAGTTCTTAGAGACGCGTAAGTTTGGTGTTGAAGATATCGCAAGGTTCTTCCGTATCCCATTGGCTTATCTTGGATCATTAGAGAACTCAAGCACGAGAGCAAACATTGAGGAGCAAGGCATTCAGTTTCAAAGAAACACGGTGCTGCCTTGGGTTAAGCGTTGGGAATCGGAATTTAACCGCAAGCTATTCCCTGGTCAAGAGGACTACTTTATCCGTATGAATATGGATGGGCTTCTTCGTGGTGATATCTCAAGTAGATATTCATCGTACGCCGTTGCAAGACAATGGGGCTGGCTGTCAGTCAATGATATACGCAAACACGAGAGTCTTGAGCCAATTGATGGCGGAGACATATACTTGCAACCTATGAATATGGTTGAGGCGGGAACTGATAACGCTGCTGAGTAATGCCATACAATGACTATCCAAAGGCAGAAAGAACTATAGAAACGATGGAAGAAAATAAAAACGAGCGCCATATCAAGTCAGTTGTTGAGACTGATGAGGAAATTGTCATCACATTCGGTAAGGGTGAGATGGAAGAGGCTGGCTATAAAGAAGAAGACCGCGCAGAACCTAATGAGTTGAGCGTTGGTGATTTTGTGCGTTGGAACACAAGTGGCGGAAATGCTTACGGTGTTATCATTCAAATCGAAAGAGATGGAGAAATCGAGGCAGATAGCGGCTTTAAAGTCAATGGCACTGCTGATGATCCAGCGGCACTCATTAGAATATACCGCTACTCTTCGGAAGAGGAGGCCTACATCGAGCGCAAACCGGCGCTTAATGTCGTGCATCGCTTCTCGACTTTAGAGAAGTTTGACGCTGAGGTGCGTAGCCACAAGGCCATCATTGAGAAGCGTGAGTTCCGTATGGAGAACGCTGAGTATGAAGGCAACACCATTAGAGGGTACGCTGCTGTGTATAACAGCGACAGCGAATGGATGGGAGGCTTCTACGAGCAGATTGCTACTGGAGCCTTTGATGATGTACTTGATAATGATACACGCGCTTATTTTAATCACGATGAAAACTTGCTTCTTGGTAGAGTGTCCAGCGGAACCCTACGCATTGGTACTGATGCCCGTGGATTGTACTACGAGGTTGACTTACCGAATACTTCATACGCAAATGATTTGGTTGAATTGATGAAGCGTGGCGATGTGAACCAAAGTTCATTCGCCTTCTTGATTGAGCGCGACCGCTGGGAAGAGCGTGATGGAAAGACTTATAGAATAATAGAGAAAGTGTCGAGGCTTCTTGACGTATCTCCCGTTGCGCAACCCGCGTACCCGGATGCGACAAGTGAACTCGTTACAAGAAATAATACGCCCGAATCAGAGGGTGCTGAAGTTGAGGTGAAAGCCGAGGCGGAGGAAATGTCTGATATTGAAATCTTTGAATATAAACTCAAACTTTTAAAACTCGATTAAGATGAAAAACATCGAATTAAGAGGACGTCGTGCGCAGCTCATCAAAGATGCTGATGCAATTGTAGCTGGTGCACACGCTGAAAATCGCTCTATGACGGGCGAAGAAAAAACAAAGTTTGAAGCTATCGAAGCAGATGCTCGTGGCCTCAAGCAAGAAATTGAAATCATCGAGCGCAATGCTGAGATGAAGAAAGAGATCGCTTCTATGGAAGGCGAAGCTCGTGCTGCTGCTCCAAAAGCAAACGCATCTGCTGCATTCTCTAAATACCTACGTCACGGCTTTGGTGCTTTGTCTGCTGAAGAGCGCTCAATGGTACAAAAGCGTGGTACTGCAACTCAAGTTGCTGGTACTGACAACTTAGGTGGTTTCTTAGTACCACAAGAGTTCAGCAATGAGCTTGATGTTGCTACTGCCTTCACTGGCGAGGTAGAGCGTTTGGCTAAGAAGTTGAACACTGCTTCAGGTGGTTTGTTGGATTACCCAACTTTGAACGATGTTGCGACTGATGCTAACTTGGTTAGTGAAGCTGCTGCTGTAACGGTTCAAGATATGACCTTTGGCAACAAGCAACTTTCTGCTTACAACTACAGCTCTTTAGTAAAAGTTTCTCAGCAATTGTTGCAAGACTCTGCTTTCGACTTGAACGCGTTCTTGGTTGAAGCTATGGGTGAGCGTATCGCTCGTGCAACTAACGCTGCATTTACTACGGGTACTGGATCAAGCCAGCCTCAAGGTATTGTTACTGGTTCAGCTTTAGGTAAAACTGCTGCTGGAGCATCTGCAATCACTGCTGATGACCTTTTAGACCTTATCTACAGCGTTGATGCTTCTTACCGCAACAAGCCTGGATTCGGTTTGATGGCTCACGATAACATCATCTCTGCTGTTCGTGCTTTAGGACTTGGTTCTGCTAACGACTTCCCTATCTTCATTCCTTCAATGGAAATGGGACAGCCTGACCGTATCTTCGGTGTTCCAGTTTATGTGAACAACGATATGCAGTCAAGCATCGCAACTGGTACTAAAACAATGATTGCTGCTGACTTCAGCAAGTTTGTTGTTCGTAATGCTGGTGGTATTCAAATGCTACGCTTGAACGAGCGTTTTGCTGACGAATTAGAGGTAGGCTTCGTTTCTTGGAAACGTTCTGACTCTGCTGTATTAGACAGCCGTGCAGTTAAGCACCTAATCCAAGCATAAGGATGAAGGTAGTCTTTAAAAAGACTATTGTTGGTTCAGGGTTCCGCTTCCGCCAAGGTGCGGAGGTGGAACTTCCCAACGATAGAGCAATGGAATTTTTGAACGCTGGGTACTGCGATGCAGTTGCAGAACCCCCGAAAAAGCGTGCAAAAAAGACCGTGTCAAAACCAAAAAGTAAAGAGCAAAGGTAATGGCCTATTCAGTAGTAACACCAGCGGCAAGCGAGCCGATTACATTAACGGAGGCGAAAAACTTCTTGCGTGTTGATGGTAGCGATGATGATGCACTCATCACCGCACTCATTTCCGCTGCAAGGGAGATGTGCGAGCAGTATACTCGTAGAATCTTGGTTACTACTACCATTGATGAGTATTTTGATGGCTTCCCGAATTACAAGAATGCGGAAAGCAAGGATATCATCTACCTGTCAAGAGGGCCAGTGCAATCAATCACAAACCTTAAGTATGTTGATGAGATTGGTTCGGAAGAGACGGTTGCATCATCTTACTATGTTTCTGATACTATAAGCGAACCAGCGAGAATAGCTTCTACTGCTGGATGGTTTGCGACAAACGGAATCATCAATCAAGTCATTGCCCGCTATGTGGTGGGTACTGCTGTTGATAGCATACCTACGCCATTAAAGCAAGGGATGCTCCTAATCATCAGCGACTTATATGATAAGAGAGATGACCGAGTGAGAAAAATGCCAACAGCATCGGAGTACCTATTTAACCCATTCCGCATCTTTACCTTCTAATGATAGAACAAGCTGGACAACTGGATCGTAGAATCACTATTCAAACATTTAGCGAGACTACGGATACTTTTGGGCAAGAGGTGAAGAGCTTCTCGACCCTGGCTCAAGTATGGGCCAATGTGGTTGAGAAAGTAGGGCGTGAGGGTGAAGATGGTGATATGATAGCGGCCACTAAAAAGGTGGAGTTTATTATTCGCTACCGCACTGATGTTGATGAGGAGATGCGTATATCGTACAACAGCAATATATATAAGATTCAAGCGATACAATCCGCAGATGCTCGTAAGGCATTCTTAAAGATTGTATGCTTATGGTCTGATGCGCAGTAATGGAAAAGGTGAAGATAACCTTAGAAGGGCACCACGAGCTTATGAGAAAGCTCAAGAAGCTCGATGAAAGAACGCGCAAGACCATACTTAAGAAAGTAGCCCGTGAGAGTTTAAAGCCTATGGTTGACTCTTATAAGCGAAACATAAAAGATGCAGATGAGGTGTTTAAAGTATATCGCAATGGAAAGATATACGCGGAGATTATGCCTGGCCAATTGAGAAGAAGCGTTGGCATAGGATTTCCTAAATACCTCAACAAAGGAAATGACTTTGGCGCATCAGTAGGGCCGAGAAGAAGCGGTAGGTTTAAAGACCCCGAAAAAGGAGGCTGGTATGGTGGATTTATAAACTTTGGATGGCTTCAAGTTGGAGGCGGAAAAGACTATAAAGGGCCAAACGTAGGATATGCAGAAAGAGCGAAAGGCGCTGCAAAAACAAAAGTGCAATTAAAGTTTGTAAGAAACTTTAAGAGCTTAACGGAACGGGAAATAAAAAAGCTCAAAATTGGGCAAAGATTTGGCTTGCGATGATTGGTAAAGTAATAAAGTACAAGTTCGATAACACCAGCAGCTTAAACAACGTTTTCGCTGGCCGTGTTTATCCTTTGGTTGGAGCGCAAACGAGTGCCCGACCTTTTTGCATTTACGATACTACAAGCATTCGTACTGAAGGATCGAAAGATGCCGACAGCCACATTGATATCGTCAATGTTGAGCTTACATTAATAGGAGACAACTACGGCACGCTGCAAACTGCCGTTGAAAATATACGCACAACATTTGTGCGAATGAAGGAAACAATTGAGGGCGTAAATGTTCAATCGTGTGGCTTTGATACTCAAAGTGAGGTATTCAATGTTGATGAGGAGACTTTTGCGGTATCGGTTGATTTAGTGTTTAGAATAGTCAAATCATAAAAATTAAAAAAGATGGCAGCAAGTACATCAGTAATGAATAGCACCGATGTTGTAGTACGCATCGGTACTGACGGTGTCACATACGAAACCGTTGGTAAAATGACAAGCGCTTCTTTAAGCGTAACAATGGCAACTCGTGATATTTCCACGAAAGACAGCTCGGGCTGGATGGAAGTATTGGAGGGTCAAAAATCTTGGACTCTATCCGGCGAAGGCTTGGTAGTGTACAATGATGCGGGAAAGGCAACGCCGGATGATATCTACGGACATCTGAGCAGCCGCACCGTTATCTACATTGAGTTTGGTTCAGAAGCAACTGACGAGAAATACTACAGCGGTACTGGGTACTTCACTGAGTTCTCAACTGATGCTGGGGTAGAAGATAACGCAACGTTCTCTTTCTCATTCCAAGGAACAAGCACCTTGACTCAAGGAACTCAAGCATAACATTAGTAGGGGGGCTTCGGCCTCCCTATTTTAACATCACACAACAATGGATACAAACTTGATAAAAGTAGGCGAAAAGACATACCCCGTAAAATACGGGTTCAATGCACTAAGATTGTTTTGCAATGCCAGCGGCATTAGATTGCAAGAGCTTGAAAAGATAGGAGAAAACATAAGTATCGACCACGCCATCAATTTGGTATGGGCGGGAATGAAAGACGGTGCACGAGCAGAGAAGCAAGCCTTCGATCTTGATGCTGATGATATTGCCGATTTGCTTGATGATGATATCACTATTATTCAGCAGTGTATGGAGTTGTTTGTTGCCTCGTTTGTGAAGCCAGGAGCTGAAGAAAAAAAGTAAACACCCAAGCCTCGGAATCTCTTGATTGGGATACACTGGAAGCGGTAGGTTTGGGTGAGATGGGAATGAGCGTTGAGGAGTTCTACAATATGACTCCGCGACAATTCCAAAACAAAAGAGAAGGCTTCCAAAACCGTATTCAGTACCAAACTGAATTGGTATGGGAAACCACAAGGTGGCAAGCAGCGGTAAACATTGCGCCACACACTAAGAAAAGATTAGGCCCGAAAGACTTGGTTGTTTTCCCTTGGGATAGCAAAAAGCGAGTACATAAGGCTGCAACATACGAAGAGGTGCAAGAGGCAATTAAAAAGGTGTTTGGTAAATGAGCGACTTAAATTTCAAGATTGGCGCGGATATGAAGCAGTTCCGCACTGCTATGGGAAGCATCGACCACAGCTTAAGAAAGTTAAGCGGTGGTTTTGGTGCTTTAGGTGGAGCTATAGGTGCGGCTTTTGTTGTCGATGCTGTTCAGCAATTTGTCTCGGAATCTATTGATCTTGCTGCAAAGATGGAAGGCGTTGAGGCTGCTTTCAATCGCCTTAACGATAGGAACTTACTTGACAACTTAAGAGAGGCAACATCGGGCACGGTTGATGACCTAAAGCTGATGCAGACGGCTGTAAAGGCTAAAAACTTCCGTATCCCTATGGATACCCTTGCGAAGGGTTTAGAGTTCGCACAGCGTAGAGCACAAGCTACGGGTGAGAGCGTTGACTATATGGTTGACTCTTTCGTAACTGGTTTGGGTAGAGAATCGGTTAAGATTCTTGATAACCTTGGTATCTCTACCATTGAGCTGCAAGCAAAAACCAAAGAGCTTGGCTCTATGGCTGCTGCCGTTGGCGCTATAATGGATGAGGAGTTTGAGAAGGTTGGCGAGCGCGTTACAACTACCTCAATGAAGGTAGACCAGCAACGTGCTGCACTTACCAACCTAAAGACGGAAATAGGCGAGCGCCTAATGCCCGTTTACTCTGCTTTCTTAGACAGCACAATCTCGGGGCTTACAACCATCAACTTATTGATGGATCAAGACACTGGCACTCGAGAGAAAGCTCTTATTGCTTTAAAAAGCTATCTTAAGTTTAGTGGCAGTCAAAATGTAGTCTTGATGAAGACTGCTGATGTGCTTACTAAAGTAGCTACAGCAAAAAGAAAGATTGCAGAAGAAGAAGAAAAGAACAAGCCAACCTTAGAGGACTTTAGAAGAGCAGAACAAGAGTACGCTCAAGAGCAAGAAGAAAATGCAAAAAAAACGCAGAAAGCTCTTGATGACTATTTTGAAAAAGTAGAAAAAGGCATTCCTAAAATTAAAAGTTTAGGGTATGAAATTAGAGAAGCCTTTAATCCTGGAGAAGATACTACGGGAAAACTCGCGCATCAATTAGGATTCGCTGAGGTTGATACGGAGCTTGAGGAGTTGGAGGAAACTACTGAGAACTTTGGCGATACCTTTGACCATAGCTTCAGGAACACCATTGACAACTTCCGTATATTTAGGGATGAGTTTATGATGGTGGGCGAAGTGTTGAGAATGTCTTTTGAGGCAGCCTTCGCACCATTAGAAGAAGGTGAGACACGCCTTGGAAACTTTAGAGAGGTGTTTGTTAAGCAGCTTCAAATGATGGCAGCACAATTACTTGCTACCGCTGCCGCTGCTTTAGTTCTCGCTACTATATTAAGTGTTGCCTTTGGCGGTGCTAATATGGCTGGGCAAGAAATGTTTAAAAAGAGCGGAATGAAGTTTGGCGATTTATTCGGTGGACTATTCGGAGAGATGGGTGGCGGCTTTGGATTTAACGGCGCTGGAGTTGATGGTAATAGAAACGTTATTGAGATATTTGGAAAGATACTCGGCTCAGATATATTGCTATCGGGTGAGCGTGCTGGAAGAAATAGAAATAGACTAAGTGGAATCGGAGGCTAATGGCAAACCCAAAATTATACGGTGAATTTAGAAGCGACTACGGAAACTTCTACTTGATAGAGATATGGGATAAGGACTACACGGGAAATGATCCTGATAAGTTCAACGTCACGGGTGACGGCTTTGAGCTGAACTACTCGGGGCAAACTGACAACATCTACAGCCCCGTTATTGGCTCAAGTGTTTCCTTTGGTATGTACATCAAGGATGCTGCAACAAGAGCCTTCGAGACTGACTTTAAGAACTACCAAGAAAACCGCTACTACGTTAAGATTTGGAAGGGCCAATACAATGGCCAAGATTCCGACCAATGGTACAACACCTCAAAAGTATCGGATGATGGCTTAGTGATGAACTTTTCACCTGATGAGGAGGAGCTTGTATATCTTGACTTCTTTTGGGGCGGTTACATCTTACAAGATGTTGTTAAGATAGAGGATGCTGCGGAGCCTTACATTTTGCAGATAGAAGCAAACGACGGTATTGCCAAGCTCAAGAATGTTGAAGCTCAAGAGGGTATAGGTACAATTCAAAACCTATTCTCAAACGCAATCTTTAGCGCTTACACCTTTAACATATTACCTACCGAGTGGCCAGCGCTTAAGATGATAAGCAACTGGTGGAGTGAGCAGCATACCTATGATGCTAATGAAAACCCACTAGAGACTACATCGGTTGACGTTAATGTATTCCACAATTTCAATGCCGATGGTACGGTGAATCTCGCTTCCTACTACGATGTGCTCGTAGGGGTGTGTAGGATATTCGGACTGCGCTTTTATTTCTCCAATGGTAGCTACCGAGCAGAGCAGATATTTCAGCGCGATGGTAGCTCTTTAAAAGAGTTCAGCTACAAGAGAGATGGTAACCTTATCGGATATGAAGGTAAAACAAGAGATAAGGCACTTGACCAAACAAGCAACAAAGCGCGCCTTGCTGGTAATATCTTCAACTTCCTCCCCGCTGTAAATGAGGTGAGGATTCAAACATCAGAGAAGGGACTCGATTATAAGGGTGTCGTTTCTACGCATAACGCAAGCCCTATCATTGATTTGGGATATACTCCTGGATCATCAGTTGACAACTTCCTTGAGATAACCTTTACCTATAAGGTTACGATGACCGCCAACGTGACGGATAATCCACAATTCTTATATTATATGTTTGATGTTGATGTCATCCAAGATGATGGCACAACGGTATACTATTTAGAACGTGACCACAATAAGATTAAACCATTAAGCCAAACTTGGACAACAACGCAAGCAGATGGTGGCTATCAAGTATTAGCGGGTCGATTTTTAGAGCGCAGTGATTTTGGCTACCAATTTACGAGGGGCACCGTCACTATAGTTACTCCTATACTGCAAACCGATGGCGATATCACCGTGCAGTTCAATAGCAATAGATTCATCAAAGCTGATGGCACTACAAAGGTGTTGAATGCTGGAAACAGCGCAACGTGGAAAACTGAGATTGTATCCATACAAAAATCAGTAGGAACCAACGGCTATGATATTCGCTCTACAACAACAAAAGCGGATAATGATAGTGGTATCATTTATAGCCTTGGGGAGACTAAAATCTTTGACGGGCCAGGAACGGAGGGTAGTTTGTATAAAAGAAACGCAAACTTAACCCGCACACTCACAACGGGATGGCGTGAGGGCAATAGCGGCAGCTATATTACAGCGCAGCGACTTGTTGCCAATGAGTTCCTTTCTTTAATGAACACACCCGTGCAAAAGTACGAGGGTAGTATTTTCAGCAGCCACCACTTTATGACCCGCTTAATCTTTGAGGGGAAGAATTGGTTGCAGCTTGGCGGTAGATTTACTGCCAACTCTGATGAGTGGGACGGCGAATGGTTTGCAATATCCAAAGAAACCATTACCATAACGGATACCGATACGGGAACTGCTGGCGATCCAGTATTCAGCATTGGAGGAAATAACGGCAATGGAGAAATCAATATCGCTGCTTTAGATGTCAATGACTTTACTGCCAATGACGCAAGTGTAGACAATAATGTAACGGTAGGGAATGATTTAGATGTAACGGGCAACACCGACGTCACTGGCACATTAGATGTAACGGGCGCAAGCACACTTGCCACAACATCGGTTGGTGAGTTCACAACAACGGGGCGCGTGAATGTCACATTGAATGAAGTGACGGGCGCGCCGGGTGGTTCGGAAACATTATTAACAAGCAACAATTTCAACTTCATTGATTTCGCAAGTGGTGAAAATGGAACGTACACATTGAATTTACCATCATCAGAACCGGGATTGATTATGCGATTCAAAACGGATGACACCATCAGCAATTCAAAGGACATCTCATTGACACCGCAATCGGGTGAACGCATTGATGGTGAGGCATCGTACACGATGGATAGACCCTATGACGGAATCACATTGATGGGTGGGCCGAGTGGCAATTGGTTTGTGATTCAAAAGAAAGAGAAATAAAAAGCCGTTAGGCGATACTTATATTTGTAAAACATACATAAAGACGAAGATGAATGAAACAATCTCAATTTTACTACCTCCTACGGAGAGGGTTGTTCAGCGCGGGGTCGGCAATTATAAAAAATGGACTTGTTATGTTTAATAAGTTCACGACCGCTGGCCTCAATTTCCCCGCCCAAGGCTCGGCCGAATTCAACGGCTCAAGCGACTACATCCAATTAAACGACCCGTTCAGCCATACGAACCACACGATAGCGGCGTGGGTTTATACTAAAGACGATAGCGGTTCAAAAGAAGTGTTCAACGCTTTAGACACCGCCGATGATGGTATAAGGTTAATAGCAAAAAGTGACGAAATTTTAAGGTATAGCGTTAACAACTCGGATGCCGAAGCCTCGGTAGCATATACCGATGAATGGGTTTACGCCGTGGGTACTTACGACGGCACTACACAAAAGTTTTACATCAATGGTAGCGTGGTAGACTCAAACACTACAAGCCAAACAATAAACGTAACGAATAACGCTATAATTGGTGCTCGTTCTTATTCATCAGTAGTAAACAATTGGAACGGCAACCTCGCCAACGTCGCAATATGGAACCGCGCGCTTTCAAGCGATGAGATTAATTCCGTGATGTGGAAAAGTTACGAAGCATTAAGCGGTGCGGAATCTAACGGGCTACAAGCGTGGTATTCTTTGGATGACATCACAAGCCCAGCGGCGAGCCTTGCGAATATGGAGCAACTCGCAACGGATAAAAACGCAACAATCGAAAACAAGGCGGCTATTACGGCGGCCATAAATGCACTATCTTAATATGGCACTAATTGATAAAGCAAGCCTTCTTTTTGTGCCTTCAGTAGTGGCGCAAGAAAAAGCATTTAACATATTACCAAGCGGAAACCGCGCACCGGATAGCACCGGAGAAAATAGCGGGTACGACCAAACGCGTGCAGACTTTACTTTTGATAGAGGTACTGACCACGGAGCGACGAGAATCGGGAGCGATGGGCTTATAAAAAAATATCGTGAAAACAAATTGCTCCAGTCGAACGCGTTTAGTACATCGCCTTGGAACACAAACCTTGTTACCGCAACAAGCGGGCAAAGTGGGTACGATGGAAACAATGACGCTTGGAAAATTGACTTAACGGGAGCGGCTGGCAATCTTGCCGTTGGAAGTTTAAGCGTGGGCAATGTGGGTACTTATAGCGTTTACGCAAAAGCGGGTACTTTAAATTGGATTCTTTTGGGTTCTCAAAGCGGTAACATTCAAGCATACATTAATTTATCGGATGGCTCAATTGGCACAACTGGCTCGTTGATTATTGAAGCAAAAACGGAAGATGTCGGCGGCGGTTGGTATCGTTGTTCTATGACTTATAGTGGAATTGCAACCGTTGTAAGGGTTTACCCCGCACAAGCAAACGGGAACCTTACCGCTACAAGCGGAAACATCTACATCCAAAACGCCCAACTGGAAAGCGGAATGGTCAGCACCGACTACCTCGATAGCGGAGCGACCACCGGCAAGGCGGGGGTGCTTATCGACTTGCCGCGTATCAATTACGATGCGAATGGTGAGAACGGAAGTCTTTTGTTAGAACCGAGTCGCCAGCAGTTATTGCAATACTCGGAATATTTTGAGGGGTGGACTGATGATTGGAATACTTCTCTTATCGCAAACGCTCTCAAATCCCCAACTGGTTTTGAAGATGCTTACAAAATGAGTGCGGGAACATCTAATGCTCGGCAAGCTCGAACATTGAATGTAGCGGCAAATGGAAATCTTGTGTTTAGTATTTATGCGAAAAAAGGAGAGTATTCAGTTTTACAATTGACCGACGCGGTAGATGGAAATTTATACGCAAATTTTGACCTTGAAAACGGAGTGTTTGGCAATTACAATAATTGCACCCCGTCTATTGAAGATGCGGGAGATGGATGGCATAGATGTTTAATTTTTTGGAACACTACTCAGCCAAGCATTAACAAGGTTCGTATCTCAATAGCAGAATCAAAAACACAAGGAAGACTCGTAAACTTTGCGGGTAATGGAACCGATGGACTTTATCTATTCGGCGCAATGCTCGAACAAAACGCAACCTACGCCACAAGCTACATCCCGAACCACGGGGAATCGGGCGGCGTCACACGCGCGGCGGATTCGTGTAGTGTTACGGGCGTTAGTGATGTGATTGGGCAAACGGAGGGGGTTATTTTTATGGACTTTGTTTGGGACAATTCTACGGCATCAAGTGCAGATTATCCTATTATGGTTTATGGTTCTGATACATCAAATTTTGTAGGTCTTAATACAAACACAAATGCAAACCAAATGCTCGTTTATTCGGGAGGTTCAGCAGTGGCCGCAATCGGTGGCGGAAGTTTTGTTATAGGACAACGCTATAAAATAGCAATGGCTTATAAGGTGAATGATTTTGTCTACTATATTAACGGCGAACAAAAAGGAACGGACACCGCTGGAGCAGTTCCGGTAGGACTTGCAAATGTTAGAACCGAATCGCCTTTTGGTGGTAAAAAAACTGGGCAAAAAACAAGGCAAATAACTTTCTTCAAAGAACGATTAAGCAACGCGGAACTTGCAACCCTCACAACTTTATAAGCTATGAAGTACACATTTAGAAAATACGAATTTACCGACGCGGCGAGCGCACAAAGCGCAATCGACGCGCTCGGTTTATCGGAAGAAGGAAACCCAACCCACCGCCATACAATCGCAATGCTGGGCCATATCGTTACAACGGCGGCCACATACGACGAAGAAGGCGAGGAACTAACCGCGGCGGTACTTGCGGACAACTATTCCGTCGATGTGCTTTGGCGTGATGGCGTGGTAAGTGATTGGGACGCGAACATCGTTTGGCCCGACCCCGTCGGCGTTCATAGCTTTGGAAATAGCGAGGCAAACGCGGAATACACCGCGACGCTTTACGCATTATTTCCCGACCGCGTTCCCGTGATTGATAACGATTTAAACGACTAAAAAAATGGGGGTAACTACAACACAAACGAACAAGCCGTTCAACCCGCGCGGCAATGACCAAAGCCCTTTGGCCTACAATCGTGCAAAACTATTCAGCGGGAAGGCCCTTGATTTTGATGGGGTTAATGATACGATAACGGGCTCATCTTCATCTTTACCCGCAAGCGGATACACTATTGCCGCTTGGTTTAATCTTGACACACTTAAAGCGAGTGGCGTGTTTACTTGGGGCGATGAAGCCACAAGCGAACGCCGTTCTTTATTTGTTTGGGATGGCGGTAGTGGTACATATTATTTGTATTCATCAACGTATGGCTCAAATGTAAGAGGCAATACACCTTTATCCATTGGGCGTTGGTACTTTGGTGCGATAACTTTAACAAATGAAGGTGAAGCAACAATTTACTTAAATGGAAATCAAGACGCAATAGGCACCAACACTTTGGCCGCATATACTGGAACAACATATAAAATTGGCGATACTGGTTCAAGCGAAGCCTTTGATGGAGAAATAAGCGGAGCGCGAGTATTTAATCAAGTGCTAACCGCCGCACAAGTGGCCGACCTATACAACAACCCCGAAAAGGTCGTACCTACTGGAGTGGATAACACCGCTTTAAAGTTATGGCTACCAATGCAAGAAGGCGCGGGAACGACGGCGTACGATGGGAGCGGAAACGGAAACCACGGAACGATTAGCGGCGCAACGTACGTGCACGGAATCGGCGCACCCGTCAGCCAAACGGCGGTTATTGATTGGAATAAGGGGGTGAATAGCTTTACTTATTCCGAGGAATTTAGTAATGCGGCTTGGCTTGCGATTGACGTAACAAAAGTAAGCACAAGCATAACGGATTATATCGGCGGAACGACCGCGGCTAATATCACTTGGCTTGCGGGAAATCCAAGGTACTTTTATCAAAATAAAAATGTAAGCGGGGCATCTACTGTATCTTTTTATGTGAAATCAAACGGCGGCGGTAATAAATTCCGCTTGTTTGCAAATGCCACGGGCGTTGTAAGTTCTGATTTTACTGCAACAAACGAATGGATAAGATATAGTTATAATTTTACTGGTAACGGCCTAAATGGTATCGGTATTATTCAAGCGTCCGACAATTCAGCGGCAGACCTTTTGGTTTGTTTTGCTCAAGTAGAAACAAACGCAACCGCTGGGCCTTACACCCCTACACTATCAACCGCCCAAACCTCCCCCGTATTACTCCCGCAAGGCTTAACAACGGGCCGCGATATCACGGGCGTTAATCTATTTGAAAACGTGCGGAAACAAGGCGCGCTAAATCTTGACGGCAATAGCTGGGCAGAGGTTCACGATAATGCGAGTGTTGATATTACGAGTGCGATTACTTTAGAGGCGTGGGTTTATTTAGACTCCGCACCAATTGATAATGTGGATTCAATGCATTCTTTGATGACTAAAAAATCGGCAAATGTAACGGATAGCGAAGCCGCTTTTGATGTTCGCGCAACTGGTGCAAATGGAAGTATTGCAATTACTGGAGGTTTTGATACTGGCGCATTGCAAACAATTAACATTGCAACGGGATTAAGCATTGACCAATGGTATCATATTTTAATAACTTATGATTCGGGTTCAGTAGTCACATACTTAAACGGCGCACAAGTAAACACGGGTTCTATGTTATCGCCAATTATAGCGAATGCATACGATGTTTGGATTGGCCGCCACGTTAACGCTGGAGGCCTTAATTCATATGCAGAAGCAGATATCGCCCAACCGCGCATTTATAACCGCGCGTTGACGGCGGAGGAGGTTCAGCGTAACTACAACGCGGGGAAAAACACATACACGAACTAAACAATAAAAACAAAATGAGAGGAAACGTTTACATCTCAATTCCAGCGGCGGACAAAGACAATGCATTGCCGTCAGCAATCACACGATACGATTGGACTGAATCTACCTACAATGAAGAAGGTGAAGTGGAAACAACGACAACCATTCATCCAACGTGGTCGCAATACGGCGAAAAGTACAAAGCGGATTTTGGTGCGGCCGTAACCGTATCAGTATCTGATGTTGACTACATCGTTTATGAGATCACTGCGAGCTGGAAAGACAGCGAGGTATCTGCACTTCTTACTTTAGGTAAAGGCAAAGCTGCACCAAAGTATACGGTGATGACAGCAGAGGAAGCCAGGGCGTTCATTAGTGATAATGCTGATGCGCAGCTCTAATGCACCACTCTAATGAATCTAAGCGACAACTTAAGCCTTGCCGAAGCGATAAAATCTGCGACTGCTTTACGCAAAGGGATTGCGAACAAGCCAACGCAGTCTCACCTAATCAATTTGAAGGAAGTAGCCAACAATATCTTTCAACCTTGCCGCGAACACTTTGGCAAGCCTTTAAGAGTTACTTCAGGCTATCGATCCGCAGCGCTAAATAAAGCAATAGGCGGCTCAAGTAAATCGCAGCATTCAAAAGGTGAGGCTTTAGATATGCAAAGCACAAAGGGCTACACCAATAAGGAGCTCTTTATGTTTATCAAAGACCACTTAAACTTTGACCAACTCATTGGTGAGTTCCCCGATAATGTTGGGGAGTTCGCTTGGGTGCATTGCTCATATAAGAAAGAGGGCAATAGAGGTGAGGTACTCATTGCTTACAAGGATGAGAACAACAAGACCAAATACACAAAATGGTAGACTTTAAACTCATAAGGAAGAACATTGCGACGGTACTGAGTTTTGCAGATAGTGAGTTCTTAGAGCTTCTGATTGCGGTGTTGCACACTTTCCTACTGCCCGCAGCAGTATGGGCAGAGATAGGCTTTAAATGGCATATCATCTTTGTTGCTGTAGCTGGTGGACTCTTTCAATTCTATAGTGTAGGGATGCGCGATTTGCGTTGCAGATACTACAGCACGGTGATTGCGACCTTGGTGGCTTTCCTTACCGTTGAACAATACATTATGACTGGGCTTTTATGGGAGGCTCCCTCTCGGTTCGGTTGGCTTATTATCGCTATTGCAGCGGTCATCAATCAAATACGAGTAACGAAACAATGGAGAGCAAAGAACTGATTATAGCCTTGGTAACGATCTTAGGGAGCGGGGCAGCATTTAAATTCTATGAGATAGTCATTAAGACTAAAAAAGAGGCGGCACGAGAATTGCGACAAGAAGAGCGTGCCGAAAACCCCGAGACAATGTTCAGAGATGACCTACTTAAGCGTGTGAATGAGATGAGTGCAGCGCTTGATGCGGCACAGCTCAAAATCCTAAGCCTTACGCAAAAGGTGGCAGAGCTTGAAACCGAGAACCGATACCTACAGCGTGAGATTGATATACTAAAAAGAAAATAAGATGTTTAATAGAATTACTGAAAACACAAAAACCTCTATTGCTGGAGGGATTATCTTTACGGCTGGCATCGCCTTAATCATTATGGAAAAAGCTACACTCACGGAGTTTGGCGCTTTCCTTGGTGTGGCTTTTGCCTTATTATTTAGTAAAGACCCTAAAGCAAGTAAGTAGATGAGTGAGAACGATTGGGAAGACAGCTTCAACACCTTTATTGAAGAATTAGAAAACAAGGAGCAGCC
>OEFV01000024.1_pt1 | contig 16072 bp, 16 predicted proteins | sample 1498691 | NCBI WGS metagenome assembly OEFV01 (sample SAMEA3275497, study PRJEB22092) | marine metagenome | biome: ENVO:00000447 marine biome; feature: Sheltered location near shore and weather station; material: Particulate matter on a 0.22 Um pore size filter | collected 2014-06-21T08:00:00+00...
TTGCGTCCTGCACAATGCCTTCGATTTCGCTGCGTGATTTTGGTTTAAGTTCCATTATTGCTGCTCCTGAGCCTGCAAGCCGCTTAATCTAGCAACTATGTCTTGGACTAATTCTTTGGTTACAACTTTTGAAGGCTCCGCAACGCCGCCAGAGCGAACTAAATCCTCAAGAGCCTTGCGAGAGGTTTTGATTTTAGCGTTGTAGCCCAACTTCGCAAAAGAGGCTGCCGTCATGCCCATGATTTCATAGGCGAAATTGCCGGGTATAGACAAAAGGGCAATACTCATCCCAGAGGTCAAACCGTTAGATGTAGGGGCCAACTTGCCAATCGTCGCTAATACTTTGCTGCCTATCGTGCCGTCCGCAACCTTTTTCAGAGCGGCTAATTCATCGGGCGACCAAAACGCAGCGGCCCTGTCGTTGTTGAGTATTTTGGTGGCAGCGGCCTGAAACGCCTCACCTGTTTTAGGTATTAAATTTCCTTTTTTTGCGTTTCGAGTTGCCTGCGTAAAGTACTTGTCTAACATCCGGGCTTTTGCGTACTTAGAATTTGCTGCCTTTGCGGCCTGCATTAAGGCAGCATCCTTACTGCCGTCAGCAAGAACGTCATCCATTTTCTTCAGCATTGACAAGACCTCTGGCGCGTCCGGCGCTGTCTTGTATATTTTCCCCAAAGCCTTTTGAAGCTCGTTAAACTTTGACAAATTCATTGCCCCAGACTTTTCAACTTCATCAACAAGGGCCAGAGCTTTTTCAACAGACGGCTTTGCTGATAGTATGATGTCGTCCATGTTTAGGACGTTTCTCATATCCTGCACCAAGTATGCTGTCTGCGTACCTGTTAAGCCAGTTCCCTCTGACTTTAAAAGATCATACGCGGAGTTTTTTTCTGCCTTTAATGTTGGAAGCGTTGGAGAGGTCACGTTCTTTTTTTGAAACGCAGATAGCGTTTTGTTTGCCGCGTAAGGGGCGATTAAAGCTCCAGCAATCCTTGCATAAGGCTCGGCAGCCTCACCTTCTGTAAGTTGACCAGCAGCCTCACTTCCAGCTCCAGCAGCAACAGAAGCCTGCATTAGCTTTTTACCGCCACCCAATATTCCTCCGGGGCCAACAAACTCACCTATAGTACCCGCAAATTGCGCAGGCACGCTTTTGCCCCGGTAGGCAAGAGCCTCGTCCGCGCCAAGAGCCTCAGCAACTTTAGAAGTAACTTCGCCGCTAAAGGTATCAAATGCCCCTCTAGGGCCTTCTTCTCCGTAGCGAGCCTTTGATGTATCAACGCCAAGGGCATAATCAGCCAAATCACCCAGTCGATCCGCAGCATAACCCGGCAACCTAGCGGCCATTTCTACGCCCTCTGGTATGCTGGTAATCCCGCGCGCAATGCCAGCAAGCCCAGATTTAACAATATCATCAGCCGCGCTACTCCCTACCTGCTGCAAGTTTGGATAGCGGGTTACGCCTTGCTCATCAACGTATGGCTCAGTTGGGGTGGGGGTTGGTCCATCAGAGACAAGACCGCCCCCGCCAAGGCTGCTTCTTAAGGCAGCATAAGCACCTTCAGCGCTTTTTCCAGTAACTTCATACGTCTTACCATTCGGTGCAGTTATTTCAAAAGTTGGCACAACTTACTCCGTTTTCTCTTTTATAATGTAAGTTCCATCGTCAGCTTCTATGGTTTGAGCGCCACTGGATGTTGGAGCTGTTATTGCATCAATTTGACCCTGAGTAAAATATGAGCTGCCACCTTCAGTGCTAAGTATCCTTTGCATTGATTCTTTGTACTGTTGCTCAAGTCGCTCAAGGTTTCTAACCAACTGACCAGCAGACTGTGCGGTGCTTAAACTACCCAAACTTGCCTGCAAGGCATTAAGTTCTTGAACGGCGACCTGACCTAGCGCGCCACCAGTAGGGCTTTCGTCTCGCATTCTTTGCAGTCTATCAAAACCAATGTTTGACCTAATCGTTTCGCCAAGTTGCTCAACGTCAATGGCTTTTGTGTAGCCAAATTTCTTTAACACTGTAGCTACTGGTCCAGTAGTTAAATATGGGCTGTCTTGAACCTGAGACTTCATTTCACTTATGTCGCCAAGCACAGTGGTGCCGGAAGTTACCTTCGCTGAAGTTCCGGCCTCTTTTGCCGTTGCCGCCCGCTCCACATCGGCCGCAGCCTGTGAACCCGGAATAGGCACAACTTTATATGTGATATTTCCCTGCTCGTCTCTGCCCTGCACCATCATAGTGCCTTTATCAAGAGTGCCAAACTCAACTGGCGCGCCGGGCGCGTAAGTATCGCCACCAGTAAGCATGAATTTTTTGTACTCGTCTGACCCCGGCTTCAGACCAGCCGCCACTGCTCTACGCATTAAGGCGGTGTCTTTTGTTTTGCCCGCAGCAAGAGCTTGTTGACGCTTAAACGCCAAGTCAGCAGCCTTCTCACTCTGCAAAACACTAAACGCTTCTCTTGCGCCAATTGTGTTATTCATCACAGCATTTGCTAAATCGTCACGCCCCTGATTGCGCAGCATGTCAACAGTTTTGTTTTTCGACATGCTTGCCGCACGCTGCACGCCTTGCTGACGTATGCCCTCGCCGCCACGCAAGTCTTTCAGGATTAACGGGTCAAGCGCCGCAGCAAAGTTTTGCAGCGGGCTAAGGCCAGTGTCTTCGTCAGTTTTCATGGCTTTATCAAATAAGCCGAGGAGACCGCCACGCGGTTGACTTGGCTGCTGCGGATTCATAACCATTTACCCTAAACCTCCAATTACATTTGCCCCGAGCTGCAAGTAATTAAACAAGCCGGGCTTTTGCGATTGCGTAGTAGTCTGAGGCGTGGGCGTTGCACCCAGCGCAGCAAGTGGCAATCCAAGTGATTGCTGGGGCGCGCCAGTGTAACCCGCATACTGCCCGCGAGCCGCATCAATAAGCTGCTGTTGCAATCCTTGCTGCATCAAGCCCTGCTGCATTTGCTGCTGCTGAATGGCCTGAGACGTTCCAAACGCTTGCTGCCCCAGATTGCCCATTTGACCTGCTGCGCCCAAACGGAACTGAGCGCCCTGCAAGCCTGCGCCTTGGTTTAACTGCTGAGCTGTCATGCCTTGTGAGGCACCAAACATGCGCTGCGCGTTAAGGGCTGCTTGGTTGGCTGCATCGGCTTGCATTTGCCGCGCTATATCTTGGCCAGCAAGTTGCTGAGCTTGCTGATAGCCAGATTGGCGAAGACCAGAGACCATTCGTGCGGCTTGATCTGCGTATGACTTGCGAGTTTCGGCCTCAGCGATGCCCTGCCGCGAACCACCAAACGCGCGCGCCGCCGTGGCCTGCGCGCCCATTTGGTTTAAAGCCTTTTCTTGAGCGCCGCCAAGGTCAGTTAGAGATTGCTGAACAACTTGGCTTTCATATGGGTTAGTGTAAGCACTAAGGTCTGCGCCTGCGACCTGCCCCGCTGGACCCATTTGGGCCGCCGAGTAATCAGTGGCTCTAACCTGCATGGGCTGATAACCCATTGCGGCCTGCGTGCCTTGCATGGAACCTTGCAACCCACTCGCTGCCGCTTGGTTGACGTTAAACCCGCCCGATGCTGAACCACCCATCTTATGCGCTCCTTTTAACTAAGCCGATTGCAAAAAACTGTGCAGTTCGGAATGTAAACGTAAATGCGCCACGCAATGTGCGCTTTTTCCCGCTGGCAAAATCAACGTAGCGGCGGAACTCTCCGTAATGCTCACGCGCTTTGCCTTGCTCGATTTTCTTATTGCCGCAGTGACGATAACCACGTCGCACAGCCTCACCCCACCACTTGCCATGCAGGGCTTTCATGCACCACACAACAGCCTCACGTTTCATGGCTGGAGTAAACGCGCCTGAATTAACTGCGTGGGTTGCTACTACGCAGCTGCCCGTGTCGCTTGTGCCAGCCGAGTCCCTACCAACAGGTCTGACGCTGCTTGTTGGCGCACCTGACTGCTGGACTGGGCTTGTTGCCTCTGCAATAAATTGGTTCACGGGGCGACCCAAGTTGCGGTCATTTACGCCGCCCGGAAGAGTAGCCGATATTGTGCCAGATGGTGAGAGACCAAAGCTGGCGTTCTGCTCATTAACAGTCATCGCCCCAGTATTGTCCGATCCACCAGAGCCAGTGTAATCTGTGCCAGCCGCATACCCAGCATCAGCACCGCCAGTTCCGTATGGAGACATTGGCTGCGCGCCAGTTACGGGGTCAATAAACGGAGCATTGATTGCAGCGTATTGGCCGGGGCGGCGAGCCTCAAGCTCAGCCACAGATTGCTCAAAGATTGGTGCAGAGGAGTAACCTTGGATTCCACCAGCGTATGTAGTTGGCGTGGGCATACCCTCCATGCCAGTTCCACCACCAGCTAGACCAAACGCGTCAGCCATTCCGGCTGTGTTTTGGAAACCCGCTTGCTGCATTGGTGTAAACGCGGCAACGTCTGGACCATAATATGGCGTATAACCAATTTTTGAAATTTCGTCAGCCTTAGCAAGGTTTGCCCTTGCTGCATCCTCAATATACTGAGGTACCGTGACCGCTGAGGATGTTGATCCACCTTTTCCGCCTGACATTACTCAAACTCCTTAATGTATGAGGCATGATGAGCTTCCCAGCCGTGTGCCTTTAATGGTTTCTTCCAGCCGTATCGGCCAGACATTGTTAGAGCGCTGCAACCTTGAGCCTTGCCCCATTCTATCACATCATCGTGCATATCTAAAATCTGGTCCAATTCACCGCCACCTAGAAATACGTTTAACACGCGTTTCTTTGGATATACCACTATTTCAGTGACTATGCACCCCCTTGGCGTAGGCCACAGTTGTAGCGTACCTTTTTGCAACCCAGCGACTACATCATCAAAGCCATGTGTGCCACCGCTGTAGTTTAAAGCTGCCTCAATCCAAGGCTTGCAGCGTGCTAGTTCCCTATTCATCCGTGCAGCCTCGTTATCGCAATAGTGGAGGACGGCGCTGCTGGTGCAAACGCCGTTGCCGCAGTTGAGTGCAAAAAACCAGTAGTACCATCAACAGCCCACATCGCTTCCAAGTAATCTCCGGCGGCAAAATTAAATATTGCAGACCTGCCGACAACAAGGACCGAACCGTTTTGATGCAGTGCGCTTTTCATTGTTGACCCAGCAACGTCAACGCCGTTGACGCGAGGCCAGAACCAGAAGTTTACAGTTGAGCTGGACGTGGACGCAATTTGCGCCGAAAACGCAATCATGTACTGACCAGCTTCCTCAAACACCAAGCGCGAGGCTGGTGTGCCGTTTGTAACACCATCGGCGATGCTTGATGTGTACGTTAAAGCGTACGCTGTGTTTGCAGATGCCGCTGTCTGATCCGTTGTGACGCCGCCAGCATACTGGCCGTCTTCCAGCACAATCTGGCGAAACTCGCCGTTCTTAGAAACGACCGGGTAGCCGTTTACTTCATCCCATAATATCACCCCATTCTCAGAAGGGTTGTCCGTTGCTGTTTTAAATCCTAGCTTTGCCAAGTTTTGCTGCAAGTATAACGAAAGTTGACGCCCCCACTGGCGCAAATCTGGGCCAATAGGGGGCAATATTGGGGCTGGCATTATCTACGCCCCCCAGCCTTGATATCAACCCGCATATTGCCAACCCTAAAGTCTGACAAGGCTGCGCCTTCGACGCGCATTCTAATCTGACGGCCAGTAAACCTGACTGACGTAGGGTTGGACGTTGCAAACGGCCCGTGGCTTGTTTCAGTCCCGTTAGGATAGAACCTTGTTTTAAAAGTTAAATTTACTTCGCCCTGCGCCTTTTCATCTGGAATAAGGTTGGTAATCCGCGCCACCTGATCCCCTGAGCCTATAGATATAGGCCCGGTTTCTGCAAAGATTGATGAGCTATCAACATTTAACCCAACCTCATGGTCATATATATCGCTATCTGCATTGTGGCCAGCCATAAAAGGATACCGAAAAACACCGCGCTGCACGCCGCTGGTGCGTGATAAGTTGCCGATCAACCAGTGACCCTCTTTGTAATCGTAAGCGACATATCGGTCTATTTCTGTTGAGTCTTCTGAGCAATAAAACCACCACACCTCGCCGTATTGACCATTGGCAAACGACCAAACCTTTGACTGCTGCGCCGTGTTAAAGTCGCCAAACACATAGTCAAATACGTCGCATGGTATTTCCTGAACGCTGTTACCATCAAATCTAAAGAAGCCGCGCTGGCCCATCCAGAACACGCCCATGTCAACGTCGGCTGCAGCCTTGCGAGATATGGCCCCGCAAGAAGTTCCAACACGCTCAAAGCCGTACACATATGGCGGGCCAGTATAACGCGCGGTATGCGCTGACGTATCCGTCAGAATAAGCGTCTGGCCTCGCGTCCTAATGCCCTGCATAATTTGCCCGCTATCAGAAATCTCAATATCGCCAGCCTCGTTTGTTGCCGCTGGCGTCCACAGCGTGTTGTTTTCTCGGTCACACCATGAAATCTTGCGAGGATTGCCGCCGCTACCAAGAGCAAAGATAAAACGCTCTTCTGTTACAACTAAGCCAAGATTATTTATTGGCGCATTTGCAATGGGCGCGGCTTTAGCACCAGACCCAAGCTGCCATTCCAACAAACGCTTATCATCTTTTGAGCAGGCTACAAGATATTCGCCAAAGTTGTCTAAACTCCACGTCGTCGCCTCTAGTGGTACAGAATTTGTACTCTGCTGGATTGGCTGGCCGTAATAACCGCTTCCATAAAATCCATTCCCATACCCTGTGCCAACCTCTGCATCTTCACGACCAGCAGTCAAGTCGGTGGGCGTAATATCATAAATAGTTCCGCTGCCGATCATTGCCTTTAATTCGTTGTAAGAGCCGCCAGCAAGATAAGCATCACCGGAATTTGTCTCCCAACTGTGCATGCCTCGAACAGGATTTGCGCTGAACGACGCTTTTCGCTCTTGCCAGCCTCCAATGGGGCGCAAGCTATTATCTCGCCACCTAACCAAACTTCCATCACGCCAGCGGCCAGATTGCTCTAAGTCGGTGCCATTTCGGTAAAATCCTGCGGGGATGTCTAGCGGTATGAGCGTCATTACGTTGTTGCCTCTATTTTAGCAGATAACAATAAACTCAAAACCATTAGGGTCTATATAGTTACCGCCACTTGACCTTTGGTTTACAACGAAACCTGTTGTTGTCATTGAGGATGCCCAACAGTTACCGGCGGAAGGCCCATTCAAAACTACAGCATAATCATCATGCGGCATAGCTGTCGCAAAAGTAACTGTATTTGTTGAGGCATTCCAAGAAGCAAAATTGCCACCATCCACAAGAACATTGGATGCTACTTTTCCCCATGCTCGCGCACCATAATAAGGTGCAGTGCCAGATGTTTTCGTAATTCCATTATCATCCACATATGCCTTAACGCTTTGCTGCGTAGGTACAGCAGTTGCGCTATCGGACGTCATGTCATCCTCGTCCAAAATAGCAGTGACGCTCGTTGTGCCATCTGTGAGTGTGCCGAACGAAATTGTGCCAGTTGTTGTGATATTGCTGCTGCCGTTGTCAATTGCACCAAAACCTGACGTAATGCTTCCGCTGTTTAGTGCGCCTACGGTAGTAACACTACTCAGAGTGCCTAAACTGCTCTCGAAATATGTCACCATATCAGTCATAGCGACTTGCACCATCGTGCCATTGTCATTCACAACAACGCGGTCAGCATCCACCAATGTCGTGGACGTTGCCGCTGTGCCACCATCAACGATGTTTAACTCAGCCGCTGTCGAAGTGACACCATCAAGAATGTTCAACTCTGCCGTGGTCGCCGTCACACCGTCCAAGATGTTTAATTCTGCCGTGGTCGCCGTCACACCGTCCAAGATGTTCAATTCTGCCGCTGTCGCCGTCACACCGTCGAGCTTATTCAGCTCTGCCGTGGTCGCTGTTACACCATCCAAGATGTTCAATTCTGCCGCTGTCGCCGTAACATCTGTGCCGTTGATGGTCAGTGTGCTTAGATCAGGCGCGATTGTGCCGGACGTGCCGTTTATTCCGTCAACAATCGTATCCAACGCCGTGTTGACAGTTGTACCCCATGTGTTCTCTGAGCCGCCGACGGTGGGCTTAGTTATGCTAATAGTCATTTAATAGCCTCGCGCTTTTTTTGCACTATACCTTATTTTGCCAACAATGGCTACGCCGCCTGTTGCTCTGTCCAAGTCGTAGCAGAAGTTGATTGTTCTGTCCACGTTTCCGCGTTAACAGCCTGTTCTGTCCAAGTCTCAGGCCCGACAGGCTCGACCTGCCACTTAAAGCGCGCTGGGCCGACAATTGGAGATCCAGCAACGATATTGTCCAGAGTGATGCTGTGGATCTGTGTGATGCTTGAGTCGCCGACAGTTGGCGCGCCAGCTACAACGCTTAGCGGGATTAAGTTGCTGACTTGGCTAATCGAGACAGTCGCAACTGTCGGAACGCCGGACGTGATGTCCGCAGACGTTAGCGCAATATTTTCAACCAGCGTTGAATTAGCAACGGTTGGGACGCCAGTGGTAATGTCAGCTGACGTTAGGCTTTGAGCGCTAGTTATAACGGATGTACCAACAACAGGTGCGCCAGCGTCAATATCCAGAGCAGTTGCATTGTGAACTTGGCTAATTGTGACGTCGCCAACGGTTGGTGAGCCGGACACGATGTCGGTTGACGTTAAGTATACTTCCTCAGCCGCCGTTGCAACAGCAACAGTCGGAACGCCGGACGTAATGCCCTCTGCCGTTAATGTGTTGACTTGGGCAATAGTGGAAGCCTCAACAGTCGGCACGCCTGCTACAATGCCAGCCCCAGTAAGGACGTGATTGTGATCTAGGTCAGGCGAGCCAACAACAGGTGCGCCGGTGGCAATGTCAACGCTGGTTAAGGATTGATCTGATGTCGCGGTGGCATCTGCAACCGTAGGCACACCCGCCGCAATATCATCAGACGTAAGGACATGGCCCTGAGAGATTGCTGAGGCAGCAACCGTGGGTGCGCCTGCAACAATGTCATCAAGGCCAAATGCTGCTTCCGCAACAGCCCCAGTATCCGCTAAGGGGGCAGCAGCTAGAGGACTAAAGCCAAGCATGTATTACTCCTTAAACGGCAGTCGATCCCGCCATATCATCCTGAGCCATCACCCAAGAATAGCACTTGTCCAAGAATGCGTCACCAGATGCAGCCTGAACGTCATCTAGGTTTGCGTTGTACCGCTTGAAGTCCACCTCACGAGTGTCGTCACCGGGAGTTGCTACCGCATATGCTGACAGGTCAATCATCACTGTGAACTTTGGATCAGTTCCACGTTGACGGCTGATTGCCGCTGTCACGATACGGTAGTATGCGTTGTTAAAAGCGATGCCATATTGGGAGGCACCTTCTGCGATGTTGTTTTGAATAGCCATTTGGATTCTCCTATTTAGGCGTAAGTTACTTCAGATGTGTGGATCGTAGCGACCCACCTGATGTTAGTTGATGCTGCACCTGTGACTGTGATTGCCAAGCCACCATTTGTAGTGTCAGCGGATAAAGCCATGCCCCAGCCGGGGGTATTATCAAGAACAGTTGTTGCGCTGTTGACTAGCACTGTCGTACCAGCAGAACCTTCCCTGCGGATCAATCCCTCGATCTTCCATGCTGCACTTGCTGTGCCACCTGATGCTTGCTGACGGGCTACGATGGTGCCGTGGAAGGCATAGGCAGAGTTGTTGGGTAGGATGATTTGGTCATCTGTGCCAGCAGTGCTATTGTTTGTAGTTAGAGCTTCTGCTGTAGCGTCTGTCGTATCAGATCGGAGAACGAAAACACCTGTCTGCGCATCGCCATTATCGCTGAATGCACCACCAGAATAGGCTAGTTTTGACCTAATACTTGATAAAGCACGATTTCCTATTGCTACAGCATTAACAGCAGTTGCTTTAGTTTTGTATCCAGATGTTTCTGTGCTGAGAGCAAGTGAGCCTGTTGCTGTGGTTTCTGCATATGAGCCAAATGCGCTTGACCAGCCCCCAGATGCAACATTGTCATTTCCAACAGCAGTTGAATAAGTACCAGATGCAATACCCGATCTACCTAAACTTAAAGAACCTTGACCAGAAGCTAGTGCGGTATCACCAATCGCTACGCCATCTGCGGCAGTGGCCTTAGCCCTATCACCAATAGCCACCGAGTTAGCACCAGTAGCACCATAGCTAGCCGAGTTGCTTGCTATCGCTGCTGCAAAGCTGTCCGTGCCACCTGCACGACTTGCTCCCAGGGCAACCGAACCAAATCCAGCACCGATTGCGCCATTTCCAGATAAATCAGCCCCAATAGCTGTAGCGTATAAAGAGGTGGCTTGAGCGTTGTATCCTATTGCAACACCTGAATTACTGTCAGCATTGGTTCCTATAGCAATAGAGTTTGTACCGTCGCTTACTGAACCTGAACCTATAGAAACAGAGTTTGTCCCTCCTGTTACTGTTGGCGCAGTAGGGCTTGAAGGGCTTTCAGCATACAACTCAAGGGCAGTGCCACCTCCACCAATAGCTGTGCCATCCAAAAGCAGGTCAGTGCCATCAGAGCTAAGTGTAACGCCGCTGCCTGAGCCTGTGTGATCTAATTCAATCTTACCCATTATGCGTATGTAACCTCGCTTGTGTTGACCGTGGCAACCCACCTAATGTTTGTAGCTGCTGCGCCAGTAACCTCTATCTTTAAGCCGCCGTTGGTTGTGTCAGCCGTTAGAGCAATCGCCCATGCTGATGCACCCGCTGTAGCATAGAGCTTGTTCTTGATGCCATTGCCCAGCACAGTCGATGCAGCGTTGGCATCACGCAGCAATGCACCCTTGATCTCCCAACTTGCGTAGTCACTGCCAGCCGCTGCACTTTCACGGGCTATGATTGTACCTGAGAAGCTGTAGGCAGAGTTGTTGGGTAGGGTGAAGGAGGAGGTGCTGGCAGGGTTGTTGCTCGTGGTCAAGGCTTCTGATGTTGCATCTGTGGTGTCGGAGCGAAGGACGAAGGTGCCTGCTTGGGCATCGCCGTCAGAAGAAAAACGGCCAGTGGCATGTGCTTCCTTGCCATATTCGCTTGCTACTGCTCGGAAGCCATGCGCAAATGAATAAGGGCCAGATGCTGTGTTAAACTCTCCCCCAAGAACAGTTGCGTGAATAGCACTTGCAGTCTGGTTCTCCCCACCAATAATTGTGCTTCCACTGCCACTAGCAGTTGAACTAAAGGTTGCTATGCAAGTTGCATTGGCGGCTGTTGCTTTAGACCCCACGCCAATAGCCAAAGAATAAAAGTCGGTTGATTGGCTATTATATCCCAGACTTATTGCGTGTGTGCCTGTAGCCTTAGCCTGATACCCCATCGCAATAGAGTTAGCACCAGTAGCACCATAGCTTGACGTGTTGTTGCCAATAGCTGCGGCAAAACTTGTATTGCCAGAAGCATAAGAGTTCGGAAGCGCAACAGCATATGTGCCAGCAGTTTGCGCACTGGCCCCAGCAGCTAAAGAATAAGAACCTAATGAGCTTGTTCCAGACGCATAACCAAGTGCAGTTGAATAACCACCTGCGCTATCAGCAGCAATGCCAAAGCTAGATGACAGAGTGCCAGTTGCGTCTGAGCTTGCACCAACGCTAATATTGCTGCCTTGTGTCGCAGTTGCATTTTTACCTATTGCTACTGCGTTGGTGCCTGTAGCAGAAGGTTTTGTAGATGTCCCGTCATAGTTCTCAGCATACAAATCAAGGGCAGCACCACCACCAGCATCCGCAAACGTAACAGCGCCTGAGCCATCTGTCGTCAGAACCTGACCGTTAGTGCCGTCTGTAGTGGGTAGGGTGTAAGCCTCAGAGATGCGTACAGTTTGAGTTGATCCACCAAGAGCAACTTGGTTAGATGCTGTTGTTGACACACTCCGGCCAATAGCAACTGAGTCAGTTGCATTCGCCGTAGCGCCATAACCAAAAGCATATGACCTTAACCCAGAAGAACTGGCGTCATAGCCTAAAGACATAGATTGTACGCCACTGGAAAGGCTCAATTTGCCAATCGCTTGTGACGCTGATCCGGTCACCTTAGCCTTTTCGCCAAAAGCAATATTGCCTTCGCTTGTAGTTCCGTAGGTGGTAGTGTTGTTGAGGATTGCCCCCGCTATGCTGTCAAATCCACCAGCTCGGCTTTTTGAAAAGGCTGTCGTTCTGGTTCCAGTACTAACCGCACTATCACCAATAGCAATTGCGTTTGTGCCTGTAGCTGAAGGCTGTGCAGAAGGCGAACTTGGGTTCTCAGCAAACAGCTCACCCTGAAATACATCCTCAGCCGCAGCCGTGATAAACACCACCGCGGAGCCAGTTAAATTCAAGGCAGCGTCAGAGTTAGAGCTTTCGTCTACCGTGCGTGACAGGGTTGTCCCAGAGGCTGTGTAAGTGCCTGAGCCAATCTCCCAGTCGTCACCGTCCTCGATGACATAGCGAACTACGTCACCGTCACTCACGCCAGCATCGGCAAAACTTTGGTAGCCACTCTCAGCAGAGCCAAGCGTGATTGTTCCAGTACCTGTTGTACTGGTGGACATCTTTGCCCGATTTACAAGAGTGACCATAGGTTACTCCTTAGGCTGGATCTGGAATGCGGATGTCTGAAGCTGTCAAGCTGAATGTGTTTCCAGAAGTTACCGCCTGAGACGCGGACAAAGAACCAGTCGCAAGCAAACGGCTATTTGACGTGTCAACAATTGCGTAATGCGTAGCGGTGCCAGTTCCCGTGACAGACGCGCCAGTAATTGCAGCCAGCGTAACCTTGCGGCCATTTGGCGAGGCATCTGCTGGGGCTGAGATGCTAATGCTAGTCTCATTGCCCAAGCTGTAAGTGCTGGTGGCCTCCGCATAAGTCGTCGGCTCCTGAGAGCATATGTCTACGCGGTTGCCCTCTGTGTCTAAAACGGTCAAACCGTTGTCAAACACTCGATCATTTAAAGTTGCCATTTAGAAGCTCCTAATTTTCATGCGGTGGCCAGCTCCGCCGTGCTTTGCTTTATCACTGTCATAGTTAATAGCATCAATAGCGCTTTGAAGCAATGCAGCCCAAACCTGCAAGCGGCTATCATCTGCGAGATATGGCGCGCTGTGAACTAACGACCCATACAAGTAAGCGTCAGGATAGTAAGTTAAAAGCCAATTGGAATTGTTTACGTCGCTCAAGGCGGTTGGTCTGCTATAGTAAACCATTTCAAGCGTCTGGTCTGATGATGGCGTGGGAAACAACTCAATAGAACCGTCCGTAATTGCATAAAACCTTGAATTGTTTGCAACATTATCAGAAGACTCGCGGCGGTCAAGCATTTGCGCTTGGCTGAGCATTTCAAGCCGTGTTGTTGTTCCGCTTGTAATGCTAAACCGCAAAGGCTCAATAAAGTCTTCAGGCAGCGCCGTGTATTGAGTGTTTGCGATTGCAGTTGAACGCTTCTCCATTCGCCAGTGTCGGACACTACGATTAAAATTAGCCTCAGACAAGGAGATAAACGTAGGTATAATAGACGTTAAATCATCGCGGTTCAAAAAGTCCGCGATGGACGTTTTTAGCTCTGCGTAAGTTGTGATTGCCATTTATATGTTTCCAAACGTGTTTATGTACTGCTGAAACAGACTTGGAGTTGACGGCATTTTGCTTCGGTTTAAAAAGTCCACATACTCTGGATACAATGGGTGGCTCTTCATAGCCTGCTCCATGTTATACATTTGCCGATCCGCAATCATTTGATCTCTGTTTTGTGCAGCTGGAGTGTTGATAGCCATGTTACCGCCGGAGGCAGGGATTACTTGAGTGCCTTGTTGTGTCGGAGCAGGAGCGGGCATTGCCTGCCCCATAGGGCCATAACCCTCAGCGCCACCTAAGTTGCGTGGGTCACGCGCTGACATAGGGCCATAACCCTCAGCGCCACCTAAGTTGCGTGGGTCAACACCAACTCGATTACGGTTTGCCATTTCCATGTCAGAAAGTTGATTGCCTAAACGAGTTTGAAGCAAACCGGGAGACTGAACGGGAGCGCCGCCGGGCGTAACGCCCATAGCGCCAGACTGCGCAGCTTCTTGCTTCGACTGACCGCCAGCAGCATTTAAGCCACCGCCGTCAAACAAATCAACGTACCACGGCACATACTCACGCGTCTGCTCGTTAAAGTAACCCGGCAAACTATCTTGGTTCGTAATGCTAATCATTTCATCGCCAATTGCGCCAGCTTGCGCTGCGCCGCGCGTGCCAAGCAAAGACTGCAAACCACCAAGGCCAAGTTCCCTGCTGCGCTTTGACGATAAATCGCCTAAGAAATCAAAAATACCCATAACTTACTTCCCGTATTTTTTAGCAAGGCATTTGCCAGCACGTTTACATGCTGCGGGGGTGGGGCAACCTTTACATGGTTTCATGTCATCATCCTCTAGCTTTTCTGCACATTAGCACATTTATTTTTAAATGGCTATCCAAGCCGCATATCACAATTCGCCCAAGTCATCCATGATCTTTTCCATGCGCGCACTCAGCTTCCAATGGCCGGCGCGCCAGCGAGCCGCGAATTGCGCTTCCTCCAAACTTAAACCTCGGCCAATATAAGTTTTAATCCACTGGTTCATGCGGATATTTTTCATCTTAGGTGACAGCTTGTGGAACGGAACTGGCTTCATGCAATACCTTTCAAATTGCGTTTAATAGTTTGCTTCCAACTTGACATCGCACCAGACAATGCAGTTGCAGCATCGCTGGCCATTGTCAGGCATAAAGCATCCGCAAGGTCAGGCGATTTCAACCCACGCTTGCGCATCTCATCCTTACTCTCAGCCTTCATCTTGCCTGACGATGTAAAGCTGTATCTAATCGCAGTCAGCTCCGCGAGAAGCTGGTCGTCCTTCGGCAGCTTGCATGACCGATCCTCAAGCCAACCTTTTGTTTTAAACCACAATTCGCTGCGCAGATTCATGTGGGTCTTGCCCATAGCAGGAGCCTCGCCAACATTAATCCCCCTGACTGGCGCGCCAAGCTCACGCAGCCTGTCAACTACACCGCCGCCAACGCCAATACTATCAACCAGTATCTCATTAGGCCGCATAGAAGGCGGCAAGCCTTCGTATTCGGCCATAACGCGGCCAACTGTCTGCATCAAATCCAAACCCTGCCACGACGTAATCTCAGTCACAACATTGCCATAACGCTTGCACAAAGCAGTCTTGTCAGTGCCAAAGCGCGCAACATCTAAGCCCCAAATTGGCTTAACGTCAGGCGTTGTTTCAATGTCACGATGGATCGCGCTCTCAACCAAGTGAAACGGAATGATCGTGTCGTCATCCGCCATAGGAAACTCGCCAAGCACACGAATGCGAAAGGCATTTGACTCCTCGCCATACCTTGCGCGCATCTCGTCAACAAACTCGTCAGACACAAGCGGGCTATCTATGCACGACCAACGCCGTGTCCACCAGCTGTCAGCCATCCGCGTCTGGCTCTCGTAAAACGTGCCAGACGAACGCGTTGGGTTGCTCAGCAAAATCGTAGTCGCGGCGTGGCCAGACATCGAGCCAGCAGCAGCCTCAAACACCTTCTCAGGCACACCAGAAGCCTCGTCCACAACCAACAGCACATTCTCCGAGTGAACCCCAGCCAACGCTTCAGGCGTCTCTGCACGGCTTGTCCTAGCCGAAATGAAAGCCTCGCTCGGAGCCGCGTTTAACTCAACACGGTCAGACTTAACCGTAAGCAAAACCTTCAACTGAGGCGGCAGCTCATTAATCCAGCGCTTCAACTCAGCAAACAAAGCGTCAAACAGCTGACCACTGGTGGGGGCTGTGACAACAACCTTATTCGGAAAACGCAGCAGAACAAACCAAAGCATAATCCAGCTGGCCGACGTGGACTTGCCCGTGCCGTGGCCACTGCGAATGCTCACCTTGCGCTCACCGTCCGCAACAGCCCGCAGAAACTCAGCCTGATAATCGTGCGGAGTAGCGCCCAGCACCTCCTGCACAAACAACGCAGGGTCATCGCGGTAACGCAGCACAA
>OEFV01000025.1_pt1 | contig 15908 bp, 19 predicted proteins | sample 1498691 | NCBI WGS metagenome assembly OEFV01 (sample SAMEA3275497, study PRJEB22092) | marine metagenome | biome: ENVO:00000447 marine biome; feature: Sheltered location near shore and weather station; material: Particulate matter on a 0.22 Um pore size filter | collected 2014-06-21T08:00:00+00...
GGGCCGGTGGCTTTAGCGAAAGGGGGGGGGGTGGCCCGGCCAGGGTTCCGCCCGCGAGGTTGCGTGCCCGGCTGGGCAGAGTATGGCCAGGCCAAGGTTTGGTTGGCTTTGGCAAACGATGGGAGCGACGCTTGCGGGTGCGGTTCTGGCCATGCCATTAGGTGATAAGAATGTGCGTTGACAGCGAGTCTAGCGAGAGGCGATAAAGGGGGGGACACAGGGGGGGTTACTGAGAGGTTAAGATGAGTGAGAAACAGCTAGCGTTGACCGACAAACAAGCGCGGCTAGTGGATACCCTTGTAGCGTCTGGCTGTAGTATAACAGAGGCCGCGCATGAAGCCGGTTACGCTAGCGGGGATAGCGGGAGAGTGACAGCCAGCAAGACTTTGCGGTTGCCTCATGTGCAAGCCTACATGATGCAGAGGGTTGCGGAAACGCTTGGCATGAACGCTACGATCGCCGCGGCGCGCTTGGTGCGCCTCGCTCAAGGGGCTAAGAGTGAGTATGTGCAGCTGGAAGCGAGCAAGGATATCCTTGACCGCGCTGGCTTCAAAGCCCCTGAGCGACACATGCACCTGCACGCGGGCGACATCTCTGTGCAAATCGATCTGAGTTGAGGGGGGGGTCAAAAACCGAGTGGGTTCCCCTCGACCCCGCCTATCACTGAGGAAATTTGCCAAAAGGCTTTGTAGCACTTGTGCAGTGTTCTAGCCGCATTGTACAATCCTCTTATGCGTTTAATACTTGCTTTGGCTTTGATTCCGTTTGCTGCTTCAGCTTCTTGCCTTGATGACCTCAAGGATAATGGTTGGCGCGTAGAGGCTGCGCAATCTCCTAACGGTGTTTGCAGTATTGATGAGCCGGTAAGGTTATACGCAACCGACACAACAGTCTTCGAGCCATCTATATTGCTATCCTGTTCAACAGCAAAAGATGCTGGCACTTGGGCAAAAAATATTTCAGCCCAGAAGGTTCGTCATGTGGGTGGGTACAACTGCCGCAAGCAGCGCAATAGTTTCTTTCGCAGCCAGCACAGTTATGGTGCAGCTATAGATGTAACGCACATTGATGGCGTGCCTATAAGCAAACAATGGCGTGCTGCGTACAAAGAAGGCTGCAAGGTGTTCAACACTGTGCTAACGCCTGACCATGACGCATTACATGCTGACCATTTGCATATGGACAATGGTTGGGGTTTTAGTTGTTTGTTTGATTTTGTGCGTTGATGCAATAGCCATATGCAGCACATATTGGCAGCATGGCTAGTACAGGATCAATGATCGCAGGCGAGGCGGGTGTAACGCCAACCTTTGACGATATTCTCAAAGACCTTCCCATGCACCAGAACTTTTATCTGCGTGGCGTGTTCAATGCTTTATTGCCTCCATTTATGAACCCGCTAGAGCGTGAGATCAACGAGCGTTCTGTTAATGGCGAAACGGTTGAGGCATTGCGCTTGCTGGTTAATTCAGTGTTTCCAGATATTGACAATATGCCTGATGGCCCTGTTGGTCGTATTGATTACGATACAATCAACAAAAGGTTTAACCTCGATAACATTTTTCGTGGCAGCAACTTTAATGTCGGTTCGTTTGAAGAAGATGTGAAGATGTCTCTTGGCACATTTGGCGTTGTCAAAATAGATGGCCGACCTGTTGTGATAGACAAGTATAATTTTCCTACTGTTGGTAATTGGAAAGAGTTTAACGAAATTCAAACTCCGTCTGATTACATGCAAGCCATGCAGGATATGCCTGACAAGAAAATGTACTTTGGTGCGCGGTTTGCTGCTGAACGCCTCATGGGTGATGACCAAGATGACAACCTCAATGTAAACATTCGCATACCAGAACAGCCAATGGTCATTGATGTTGATTATGATGATGACCCGCCAGCAGGTGCGCAGGATATGGTGCTGCGTGGCCCTATGACAAACAAGCGCAAGTCTATCTGGGATAGCTTCACAAGCATGTTTATCTCTGAGGCCAACGCTGCAATCAATTCAAACGACAATGTTGATCTAGTTAATATGACTGATCTCGGTACAGCCAGAGATCTTTTAAGGGCTGGCAAAGCTCCATTCCCGATGGATGGCAGTGATGAGTATGGGCGAATGAACCCTGCTCAAAGAGCAATAGCTGATGAAGGATCGGTGTTTGATGAGTAAGACACCAGCATGGACACGCAAAGAAGGTCAGAACCCCAAAGGTGGACTCAACGCCAAAGGTCGCGCCTCTTACAAAGGCGGCACTCTCAAAGCACCAGTCAAGTCAGGCGACAACCCGCGCCGCGCCAGCTTCCTGCAGCGCATGGGCGCAGCAAAGGGGCCAGAGCGTGACAGCAAGGGCAAGCCTACAAGATTATTGAAGTCGTTAATTGCTTGGGGTGCATCCTCTAAGTCTGACGCTGTAAGCAAGGGCAAAGCAATTAGCAAGCGTAACAAAGCAAAGAAGGGTTCAGCATGAAGTATAAACTTGGAGATGGCAGCATCTATGAAGGTGCAGTCTGTTCAATGCCTGATGGCAGGTTGAAGACTGGTGCGACATTGACTGAGGCTAGCGTCCGTTGCTGGCCTGTTGAGGATCATCAAATTGAACGCGCACGCGAAGATGATGGCGGCTTTAAGGCAGACGATCCTGCAACCCCTGAGATCAATGAAGCCTACACTGCCAAGAAGCCTGCAAAGAAAAGAGTTAGGTTGAAAGTATGACAAAGAAAAAAGGTCTGTACGACAACATCAATGCACGCAAGAAAGCTGGCACATCACGTTCAAAAGCAAACAGCACTGTGTCGGCTAAGTCTTATAGCGCAATGAAAAAAGGCTTTAAAAAGAAATGAGCTTTCTGCACACCCTCAAGAAAGAGGAGCGTGACTTGTTGCGCCGTGTAGTGCGCAAGGTACACATGCGCCACCATCCAAATGAATTCCAGACCGACTACGAAGCTGACAAGATTATCTCTGTAATTGCACCAGAGGTTGTTGCTCAGATGATCAAGCGCGGCAAGGATCTCAAGGTTGACCAAATTTAAATACAAACCCGATGGTGAGGTACTGAAGGCTTTCATGAAGTCTGATGTATTCTTTCGTGGCCTGCGTGGCCCTGTTGGTTCGGGCAAGTCTGTTGGTTGCTGCGTTGAATTGTTTCGCCGCGCATTACAGCAGGAGCCAAACAAAGATGGCGTTAGGCGCAGCCGCTGGGCTGTTATCCGTAACACCAACCCACAGCTTAAAACCACAACCATTAAGACTTGGCTTGACTGGTTCCCAGAAGAACAGTGGGGCAAGTTCTCTTGGGTTGTGCCGTACACGCATCACATCAAAGTAAATGATTTAGATCTTGAGGTTCTGTTCTTAGCATTAGATAGGCCGGAAGATGTCAAGAAACTATTATCATTGGAGTTGACCGGCATCTGGGTCAACGAAGCACGCGAGATTCCTAAGTCTATCATCGATGCCTGCACCATGCGTGTTGGTCGTTTCCCTTCTATGAAGGATGGCGGCTGCACATGGACTGGCGTTATCTGTGATACCAACGCGCCGGAGGAAGATCATTGGTGGCCTATAATGTCGGGCGAGGTTCCTATTCCAGATCATATTGGACGCGAAGAAGCAAGGATGCTGGTAAAGCCAGACAACTGGGAATTCTTCACGCAACCAGCAGGAATGCGCGAGGAGAAGAACGAAGAAGGCGAAGTCGCCGGTTACGTTCCAAACGAACTCGCAGAGAACTGCGTCAACATGCGGAAGGATTATTATCCCAACATTGTGCAGGGCAAAACCAAAAGCTGGATCGATGTGTATGTGATGAACAAACTAGGCAGCATAAAAGACGGCAAGCCTGTCTATGCGATGTTTGCCCCTGACATTCATATAGCTAAAGAAGAAATACCAGTAGCTGCTGGCGTGCCTGTGCATATCGGCGTTGACTTTGGATTAACGCCTGCTGCTGCTATTGGGCAAAAGATAAGAGGCAGATGGCTGGTGCTGCAGGAACTGGTAGCATTTGATATGGGCATCGTCAGATTTACTGAGGTTCTGCGGCATGAGATTGCCACACGCTATGCAGGCAACGAAGTGATTATCTTTGGTGATCCTGCTGGTGACTTTCGCGCACAGACTGATGAGTCTACACCGTTTCAGATCCTGAGAGGCGGCGGTCTGTACGCAAGGCCAGCACCATCGAATGATGTGTCGTTGCGCTTGGAGTCTGTGTCTGCACCCTTGGGTAGAATGATCGAGGGGCTGTCAGGCTTTCTGATTGATCCCCGCTGCCGCACGCTAATCAAAGGCTTTGAAGGTGGCTATCAGTATAAGCGTATGCAGGTATCTGGTGAGCGTTATGCTGACAAGCCAGACAAGAACCATTTCTCTCATGTGCATGATGCGTTGCAGTATCTAATGCTAGGCGCAGGTGAGGGTAGGCAGATCATGTCTAACCTTTCCATGCAAACCAAACCGTTTCAAGCAACAAGAGAGTTTGATGTATTCAGCCGCAAGCCAAAGCCACGCCGTCAAGGGTTGTGGTCGAGGATGTAGTTTTGTGCGTTGATCTGCATTAATGCAGGGTGTAGTGAAAAACTAGAAGGAGATTTTATTATGTGTATGGGTGGCGGTAGCAGCAAGCCTGCAGTTTCTGAAGATGAGAAGATTGCGGAAGAAAATGCGCGTAAAGAAGAACAGCGCAAGACTGAGGAAAACAAGGCAAAGCAGTTAGAAGATACTGCAAAGTCTAAGCGGATTGGTGGCGGTGCTTCTCGTAAGTCATTGCTGACAGGAAGCAAGGGCGGTCTTGGTTATTACGACAAGACTCTGTAATGCACGAAAAGTCAGCCAATCTTCTGCTTGAACGATATGAACGCGCTAAGACTGAGCGTCTAAACTTCGAGCCATTGTTCGAGGAGTGTTATGAATACGCACTCCCTATGCGGCAATCTTTCTTTCATGAGGTTGCTGGGCAGCGGCGCGATGACAAGATCTTTGATGAGTCTGCTGTTGTCGGCACGCAGGAGTTTGCATCACGGCTGCAGTCTGGCCTTGTGCCTAACTTCGCACGCTGGGCTGATTTTATTGCTGGTTCTGAAATACCACCAGAGCAACAGGATGAAGTTAATAACCAGCTAGATGAGGTTACTGATTATGTTTTCGAGGTTATCCAGAACTCTAACTTTGGTCAGGAAATCCATGAAAGCTTCATGGACTTGGCTGTGGGAACAGGCGTGCTACTGGTCGAAGAAGGTAACGCAATTAATCCTGTTCGTTTTAATGCAATCCCTTTACCAAGCGTGTATCTGGACACTGGCCCTGACGATCAGATTGACCACATATATCGGTCACGCGATGTCAAGAATGCTTCAATACCAATTGCGTATCCAAAAGCTGTGCTTGGAGAGAAGACTCTAAGAGCAGTCAGCACCCAGCCAGAAGCAAAAACAAAGATCCTAGAAGTTGTCTGTAAGAATTACGACAACCCCAATGAAGATCGTTTTGACTTCTATGTTGTCAATGAGACTGACAAAGAGATTATCTTTTATGAGCAGTTCCGTGGCACTGGCTCTAATCCGTTTGTTTGTTTCCGTTGGTCAAAAGCATCAGGCGAAATCTACGGACGCGGCCCACTGATCAATGCTTTGTCTGCAATCAAGACTACCAACCTGACAATTGAGTTAGTGTTAGAGAATGCACAGATGGCTATCTCAGGCATCTATCAAATGGATGATGATGGCATTATTAACACCGACACTATCAACCTAGTCCCCGGCACCATCATTCCAAAAGCTATGGGTTCTGCTGGTTTGCAGCCTATCCAGAACGCAGGCAACTTTGATGTGGCTAACATTGTCTTGAACGACATGCGCAGCAACATCAAGCGTGCGCTTTATAATGATATGTTAGGCGACCCTAACAAAACGCCAGCATCTGCAACTGAGGTCGCAGAGCGCATGGCTGACCTGTCTCGCCGCATTGGATCTGCCTTTGGTAGATTGCAGGCAGAGATGGTGCAGCCAGTATTGCAGCGTGTTGTTTACATCTTAAAGAAGCAGGGTCGGATCGAACTGCCTTCTATCAATGGCCGTGAGGTCAAGATCCGTTCTGTGTCGCCGCTTGCGCAGGCACAGGCCAACCAAGATATCTCAGCCGTATCTCGGTATCTTCAGCTTGTAGGCACTAGCTTCGGGCCGGAGACATTAAACATTCTGATCAATTCAGAAGACGTTGCGGTATATCTTGCCAAGAAGTTTGGCGTTCCTGACACGCTTGTCAGGGATAAGGTTGAGCGTGAACAGCTATTACAAGCTGCACAGCAGTATGCGCAGGCTCAACAACAAGGTGAAGTACCTGATGTCGAAAACCTACTTCGGGGTTGATGGGTTTCAACGCCCACCAGCCGAAGACCAGCGTATCTCCAAAGACATAGATAGTGTTTTCAAAACTCCCACAGGCAAGGAAGTTTTGAAATACTTGCGCTCGATCACCATTGAATCTGTTCAAGGGCCGAATGCAAGTGATGCCGAACTGCGCCATCTCGAAGGGCAGCGGTATTTAGTTGGCGTTATTGAACGCCGTATCTCACACGCACAAAGGATAAAGCAAAATGGATGAAGCAGATAATGTAGAGGTGGCTGTAGCTACTGAAGCACCTGTTGACGGTAGCCAATCTTGAACCGTGGATAGGCCAGAATGGTTGCCGGAGAAATTCAAATCGCCAGAAGATATGGCAGCATCTTACTCAGCATTGGAGTCTAAGCTAGGTCAAGGCGAGGAAGCTATTCGTGCTGAAGTCAAGCAAGAGATTGAAGCTGCTAAATATGCCGAGCGTCCAGAAACATCTGGTGGCTATGAAGTGCCAGAAGGTTTGGATGAAGGCTTGGTTAATGACAATGATCTATTCAAATGGTGGGCAGATCACTCTCATGAGCAGGGCTTTGGGCAAGAAAAGTTTGATGAAGGCGTTCAAAAATACATGGAGTTTTATAACTCTATGCAGCCTGACCTTGATGCGGAGCGCGTCCAGTTAGGCGAAAACGCTGACGCACGCATTGAGTCTGTTGAACTATGGGCTAACAAGTTCTTTCCTGATGATATGTCTGACGCTGTGCTGCAGCTTGGTTCATCAGCCAAAGGCATTGAAGCGTTAGAGCATATCATGCGTAATACCGGCCAAGCCCAAATGTCATCTACTGGTCAGCCTGCACAGTCTATGGGCGAAGATGAATTGCGATCAATGATGCAAGATCCGCGTTATTGGAACCCAACTAAGAGAGATCCAGCATATGTCGCCAAAGTCGAAGAAGGTTTTTCCAAGGTCTACCGTTAGAGACTTTCATCATGATGGTGACATCAGGATAACAAACTCTACTCTGGATCATGCTGATTACCTGCAAAATCATCTGAGGCTGACAGATGTGCGGGAGTGCATGATTCATGGTGCAACGCCTTGGCGGGCGTTGCACTACCCCCTTAAAAAAAGCGATGCTGTTACATGGACTGCGCTCTATCAGGATGTGCCGGTTTGTATGTTTGGCGTTGTGCCTATTAGCAGCGAAGATGGTTTTAAGACAGGATCTATCTGGCTGCTTGGCACTGACATGATTGACAAGCACCCGCGTAAGTTTTTGCCACTCACAAAAAAGATGCTGGAGTACATGTCGCAAGACTGGGATGTGCTTGAAAATGTCGTTCCAATAGATCACACCAAAACGCTTAACTGGTTGAATTGGTTAGACTTTATGTTTGGTGAAGATGTCGTAACGATTAACGGCTTTGCGTGCGTCCGTTTTGTGCGTTGCGCTCCAAACATAGAAGTGACATTTGAATAGCATACGGCCTGTTTCTAACCGACAGCCTCGCCATGAGACAACTGGATGACGAGCGAAACGGACAACCGAAGGTGTAAATTTAACTTTTGTAATGAGGACTGAATCAAATGGCGAATACAATTGATATCGCATTTATCAAACAGTTCGAGTCAGAAGTACACTTGGCGTATCAGCGTATGGGTTCCAAGCTTCGGAACACTGTTCGTACTGCTGGTAATGTTCGTGGAAGTGTAGTTCGTTTTCAAAAGATTGGCGCAGGTGCGGCAACTACGAAGACTCGTAACGGCAACGTAACCCCAATGGAACTGGTACATACAAACGTAGAAGCCACAATGGCTGATTTCTATGCACCAGAGTACATCGACAAGCTCGATGAGTTGAAGGTCAACATCGATGAGCGTCAGGCTGTAGCTACTTCTGCTGCATCTGCACTTGGTCGTAAGACTGACGAAATTCTCTACACAGCAATGGATGCTGGCGCAAACGCAACACAGATCAGTTCAACTGCAACTGCTGTAAGCAAGGCCAACCTTCTTGAGTTGTTTGAGACTTTTGGTTCTGCTGACATTCCAGAAGACGGTGGACGCTACATTGCTATGCATCCTGCTGCTTATGCAGATCTGTTTAACATCAATGAGTTTGCATCAAGCGACTATGTTGGTGATCAGAACCTGCCATTCGCAGGCGGCATGACCATGAAGCAGTTCCTTGGCTTCAAGATCTTCTCAACATCTGCAGTAACTGCTGGTAAGAACATTGCTTACCACACATCTGCTGTTGGTCTTGGCATCAATGCTGATGTTCAAACAGAGATCAACTATGTTCCTGAGAAGGCAGCACACTTGGCTACTTCAATGATGTCCATGGGCGCAGTCGTGATTAACGACAACGGCGTCTATGAGCTTCTTGATAACAACTAAGTAAGGAGGCGGGGGGCATAAGCCCCCCGCTAACTATATGCCAACAGCAGCAAATTCAGATATCGATGTCGCAGCACGCGCACTGGTGTTGATCGGGGCAGACCCAATCACATCATTCACAGCCTCGTCTACCGAGGCTCTTGTTGCAAATAACGTATATGAGGATACGGTGCGTACTGCATTGTGTGCAAGCCGTTGGCGTTTTGCTACTAATCAGGCACAGCTTAATCTTCTGACTGCCCAGCCTACTGGCAGGTGGGATCGTGCGCATCAACTGCCCACAGGCACGTTGATGGTTCATGCTGTTACCACCAACGACAAGATGATTGAGTACAACATTTATGGCGACAAGGTTTACAGCAATGTAACCACTACCGACATTCTTGTTGCTGATTTTACATACAGAGCCGGTGAACAAGACTGGCCTAGCTATTTCACACTGTCTGTTGAATATGCTCTAGCTGCTACCTTTGCGCTTGGCATTGCAAGAGATGAGCAGATGGCATCGATGTTTGAGAACAAGGCTGCACGTTTGATGCAGCAAGCAAAGACATTAGACAGCCAGCAGCAAACCACACGCAAACTTGTTACATCGAGGTTCATTTCTGAAAGGCGAAGTTAATGGCGAGATTAAGAGTACCGCTGAACAACTTCTCTTTTGGCGAGGTAAGCCCATCATTAACATCGCGTACTGACAGCCCTGTTTATGTATCGGCTGCAGAAAGCGTTAAGAACTTTGTTATCCGCGCAGAAGGCGGTGTGATTAATCGCGCTGGCATGCGGCGGTTATATAACTTTCCGCAAGTCTACAACTCTAGCTTGCAGCAACAGATTAGACTTGAACCTTTTATTTTCTCGGATGATGAAAAATATGTTGTGGCTTTCTCCAATGGACAGATCGATTGTTTCATCATCGATCCCGCAACAGGGGTATTGTCGCATGCACAGACCATTACGGCTGATACTGACGGCAACGCTTTGCCTATTGATGATGGTAATATTCTTCAGCTAACGCACTCTCAAAAAGGTGACTTCATGTTTATCTGCCATAGAGAGTTTCTCTGTCGGCAGCTTGTGCGTACTGGCCTAACTTCATTCGAGGTGCGGCTATTTGAGTTTGAGGAATCTCTTGATGGCAATCGTGTCTACCAGCCTTATTACAATTTCCAACCGGCTGGCGTAACGATTGCATCAAGCGCAATCAATGGCAATATTGTGACACTAACAACAAACGCAGCTTATTTTACTGCGGGTCATGTTGGTGTGCGCTTGCTTATCGGTGAAGCTGAAGCAATCATCAGCGGCTACACATCACCAACACAAGTGACAGCAGCTATCTTTGGCGACCTTGAAACGCAGCTTGATCCTGATGCTTTGAAGACGAAGAAAGATAGTAACAAGATTGAGATTACGCATGCACAGCATGGTATGCAGGTTGGCGCATCTGTAACGATTGCAGAAGCTGGTGGTCTTGGCGGCATATCCGCAAGCAACATCAATGGCGCACGCACAATCAGCCGCATCATTGATGCTAATCATTATGAGATTACAGCCGGATCATCTGCAACATCAGAGGTTGATGGCGGCGGTTCACCAGTAATTAAATCGGCTGCACCTACTACTGAATGGTACGAGCAGTCATACAGCACTGTACGCGGCTTCCCGCAGGCTGTTACCTTCCATGAAGATCGTCTATGGTTTGGCGGCACGCCAAGCCAGCCGGATGGTCTATGGGCATCACGCACTGGTTATTATTATAACTTTGATCTTGGTGATGCAGAAGATGGAGATGCCATTGACCTTGACGCAAACGTGGGTGTCACTAACGAGATCAGACATCTTGTGTCAAATCGTGACTTGCAAGTGTTTTCATCTCAAGGCGAATTCTATGTACCTGCGTTTCAAGACGCTCCGGTAACGCCAGCCAAAGCCAAGCTGTCAATCCAGACACCTGTTGGCAGCGGCTTTATGCGCCCGCAATCTGTTGATGGCGCGACATTGTTTACGCAAGCAACCGGCACAGCGGTAAGGGAATATCTCTATACCGATGCACAAGGCGCATACACATCAACAACGATCTCGCTCTTGTCATCACACCTTATAAGCAATCCTGTGCAGCTTGCTGTTGTGCAGGGCGCATTGGCAAGACCAGGGGCGTATGGCTTTTTCTTAATGGATAATGGCGAGTTGGCTATCTTCCACAGCCTAAGATCAGAGAGCCGCGCTGGCTGGATGCGTTGGACAACAGAAGGCAAGTTTCATTCTGTATGCTCAACAGGCGAGGATGTGTTTGTGGTAACTGTTCGTGATGATGGGTCAGGCATAAACAAGCTGTTCTTAGAAAAGTTTAATGTCGCACTTAACATGGATTTTTCTGATGACTTTACTGGAACTGCTGGTGTGTTCAGCGTTGCTGGTCATTTTGCTGATGGAGCAACGGTAGAGGTTGTAGATGGTACTGAGTATCTTGGCGCATTCACTGTAGCGGGTGGGCAGGTAGATGTTAGCGCAGTCAAGCCAACATCTGTTTCAGCACAGATTGGTTACAAATACACGCCTGAGATTAGAACATTACCATTTGATGCACAGGTTCAAGGTGGGCCACTAACTGGTGAGCCACGCAAGATAACCAAGGTTGTGCTTGATCTATATGAAACATTGAGTGTGTCAGTTAATGGCACTGCATTGCAGTTGCGCACTGTCACGCATTCTATTGGTAGCGGTAACACGCCGATTACAGGCAAGCAGGAGTTTCGCGTTCTTGGCTATAGCCGTGATCCTCGCGTAACGATTACGCAAGAAGCACCGCTGCCATTACAAATTAACGGTATGATAACAGAGGTGTCGTTCTAATGTCATTTATGATTGCAGGTCAAATGCTTGGTGCTTTAGGCGGGATGATGAGTGCTGCGTCTGCTGCACGCGCACAGCGCAGGCTAGCAGAGCGTCAGGAGTTTCAAGCAAAGATTGAAGAAGTAAAAGGTATGCAGATGCACAATGAGCGAAGGTCTGCTTATTTTGCATTTGAGTCTGAGATGGATGGTGCGCTTGCTATCAACAACCGCGCATTAAGTGATCGCAGTGCTGGCGCAATCAAGAAGAAAGCCAAGGATGCAAACAGAGATGAGTTGAACCGAATGGCAGCGCAAACTTTGTTTAGCGCAGGCAAGTATCGATCTGCTGCAGATGAAAGCAGATCTGCTGCATCATCGATCATGATGGCTGGCATGTTTAACACAGCATCATCAATGGCAATGGGCTTTCATAAGATGCAACAGGTAACGCCTGTTACAACAACGGTGGCGTAATGGCAGAGATTAAAAGATATCAGAAGTCGCAGGTCTTTAATCAGCCGGTAGGCGTGGTTCGTTCTACTGGTGCAGAAGCTGCGTCAAGGGCATGGGCTGGTGTTGCAACCGCAGGGCAGCGCATCTTTGAGATGGGCTACCAAGAAGCCAAGGTGCAGCAAAAAGCATTGGGCGATAACTTTGCTGCCGTATCGTCTATAACCAAAGATGATAGTGGCAAATACGGTGTGGTAGAGGTTCCTGCAAACTTTAGTCCTGTTGCCAGAAATGCAGCTGAAGCTGGCATTCAAGAGAATTACGTCAAGCAGTTTGCCGTTGATGTTTCTGATATGGGCAAATCTCTTTACGCAGAGTTTAAGAACAAAGGTGATGTAACAGGTTTTACTAATGCGTGGGATGTTAAAACAAATGGGCAAGTAAAAGCTATTGCTCAAGACCCAAAGCTAGCAAAATATGCAGGCTTAATGCAGCAGATGATGGACAATGTAGGGGCGCAGCACATGACTGCGCTTCATGGCATTGCGCGTGATCGTGCATACGATGCTGAATATAACAACAGCAATGTTTTGCTTGAAGACTCAATATCAAGTATTGAGGCTGTGGTTACATCTAACAGGCAGATAGAAATCCCCGATGGTAGCGGTGGCAATGAAACTACTTATATGAATGCTGGCTATCAGCTTGCTCAAGACGCTCTTGAAAGCATTCAGCGTCAGGCAGAAATGTACCCAGACAAGTTTAGTGCAGAGTCACAGATCTTAGCAAAGAACAAAGTTTATGCTGCCTTGCACAAAGGTCAGGCAAACATGATCGTGTCTAATGTCACAAACATTGTCGGCACAAATAAAAATTCTCTTGCTACTGATGATCGCTTATCTCGCATCTTGACAGCGGGCGTTGCCGCTTTGGAAACAGGCAACATGGATAATATCACAGACAAAGAAGCACGCGCTGTCTGGGAGCAGGCTGGTTTGAGCCAGCGTATGTTTGATCAAGAAAACTACCAAAAGGTTAGAGGCGAAGTTGCTAACTTGGTTCAAGGCTTGGCTAATAATGCAAGCAAGGTTTTTGAAGATCAGAAAATTCGTTTGCGCATCGGCAAGGTAGAGCGAAATCTAGCAAACGATATTCCGCAAAGCGCAGAAGATAGTGCCTTCTTTTTAAAGGAGCGCATGGGTATTAGTTCGCCACAAGATTTAATCAATCAAGTTGGTGCAAACATTACTAACTCTAATCACCCTCTTACGCGCATTTTGTTAGGGCCAAGGAATGGCCGTATGGGATCTGGTCAGCTTCCAGATATTTTTAACAAAACCTTTTCGCCATCATTCATGGCTGATTACATTCAATTCAATCCAGAGTCTGCCGCAGATATTGCGTCTGCATTTCGTTTGGCAACTACTGCACAGAATGGTCAGTATCGCGTTAGTCGCGGCTTTAGCGATGAGACTATGATGTTCTATAACGAGCTTGAATCTTTTCAAGACTCAAACCGTATGATGAGCATTGGTGATTTTCTGCAACGCCGGAAGGAATTTGATTTAGACCCAAAGCTAACAGATGTTTTTGTTAAAACTGAGATTGGCAAAGTTAGCGAAAGATACGACAGGATGGATGCACAAACTGCTGTGTCAAGTTATGTCATGGATCTTGTCAAAGGCGACAGACGTAAAGCGCAATTCTTTACGCCAATGGCTAGGCGTTTAATCTGGGCGCATGGCAAAGATGGCTTTGAGGATGTTGTAAAGAAAACTTCTGAGCGTTTGTTTGTTAAATCAAGTCTTATGCATCCCGATGCTCAAGGTACACGTTATTCACCAGAGTCTTATTTTAACTCAACCGAGATGGATATATTTAAAGGCACTGTTGCAACACGCCTTAGAACGGCCGAGAATGGCTCCACACTGGCTCTAGGCAAAAATGTAGGTCTTGTGCCAGATGAGCGTGGATCGCCGCCAGTGGACGGCGTTCGGACTTCTATGCCTGTTTACACATTGAGATACATACCGCCGCATCCAAAAGCGGGAATGCCTGTCATGGAGAGTGGTCGTCCTATTGAGATCGGCCCGAATGAAATCATAGCACAGCGTCAGCGGCTCCGTTTGCAAGCTGATGCTGATTGGCTGCGCGATGTAGAATCTCAGTATCAGCAGCGTTTAGCGGCTGAAAGCAAAAAGCGTTCTCTAACAACCGGCGATCTTCGCCGCAATACATTGAAGAACATTCAGTTTATGCTAGAGCAAAGCGGTGCTAACTAATGGATTATGGGCGTAAGGATTTTTTTGTTGCTGCCGATCTAGGGTTCCGCGACAGCGTTACTGAAGGTTGGTTTGATGGCTGGAAAGCAAATGTTGCTTACAATCACGCGCCATTAATAAAACGCGTTGAAGAAGGCTCGAAGTTTAATGACGTTGACCGCGATCCTTTGTTCACAAAAGAGCGTTTTATTGCGCGCATGAAAGCATTGCCGGAGTCTCACCGTGAATTTTCAAGCACATATGCACGCGCAAAGAATGATGACCATTTTGATTTTCTATTTGATGCCGTTGGTGAGGAGCTTGATTATAAACAGGTTGCTTCTAATGCGCCTTTTACAGCGCAATTAGCTGGCGGCATAACTGATGTCGTTAATCTAGGTTTCTTTATCCCTGCCTTTGGTCAGGTTCGCGCTGCAAAGACTGGTTTTGACGCAATTAAAACTGGCATGAAGTACGGTCTTGGTGCTGGCTTGGTGTCAGAAGCACGCCGCGCTCCGTTTGCTTATGCAGATAGCGATTGGGAATCTACATCTAATGTGGCAATGACAACTATATTTTCTGGTGCATTTGCTGGCACTGGGCATTACTTCAAACCATTTATTAAATCATCTGCGCGCAAGGTAATTGATGCAGCAAATGGGCGTGGCTTCAAGCATGTCTATGATGATGATGGCAACATCAATCTGTCTGGTGAAAAACCCTACACAGAACAATCAGGCGGTGATTTTGATGCCGTGACTGGCAACATGCTTGGCGCACCGACAGCAAAAGGTTTGTCAAAAGATAATCTACCTCAATCTATTAAGAGAAAGTTTTATCAGCTTACCAACAATGGTGCTTTATCTGTTCAGGGTAATCGCAGCGGCAATGTTGCCGAGCAGTCTGTGCAGATGGCGATTGCGCCATATCTTGGCAAACATATTTCATTTATGAAAACGCTAAGAGATCTTCATCACAAAGAAATTATGGCTATGGATGATGTTGAAGCACCGTCTTTTATGGGGGCTTATTCACCATTCACCAAAGATTTTGATGAGTGGTTGGAGAATACTTTTGACCGCATGATTATGTCTAAGTCTGACAATCCAGAGCATCTTCGCGTTGCTAAAGAAGGTATGACACCGCGCCAAGCTGATGCAATTGTCCAGCTTGAGCAAATGTTTACCGAGTTTAATGACGATGCCGTCTATCACAATGTTTTTCGGCGCAATGATCAGCTGCAAAAACAGATTAATGAATTGCAAAAACAGCTTGATGACAAGGTAAAACTTGCAACTGACATTGAGGCGCAATCAAGCAAGGGCGCAAAGGTAGGCATCTCTCAAAAACAAATTAATCTGCTTAAAAAGCTAGATGGTGATCAGTCATCTATTCGTGACCAAATTGATAGGCTGCAATTCATAATGTCGCAGCCAATGCGCAAAGATTATTTCCCTATCAATTGGGATAAGAAGATGCTTCTTGCTGATGAGGGGGCAAGAGGCAGATTAATAATGAAGCTCGAAAAGCAATATGAAAAAGATCGCGCTTTAAACACTGACAAAGATTACAAAACATCTGCCTTTTAAGATGCGGAGCGTTCTCTTGCGCGTATCTTGAGATCGG
>OEFV01000026.1_pt1 | contig 15851 bp, 22 predicted proteins | sample 1498691 | NCBI WGS metagenome assembly OEFV01 (sample SAMEA3275497, study PRJEB22092) | marine metagenome | biome: ENVO:00000447 marine biome; feature: Sheltered location near shore and weather station; material: Particulate matter on a 0.22 Um pore size filter | collected 2014-06-21T08:00:00+00...
TTGATTCTGTGTCTTGAGGGTAGGCAACAGGTGCTTCCCACAGACAGCTAGTCTCATTTAGTGTCCAACTCGCATAAGGCTGAGGCAAATAAAACGCATCTCTTCCAGAATCATATACATAACCGATACCTGCGTAATTTTTACGCAAAGGAGTTCCGCCAAGAGAGTGTTCACCTGCTTCGGTGTTATAAGATGTCTGAATCCAAGTGCCTTCAAGTGTCTCAATATAATCTGCTTCAGCGACTATTACACTTTCCACAATGCCATCAGTTACTTTTGCGTAATGTGCCATTCGATTGTTCCTTTAAGTAAGATAACGAATTATAACAACACCAGAACCGCCATTACCACCAGAAGCCTGAGATGCGCCCGTAGCTAGTCTAACAGCAACGCCGCCTCCGCCCCCACTACCAGTGTTTACAGTTCCTGCCCCGCCTTTTAAAGGTTCAGCATCGGCACTACTGCCAGTGGTGTTGTTTGCGCCTCCTTGACCACCACCACCAGAGCCACCAGCGGAACGAGTTGTAGATTGACCCGAAGTCGCACCGCCACCGTAGTTTCCTCCACCGCCGCCACCAGCTCTAGTTACAGATGAACCTGTAATGCTTGAAGCTAGTCCTGCGCCACCGGGACCAACACTATTGGAACCCGCTGTACCAGCACCACCAGCTCCACCGCCACCGCCACCGTAGTAGTTACCTGCACCACCATTTGAACCACCACCTACGTTACCTTGGCCTGCATATGAAACCCCGCCGCCACTAGTAGAGAAACGACCAGCACCACCACCACCAGAGCCACCAGTTATACCATTACGAGCATCACCCGCACCACCGCCGCCTCCGCCTGTAGAAGATATTGAATTGAAGGAACTGGATACTCCTGTTGACCCATCACTCGAACCGTTTGTTCCAGCTCCGCCACTCGTAGCTCCACCAGCTCCACCAGCTCCGATAACCACAGAATAAGTCCCTGCGCTTACAGTAGTGGAAGAAATTGGCCTATAGGAACCTGCACCGCCGCCCCCACCAAAACGAGAGCCACCTCCGCCACCACCACCAATCACGAGATATTCCATTGCCTTGCTTCCACCAGAAACAACAAAGCTCCCTGAAGACGTAAATGTGTGAATTGTGTAACTACCAGATGTGGTTTTTGTCCCGCCTGTTGTGGTAAAAGCAGACGTACCATAGAAATCGTCTAAGCTAATTGCACCACTTGCAGGAATACCAGCAGCCGCACCATAGTATTCGCTAAGTGAGATAGGGTTAGAACCACCGAACTCCGTTTGAATATCAGCTAGGCTAATTGCGCCACTAGTCTGTAGAGCCATTCTCTAATGCCTCCACTTTTGCAGACAGTTCTTTAACTGCTTCAATTAGGTAGCCTACTAGGTTTCCATAAGCGACAGACTTGTACTCTTCCCCATCCATTACAAGCTCAGGTGCAATCTTTTCTAATTCCTGTGCAATCACACCAGAACCAGCTTCACCATCCTTTGTGAATGTTACGCCACGCATGGCTGTGACTTTATCAAGCGCATTATCAATCGTTGTTATGTCAGACTTGAGACGCTCATCAGAATAGGCCGTGACGTTGCCTGTTGCTATTACATTGCCTGAACCATCTATCTGAAATTCGAGATTAGAAGCAAGGTTTCCCACGCTTGAAATTACAAACCTGCCTGTTGACCTGTCACTTCCTGCCGACCAGCTTCTTGTGTTGGGGTCATGAAAAACGATGTAACCATCTACGTCATCATTGTAGACTTCAATGTTTCCAGACACTCGTAACTTTTCAACTGAGGCGGTATCGCCAATCGCTACTTTTCCATCTGTAGTGATACGCATCTTTTCGCTTGGCGCGGCATTGGCAGAAGTTGATGTCAGAAACGCTAACTCGCCTCGTGGGTATTGCCCTGTCGCTTGTGTGTCTGGAAACTGTGCAACAATAGAAGCACCAGCAAAGTTTGGCGTATCATCTGTATCGGCTCTAGCAAAGTGCAGACCAGAGGTGTTACCAGCGGTTGTGCTTGTGTTACTGATTACGATAGATGCATCCGTATTAGCGGCTATGTTTGTGCTTGTTGTACTTCCAGTGACAACTAACTTTGCTGTCGAACCAGCGGCGTTAAATAGTGAAGTTTCTTTTGTGCCAATACCAACATTATTAGAAGTGTTGACAGTCAAACCAGAACCAGTTGCGCCACCTGCCCTGATATTTACAGAATTTGATGAACTGCCATCGTAGCCCACAAGGTCAATCTGGTTTGTTGTCTGGCTGTTGATGTACAAGCCTGTGCCGGAGTTTGCGGAGGTTTTGAAAATCCCGATATCACCAGAACCAGTGCCGCTTGAGGTAAGTCTTCCTTCGGCATCTACTTTCAACCGAAGCGCACCACTCGATGTAGAAACTTGAAATGCATTAGCGGAAGGTGAGCCAACAAATACGCCAGCAGTGCTATCGTCGTACCGCAGATAAGTCGCATAAGCGTTTGAGTTGGACGCAAAGTATGAACGACCACCAGAAACGTGTAACTTTGAAGCGGCGTTTGGTGCAGTTCCGATGCCAAGCGAACCTGCTGATGTCAGGCGCATTAACTCATTTGTTGTAGCGTTGCTTGCATTGTGACCCCACGCAAACACTTCACCGCCATTGTTATCTGCATCCATAACAAATTGAACTGAACTGTTTGACCTTAATATCCCACCGCTGAAATCAATGTTGCCAGTGATGTTCACGCCAGAGGTTGCAGTGGCTAACTTAACATTACTTGTCCCACTATCTACGTGATATAGTTGCACTGCTCCTGCGTTGTTAAATTTAGCAAGTAAGTCTTGTTGAGTATCTTGTATCTGAACATTCGCACCTTCAATAATGAGTGACCCTGTTCCTGCATCCTTGACATAAGAATTAGAAGCGTCATGGAATAGCTGAAGGTCACTGCCAGCACCAAAGATGGCTTTGTCGTTGTCGCCAAAGTTGATGTCAGCAGAAGTAGTCATGCCGTCTGTAGTGATTACGCCAGTGACATCAATACCTGTGGCTGTGGTGGCGAGTTTGGCAGAGTTGTTGTGAGAAAGAGTTACTGCACCAGCATCTGTGGCAACAACTGCATTTAACCAAGCTGTGTTAGCGGCATTTCTTACTTGTATTTTAACTTCGTCAGAACCTCTGACTTTTAAATCACCAGTGCCTACATCCTCGATGATACTTTCAGCCGCATCGTGGTAAATCTGCAAGTCAGACCCAGCACCGAAGATGGCCTTGTCGTTGTCACCGAAGCTAACATCACCTGTAGTATTCAATCCTGCTACTGTGTACGTGCCTGTTTCATCCAGCTTCGCAGCAGTGACAGCATTGTCGGCTATATGAGCAGTGTCTATTGACCCATCTACGTATTGGTCACTATCTACAGAGTTAGCTGCCATCTTAGCAAGCGTAACATTAGCGTCTGTTATTTTAACGGTTGTTACTGCATTACTTGCCAAACCTCCTGCAGCAATTTGCGGGCCTTCTCCTGCCGTACCGTCGTGAGAGTGTCCTGAAGAAGCATTAAAAGCCGCTTGGACTGCATCAAATTCACCGTCTAAATCAGAGGCGTTAATGACGTTTCCATCGGCAATGTTGTTGGGGGTGTCGTTGCGAACGTAACCTGTACCCATTATTTTATCTCCTTCCGTATGTTGCGTACTCTAAGGTAGCCGCATCTACGGTAAATACAGCGTCTGTGTTTGCGCCTGTGGTTTCGTATAGTATTGACACGGTAAATCCTGAACCTACTGTCGGTACTTCAAATATAGCTTTTTGTTTAGCCCCAAAAAGAGATGTTCCATAAATCCCAGAACCGTACGTTATTGACGCTCCTGCGTCTGAACTAAGAATTGAATCAGGCTGGGGCGAGTCTGGCTGGTCAAAATCAAACTTCAAAGAATACTCTAAATCAAACGCGCCGTTTACATCGAGGTATGTTTGACCCTTGTATATTGTTTTACGGACGTTGGGGTCACCTAACGGAATAAAGGGAGTAGCAAAGGTAGCAGAAATGTCAGTACCGTCCTGTGTGTTGCCCTGCTCCATCTGGTAGATGTACCCGTCTTTACCTCCGAAATATATTCGCTCCGCAAACCCATCATACTCACTGAATGTCACAAAAGCGTTGAAACCACGTAAATCATTCCAAGAAATACTGTCCTGTAACTGAGTACCTGCAACACCCTTTGCAGCATCGTTCTGGTAGGTAGCATTGAACCCAAATATTCGGTACTGACTCTTCTCTCGTATGACTGTGCTGCTGAAGGTTGTGCTGCTAGATATCAAGTCTAACATCTCAGTTTGGATAGGTTTTGAAACAACACCTAAAGCAAAGTCACCCACACGGTCAGTAGCAGAAAAGGTACGCAGACCATCTGGTCCCAAGAACATGATGTCTCCACCAATTTCTTGTATTGTATCAGAAGCTACACATCCTAAGTCTCGTGATACAGGTTGTAGCTGAAAATCACCAATGCTGTTACCTGCAAGTCTGTTTATGGTGTTTTCACTAAAAATAATAAGCTGGTCACGGAAAACAACCAGACCCGTTATGGTGTCGGCTATATTTATTATACCACCACCGCTTGCACTTGTAAAGTCATCATCTTCGTAGGGTGCCGAAAAAACAAGGTTTTTACCGTTTCCTAAGAACACATGGTTCTTGAAGTTGACGATGTGGCTTGAACCTGAAGTATCTGCGGGAAGTGATGATAGCTGTTCGAAGGTAGTTCCGTCGAATCTAAAGGGCTTACCCGTTCCGTCAACAATCATAAACCTGTCTGTGCCGTCGAAGTTATACTTCATAAACCGAATTTTACCAGAGCCACCTAGTGTTACACCAGCACTGCTGTATGTGGCGTTGTCTGTAATCTCTGTCCAGCCAGAGCCTGCTGACTTAAACAGAGCGTCACCACGAGATGCATACACCTCTGAATTATACCTTGTTATGCCTCGGATGTTTCCTGTGTTGGATAGGGCGTTAGAATCAAACTTGTCGTACCCCTCAACACGTCTGTAACCACCGAACACAGAGGGTTCAAAGTTACGGAGAATACGAGCAGACCCCGGAGCTTGAAAGCCTTGCTGGTAAGGAGACAGGTTGGTGATAAGACCACCTTTAAACTCAAAAGAGTGTGTTTGCCATCTATCCGGCATCTAAACCGCCCGTGCGTATACGTTTTCGTTTACAATAGCCGTACGCATATGTTTCATTCCCTCTTCAAATCTGCGGAGAGCAAGACTTGCAGACTCTAGGTTATCTCTGAACATGTATGCGTGGTACATTGCGCCATCAACAATAATGTGCTTAAATCTGAATGGGATTCTTGGAACGTCATCGTAGGTTTCTAAGTCTGCAGGGAACATAAAAAACTCGTACTCTATGGTGTAGGCTTTATCCGGCATCGGAACAACGATGATGTCGCCGTCCTGCGAACGTACTACGTAATTCGGAGCAGAACCCTGTGTGGTGTCTGTTTCATATTCTTGGTCTACATATGTGTCGATGTATTCATCGTACGATAGTAAGGTGAGGTGCTTTGCAGTAGCCACATTAACAGCAGTATCACGAACTAAACGTACGGTATCGAAATCAGTATACTTTGCGTTCTCTGGAAGGGGGTATCTTACCTCGCCCGGTGTCAACACGATGTCGTCGGTGTTGTGGTTGAAAGGCCAGCTAAAATGCTTTTGGTTTATGTCCCTTATGGAGGCGTTTATGCTGTCTTTAATTTGTGCGTAAAACCCAACGGCACTGGCAAAGTTACTTGATGTCAATGTTGTTTCGTTGAGCCTGCGGCAAACTTCGTTAGAAAGAGAAAGATAGTTATATGCCATTAGTTTTTCTCCACAACACGTATACGGACTTCTTGTTCTCTGATTGTAGCGTCACTAGCTGTCATGCGGCAAACAATCTTGTATGTGGTGAATGCGGTACCACTACCCAGATACAATGTGGCTACAGTGTCGGTGTTTGTGCGACTGATTAACTGCAGACCATTAACTGTTTGTCCGTCTGACCAAGTTTGCAAAACACCGTCTGCGTCGTATATTTTCCACACGATAGACGCTATGGTGTCCGTGTCTAAGGCAGGAAGCCAGTTGACGGAGTAGTCTAATTGGTCGTCAGGGTCCTTATCAGGCCATTTCAAAGACATTATGCAGCCCTTCTGTGATTACTTGTTTGTTTTGGTAAGACACTAACCATGCGGGTTCTATCGTATGCTGTTGCTGCGGCTCCTGTGTCTACAGACCGGAATACAAGGGCATTAGGTACAACATGGACAACATGTTTTCTATCGTAGGCCGTGGCACTGAATACTGTTATGGCATCGTCAGGAGAAAGAGTGCCGGTGCTGCCTGTAGCGGTAACACCTGTAATAAACTCTACAAGGTTTACAACGAGTGAGTTTACCGAACTTGTTGCAGATACACTGTCTATCTTTTCTGTAGGTTTTTCTTCTACGATATTAACTGCACCCGTTGCAGATACGCCAATAATAGCTATCGTAGAGAAATGAGTCTGTGTAATCGACGGCGTATTGGTAGTGCCAACTACTCCGGCGAGAGCTTCAACTACGTTTACAGTAACCCCGCCTACAGAGCCAGTTGAGGATGCGCCAGCGGATATGACCTCGCTGATGTCAATTTCAAAACCTCCGGCTGCTACAGGTGCAATCGTGCCTGTTGCGGATACCCCCAATATAGGTACGCGATTGATTGACCGTACGTCTAAACCCGCTCCGTTAATCGTAAAGGTAACAGATACGCCTGAAAGTATTTCTGATAGGTTCACCGTAACAGTATTTACTGCGCCTGTTGCGGATACGCTACCTAGAGGTTCGTCTACCTTTGCCTCTACTATGTTCACAGCACCGGTTAAAGGTACACTAGATACAGCAGCAGATACGTTTATGACCCCATACTCAGAGGAACCGTAAACACCTAACCCATAAAGTGCGGATACAGTAGCCACTAATTACCTCTTACGCGATGCGAATTACAGCGTTGCTTGCGTCAGCAGCAGGAAATTCAATAGTCAGGTCACCTGCCGTAGCAGAAACAGTGCCACCAAAATCAATAACAGCGATAGCAGAGTTTGAATTAGCTGTGTTGTAAATGATACAACCATCAGCAGAAACTGTTACGTTGCTGAATACTTCATCAGTAAAGTCAACGATAGCAGTAGAACCAGACAGTGCGATACTTGCACCATCAAGTACCTGTCCACCAGCAGTGTAGTTAGTGCCTGTTGCTTCGTCAGAGTTTCCTGTAACGTCGGAGTAGTTAGTTGTACTGGCGTTATATGTACCAGACATGGATGATTTAATTAAAGCAAGTTTAAGAGAGTCTGTGTCTAAGTCGTGAAGACCACCTAAAACCTCTGTCTTAAAGCTATTGCACATTGCAGTTGTAATTGCCATTGAGTTTTCTCCCTAAAGGCGGTTTAAAGTGCAGTCTCGTAGTATTCTTCGAGAGAGATGGATATGTTCACGGAGCTACTTGCACTAGATAGTCCACGAATTTTGTCGTTCTTTGATAGGAACAGGGGGTAGTCAGTAATCTGTAAAAGAGAGTTAGCAGGGAGTTCTACTGTTTCTGCTAGCGTGTGATACGTAGTGGTAGATGCTTCGTACCAATCCAAACTAAACGTAACGGCACTACTTGCCTGATTGTTTACGTATATACTGTTTACGTCGGAATTAAATCTAGCCGGAACTGTGTACACGTCAGCGTTAGACGTAGTAAGTACAGCAGCAAGGGTGCGTCGTTTACGTTCTGGCATGTTAATTCTCTATGTAAATAATATCAAGACCTGCAGAGAGTTGTATGTTTGCGCTACTACTAGACCCTACTGCACGAATACGAATGTCTGTTTTTTCTGGGATGGGAAGGGGTACTTGATACTGTTGATGATGTGTGGCTGCTACTAGTGCAAATTTATCTTGTGTTCTAAACACCCCGTTTAGTTCTCTAGTTTGCACCCATACTACAGCAAACTTATTATTTTGTTCTGTAAAGGCTGTTACATCTGTTTGCAAAAGATAGGCAGTGTAGCCCGCAGGTACAGTCCAAAGTGCCATGAGTGTTTGGTGTTCCCCATCAGCTATCTTTGCATAGGTTGTACCACCATTAGCGATATCAATATCGCCTGTAGGTTCTTGTGACCCAGATATAAAGGCACGGTAGGTACGTAAAAAAGTGCCAGTGGTTGTTGCTGCACCTGAACCTGCTAATGTTACTGTTTCAGATAGTTCATTATAACTAGCATCTAAGCCTTCAATGGTAACTTCTACACCATTGTCTGTAGCACCACCACCGCTGGTAGCTGTCATTGCAAGTGCGCTACCTTGATAGGTATATACACCGCCCCCGTCCCAAATATCTTCAACAGCATCGTCTACGTCCCCGTTGAAGCCAAACTTAAATAGTCGCTTGTGTCCGGGAATTAAACCTCGTGATACCTGCAAGTAGTAGGGAAAGGAGCCTACGCCACCACTAAATGTCATTACGTTTGGGTATGAGGTGATGGACATCTATTTTACTTTTCTATGAGAACGTACTTTTTTAGCGATTTTCTTGGGCTGCTTTGCAACTTGTTTACCAGCTTTAGTTGCTTTTCTTTTAGCACGGGTTGTGGCTGCGTATTCCTTTGGTGAGAGGGCCTTAATAGCTGATGCTGGAAGATATCTTTCTCCGGTAGCTTTTGACCCTTGAGTAGACGGTTTTCCACTCTTTGTTCTCCATTTTTGTTTAGTCCACGCCTTCAAAGAGCGTTGGCTCTTCTTCAATGCCATATAAGTCTCCTGCTAAGTACGACAGTACCCTTAGTTTTTCGACAGCTTCTGTGTACTTTTGAACCGCTGCATCCATATCTTGAAGAAGACTTGGATGGTCACCTGTAAAATCAGGGCTTTTGTAATGATTGTTGAACACAGTCTTAGCATTCATCATCTCCAAGTTGTATCGGTGGGTTAGTGCGTCTACAGCCAGCTTCTGCATGAGAACTCCTAAATACTACCATTATACAGTTTATTTAGGATGAAGTCAATACAACAGCTATTAAAGAACCTAATGCCACCGCAATCACAGCCAGCACGATACCTATGGTCTTCAAGGTTTCCATCAGTTCGTGTTGTTGTCTGGTTTTTTCTATGCGTTCTTGTCGTGCTTCTTCTTTAGCTTCTTGAAGTCGTCTTGCTCTTTCGTTTACAATGCCTGCCCACGTACCGTGTCCGAACCGCTGGTCTACCATTACGGAAACCGTGTACAGATGTTCGGCTGCAAGTTTCGCATCTATAGTTTCTTTGGCAACGGAAGCTACATCAAACTGATTTACACCAGACTTTTTGTTACGAGCTTTCTGGGCTTGTTGCTCGCCAAGAAACAGGTTGTCGATGTGACCCGCAATCTCTCCAATGTCGTTTGCTGTACCAATAGCGGATTTAATGCCATCAACAGCACTCTTTACCAGTGCAATACCCGCTAATGTTTCTGCTATCATTTATAGCCGCCTCCTGCAGCTTTGTATTCCTTTGCTAGCATCTGCGCTTTACGTGCAGACCACTGACCCGCTTTGCCGCCTTTAGTACCCGCTTTAATTTTGTTGAACAGACGCTTTCTCATGGTTGGCTTGGTGTAGTTGCCAGCCTCGTTTACCTTGCTCTTTGCTTTCTTTTTAATGGGTGGCATTACGTTGTCCTAATTAAATTCATGCGCTTAAACAAATCTTTTTTATGTTCTTCAGTTACCGCGCTACCATAAGGGCTGTGTACTACTGCGTCAGGGTCTTTAACTGCGTCATAGACAGAAAAGTTACTTTTTTCAACACTGCGGGCTGCTTTACGACCTCTAGAATTTTTATCAGACATTTAACTCTCCCGTTCTCATAGCCTCAGACAAACGAATTGCTCTGTTGCCTACCTGCTTTGCCCAGCGAGAATCAAGCATCTCGACACAAGCCTTGATGTAGTCGCCCTCGTGAATGCCAGCCCACATGTTTTTAAACTTACAAAGACGCGGTACTCCCATGTTAAAGGCCATATCAAGTAAAACGCGAAGACGAACATCATCAAGGCGTTCCATGCAGGGGTGAGCATTAAGTAATTCTTTCTCTACAATATCTATATCGTTGGACAAAAGGAAACGAGCATTAGCTTCTGTAATACCCGTGTCGTAAACTTCGTTTTTAAGAAGGCTCATAAAGGCAAGTTCGCCGTCGGTGATACCTCTGTCTTCGAGGTTTCGCCCGACACCAATCGTGTCGATGCCCAGATGGTCTTGATAGACTTGTAGTCTGATGCCCTCGTGTAGGATTAGCTGGTCAATCAACTTGCCGCGATTGTAGTTCATTAGCTATCACCCTTGTGTTCGTGGCCCATCCAAATACCAAATACGCCAGTCATAACGCCCATTACCACAGACACGAAAGCTGACTGTGCGCCTGTTGGGTCTGGTATAGCCATGAACCACTCAGCGCAACGCCAAGACATAATTGTACTGGCTAGCATCATGAAGCGTGGTAGTATCTTCCACTTGAGAAAGGTTTCGACGCTCATCACTTCTTTCCAAACATCTTGGTTGCGCCGCGCATACCTAGTGACGCTGCCACAATGAGGCCCAAGCTGTACTGATACCACTCCGGCATCGCTTGTAAAGCTGTGAAGCCTTCTTGCACAATTTCTCTACCCCAGTCACCACAAAAGGCCAGTATGAGAGGTACAGAGAATAAAACTGTAATCCACTCATCTTTCCAAGAGTGCTTGCTTCCTTCAGCCATAGCCAAATCCCAGTCGATTTCGCCAGTAGCTTTCTTTTCCATGATGACAGCTTCAGCTTTAGCTCTTGCAACTTTGGCTCCTGTTTCTGCTTTTGTCTTTTCTACTTTACCTTCGAGCCACGTACTGGCTATAGAAGATATAGGTCCTATAAGTGCAGTTAGCATTTCCATCTCTTTCTTGCTTGGCGCAAACGGCTGTTAGGGTCTTTTGCAGCATCGGGAAACTTCTTCATCTGCCCTGCTGACCTAGCACAAAAAGATTTACGGCGTTTAGCCGCTGTACTTCCGGGCTTAACTTTGCCTGTAACTGCTGTCTTTAGTTTAGAACCGGGATTCTTTTTCTTATATTCTTTAACGCCTTTTGCAGTCATACCTGCGCCAGACTTGGTAGGGCGGTAGTTAGCACCCTTTCCTTTAGTTGTTTTCTTTATAGGTGTTTCTTTTTTACGAGGCATTATAGTGCGCTTTAACACTCATAGCTAACAGATTTATAAGGGGGTGGTACTAGCAACTGCGTAGAATGGTACATTTCTACTGCTCGTTCTATGCACTCTCCTCTTGTGTCATAGGGACCACGGGTGTCTTCTATTTCTAGACACTCTGTGCTACCTAGTAGCGAACTACATATAAAGAGTACTGCTTTGAACATTGGGGGTATATCCCTGCAGAGGATAGCTGCTTATATCATGAAATTAAAAAGTCGTCAAGGGGGAAAGTTGCCCCTCCCCCTCAACTAAGTTGTTTAGGCGAATGATGCCGCTGTACCAGCAGCGTTCATTGGCACCATTACAGCAAACACACGGACTTTACCGTCCATGATTGCAGTAATAGCTTTCACGTCGATGACATCAGCAGCTAAGTAGAACTTAGAAGCTGCGCCAGTTTCCTGAATGCCAACAGCACCGTCTGCGTCTAGGTCGGTGACCCATGTGTCAGCGGCTGTTCCGTCTCCAACGTCGATTGTACCAGCGTTAGAGCTTGCTGTTACGAGTTCAATACCCACGCACAAAACGAGTGTGTTAGCAGGAACCTGAAGAGCATCAATGTCTTCGTTGATACCTAGATTAGTCGTTGAAAAATCTAGCACGACTTCTTGCATGTAAGGCTTTGCGCCCGCAGCAACAGCAATACCGTTATCGGTAACTGAGTAAGTAGCCATTAGTTATTCTCCCCTACTAATCTAAGCTGACAACGCCACGAACGATTGCTTCTGGGCGAAGGACTTGCCGTCCAAACACATGAAGACCACGAATGATGTCGCTGAAAGTTTCGGTTGAACGGACAACTTCTGTTTTCGCAATGTGCGAAGCAGTAGCTGTTGCAGACATGTGACCGCCGAGAATAACATTCTCTGTGCCATCTGTTGCGAGGCCAGAAAGAGTTACTTGGTCGATTGCACCGCTAGAAACGAGTGCAGTTGACTTGTAACACTGGAAGCCAGCGATGTTGCCTAGTGTCACCAGACCGTTACGCAGTGGAGAAGTCGCATCGCCAGTTACCTGAACTTCTGCGAACTTGGCTCCTGCTGAGAACAGGTGCTTGTAGAAAGCTGGTGGTGCAACGAACCAACGGTTCTCTTCTGGAACTGACTGGTCATCAAGTGACTGTGCCATTGCCAGCATGGTATTAACCGCTAGGTCACCGGGGCTAGTAGCACCGCCGATGTTTAAAGCTGAACCAAGAGTACCGATGCTGCCGATTTGAGCCACAGAAGCACCTGATTCGCCGGTTAGACCAGCAGAGGTTGCCATGAGGTCAAGAACGTTAGCGTCGTACTTACGCTTCAGGGAGTATGCACCTGAAGACGTAGCCAATGCTTCAAAGTTGACGTGTGACTGACGCTCTTCAATGTCGTCAATCTTAAACGCAAATGCGTTTGCTTGGTCAACAACCATAGTAATCTGGTCATCAGCGAGGTCTTGTGGGTTTACCACAGAACCGCGTGAGTATGCAGATACAGTAATTGTTGGTTCTTTAATGATACGTACTGTATCACCGAAGTTTTCAATTTCGCCAGCGTAGTCGGTGTTAGTAATATCTTCTGCAACCGAAGCACGACGGAAGAACTTGAGAACTTTTTGACTGAAAATTTCAGGTGTGAAATTCCCAGACGGCAGGTTATTGTAACCTGATGCGCTATCAAAAGCCATTAGTTCAATCCCTTCCTTGAGGATTAAGAGTTGTAATCAATTCGCCCTTCAGCCCTTGCAGAGTCGATTTCGCCTTCCAGCTTTTCGAACTCCCAAGGTTTCATCTTGGCGATGTGTGAAGCCTTGAAAACTCTTTTGCCCCCGTCGGGGTCGGTAGAGATTTTCTTGGCAGGGGTCCGTGTCACAGCGTCTGCTGCACTTTCCTGCCGTTTAGACTTCGTAGGTTTGTTAAGACCAGTATCGGCCTTATACAGGTCCACTACACGAGCCGCCCACCGTGAGTCGGTATTGTTTTTGTAAATACCATCTGCTAGTGTTTGTGGCTGCTCTTCGAGCCATTTCAAGAACTCATCTGTAGTCTTGATTTCATCGAAGTCAGGATGCAATCTAAGCAGTTCTTCGTACGCTTTCTGCTTTTCTAGTTGCTGTTCCCGTTCTTTGATGGTACCAATTTCTTCTCGGAGCTTTGACACCTGAGATTCTGTCTGCATAGATGAGACAGTTTGAACCACTTCAAATACGTCAGGGTAACGTTCCTTAAACTCTTCGAGTTCTTCTTGAGTTCTTGGTGGTGTTACACCCCTTGGCATTTCAACAGCACGGTCATTCATGGCTTTGCGAAGACTATCAATCTCCCCTTTAAACTCATTGACCTTACTATCGTAGTGCTTCTTTAGGTCGTCATACCGTTTTTTGTAGTCGTGTTCCGATTCCTTTGTTTCCTTTTGGGGAACGAAACTATCGTCACTCTGAGTAGCCGCTTCTGCGGGGTCAGCTTCTTGGGTTTCTTCAGACGCTTCTAATTGGTCTTCTTCGTCTTCGTAAACTTCATCACGATATTTTCCACGATACAAGTTACTGGCGTTAGTTACTCCGAAGGAGTCATTTGGTTTGTTGGCTCTGTGGCCTTTTGCTTTTGCCATTTTTACCTCATAATGCGGGGCTACTTGGCGTGTAGGTAGCCGCTTCGGTTATGTCAGGGCCGCAGTATTGCGGGTAGCTGACGAATATTAATCTGGTGCCTTGTAGAACTCGTGTTCTCCAATGGTCTGCACCAAAGTTAAATTGTTTCGCATCCACTGATTGGGTGCGTCTTTTCTTGTGTACCACATTACGTCAGGAGATACTGCTGGGTCTGACTCCATCTCTCCTCCTAGCAAATCTTGGGCAACTGCGGTTGCTCTGGCTAGTCCCTTTTCGTAGTTGGCTCTATTCGTTGTGAAATTTTCTTTTAGTCCTTTGTTGCGCTTGACATCCATGCCAACGTACTCAAAGGCACCTTTAGGTAGCCGCTTTAGAAGAACGTCTCTAAGACTCTTCTGTTTTTTAAACTCTGGCTCGTTTGAGTTCCGGCGATGTATGGCGGTTTGACCCACGGCGTACATCGCTTCCTCTGGGTCTGTAGACGACTTGGTTTCTGCCATAATCATGTGAGCTAGTAGCTGCTCGTCGCTCATCTTGTTGTACAACTTTTTATTTTGGGTACGAGTGACAGGCTTCTTGTAATGCTGTTCTAGTTGTGCTACAAATGCAGGTGGAGCTTGTGAAGCTGTTTCAGGAATGCTATCCCCTATGTCACCTTCGTACTCTGTGCCTGCTTGTACAGGTTGAGGTCCTACAGGTGTTACGGGTACTGTAGCAAAGCCTTGCGGGGGTGCTTCTTCTTCGTTAGATGAGAATGGGTTGATGCTGTCAAGAAAACCGAGGAACCCGCCTTCAGCCGCACCCATGACCTGCTGACCATTCTCTTGGATGCGCTCTTGGGTTTCCGGCTTACCCCGATTGTTTATCTTGGTAAGGCGGTCTTCACCGATGATTTTGACGAGATGGGGTGCAACCGTCACTTCTCCTTGTGACAGGGCTACATCTATTAGTTTAGCACTTTGTTCAGGATTGTCAACTGTTATTCCACGTCTAACCGCTTCTTTTTGTGCGTCTTTGAGCATCTTGATGACATCAGACTCACCTGCGAACTCAACAGCGGCTGCATTGATGATGAATGTACCCTCTTCTTTTTGGGTGTTCACGTTGTCTGCAACTGACTCTGCTTCGGATACTTGGCTAGGTGGCGCACCGATAAATCCAGATGGTGCCATGCCTGCTGCCATCTGTCCACCTGCAGCCATGCCGACTCTGCCGCCTTGGGCCATAGAGCTTTCTGTAGCTTCCTCTTCACTGAAGCCCCCAAAGTCACTTGCACTTACAGAGCCGCCGCTGCCTGAATAGTCACCCATCTCCCCGCCGCCTTGACCCGTATCGCCGCCATCATCCATAGATGGTCCAGTAATTTTGCTTGCTTTGCTGTACGCATCCTGCGCTGCTTTTTGGGCTTCGGCTGCTCTTCGCTGGTCAGCTACTTGTTTAGCAGCGTCTGCTTGGGCTTTATTCATAAGACCCGAAACAGTACCCTTACCGTTTCTGGCATCTTGAATAGCTTGCATAGCTTTCTGAGTTGCAACCTGACCTGTAAACCCATACTTTTCACCCAGTGCTGTGGCATCAGTCTTATATCCCATACGAGCAGTTTGACCCGTGGGTGTCATATACGTACCGTTGTCTCTGTAGTACCCACCCGTGCTTAGTCGTCCAGAGGTGTAACCTTCAGACTCTAGGGTTTTTCCTGTCATATTTGCTGCATTAAATCCGCTGGGTACAAAGCCATTTTGTAAAGCATCGAAGGCTTTAATAGTTTCTCTTGGAATACCTTGTAAGTTTCCGATGTAGTTAGATTTTCCAGCTTGCCGAATAATACCCATACCCCCGGCAAACTCCATGGAGAAACCTGTGGGAGCCATTCTTCCGTATATAGCTTGCATTGCAGGGTCAGTAAAATCTACGTTGGGGTGTTGGTTTTGAAGAGCCTGATTAGCAGCCGAAACCGCTCTGTT
>OEFV01000027.1_pt1 | contig 15780 bp, 14 predicted proteins | sample 1498691 | NCBI WGS metagenome assembly OEFV01 (sample SAMEA3275497, study PRJEB22092) | marine metagenome | biome: ENVO:00000447 marine biome; feature: Sheltered location near shore and weather station; material: Particulate matter on a 0.22 Um pore size filter | collected 2014-06-21T08:00:00+00...
GTCCAGTCCGTTGACGCTGAGACGGGCGAAAAGCTGTTCGACGAAGAAACCAATGCGCCCATCATGGAAAACGATGGGGACGCCTACCTTGTCACAGGCTCAGCGGACCATGCGTTCGACATCGTGGGCCTGATCCACAAGGCCACAGGTGTCATGCTGACAGACGCCGAAGGCACGGAATACCCCGAGATGGCCCCGGTCGATGGCTGGCATATCAACCTGCGGATACGTGGCGACTACATGCGGGACGAGGCAGAGGCTATCGATGCGGCGTGGGGCGTTTCGCCCGTGACACCGCACCGGACTTGGCTGTAGAGGCGGACGACAGCGCCACTCAGCCCTCCTACGGTCATGGCTCCTGACAACCAAGGAAGAAATCCATGACTGACACAAAAGCGTGGTGGGCCAGTAAAACCGTTTGGGCCACCCTAATCATGCTCGCAGGCGTCGGCCTCCGTTCCATCGGTATCGACATTGGCCCCTTCGAGGGCGAGATCACCGACACTGCTCTAACCGTCGTCACCGTCCTCGCGGGCGCACTCGGCCTCTGGGGCCGCATCACGGCCACCTCGTTGATTACCCGCTAAGGCGGACGACAAGCTGCAAGCGCGTCAGTAGTCTCGCTCTCACAACCAGCGCGAGACTACTCATGCCCCAGACAAGACCCCGCCTTGAACAGCTCGTTTTCACGAGCAGTAAGACAGGCGAGCACAACATCGACACCTACCTCGAAGCCGCAGAGATTGGCAATCGCACGCTCGCTCAGCTTATGGGCGACTTGTTCGATGCAGGTGGCAACTTCGCGCCCGAAGAGATCGTGCCGGAGTACCAGATCGCCCAATCCAGTGGCCAGCTCATGCTCCAGTATCGCATCAACGGCACGGGCGCTTTCACAGATCTCGTTGGCTTCTTTAACGACCGTGGCGCTTTCTCGACCAGCACGGCCTACAACGCCCTAGACCTCGTCACCACGACGTCTGGCTCCGCGACCAACCTTTACTTGGTTAAGACAGACCAGTCTGCCTTTGCCAGCCAAGCCGCCTTCATCGCCAGCTCTGGCACCCAGCTACTGCTCGAAAGCCCCGCTGGTGTTTTGGCCGACGTGCAATCCGCCCGAGACGGCGTCATCCAAGATGCAGGCTTCATCGCTGTCTCGACCGACTTGCAGGCTTCCACCAGCGCCATCGAGACCGTGGCCAACGATCTAAACGCCACGCCCAGCAACATCGCCAACTTTGTGGGCGGCCTAGACGCCACCATCGACGATCTGACCATCCAAGGCGTGGCCAAAGGCGCAATCGACAGCACCAGCACCACGACCTTCGACATGTCGACGGCCAACAACTACGTCTTCGACCGCGCCAACGGCGCCACGCTGACGCTGTCCAACAGCCATCTGTGCGCCAACATGCAGCCTTTCACCATCGTTATTAAAGAAGATGGCACCAACACGAACCTGACGATCCAGCCCACGGGTCAGTTCAAATGGCAAGACGGCAGTGTGCCAACATTGTCGGGGGCGTCTGGGGACAGGCTTGTCATTTCTGGTTTTGTCTTGGACCCAGACCCTAACACCTCAACGTCGGCTGAAATCATTGCTGGCTTCGTCTCGGTGTCCACGCCATGACGGTCTTCAGTATGCCCATGGTGGGCACCATGGGGTTCCAGCACGTCTTCCCGACGCTTCCGACGGGGACCACATCTCTGGTAACAAGTTCCAACCTGATTACGGGTTCTTACTCGCCCCTCACGGTTACGAACGGCGGCGACCAAATGGCGAACTTTGGTCAGGGGTTATTTTACGTTCTGGACAAAAACAGAGTTCGCTATCGCCGTACGACAGTGGGCGCCTCCTCGGCAAGCAGTTCCACCCACAACCTCCCGCGCACTGCCAACGGCGGCATTTCAGCAGTCGGAGCCTCCACTCCAATAGGCGACACACTTCACTACTCCAACGGCTCCACGATTTACGAGTACGACCACTCGACGTCGTCTGACACCGGGACAACCTACACAGCCGGAGTGGATCACGACTGCTTTGTGATCTCCTCGCCTGTTATCTACCTCGCCGACTACGACAACACGCAAGACGAAGTAACGGTTTACGCGCGGCGGTGGCCCGACATGCGCCCCATTAAGTCAGTTGTGGTCAGCAACACGTTGTCTGCCAGCCAGTTTAGGGCAATGGACATCACCGTAGACAGCTCTGGGTTGGTCTTGTTCATCGACTACAGCGGTAACGTCTACGGCGTAGACTTCAATCTTGAGACCAGTTTCTTTGTGGACGACGATGGCGTAGGCGGGTCAAGTGGTATCGCCTACGACCCAGCACTGGATAGAGTGTTTATTTTAAAGTCTGGGACGACTTCTTCCTCAAGGTTCTACGAGCGTGAAGTCACCGTCACCTAACCCGGACGACACGCCTGCCCCCACCCCCTAAGATCCACCAAACCTAAACGGAGCCTGCTCAGTGGACGTCGATTACAAGATACAGAACCTAGAAATCACGTTCGCAGAGCTGCGCAAGGACGTCGACGATTTGCGCAAGGCCACCGACGACGTCAAGCACTTGGCCGTCGAACTTGCCGTGATGAAGTCCGACCTGTCCTACATCAAGGACGCCCAGACCCGGCTCAACCAAAACGCCAACAAAGTCGTCCTGTTCATAGTCGGCGCATTCGTGGCTCAGTTCGCTGCATTCGTGTTCGCTGGCGGCATGATGACGGGGTAGCAGCGCCTAGCTAAAAGGTGTAAATAAATTGTACACCCATACAGCGAGACGGCATGACATCTTTCACCCGCCCAAACAGACCTGTTGACCGCGTCTTTCTCCACTGCACAGCGAGCAGCTACGACCACCACGACGACATCGAGGTCGTGCGCCAGTGGCACCTTGGCCGTGGCTGGTCCGATGTCGGCTACCACTACATGATCCACCGAGACGGCAGCATCAGCGAAGGCCGCCCCCTAGAGCGCACGCCAGCTGCACAGAAGGGCCACAACAAGGGCACCATTGCCATCGCCATGCACGGCGGCCAAGACGCCAAGGACGACTTCAGCACCAAGCAGATCATCGCCCTGCGTGACTTCTGCGAGGACATCCGCAACGCCTACGGCGGATCCATCACTTTCCATGGCCACTGTGAAGTCGTGATCCGCGACTGCCCGGTCTACGACTACAAGGCTTACCTGAAGCTGGCCCCCGATGGCCGCATGCCTCCGCTCCGTTTGGAGAAGCAGGTCATCAAGACGCCTCCTGCGCGGCCAGAGGCTGAAGTTAAAAAGCCCAAGCGCAGATGGCTGAATAAAATGAAGGCGTGGCTGGTCGATGACTGAGCGTGAGATCCAAGCCAAGCTCAAGGCACTTGAGGACTTGGCCAAGCACCCCGGCTGGCACGACCTCGTCTCGGTGATGAAGCGCGAGATGTACGGCGCCGTGGTGAACCTTGGCCAAACGCCATCCATCAGCAACGAAGAACTCCATTGGAGACGTGGCCGCGTTGACGCCGCCGCGATGGTCATCGACCTCCCCCAACGTCGCATTGCGCAACTGACCAACGAGCTTCCAATGGCTGCGCACGCGAACCCCGCCAAGGCTGGAGATAAAAACCATGGCTGACAATCTAATCGACCGCGTAAACGAGGCTCAAGGTCTCGCCCCCAAGCCGGACAACACCACCGAGAACCGCGAAGCCACGGAGAAAGCGGCTGCCCCTCAGACTGAAGGTGACAAGATCACCGAGCCAGCAGCAGAGCCAGTCAGCAACGAAGAGCTTTCGGCGCTATACAAGATTAAGATGGGCGACCAAGAGCGCGAACTGAGTGAGCAGCAAATCGCTGGCACCTTCGAGCGCTACCGCGACCTCAACTTTAAGCACAGCCAAATGAAGCCAGTGATCGACACGGTCAGCCAGCTCATGGAGCGCACCGGCATCGACGCTGACATGATGAACCAAGAGATCATTGCTGCGCTCAAAGCCAAGCAGCACAACCCGACCATGGGCCAACAAAGCAACGCACCCAACACCACCCAGCAGGGTGACAAAGGCGAGGCTCCGAACGACCTTCTATCTGGCGACATGCTCGCCCAGTACGAGGAACAGAACGCGGTACAGCTGCCACCGGGCTACCGTGAGCTTGTGGCCAACAAGGACGCCACCAGCCAGCAGCTGCAACAGATGCAGATGATGATGCAGCAGCTGTTGGCCCAAAGCCAAGGCGTCGCAAACGCTGCTCGCCAAGCTGGTCAGCAGCAGGCCATGGACCGTGGCCAGCTGATGCAGCAGCGCATTGGCCAGAACATCGACGCAGCGGCCCAGCGCCATCTTGGCACCACGGATCAGTCTGCAAGCAACGACTTCTTGGCCTTCATCTACGAGCGCGGTTACACCACGGACGACTTCGTAGACCCTGCGTTGGCTGACCGTGCCATGTCCGACTTCGCCAATCTGCGCAGCAAGCCAGAGATGGAGCGTTTGCGTCAGGCGGCCCAGCGCCGCCAAGCGTTCTCGTTCAACGGCACGATGGGCAACACGGCAGGCCAAGGCGCTGCGGCGGCTGCGGCACCAACCGAGGCCACCACGCCGTTCGACCAGATGGCTGAAGCTGCGATGACCAAGCGCTTCGGCTAGTCCGCATATTTGACAGCGTAGGGGTGTACACGTTATAACACCCCTACAGCGCGGCGCTTCGGCCCCACGTGCGCTATTACTCGCGACGGAAATTCCGCGAGCTGACACCCTTCTTATACAACCCTCCCTTCTGAGGAACTTTAGCTATGTCTACCCCAATCCAAGGGTTGCGCGGCTCCGGTCAGTTCGACACGACCTTCCGTCCACGCAACTACCGTGAACTCTTTACTTTGCTTGAGCCGAATGGAAACAGCCCCCTCAATGCGCTGCTGTCCATGGGCCAATCCGAAAGCACGAATGACCCAGCTTTTCGCAACTTCAGAGATGAATTGCCAGAGCGTCGGATGACCGTAAATGGTGCTGTTGCATCTACCGGCACCGGCAACGAGACCATTACTCTGGACGCTGACAACGAGAACAAGTTTGCTATTGCAGGCTCCATCGTCGTCAACGCGGCCACTGGTGAGGTCATGCACGTTACTGCTGACACCACCGGCACTTCGCTGGCTGTCACTCGTAACGTCGGCGGCACGGCGCACGCTATCGCTGACAACGCTGAGCTGTTCATCGCAGGCTTTGCGGCGCAGGAAGGTGCAGACACTCCAACCGCTGTTAGCTTCGATGCTGTCATGGTTGAAAACTTCTGTCAGATCTTCCGTACCAGCTTCTCCGTAACCGGCACGATGAACTCGACCTACTTGCGCACTGGCGACAAGCAGGACGAAGCTCGCGTGAAGGCTCTGAAGATGCACATGTCCGACATCGAGCGGGCTATGTTCTTTGGCAAGAAGGACGAAGACAACGCTTCTTCTGCTCAGCCACGCCGCTTCACTGGCGGTCTGATGACGTCTCTCACCAACAAGTGGGACGTTGGCACGGCGTCTTCCTCTGCTATCAACGCAGCGGACGGCATCCTGACTGAAGAAGAGTTCGATCTGGCTCTGACCGAAACCATCTTTAAGTTCGGCTCGAACAGCAAGATCGCATTCGTCGGCGCTAAGGTGGCAAACCACCTCCAGCAGTTCGGCAAGGACCGCTGGCAGCCAACGCAGGTTGAAGGTGCATACGGCGTAAACTTGACCCGTTACAGCACCTTCGCAGGCGACCTGATGGTTCACTTGCACCCGCAGTTCCGCCAGATCCCCGGCATGGACACTGCCATGGTCATCGTGGACTTCCCGTACCTGTCGTACCGCTACCTTGAAGGTCGCGATACGCAGCTGCTGGAGAACCGCCAGAACCCCGGTGCCGACACTGAGGTATCAGAATACCTGACCGAGTGTGGCCTTGAGCTGATGCAGGACAAGGTACATGCGGTCATCGAAGGTTGGTCCGCACGCGCTGCGTAAGGCGGACGCCAACCTAACGTAACTCGTTCATAAAGGGGGTCAGCACGCTGTCCCCCTTATTTTTTGGAGACCCCAATGCCTACCAAGACACCCAAGGCTGCTTCTAAAGAAGTGACCATCGACAAGGTCGAAGCCCCCAAGCCCATCGCCAAGAAGGCTGCTGGCCCCGTTCGCTACAAGACAGTCGCTGACCAAACAGGTCGCCTGCTCGTCTGTGGCTTTCGGCCAACGATGCCGTCCATCCCCGGCCCATGCTTCTACAAGGTGCCAGCCGAAGACGTCGCAGCGTTCGAGCGGACCCGTGAGTTCAAGGGCGGGATTGTAGTACGTGTCGACTGACAGCCTGACCCCGCACATCCAAGACGGCGCCACCAGCCGTCTTGAAGACCTGTCTCGCATGGTGTTCCGGCGGTACGGCGACTTCAGCGCGAGCACTATTGAGGCCGAGGCTCTGTCCATGATGATCGAGCTGGCCAACATGGTGATCGACGACGTGCGGATGCACCCTTACGCCAGCACAGCCTTGCAGTCTGAGCCGTACTACCACGCCATGCAGGACCGCAGCACGATCCCTGACAACATCATGGTGGCTGGCCTGCTGTTCTACTACGCCGAGCAGCAAGGCTCCGAGCGGGTTGGATCGTACGGCCCCAAGTTCGCTCGCACCATGAACCAAGAGCTGTGGCGGCAGACTGCTGGCAACACCAAAATCCAGATGCGGCCATGGGATGGCGGGACGAACAAGACCCGCAATGCGGCGACTACCGATGCGAACACTGGCCTTGATGAGACAACATGACGACGACCCGCGCAAACAGCAGCGACAAGACCAAGTTCGTGGCCTACGAGCAGTTCACGGGCCTCGACACCAGCCGGGACGCTGTGAACATGGACACGGGCACGGGCCAAGCGCTGGTGGACTTGACCAATGGCTTTTGCGATCAGCGTGGACAGATCGTGCGCGATGCGGGTGTCACGCGCCGCACGGCCAACAGCCGTACCAAGCACATCGCCTTTTTCACCAAGGACCAGATCGCCTACGCTGAGGTCCATGGTGACGGCACGCACTTCGTCAGCGAGACAGGCATCGAGAGCGATACGGTCTACCCGGAAAACGTCATCCCGACCACGACCGTCTTCAACCGGGAACTTGTCTTCGCTGTCCGTGGCCTCCCGCCACTGATTTACACGGGCAACCGCTGGCGCTCAACGACCAGTGGGCACCTCAACACCGAGCTGCCAGCCTACTGCACAACAGTCCGAGACCGCGCTTGTTTCGCTGGCCTCAAGTCCAGCAGCACGCAGATCCTCATCAGTGAAGACGGCAACCTCGACAAGCACGCCGACGACACTGACCCCAACAGCGAAAGCGCGCTGCGCGCTGGCACGCTGGACATCCGAAACCTGCTTGGTACGGCAGACGAGATCACTGGGCTGTCCAGCTTCGAGCAAGACAAGCTGGTGGTCTTCGCTTCCGACCGAGTGTTCGTTTTTCAGATGGACCCGGACATCAGCCGTATCGAATTAGATACAGATACCAACGTCGGTATCGGCTGCGCCAGCCACAACACCATCCAGCAGGCGGGCACCGACCTGCTCTACTGCTCACGCTCCGGCGTGTACGCCCTACGCCGCGTCAGCGAGAACGGCCTGCAAGTCAACGTGGTCAAGCTCAGCGAGCGCATCGACCTTGAGTACCGCCGCCTGTTCAACCAAGTCGAAGACCCGGAAAACATCACAGCCGTTTACGACCGCGACGAGCAGCAGTACCACGTCTACTTCCCGCTCGGTTCCAGCGGCACCACGACCCGCCTGACCATGACGTTCGTGGTGGGCGAAGGTGGCCTCCAGACCCGGTGGTCCACAAGTGACCACCTCAACGCCACTTGCGGCGCCTTCCTATTTGGCAACTTCGTGGTCGGCACGCCTTACGGTATCTACACAGTCGGCAAGATCGAAGACGAAGACACCAGCACCCCCAATCTGACGGCCAAGACGCCGATCCTATGGACTGGCCCCTTCGACAGTCGCAAGCAAAGCAAGAGCATGCTCATCCAAGCCTTCGGCGACGGCGAGCTACAGATCGAGGCACAAGACGAACTTGGCAGGGATCTGGGCACTATTAGCGTGCAGCTCACAGAGGCGGACGACAACGGTCGCCGCTCTGTGCCACTGTCCGCCCAATACCTGCGGCCCTTCGAACACCGATACCGGGGGCTTCAACTCACTTTCAGTTACTCGGGTAAAGGCCTGTTTCGCATCATCGGCGTGGCCATCGAGCTTAGGAGCTAAACCATGGCAGGCATCCGCCAGACCGCAGCCTTCGAATATGCGAGTTCGGACAAAGTCCACTCCGAATTCGAGAACCTAATTCGCTATCTTCAGCAAGCCGAGGTCGCCGATAAGACGCTGGGCGAAATCATCGGCAACCTGACCGATGCCGACGGCAACCTGAACAGCAACGTGCAGTTCCAACTGGACAGCTCTGCTGGCCTCCAGTACCGCGTTGGCGCGACGGGCAGCTTCACGACCATTGCCCCACTTTCCGATCTGCGCGGCGAGGCTGGCCAGAACGTAGGCGACATTGGCGCCCCGATCTTCAATGGCCGCCAAGATTACGTTATCGGCACCACGGTCCAAGCCAGCACCGGGGTAGCTTACCCGACCAACACCACGGTCCTTGAGTACAGTCACGACGCTGCTGACACGTTGGTCGTCTTCAAGAACGGCTTGTTGCAGGTAGAAGGCGGTTCGAGCGACTACACGACCAGTGCCACGAATAACACGGTCACGTTTACCGCAGCGCTCACGACAACGGCGCCTGACACCGTCACGGTCTACAAGATCCGCGCGACAGCCATTACCAGTTTCCAGCGTGCCGATTTTGACCTGACGACGACGCAGTCTGTCTTCTCGTTTACGATGGACGCCAACACCGAGATCCAAGTCTACCGCAACGGCCTGCTACAGCGCGAAAGCTCCGGCGGCGTCACGAACGACTATGTCCGCGACAACAACAACAACACCGTGACCTTTACGAGCGCTGCGACCAATGGCGAGTTGGTGTCGATCATCACCGTGGAAAACACGACCGATCAGGTTGTCTCTGGCCTCATGCTCGAGCAGGCTTTCACCAACCAGCAGACCGGCAAGATCCTGTTCGACAAGCTGGAGTTGGCCGATGGCGCTATCGCTGAAGCCAAGGTTGCCAGTCTGACGACCAATCTTGCAGGTAAGGCTGGCCTAAGCGACACCACTGCCGGGGGTACGACGCTAAGCGCTGGTCCCGTCAACACCTTCTACCTTGAAGACGTGTCTGGCTCTCCCCGCCTACGCTTCAAGGTTAGCTCCACCCAGAACGTCGACATTAACCCCTCGGTGGACATCCCCTCGCCCAGCTCGGCCAACAGCGGCAAGTTCATCCGCGTCTCGGCGGCAGGCGCCTACGAGCTATCGGCCCTGACAGACGTACTGAGCGGCTACATTACGTCCGCACAGAAAGACGCGGCCAACGGCGTGCCAAGCCTCGACAGCAACCTGCTCATCAGCATCGACCGCATCCCAGCGTTCTCGGTGCTGCAGCAGTACCCAATGCTGATGATGGATGCACAGGTCGCCACTCCGACCACCAACGAAGTTCGGATGAAGCGCATAAGCGGCGCCCGCATCAAGATCAAGAAGATCCACGCAGTGCTAGACGCAGGCACCTTGACGCTAGACGTCAACGTCGCTGGCTTAGGCCAGTCTCTGGCCATTGCCGTCAGCAGCACACCCGTAGCCATTGTTCCGACTTCCGACATCATTATCGACGCCCGGACTGGCCCCATCAGCATCGGGATCATCGCCAGCAACCTGTCGTCACCGACAGTCCCTGACAACTTAGAAGTCGTCATAGAAGCCGACTACGTCGACGCATAAGGAACCGTCTCATGACTTTAGGCAACGCGATGAACATGGCCAACATCAGTTATGGCATGTCTGGCGACAAGGGTGACGAGAGTTACTTTCTCCAGCACAACGGCAGCCCAATAAGCCTCGACCAGTACAACAACGCGAGGCAGGCGCGAGCCGAAGCAGCGGCACAACGCGGCGGGTATGAGCTGTTGCCTGCACGGGAATACCCGAAAGCACAGGTCAGCCTCTTTGGCCCGAAGTACGCACCTACGCCAAAGACGCAAGCGCAGATCAACGCCCATGGCGCGTATTTGGCTAGAAGAAGAAGCGACCCTGCGTCGCGAGCTGAAAGCGATGCTTACCTCAGTAAGCTAAACCGTGGGATCGCGGCAGGCCAGGGGATTGGCTACGGCAACCATTCTGTAAACGGTGTAGTTGTAAATTCGAAAACTGGTCAGCGCCTCACAGGCATCGGCTACGCCAACGAAAACTCGTTGACACCGACTTTCTTCTACGAAGGCGACGCCGCTCAAGGTCAGCCCAGCGGCATGGCACCCACGCAAGGCACTCAAGCCCCGACCAATAACTTTCTCGGCGGTCTTAACACGCAACTCGGGAACTACGACGGCTACACGGTCAACAGCGACCTCGACGCAGCAGAGCAAAACCTGCGCGCCATGCTGGCCAACGCGCAGAACAACAACGCGGATGCCAGCACCATTGGCCGCATCCAGATGGCGCTCGACGACATTGGCCGTCTTGGCCAAGACCGCACCAGCCAGCAGGGCATCATCGACCAAGCACGCCGAGACGCACAGAACAGCCTGACTGGTTTTGGCACCGCGTACACCGATGTCGATTACAGAAACGCGCAAGCCCTCGACGGCCTGTCTCGTCAGCTAGACCAGATCACCAATCCCAATCTCGACGTCGAGCTGAACTATGACTTCAGCGACATGTCGGGTGACGTCGATCCGTACCGCGAAGTCGTCCAGAACATGCGCGACCGCCGCATGCGCGAGCTTAACATGCTAGGCGACGACATCGGCGCTCTTGGCAACACGCTGCAAGGCTTCTACGGAAACACGCTCCCTGACGGAAGCCCAGCAGACACTACGATGCCGATCCCCGAAGGGATCATCAACGACAAGCCGATCCCCGGTGGCATGCCGCTGCGCGACATCCGTAACGCCAGCGAAGTCTACGACATCCGCGACCGTCTCAATGACGCATTGAACTCACTCGACGTTTATGGCTCGGGCACTCGCTCCAACGAGCTGCGTGGTGAAATCTTTAACCAAGACGAGATCTATGGCCAACTCGCCGACCAGCTCCGTGGTCGTCAGGGTCAGATCGAGACAGACGCACAGGCTCAACTCGACGCACTGGCAGGCGCTCGCCTGACACGGCCAGACGACATCCGCTCGTTCGAGGAAGCGCTGCGCGACCTTGGTGGCCAACGCGACTTGTTTGACGCTGCATCGGCAGCAGACGAGCTGGAGCAGTTGACCAACCAAATCCAAAGCGCTCGCTCGGATCTTGAGCGAGACGAAGCAGCTCGGATCGCACGCCAAGAAATCGAACGTCGACGCGCCCTGCAAACACAAGGTGGCGGCAGCGCTTTCAACTCAAACATGACAGCGGACCAGTACAGCGCCTACCTGCGCAGCTTGGAGATGGGGGCTCAAGACCCCTTCTACCAAACAAGCGGGTTCAGTCGTGGACTGGGTCTGGCGTAAGGAGCGGGCATGGAATTTTTCGACTATGACCTCAACGATGGTTCCGACAGCATCTGGAACTCGGAAAGAGGGGTTCTGAACAACCTTGGCAACCTCTTTGTAAATACCATTGGTGGTGTGGTTGGCGGCGTGTCAGGCTTTGCTGTTGGCGGCCCTGTCGGGGCAGCAGCGGGTGCTGCGGCGGGGTTCTCCGGGGCAAACCAACTTTATGATTTTGCGGAAAGCAAAATGACTGGCAGCCGCGAAGGCGATGCTCTGTTGGACTATGGCTCCACGGCGGCTGGCTTGGCGGGCTTTGGTGGCGGCGCATTCCTTGGCGGCGGTAGCGCAGCCGCAGCAGGCGGCGGGACAAGCGGCGCTGCTGCAGGCGCGGCTATGGCGCCTTGGCAAAAAGCAGCGGCTGCCGGAAGCTTATTAGGAGGCGGCGCATTGGCTATCGACGCAGTCACGAACATGATTAACTCTGGCGAGGCAGGCGAGCGCCTTGACCGAGCCATGGAGCAGCAAGCTGGCAACCTCCAGTTCATGCAGGATTTGCTTCGGGGCGAGGTCGATTATTTAACCGACGAACGCAAATACCTGCGCTCGCAGCAGGCGTTGAACGAGACGATTGCTCAGAACGAACGCCAGCAAGCGTTCAACATTTACTTCGAAAACAACGCGCAGCTCCAGCGAGAGCGCGACTACTTCATTCAGCGCCAAGAGTTCGTTGATAAGCAAGCCGCCGCTGAGCGCGCTGAGCAGCTTGGCTTCATGCTTGAAAACAAGATGATCGCCGAGCAAGAGCGCGAGTTCGCACTGCAAGAACTTCGTCGTGCCCAGCAGATCGCACAGGGCGAGCGCGATCAAGAGCTGCGCCAATATTATGACAACCAGTATCGTGCCGAAGCGGAGCGACAGTACAGCGTCGAGCAGTTCGAACGTGCGCAAGGCATTGCCGCTGACGAACGCTCGCAAGAAGAGCGCATCCGCAACAGCCTCGACAGCCAGCTGACTAGCTTCCAAGACGAGCTGCGCCGCGTGCAAGAAAGTCTGGGCGACATCCGCCGGATGGACCCACTGACCCAAGGCCAGATCGACGCGCAAGTAGGACGTTACCGAGACACGGCCCGAGACAGCTACAACGAAGTCATCGAGCAGATGTCCAGCCTCAACGAAGCCGACCTCCGCCGTCGTGGCATCGCGGCCACCGACCCGGGCGACACCCGCAGCCGCATGGCCCAGCGTTTGGCCGATGACCTTGCCGCCACTCAGATGCAGGCCGAGCAGCAGGCACTGGCTTACATCTCCGGCGAACGTGGCCTCCTGTTCGACGACATCCAGCAGGACATCGCGACCCGCAACGCCATCATGGGTGAGACAGCCAGTGTTGGTTTGGCTGGCTTCGACCAGCGCCGCAACTTGATGGGCGCTCTGCCGTCAGCAAACGTAGCTGCGCCAGTTCCGATTGGCTCCAGCGTGCTGCAACAACGCTTCAGCTCAGCCAACGTGGCCCCACCAGTGGCCATCAACTCGGCGCAGTATTCCGGCTCGCTGCCTAGCGGCATCGGCCAGCAGCTCAGCATGCCAAGCGCAGTGCAAGGTAACTTCAGCCCCCCAAGCGCTATGATAGGGGCGTCCAGCTCACCGAACCTCGCCTCTGGCCTGATGGACAGCGTGCAAAGAGGTTATGGGGATATGGTCAAAAACTACGGCGCTCAGACAGAATATTACGGCCAGCAGGCCAGCCAAAGCCTTGCTGATCTGGGCAGTATTTTCGAGGACTACATAGCTGGCCAAGCGGGTCGGGAAGTGACGCCTACAGGCACGACCCCATCTACAAGGGGCAGTTATAGCTACGGAGTGCGGACCTAATGTTTTACGCTCTTGGTTCCGTTGGCGCATTCGCGCAGGGCGCTCGAAAACGCCGCAATGAAATCCGCAACGAACGCGCTGCTATTCGCGATGAGTTCGAGCGCTGGAAAGCGAACAACCCCAACGCCACGGCGATGGACTTCCATGCCAAGGTAAAGCAGTTAGGCGCCACCACTCCCGGCGGCAGCGTAGCCCTGCCCGACGCTTCCAGCATCCAACGCATGGCCGCAGAAAACTTGCGCCGCAAGCAGGAGGAGGAAGCCGACAGAGCCAGAAAGCTGCGCGTTGACAATTTGAACATGGCTAGCACGGAGAGCGCGTTCCTGACAGACCAGATTAGGTCTGGTGTCGATGTAGACGAAGCCCTGCGTAAAGCTGGTTATGACTTGTCGCCAGAAAACTTCACGTTGGCCAAGGGCATCAAGGCAAAATTCGACGCAGGGCAAGAACAGGCGAAGATCGACCGGGAGTTCAACAGAAGTCTGCAAGTCTTGAACGCTGAACAAGCCTATCTGAACAGCCGCCCATTTGCGTCTCCAGCAGAGGCCCAGCAGGCCATTGCTCAGCGTCTTGGCGTGGGCACTCAAACAAGCCAAGCGCCCAACCCTTCCGGCGCAACGACGCGGGGCGCGTCTTTAAGTGATAATGGCGTGCTCCACGTACAGGGCGCCTTTGACCGCATGCTGCCCACTTTGTTTGAAAACAACAAAATGAAGTACGCAGGGCCAAACGGGTACGAGACGCTGAAGCGGGATGCTCTGCAGTTGGCTACCAGTGGCGGCAGTACCCTGCCCCCAGAGCAGATCATTCGAGCGCTTGAAGGTACGAACTTCATGACGCAGTTCAATGCCCAGATCGACGACCTTGCTTTTAAAAGCCAACTGGAGGGCAAGCAGCCCAGCGAGCTAAGCATCACGGTGGGCGAAGGTAAGAACGCGATGGCGATTGAGCTGGCCGAAATCTACAAGAGCCAGCTGAACAACTCCAACATTTTGTCCAGCCGCCGCATTCCTTACAACAAGCTCGACGAGTTCCAGTCCATCGTGGCCCCATACTTTGAGGTTGTCGACGGCGCGGCAAAGATGAAGACCTTGCCACAAGGCGTACCCATGGAGCAGGTGCTCGCACAGGTCGAAGAACAGCTCAACACAGCAGGCATCTATAACCAAGACCAGTTGGTCAGACAGCGCCAGCAGAAGATTGCTGAGTACGGACAGGTGGACAGCCTAGACATCCTGCTCGCCGACCAAAAGGGCCAGCTTGACGAGGTTGTTGAAGAAGCCGCTGCACTGATGAAGTCCGCTGGCAGCGTGGCGGAGCAAAGCGCAGTTCTCGCGAACGTGGCCCAGCGCTTCGACTACTTCAAAGGGATGATTGAAGGCGACCGTATCGCTGACATCTACGCAAACGGCGGGGTTCACCCGCTCGACATCCTGCCCACCAATCAGCACGCCCTGTTCCAGAAGGACGCCTTCTACGCCTTGTTCGACGACGCTATGGCAGAGCTGAACCAGATCGCCGCCGCAAATAAAGCGCAGGTTGAAGACCCAACCGAAACTGCCGAAGCAAATCGGATGGCAGCGGAGGAGGATATTGTTCAGAAAAACTTGCAGGCCGAAGTCACTGAGGAAGAAAAGGCTGCCGTTGCGTCGTTTGCGGCTGGCATGGACGCCCCAGCAGACCCCAGCATTATTCGCGTTGTAGACGGCCAAGTTCAGCGCGTGCCGTTCCTTCAAGACGGGCCTGCAGCTGAAGTCCTCAAGTCCAAACAAGGCGATGCGTTCATCAAAGCACTGCGAGCTGGCCTCGAAGTGTACCGAGATGACGCCAGTGGCCCAGCACCAATGCAGGCTGAGGCTTTCGCGCTAGCTGAAACTGTGCGTAACGAATTCGTTGTTAAAGTAACAGGCCTTGTCCGTCCACGCCCAGAAGGCACATCGAACAGCGGGTTAGGAACAGGCGCGATAGAGGTGTTGGGCAAACAGCTTGAAATACTCAACGCAGCGGCTACCCCTCCGTTCCAGCTCGACGAGCACGCCTCGGTGGGCGAAGACATCCGGCTGCGTTATCGCTATGTCGATCTGCGCCGCCCCGAGATGACAGAGCGACTACGGTTCCGCTCTAAGGTGACGAACACCGTGCGTAATTTCTTCGACGATAACGGCTTTATTGACGTCGAAACTCCACTTCTGACAAAGGCAACGCCGGAAGGCGCGCGCGACTATCTCGTCCCGAGCAGAACTCACCCCAATCGTTTCTTTGCCCTGCCGCAGTCGCCCCAGCTTTTCAAGCAGATTCTTATGGCGGCAGGTA
>OEFV01000028.1_pt1 | contig 15437 bp, 14 predicted proteins | sample 1498691 | NCBI WGS metagenome assembly OEFV01 (sample SAMEA3275497, study PRJEB22092) | marine metagenome | biome: ENVO:00000447 marine biome; feature: Sheltered location near shore and weather station; material: Particulate matter on a 0.22 Um pore size filter | collected 2014-06-21T08:00:00+00...
GTGTAGTAAACATAGGAGGTAATGCTAATAATACTGCTGAAGGATGTATTCTTAGAAGTACAGGTTCTATAGCAGACACACTGAACGGTTCATTTACATCTATTGGATGGATAAAAAGAACAACTTCAAAAGATGCAGAAGTGCTTTCTTATAGAGAAACATGGCAACGCTTGGCTTTTACAATTTTTGATACAGGTATGGGATTTTATCAAAGAGAAACTGTAGACGCTGGGGAAGACGGTTCATATAATACTTTTACTACTACAGTATCGGTTACAAATAATCTTAACGAGTGGAATTGTTTTGCCTTAGTTAAATCTGGTAGTCAGTGGTCATTTTATAAAGACGGTCAGTTACTTCAAACTAATACGTTTGATATGACTGAAACTATTTCTGGTGGTGCATATCACGTTGGAGGTGCTTGGTCAGATGATGATTACTTATCTAACTGTATGAACGGATCTGTAGGACCTGTATTGCATTACACCAGACCTTTATCAGATCAAGAGATATTACAAGTGTACAATTCGCATAAAGCAAGATACAATGCCTAGTCACAGTGGACCAAATACAAATGAAGAAGGTTTAGTATTTTCATTTGACGTTAATGATTACAACTCATTTAAAGGACAACCTGGAATTAATTTAGGATCTGGTCCTAACTTTGGTTATAGTAGTTCAGGATTATCTGAATATGAGAATGGAAAATTAATTCGTTGGAAGTCTTATACTGAAAAAGTTCATATACCCACACTAGGTGTAAAAGATGTAAAAACTATTGAATGGTATAACATATACTCAGGTTATGGTACAGACGGTAACTATAACTGCTGCCCTACAATTTTCACATATTCTCCTAGTGGTTGGAATAGTACTATACTAGAACCCAGTACAGAGTATATGTATCAGATTATCTACAAGTCTGCATCCGGTTATACTCACCCTAATTACATGTATCACTATGAAAGATCTGCTGATGATTCTCAAGGTACAGAGTTTGGTGTACACAGTACAGGAAGGCGTACTCATTTAGGAGAGGGTTGGTATCATGCTTGGGGATCTTTTACCACTCAGAGCTATACTGTAAAGGGTTACTTTGGTTGCTGGCATTATGAGTATAATACAAAAAATAAAGTATCTCTTGCTGCTGTTAGTCTTATAAAAGGAAATAGTGTTAGACCACCTGCCCAGTTTATTGATGAAGGAGTTACTTTATCAAACACAGAAGCGTTGCTTGACCTAACAGGCAATTCAACCATTGATCTAACAAACGTATCATTTAACAGCAATGCACAAATGACTTTTGATGGTACGGATGATTATGTAAATTTAGGTGATGAAAGTGCTTGGGATTTTGGGCAAAATGGGACATTAGAGGTAATGGTAAAGCCTACAAATTCTACGGGGAATAATAGAATTTGGTGTATTGATAATAATTCAAACAACCTTGATGCTTATCTAAATAGCTCAGGGTATAATGTTTACATGCACGGGGGGTTAGTAGGTACAACAACTCCCTTAACTCAAAACCAATGGAACCATTTAACTGTCACCTATAGTGGAGGAACTATTCAAATATATATAAATGGAGTAGCAGGAACTATGACAGGTACTACAACAGGATATAATATAACAAACCCCAGTTCTAACAACAGTAACCTTTACATAGGACGTTACAGGCTTTCAGGGTACAACTTACAAGGGGATGTAGACCTGTTCAAAATATACTCCAGAGCACTAACAGCCTCAGAGATCACAGCAAACTATAACGCCATCAAAGGTAGATTTAATATAGAATAATCATGGCAGTACAACAAGGATATGGAAAGATGGCAGGCACAGATGCTTTAGTGTTTGCTTATGATACTGGAGATGTAGTTAATAGTTATAAAGGTGCTCCTACATCTAATTTATTAGAAACGGACCCCAACTGGAGTTATATGGGAGCTACAATAACAGACCCTAATAACTATCCTGTTCCCCTACCTTTAAATGTTAAATTTTATACAGGGGGTTCTAATGGGGGTATTAGTTGGACAGATGCTTGTCGTAATTATGTTGATAGTTATCCTGCAGGCACTAAAGTAACAGTAAGTGGTTGGCACATGGTCTATACTACTGATACATCTTTAGCTATAAACGGTAGACTAAGATTAGGCTGGCATTATAATAAAGATGGAGTTTCAACCTATGGAGGAACTATTTATACAGTTAGTGAATGGAATAAATGGACTTATTTTTCTCACACTTTTTCTTCTACTGGTGTTACTACAAATTTAAGAGTAGAAGATGGTGGTTATGATTATTATCTAACTGCGGAAGATGCTGCTAAAACTAGTCAATACTATTGTAATTTGCAGATAGAAATTGGAAATAGTTTTGCATCTCCATATGTAAAAGGAACAAGATCTGCTACAGAAGGATTATTAGATCTAACAGGAACTACCTCTATTGATTTATCTAATGTAAGTTTTGATTCAGATGCAATGTTTCAATTTGACGGTACAGATGATAGAATTTTTGCAGGTAACCCTTCTGAACTTTCATTATCAAACGGTATAGGTTCTATAGAAGCGGTTGTTAAATTTCCTAGAAGTTGGACAGGTGGTAGTCAATACCCTAATCTTATTTGTAAAGGTGCAAGAGCAGGTTGGGATACACCTGGCTGGGCGTTATTTGGTTTTAGAGACTGGCCTAATGCTAATAACAAATCATGGGGGTTAGGTTTACGCAATGCTTCTGGTTCTGTTAGAACTGTAGCTAATTATGATATACCTACAGATGTATATTTACATTTACTTGCTACAATGGATGGTACAACTATGAAGCTCTATGAAAATGGAATTTTAGTTTCCACTAATACTCAAACAGTAATTCCTGCGGAAAATGCTGTAAATGTTTTTATTGGTGGAGATGATGGTTCTAATAGATTTCCTGGAGATATTCCTGTTGTTAAGGTTTATGATAAAGCTTTAACTGACTCAGAAGTATTATCTAATTTTAACAACTACAGAAATAGATTTAGCGATTTATCTAATTACTATGACAACAGTAGTGATGGTGGTAGATGGATTAGATGGTGGTGGTATACTGGTGTAGGTTGGCCAGGTCATGAAACAGAAGCATTAGGTCATCCATTTGGTACGTTTGATTCTAGTAGTCACTATGGTTTTCAAAAACTACCTGAAGGTTTAGATAAAGAACAAGTAGAGCTATTAGCTAAAGATGGTGATGGTAACATTTACAAATGGGACTTTGCTAGTCCTTCTGCTACAGCTCAACAAGTATGGGATTCATTTACTCTAGGTACACAAGGTAGATGGAATAACGCTGGAGATGCTTGGAACCCTGAAGTTATTGCAGGAAGCTTTTTTAACACAGATCAAGATGCTTGGCAATACAGAGACTCAGAAGGCGTAGTATCATTTATGCTAGATGATGACACCTGTGACTGTAAGTCAACGCTTAATGCAGGACACGCAATGTGTGGTGCTGGTTGGAATCAAACCTATGCACAACCAGACGGTGCTTATCTTAGATATGGTGTAGATACACTAAATGATGGTGGTTGTAGAGGACCTGTACCAGAAAGAATATTAGAATTATTTTATAGACTTAAATAGACATGTCAAGATTTGAAAACAGACGTTGGTTAGTAATACCAGCAACAGAAGTAGAGAATGTAAACTTTAACCAAGTGCTAGAAAATAGTGTTGATGGTTTACGCTATTCACTAAACGGGACTAAGACTTTTGTAAAGTATGAAGTACGTGTAGTAGAAGAAGACATTACAGAAACATTTGTAGATGCAGAGACTGGTGAAGAGCAGACTGTAACTACACTTGCAGGTACGTATGGAAGACCTAGTATTTATACTGATGGTATGACAGAGTATAACCATGCTGAAATACTAGAGCTTTTAGCTGGTGCAGAATGGTCTGACCCTGAGCAACTTGCAGAATAGTATTTAATTACGTATCTTTATACTATCACTAAAAAATAGATATTATGCTTAAGAGATTTTGGAACTGGATTCTTGGGAAGACTACTATAGACGAAAAAGTAATTGAAGTAGTAGAAGATGTACAAGAAGTAGTTAAAGAAACTAAGAGACGTGCTAAGCGTGTCAAGGAAGAAGTTGCTGATGTAGTAGACGCAGTTAAAGAGGTTGGTAAACAATCTAAAGATGTTGTAAACGCTGCTAAAGGTAACAAGCGCAAGGGTTGTAAACCAGCTGCTAAAAAACCAGCTGCTAAAAAACCTGCAGATAAGAAATAATTCTTATATTAGTCCTGTTATATAACTAATTAAAACCACGTAAAAATGGCTGACGCTAACAAAATTACAGCTGAAGAGCTGGAATCTGTACAAGGTTTGGTAACTGCATCACGTGAAGCAGAAGCAAATTACTTTAAGATTTCTTTAGAAGTTGAAAGACTTACAGGTATGAGAAGCAGTGCTTTTACTGCAATCTCTAGCTCTCAAGAAGCTTTACAAGTTGAGATGAATAAACTCAAAGAAGCTTACGGTGATATCGTAGTTAACTTGGAAACGGGTGAGTATGAAGATGCTCCTGCTCAAGAAGCTCCTGCAATGGAAGTTGTAGAAGACTAAGCTTACACTTAGAACAAAACTGAAAGCCATCCTTTGATTAGGGTGGCTTTTTTTGTATATTATAATGTAAGACGTTTTTAACTTTAACAATATAATATGGCAGCTTCTTCAAATACTACCAGCGTTGTCTTAAACTGGACGGCAGCGGGTGGTGCAAATTCAACAGGTCAGCAAGTACTAAGAACCTTGTATGGCGCAAACAGCTATAGCACTCTTGCAACACTTGGTGCTTCAGCAACAACTTATACAGATACTACTGCGGTAGTGGATACTGTATATGAATACAAAATTGTAAACATCTGTGAGGTTGGTGGACCAACTGAAGGTGGTAGAGTAAACATTGTAGAAATTACTTGTGTTACTGTTACTACTAACGTAAGTGGACTTATCATCTCTGGTGAGTATGGTGAACTCCTTAATGATACAGCATGGGATGATTTTGCTATTTACGATTCAACTGGTAATGATCTTATCCAGCAGTTAGCTGTTCCTGGTGATCAACAGCCAGGTTCTTGGACAGCTACTGATGCAGGTATTGACTACAACACTTCTTACATTGTAAGAGCTACTTTGGTTGCACCTAACGGAACAACTAAAGATTGTGATGTTTCAGTATCTACTGGTGCAGCTCCAGCTTGTGATGCTCCAACGAACTTAACTGTTTCAGTTGCGCAATCATAATTTAATTTAGTAATTTAGAGGGGTGGGAGAAATTTCACCCCTTTAATACTATACACTTATGCCTACTATAAATTTATCATGGACACCTGCAGGAGGTGGAGCTACTGGACAAAAAGTCTATAGAAGTAATGACACGGGTATTACCTTTACATTACTAGCTACAATATCTGCTGCTGCTAACAGTTATGCAGATACTACACCTGCAGCTGGAGATGTTTATTTTTATAAAGTGGCAACAGTTTGTGCATCAGGAGATGAAGAAACGCTTCCTGTAGATGTATGTGCAGACGCTTCTATTACTGCTCCTATAGCCTTAGATGGTATAATTTATGAAAATCCTCCAGGAGCTCCTGCAGGGTTTACACAGTTTCATTCCCATTTTAGTTTTTCTATTGGTGATTTAACTGGACCTCAACAACATTATCAAGTAACTAAAGTTTCTGCGTCTAATTCTTATACTGGAGGACCAACCTCTATAAGTAATCCTTATAACTATTGTACAGGAGGTTGGTGCTATGGTAGTTCATTTTCTGCAAGTGTAGATCAAGGAGATGTGGGTTACTCTTGGAATCCTAATTCTGAATGGCGTACTAAAGTTGAAATTTATTTTGATGGGGTTTTAATCAACACTATTGAAAGTACTGTAAGTAATGGTGGGGCTAATGGTCAAACGTATGACTCTTCTAATCCCACAGGATATGGTACTCAATATCTTTTCTTAGAACCTAAAGGTGGTTCTGGTTTTGGATTAGTAGTTTCTCTAGTTGAAGAGCTAGGAGAATAATTAATCTTTCTTTTAATTTACGGGTAGAATTTTGTATATTATAATGTAGGGTATACGCCCTTACAGATAAGTATTTACAAAATTTTATCATATGATTCCGGTATCATCTAGCAACTATCAGCAAGGTTGCAACCCTATATCATCTAATTGTGTCATCTGGCAAGGTCCAGATCTTCCTATCATTGGTTTATGTAAAGGGGATACAATCTCAGATGTTATCGCTAAACTTGCTGATGAACTTACAGAAATTCAAACATCTACATCTATTAGTGGTGTAGATCTTTCTTGTCTACAACTAAGCACAGCTCCTGAATCTATTGAAGATTTATTTCAAGTAATTGTAAATGAACTTTGTAGTTTAGATGGAAGATGTGATACTTTAGAAGGTGGAACAGGTGGTGGAGCTACTGCAGAAATTACTGCAACCCTTCCTGCTTGTTTACAGTATACTAACTCTGAGAATGATTTAGTAACTCAACTACCTATTGATCAGTATGCTGAACTAGTAGCTGCTAAAGTTTGTGATATTCTTGCTGATATTACAACTATTAATACTACGCTAGGTGATCACGAAACAAGAATTACAACCTTAGAAGGTAATACAGGTAGTGATTATACTACTCCTCAGATTACACCCAGCTGTGTTTTACCATCAGTACCTACTGACATTGACGTAGTACTAGATGAATTAGAAGATCAGTTCTGTACTTTAGATAGTACTTTAGGAGGATCTACTTCTTTGCTTGCAGCATCAACATATCAATGTGATTTATTAAGTTCTGATAACCAGCTTTCTGGATCAGGAACAATGTCTTCTTTAGAAGGATGGAATACACAAGTAAACAATGTAGCTGAATCATTACAAAACATGTGGCTTACGCTATGTGATATGAGAGCTGCAATTAAAGATATTCAAACTAACTGCTGTACAATTGATTGTAACGATATCATCTTTACAGCCTTTGGAACATACGGAAGTGATACTATTACTTTAAACTTTGGAGGTACTGTTATTCCTGCAGACTTTACTGAATGTAATCCAGCTGGTAATACTGTAACTATTACAGATGCCGCAGCTAATACTTATACAACAACTGTATCTGTAACAGATGCACTGGCAGGTAATGATACAGAAGATATTGATATTTCTGGATCTACTTTAAGTGATGTATCTAACTACACTGTAACAATTACTCTTTGTACTAATAACGGTAGTATAACTTGTGAAAAGACTTTATCTTTTGAAGTAGTTAATGATGCGTCTTCTTGTGGTATTCCTTCAGCAGTTACAGCATCAATAGAATAAAACCATGGCAACACTTACAATTACATTTGATGACACAGTAGCAAATGCTATTAAGTATAGAATTAAAGTTCGTCAAACAGGTACTACAACATATGCTATTCATGAAGTGACTTCAAGTCCTTTAGTGATTAATAATGTACCATGTGGTTTGTCTTATGAAGGTACTATTCAGACTATTTGTTCTGAAGGTATTCCTTGTGATAGATATAGAATTAGTACTACAGAAGCATCTGCAGATGGTGATGCTAACTATGAAGATTGTGCAACAGGTAATTCTGCTAGTCAAGCTATTATAGGATCAGGAGACTTTTATGTGTGTAGTAGAACAACGCCTATTATTATAGGATCTTCTAGTACTTCTGTAACTAAAGTATCTCAAGGTAGTTGTACATCTCCTTCACCTGAAGAAGCTAGTACTCTAACATATTGGACCGCACCTGCTGCTACATGTCCTTCAGACTCATACAAGTTTGTTTTGTGTTCTGACGGTACAACAGAAAAGCTAGTAAGTCAAACTATTTGGAATAGCAACGTAGTTTACGGATCAGCTCCAACAGTTAATAAGATTTATAAGATTGACTTTGATGGTAATGGTTATGTATGTTGGACATATATAAGTGAGTCAGATAGCACTCAACACCCTTCAGGTCTTACTATTCCATTAGATGTTGACCAGTCTATTTATGAAAGTTGTAGCCAGTGTCAAGGAACGTATGCTCATAAATTTGTTAGCTGTGATAATGGATCTGTAACTTGGGTTTTACCTAGTGCATGGACTGCTCAATCAGGTGGTACACCTCCTGTACTTAATGCAGTTTATAGAGTTTCATTAGGTAACAATACTGCTTGTTACACTCATACAGATACAGGATATACAACTACTGCTGTAACATCACAAGTTGGTAGCACAATAGATCCTTATGATAATTGTGCAACTTGTCCAGATAATTTTTATTATTTAGAAAAATGTGGTGATGCTAGTACAACTTTAACTGGTTACTATTTAAGTGGTGCATTAACTCTTGGTCAAGCTGTTCGCGTATTAGGATACCCAACAGATTGCTGGCAAGTAATGGGTTCAGCAAGTTCTGGAGGTAATGTTGGAGTAGAAATTACAAATGTGTTTAATGATTGTAACTCTTGTACAGTTTAAAAATAAATAATTATGTCTTGTAATACATGTGGGGGTAATGGTTGTAAATGTGGCCCCGTAAGAATAAATCCAGTTTATCCAGATTGTCCAGGTGGGGAGCCTTGTGATACAGTAGTAGACTTTGCCTGTGTAAGATATAAGGGAGATGATTTAGCAGACTTTCCATTATCAAGTGGAGACAGACTATCTAGATTTATGCAGATGATGGTGCTACGTGAAATTGCACTTGCAAGCTTTACAGGTATTGACACGGTGCATGCTCCTTACTGGATTGAATCAATTGCTAAAACCGATACTACTATTGACTTTCAATGGGACAATAGTGGTGATGCATGGGATTATACTATTTCGTATTCTACAGATAACGCTACTTGGACTGATATCACTGGGGTAGATGCTCAGAAAGATTCTTATCAGTTGATAAACCTTACTTCTTCTACCAAGTATTATATTAAAGTAGCTTCAACTCTTAATGGCGGGGCTCCTGGTCCTTTTTATTCTTTGACCATTGAGGTTACTACTAACGCATAAGTCACGTTTTGTTGGTTTTTCGTGACTAACAGGGGAACCCTGCCTAACGGTGGGGTTCTTTTTTTCATATATATTTTTTTATTATATTTAACAAACTCTAAATCAGCAAGCTATGAGCTCACTATTAGATCGCGTAAGACAGTCATTAAAATGGAAGAAATCTGCACAGAAATCTGCAGAGAAATTAAACATTAGTGTTGAAGATTATCTAGCACTAAAAAGCATTGTTACAGATGAAGACACTACTGATACAGGTGTAAAGCTTGGGGTGTTTTCAAAAGATGTAAACTTAGAAGAAGGCTCTTCTAAAATTGAAGCTCTTGCAGCAACAGAACCTAAGAGTGCTGAAGAGATCATTAAGCTTTTAAATATTGATACAACTAAATGGAAGTTGGCTCAGTATTGGAATAAGCAAAAATCAGATCATTGGGTTGTATCAGCTTTAGTCACTCAGGTTAAACACACTCCTGTAGATAATCTAGCATTAGCTGTAGAAAATTATAGTCCTTCAGAATATGAAGTAGTACAATGCCCCCGTATAGAAGTTGATAATAATGATACTTACTGCGGGGTTTTTAGTGTTCAAGATGTACACTTTGGTAAGCAAAACAATAACTCTGTAATTGACAGGTTTAAGGATGCTATCACTGAGGCTGCATATAAAGCTTCTAGAGCTTATAACTTAGATAAACTATACTACGTTGTAGGTGGTGACTTGTTAAACGCTGACACGTTTGCTAAGACTACTACAAAGGGTACTCCTGTAGAAAATGATAAAGATCCTATCCAAGCTTACATTGAAGCATTTGATGCTGTGGTGTGGTCTATTCATCAGCTCAAAGAAGTTTGTGAAAAGCTTGTTGTAGTTTATATTCCTGGTAATCACGATAGATTATCTTCATGGCACCTTGCTCATGCATTGGAAAAGTCTATCACTATTCCTAATGTTACGTTTGATGTAGAGTATCAAGAAAGAAAAGTACACTTATACGGTGACAACTTCTTAGCATTTGAGCATGGTGATGTAAATACTTCTAACTCTGACAGAGTATATGCTGCAGAGTTTCCAGAAGCTTGGGGTAAGACTACTTATAGAACTCTATACACAGGTCACTATCATCAAAAGAAAACTTCTGTATTTGTTACTGAAAATGAGATCAATGGTTTTGCTGTAAAGATTATGCCTAGCCTTTCTAACTCAGATTACTGGCACTATCATAACAAATATGTAGGTAGTAAGAAAGCTGCAGTACTAGAGGTGCACGAAGCATACAAAGGTAAAGTTGCTGAGTTTTGCCATATAGCACGTTAATCTCTTTGATTCTTCCTGGATTTTCAGTAAATTATAGTAGGTATCTATGAGTAATAAGCCGTACAAGAAACCTGATTTAAATGCTCCCCGGTATAGGGAAAAAGTATTTAGCGTGTTAAATAGTAAACTGTTAGAAGAATTTAAAGAGAAGTACCCGCGTTACAAAGATGTAGAGTTATTACACTTCAAAGAAATAGTAAAGCAGTTTAACGAAACTGTTTGGGAAGAAGTGATAGATAACAGAGACGGTGTAGAACTTCCAGATGGTATAGGATTTATTTTTATTGCAAGCACTCCTGCTTCTAAACATAAAAACAATATCAACTTTAAACAGTCTGCTGAACTAGGGGTAACTGTACATAATAAGAATTGGGAGACGGATAACCGTCTTGCTAAGATTATGTATAGTAACTATCATGCTAAGTACAGATTTGCATTTAGAGAGCTTTGGGGGTTTCAAGCAGTAAGACAGTTTAAAAGAACTGTTGCGCAAAAGTTTCCAGAGAACTACATGCGGTATGTTCAACTCACAGGTACTACGAGAGTTAGTGATATATTTTCTAAAGTTGTAGATCGTAAGATTGAAACTAGAAACTATAATAACTCAATAGATGAGTATAACGAGTTTGAACTAGATTAACATGACTACAATTGGTGAAGTTGTTTCAAGAGTAAGAAACCAATTTAAAAGCTCAAGACAAGATGCCTTCTTAACTGATAGGTATATCTATAGTCTTATTATAAAGTACACTGCAGTTTATATGCGTAGACAAGATTCTACAAATAAGCTGATGAGATTCAACAGTGTCTTTAAAACCCTACCCTTTGTGGAACTTATTGATGTAGATAAGATAGAAGCTCAGTGTTCAGGAATCAAAAGCGGGTGTACAATAAAACGTACAAAGGCAAAGCTACCTACATTTATGCAAGGTTACTGGGGACCACTAATTAGAACAGTAAGTTCTATTGATGGTGGCTTTGAGCTACAGCCCACACAACCAGGTACTTACACATCAATGACTAAGACTAGTAGTTTTAGATATAATAAAACAAGATACTTTTGGTTCTTAGACGGATACCTTTATTTACCTAATGTAGATTGGGATGCAATCAAGATTGAAGGAATCTTTGAAGATGATATTACTCATTGGAACTGTGATACAAGTGACGACTGTTTGATTAGACAATACCAGGAATTTAATGTTCCTGATTTTTTGTTTGCTGAAATAGAAGGTCAAGTGCTTAATGCTATGGCGGGTCTTGCTAAAATTCCTAGTGATGGTAAACATGATAATCAAAATATCTCTAGATAATGAGCGCATATATTAAATATAGAACCTTTGATCAGCTTATAGAAGACGTAAGTGTAGACTTTCAGTCTTATGCTTTAGAAGGAATGATTGAACCTCAGCAACTAATTAAAGTTGCAATGAGGGTAAATTTTGATTTAGGTTTACGTATTCAAAGACAGAAGCAAGAAATTTTAGATGTAGATAAAGGAAAGGTAAAGCTTCCTTCAGATTACTACTCTTTAAATTTTGCTTTTATGACGGGCACCTATAGAGTAGAAACTAAGATTCCTGCAGGTACTGTAATAGAAGATAAAATTTTAGATCCTGGTGTAGTTAAGTTAGATGAGAATGGTTGTCCTATAGACACTAGTGTTTGTATGACAGATTGTGGTGATTATTACCAACTTATTCAAAAGTCTAAAACAGATGTAAAAATATACGAAACCTTTTCACAGTTAAAGGCTGTAGGACAAGGAGTGTCTAACAGCTGTCCTAATTCTAAATGGAATTCAGCACAAGATGTTATGGAGATTCGTGACGGGTATATCTATACTAATTTTACATCTGGTAAGATCTATTTGAATTATCAATCACAAATGGAAAATCATGAAGGTGACTTAATAGTAATGGATCACCCATTAGTAAATGAGTACTATGAGTATGCTATTAAACAACGCATTCTTGAGAACATGGTATTTGCAGGAGAACCTGTATCACAGCAATTGAACCTTATTGAGGCTAGATTAAGAGCTGCTAGAAATAACGCATTGTCATTTGTAAATACACCTAACTACTCAGAGCTTCAGAAAATTTGGAGTATGAATAGAAGAGCGCAGTATGACAAGTATGTAAACATGTTTAAGAGCACTCCAACTCTAAGATAAGATGGCAAAAAAGAAAAGCACTAACGCACAAAGCATGCAGACGCACACAGACTCTTTTGTAAAGGGTATGGTGATGGATGTAAATGAATCATTCCAGACACCTGGAACTTGGGTTCATGCTAGAAACGCAGTAAATAATTCTACTGAAGGAGACTTTGGTACATTAGAGAATGAAGCATCTAATAAATTTTGTGCTGAAATTCCTTATACTGTAATTGGTGCTGTACACTTATATGACGATAAGTGGGCTATTTATTCTACAGACAACATAGATAGTGAGATTGGTTTATTTGACGAAAGTCAATGTAGCTACTCTACTATAGTAAATGATAAAGTATTATTCTTTGATAAGAACCATTTAATTAAAGGGGCTTCTAAAGAGAATTATGATTGTACCTGGCAACTATATTGGGACGATGGCAAAAACCCATCACGTACTTTAAATATAGATAACGTTCCTTACAAGACTACTAAGCGTATTGTAGATGACTGTGTAGTAGAAACTGCTACAAATGATTTAGATGATGAAGCTATACGTTTAGCACGTCTTATGGATACTCCTTGTATTGATTTAAAACAAGGTGAGGTTGGTACTCTTCTTAATGGTACATATCAAGTCTTTGTAGCATACTCTATAAACGGAACAAGAGTAACTGATTACATGGCGACATCTAACTTGCAGTCTATATTCTATCATGAAAATGTGGTGGGATCTTTAGAAGTAGAGTTGTCAGGATTAGATACAGAACGTTTTGATGAGTTTGAATTAGCTGTAGTTAGTTACATCAATCAACAAACTAGTGCTTCTACATTTGGTTACTACTCAACACAAACAAAAAGAATAACTATTGATGCTATAGATCAGCGTTTAGTTGCTATACCATTAGAACAATTATTACTGCGTACACCAGCATATGAAAAGTCAGATGCTATTTATACGGTTACAAATCACTTGCTGCGTGTAGGTCCTACTACAAAGTTTGACTTTAACTACCAGCCATTAGCTAACAAAATTAAATCTAACTGGGTTGCAGTAGAGTATGATGCAGATTATTACAGAGATGCTGGTTCTAATGTGGGGTATATGCGTGATGAGCAATACTCATTCTTTATACGCTGGATATACAGTACTGGTGAAAAGTCTAGCTCATATCACATTCCTGGTAGACAGGCTATTGGACAAGATACGCAAGAGTTAGCACCTGATGGTGTAGAAATTTGGGAAGCTGCAAAGCAACCTAGATGGAAAGTATATAATACAGCTACAGTTACAAGTCTATTTGGTGAGACATTAGCAGACGGTGGTAAGGTAGCTAAGCGTGGTAAGATGGGTTACTGGGAATCTACAGAAAGATATCCAGATAATAAACCTGAAATATGGGATACCTTATGTGGTAAGCCTATTAGACACCATAAGATGCCTGATGATTGTGTTATACCAAGACACAACGCAGATGCTACTAAGATCAATGTATTAGGTGTTGAGTTTAATAACATACAACCTCCTGTAGATAATGATGGAAATCTTATCAAGGGTATTGTAGGTTATGAGATATTAAGAGGATCTAGAAAGGGTAATAAGTCTATCATTGCTAAGGGTATTGTAAACAACATGTTTGAATATAATATTCCGGGTACTGATAGAACTGGTATGTATCCTAACTATCCTTTTAATGACTTAAGACCTGATCCATATTTGGTATCTGTATTTCCAGAAGATGGTAGAGCTAGACAGGTTGGTAGAAATAAAGACAATACATTTGCTATTGATACTTATAGTAAACGTCATTTTACATTTCACTCTCCTGACACTCAGTTTAAACATCCTTTTTTATCAGGTACAGAGTTAAAGATTTATGGAGAGATTTCTGGTTTAGCAGAAGGTAAGTTTTTAGATCCTTACAAGCATCCTAAACATAAAATGCTTTCAGATACTACAATGCTATTAGCAATACTATTAGGATTGGGTAATGCTGTACAAGGATTATCTGGAGAAAGTACTAAAACAATAACAGGTCCTAAGCAAGCAGGGGGTACTATTACTGCTATTGCAAATGCTGCTGCTGCAGGTGTAGCAGGTGTAGCAGAAGCTGGTTTTCAAACTTCAGGTTTAAACTTTTTAACAAAGATAACTAGTAATGATAGTCTTACTAAAATAGCTAAATATGGAACTCCTCTAATAGGCTTTGGTACCTTTGGTGGTGAGTATGAAGATAGCACTACCTCATCTAAGTTTAATGAACTACCTGGATGGTTAAAACTAACTTCAATAGTACCAGCACTTATTACATTTGTAGGTCAAGGTTCTAATGAAGCTTTAGATTTAATGAGAGCTATAAACCCTTACCGTCAGTATGCCTTACAGCATATTAGTCATGGGACTTATAATAAGTTTGTTTGTACTACAGCTGGAAATACTAGACGTCAATTAGAAAACGGTATTTACCTTTCTAATCAAAACTATAGCTACGGTACTGATAGAAGTATTAATAACTTTTTGCGTAATAGATCTGTAGCTTTAGAGTCTGTAAAAGATATTCCAGATCCTACCATTCAAGATAAGAGTAAGTATACTCTAAAAAGTAGAAACTCTTGGGCACCTAGAATAAATGAAATAAGAGGTAAGAATTTTGCATCTCCTATTGCATCTAAATATGTAGGAATTAAAGTTCAAAATGAAAATCAGTACGGGCAACTAGATGGTATTGCTCAATCTATAACAGCATGTGCCCAGATATTACCAACCACCTATACATCTGCAAGTCAGTTTAGTAGCTCTGTTATTTTTGGAGGTGATGTTTATATTACTAAGTACACTGAGAAAAACACAATGTTCTTTTTCAATGATTGGTTAGCTGGTAAAGAGTTTGCGGATGGGGA
>OEFV01000029.1_pt1 | contig 15277 bp, 15 predicted proteins | sample 1498691 | NCBI WGS metagenome assembly OEFV01 (sample SAMEA3275497, study PRJEB22092) | marine metagenome | biome: ENVO:00000447 marine biome; feature: Sheltered location near shore and weather station; material: Particulate matter on a 0.22 Um pore size filter | collected 2014-06-21T08:00:00+00...
GGCGAGATATACGCCCAGCACGAATCTAATGGAGCAGACTTTTAATGCTGGTAACTTTAGACTTTGAAACATACTACGCCAAAGACTTATCCCTAACCAAAATGACGACAATGGAGTACGTCAGCCACGAAAAATTCAAAGTGTGGGGCGTAGGCATCAAGATTCATCATGATGAAACCGAATGGTACGGCGAAGACGAAGCAGAAGCTGCAATCCATGACATTGACTGGGCTAACGCTACAGTTATATGCCACAACACACCGTTCGACGGGTACATACTGACACAATACTATGGAGTTAAACCTAAGTATTACATCGACACTGCCGCTATAAGCCGCGGTCTGTTCCCCGGCCAATCAGCTCGCCTAAAAGACTGTGCTGTACGTATTTTCCCCAATGACGAGACAATGCGTAAAGGTGAAGAGCTATCTAATGCTAAAGGTATCTATGACCTTGATCCAGAACTAGAAGAAGCAATCGCTGGTTACTGTGTTCAGGACGTGGACTTAACATGGGCATTGTACCAAGAAATGAACTCCTTGATGCCTCAGTCAGAGATGGATCTAATAGATCTAACCTGCCGCATGTTTTGCGAGCCTAAGATAAAAATTGACCGCGAACGACTGACAAAGTACCACGCACAAGAGTTCGAAAATGCTGAGACAACTATCGCAGCAGCAGGTGTTGATCGAAAAGTGTTGAGCTCCAACCAGCAGTTTGCGCAGTACATCCATGAGCTTGGCCTCGTACCACCAACAAAGGTTAGCCCAACGACAGGCAAAGACATCCCAGCCCTTGGTAAAAACGACAAAGCCTTTACCCAACTACAGAACATGTATCCACAGTTCAAGCATGTATGGGACGCACGCATTGCAATAAAGAGTCGACTTACTGAAACCAGAGCAAAACGCTTCTTAAAAGCTGCCTGGAAAGATGACTGGCTACCCGTTCCACTTAGGTACTACGCAGCACATACCGGACGATTCGGGGGTACTGACAAACTTAACATGCAGAATCTACCGAGAGGTGGTGAGCTACGCAAATGTATAGTAGCGCCAGACAATGAACTCCTGTTCGTTGCGGATCTATCTAATATCGAAGCACGAATGCTCGCTTGGTTAGCCGGTGAAACAGAGCTTGTTGAGCAATTTCGCAAAGGCGACGACATTTACAGTAACTTTGCCTCTAAAATTTATGAGCGACCTATTAATAAGAAAGACGATCCTATTGAGCGCTTCGTAGGTAAGACAGCTATCTTAGGTCTTGGTTATGGTATGGGTGCTCAGAAGTTCAAGGACACACTAGAAGCCGGAGCTATGGGTCCGCCTGTACATTTTACTCTTGAGAAAGCAAAGCAGATCGTAAATACATACCGCAATACATACTCAGGTATACATAATCTGTGGCGTAAACTAGAAGACTTGCTCAAGCAAACGATGCACTCAGACAACTGGGGCAATAAATACGGCCCGCTGACCGTTGGCGACAACACATTACAATTGCCAAATGGCTTAGGGCTTAGATACCACAACCTAAGATCTACTAACCAAGGATTGATGTATGACTCCCGCAATAAGAACGAATACACATACGGCGGGCGCATCACAGAAAACATAATCCAAGCGTTAGCACGGATTGTTATTACAGATAGCATGTTGCGACTAGATAAAACACACAGTGTTGCACTAACTGTACACGATGAAATAATTATTACTGGTACTAATAATGATGCTAATGCTACAATGGAAAACATCATTTCTGACATGTGTATACCACCTTGTTGGGCACCCGATTTACCGCTAGATGCAGAAGGCGGTTATGCCAAGGAATACAGTAAGTAATATGTCGAGACTCGTTTTGACCAGAAAACTAAATGAATCTGTCGTTGTCCATCAAAACGACAAGGTTCTGCTCGCAGTCAAAATATCTAAGATCGATAGAAACCAAGTTCGCCTCGCGTTTGATGCCGATGAAGAAATAAAAATCGATCGGCAAGAGGTGTTTGAGAAAGCCGAAGACTAGCACCCATCTACTTTACCTGCGCCCATCAGCAGTAAGTACGTTAGTTGCAGGCTCAGGAGGAGCTTTAATTTGCGCATCACTTTTCTAGAGGCTACAAACGGCCTCCCACTCAGTAAGCACTACAAAAAAGGTAGTGGGTTTAAACCATACCCGCATGTAAAAGCAGTTACGTCTCACCGTTATGATGTAAATGTCGACACGGGTTTAGAAGACTTCGAACGCCTTATCCGAGAGCATAGCAGTAAAGGCCACTGTCTTATGAAAGGCAGTCTAAAACGCGACCTAGTAAATGAGTCTCGTGCTGGGCAGACAAATAGAACAGAGCTAACAAACCTTCTTGTATTAGACATTGACGGCGTTCGACTACCTAAGTCTACTAATTCAGGTGACAAGCTAACTAGCACAGACGTTACGTTTCTAGCTAATCAAATCGTCGCTGAGCTACCTGTAGAACTACGAGACGTAAGCTACGTTGCTCAAGCCTCAGCTAGTCTAGGTTTGAAAGGCGACAAAGTATCAATGCACATATTTATGCTGCTATCAGTAGCTATGCCAGCTAAATCAGTAAAGCTGTGGCTACAAGACTGCAACTTTGAGTCTGATATATTCAGCGAACAAATGGAACTGTCTGTCAACGGACAATCACTAAAGTACCCACTAGATACTTCAGTAGCCGACAATTCAAAGGTTATATTCATATCACCACCAACATTTAGTCATGTGCGGTCTAACCCATTTGAGACTGATGAAGACCGCATTGTCAGAGTAGACCGTGGGCAACCGACACTTGACCTAGCATCCTTGATGTCTGACATCAGCCCTCAACGTTGCCACGAGAAAGCGCAAAAACACAAAGACAAGTTGCGCGATGCAGCAGGCTTCAGCAAACGCCAAACTAAGATTCGCGTAGCAACCATTGATAACCAAACAGAAGAAGTCCTATCTAATCCAGACAAGATGGCTATAGCCATTGTTGACGAGACTTCATTCCCGTACATACGTTGCAACATCAACGGCGGAGACTCTGGCGCGTACTACTTCAACATGTCCAAGCCAACGTACATGTACAACTTCAAAGACGAACCACTGTTTGAGATCGAGAAAGCCGACAAAGATTTTTATGTATCTATATTCGAACGTTACGAAGAGCGTCTTGAAGAAGTAGGACATGCGATCAAACCAATCGTTCTACGTGATTACTCGACAGATACTTTTTTCAACGGCGTATATGACCCAAATACCAAGCAGTTTACAAAAGAATACCCGCTGACACCTGTTAGCAAGATGAACATTGAAGACTTTTTTATGAATCACGGGAAGGTTCCGCCTGACTTTATACCAGACGGACGCGTTATCTTTGACCCGACATCTAATGAAGAAGCTATTAACTTCAATAAAATACCTTACTACGTCAACACATATCAAAGAAGCGACTACGTGCGTAATGCAAAGACGCCTAGTGCGCCACTAGAGATTGGCCACGGGCAACGGATAAAGGACACCTGTCCACTGATACACACAATCATCTACCACATACTTGGCAATGGTGATGAAGAATACGAACGCTTTATTAACTGGCTAGCATACATCTACCAAACACGTAAAAAGACAGGCGTATCCTGGGTACTGACAGGCACACAAGGTACTGGTAAAGGTATCTTTTATTCGAAGATACTCAGAGGACTGTTTGGCACACCACATGTGCCTATGAAGTTTCTGCAAAGCATGGAAGAACAGTTCAATCTGTATATGCGAGATGCGCTATTCCTGGTAGTTGATGAGTTCCATATGGCTTCAGCATCATCTAGCGCAGGTAAGATGGCAGACAAACTAAAGAACCAGATCACTGAACCTACGATCACAATACGTGGCATGCGTAGCAATCAGGTAGAAGTCGAGAGTTACACCAACTACCTGTTCTTAACGAACCGAGTAGATGCAGTGAACATCGAGACAGGAGATCGCCGGTACAACATTGCACCTAAACAAGAAGAAAAGCTGCTCGATAAGTTCCCAGGCATTGCTAAGCAATTAGACTCAGGCAAGCTAGAGAAAGAGCTGTATGATTTTGCTGGTCTTATGCAGACATACAAAGTAGATGCCCACTTAGCTAAGACTGCAATCAACAACCTTGCTAAAGAGCAGATGCGTAACGTATCAATGTCTGTGTTTGAAGAGTTCTGCCAAGCACTTAAAGAAGGCAAGCTCAGTTACTTTACTGACATTCTTGATATCAACACAGCAACTGTACTGCACTCCAACGAGATTGAAGCAGCGCAACGACTTGTTAAATCATGGATCGCTCACGCAGAGCACCCATATACGGTTCTCCCAATGGAGCATTTGCGTACTGTATTCCACGTACAGACAGAGCAAAACCCGCGCCTTTCACAACGTGAGTTCACAAAACGCATGAGTAGAAACGGCATCGAGACAGAACGCAAACGCCCCTTTGGTTCGGGTAAAGAAACCAATCAGATACGCGGAGTTGTTACTACGTGGCAGTCAAACGAATTAGAACTTAAGCGATTGCAGGAATCATATTTCACGGAGCACGACCGTAAATTGCTTACGGTTTAAATATTAGTTATACTAATATAATAGAACAATATAGAAGGATTCACATGATTCAGCTGACTCAGGACGTGAGGCCAGATGGCGACAAGCCAATGGAAAAACCAAAAGAACTAGGCCCGCTTAGGGCTTGGTCTTACTCCGCATTAAAAGTATACGAAGATTGTCCCTACCGATCGTACATTCAGAAAGTAAAAAAGATACGAGAGCCTTCAGGTGCTGCAGCAGAACGCGGCACCATGATTCACCAAGAAGCAGAAGACTACGTCAACGGTACGCTTGGCGAGTTCCCCGACTCATGCAAGAAATTCAAAAACGAGTTCGAAGAACTACGCGCTGGGTTTATAGATGCAAAGGTTGAGCTTGAAGGTGAATGGGGCTTTGATCTTGACTGGCAACCAGTCGGATGGATGGAAGCTACTACATGGGCTCGTATCAAACTAGATGCACTTGTACATGAAGACGAACAATCAGCGCGGGTCATTGACTATAAGACAGGCAAAAAGTTTGGTAATGAACTAACGCACAGCCAACAAGGTCTGCTCTACGCCATAGGCACGTTCTTTAGATTCCCACAATTACAGTTTGTACAAGTAGAGTTTTGGTATCTCGACAAAGGTGAGACTACCAAGAAACAATATAGCAGAGAGCAAGCTATGCAGTTTGCTCCAGGGTGGCATAAACGAGCAATTATTATGACTACCGCTACAGAATTTGATCCAACGCCCAGTAAAGACAGTTGCAGATGGTGCTCTTACCGTAAAGGTGATCATCCAGAATGCCACTGGGGCGTTGACTAACCAACTTACTCCTCCCCGTGTAAGCCTTTTGCCCTGCTAAGTTAAAAGTCGTTGCTTAACAGGGCTTTTTTTCGCGCATAAAAAAGCACAACAACAACACTTTTAAGGACCAATAAATGTTTCGAGTCATCCTACAAGTAATAGGTATTTTTGAGTTGTACAACTATTACAAAAAATTCAAAGACCAACAAGAAGATGAAAGTAAAAAAAATAATCCAGAAAGGGGAGAAAGAAATGACAAATGAAGACTATAAAAAGTTGTTTATCCAGCCAGTAAAGGACCTTATGTATGCAAATGTACTACAAGCGCGATGGGAGCGTAGTCGAATACAAACTCGTAACCGATCCGAAAGAAGCGACTGTGTGGAGTACACATCGTTTGAAGAAGTCAGAGATCAAGATCATGACGAAATGCGACAGATCGACAGCAGCTCAATATAGAGAGGAGATACTAAGTGACATCCTTAGCCGTGAACCTAATCCCAGTAAAAAATCTCCGCCCTCCAAGGACGAGGTACATCAAAGGCGTAAAGCCAGCTAGCCTCAACATGTTGAAGCGAGGCAAGCAAAACAAAAAACTTGGTGACAAAGTATCTGTCAAGATGTGGAAGGGCATGACAATGTACAGTTTGTCTCTCGAAGAACGTGCTACATGCCCTAGTGGCTGCGCTCAATGGGACAACTGCTACGGTGACAATATGCCGTTTGCGCACAGGTTTGACCACACCGACCCAAACTTTATATCGAACCTCGAGCATCAATTGTCTTCATTAAACGACAAGCACAAAGACGGGTTCGTGGTCCGTCTGCATGTGCTAGGTGATTTCTACAGTGGTCAATACATTGTCCAATGGCAGTTGTGGCTTAACAAGTTTCCTAATATGAACGCCTTTGGGTACACGCACCACGAGTACACATCCCAGCTGGGCTCTATGATCAACAACGTTAACCGCTTACACCCTGATCGTTTTCGCATCCGTTACTCCGACGATTGGGACACAGAGTTCAGCGCGCATGTCATCGACGCTAGTGATTCTGCGTACGTTGAGCAGGGTATTATATGTCCAGAGCAACTGGACAAAACAGACAGTTGTGCATCCTGTGGCTACTGTTGGTCTAGCGATAACCCAATAACTTTTATTGAGCATTAATATTAGCTATGCTAATATACTAAACCATCAATGAGTGATGACTATGAAACCTTTCGAGCACCAGAAAGTCACAACCGATTTTATCAACGACAACCCTCGTTGTCTTATCACCTCAGACCCAGGCACTGGCAAGACAAGATCTGTCTTAGATGCGCTCGTGGGCCGCGAACAACGAATCTTAGTTCTCGCACCGCTGTCCATACTCGAAGCATCGTGGGGTGACGACATCGAGAAGTTTACTCCCGACCTAACGTACGCCGTTGCGTACGCCAAGAACCGTGAGAAAGCCTTCGCTAGTGATGCCCAAGTAGTTATTACCAATCACGACGCAGTAAAGTGGATACTCAAGTCTAAGCACTTGCTCGATGACTTCGATACTCTAGTCATTGATGAATTCACTGCCTTCAAGAACAAAGACAGTCAGCGCAGCAAAGCATGCCGCAAGATTGCAGAGCAGTTTACATACCGCATAGCTATGTCAGGCACACCCAACAGCAACGGTATCTTAGATGTTTGGCATCCAGCGTTAATCGTTGACGATGGCGAGCGGCTCGGACATCGGTTCTATAGTTTCCGCGGTTCTGTGTGTACGCCCAGGTTCAACGGATTCGCAAACGAATGGGTCCAAAAAGACGACGCAGAAGAAGTCGTAGCCGCTGCGCTTAGTGACATCAACATCAGGTACGAGTTGACTGAATGTATCGACATGCCAGCTCAAAATGTACACACAATGTACGTGCAGCTACCCAAGAACATCATGCAACAGTACCGAACGCTCAGTGAAGACTCAGTGTTATACACGGGTAAAACAACAATCAACGCTGTGCATGCGGGCAGTAAAGTCAAGAAGCTGCTCCAGTTGTGTACCGGCGCTGTCTATGACGAGCACGGTGAGACGCAGCAGATCCACAAAGAACGTTATGAGCTTGTCATGCAACTCGTTGCCCAACGACAGCAATCACTCGTTGCATTCAATTGGAAGCACGAACAACGATGCATGGTTGAGCTAGCAGACAAGCTAGGTATCAGACACGAAACGATCGACGGATCTGTTGCTGCACACAAACGCAAAGACATTGTCGACCGCCTTCAAGCTGGCCAACTACAAGTTGTGTTCTGTCACCCCCAATCAGCAGGTCACGGACTGACTATGACCAAAGCTAAAGCTGTCATATGGGCGTCACCAACATACAACGCAGAACATTATCAGCAGTTCAATCGACGCATCTACCGAGCCGGTCAGACTGAAAAGACTGAGGTCATTCAGATAGCAGCTCGCGACACCTGGGAACCAGACGTGTACGCGAAGCTCGAAGGCAAAGTAGAGCGTATGGACGAACTCCTCGGAATCCTAAACAAACTAAAACAAGCAGCTTAAAACTAAGGAAAAACTATGAACATTAATGAACTAATTGAAGCAAGAGCCCAGGTAAAAGACGCTATGGCAGGTCTTAACTCTGAGCTTAAAGAGCTGAACAAGACTAAAGATGATCTTGACTACAAGCTCTTAACCCAATTAGACGAGCAGGGTTTGTCGCGCACCGCGAATGACAAAGCCAGCGTGTCTATTAACCAAGATACTGTACCTGACGTGACTGATTGGGATGCTCTGTATGAGCACATCAACACCACCAAGGACTACAGTCTCTTACAAAGGCGGGTCTCGTCGACTGCATACAAGGAACTTCTCAAGCTCGATCAAGAAGTACCTGGTCTGCAACCCCGTGAAATTCGGCGCATTAACTTTCGAACCTTGTAACACTAAACATGAATCATGAATCACGAAGAGAATACAAACTATGAGTAAATCAGCAGCAGTAGCAGTAGTATCAAACAACTTAGTAGCATCCACCGACCAATTACCGGCCCATCTTAAATCAGTCGACGGTCCTGGGCGTGGTAACGAACACGTAGGTCAGAACGTACAGATACCGCGCGTTAAGCTCCTACAAAAAATGTCTAACGAAGTCGACAAGCACCACGCTGCGTACGTCGAAGGATGCGAGCCAGGGCACCTGGTCAACACACTAAACAATCACAACTATGGCAACGACCTGTACTGCTTGAGCTTAACGTTCAAGATTGAGTATGTTGTTTGGCGTCAGTTAGAAGCAGGTGGTGGCTATGGTGGGGCGTTCAGTTCAATCGCCGATGCTCAAGCCTATGTCGAGTCACAAGACAAACCAGCTGAGTGGGACATCAACGAAACACACGCGCATGTCTTGCTTATCAAGAACCCAGAGACCGGCGAGCTAGAACGTTCTCCTGCCATTATGGATTTCGCCAGCTCTAAGCTGCGTGTATCCAAAGCATGGAACTCTCAGATCGGTATGAAAGGCGGCGATCGATTCGCAGGTCTGTGGAAAGTATCTGGCGTACCTACCGAGAACAAGATGGGCAAAGCATTCATGAATTGCGAAGTCTCGTTTGTTGGTTGGGCTCAGGAAGAAGACTACAAAACAGCCGAAGCATTATACGAGCAGTACTCTAACTAAATCCTCTCGACCAAGCAGCGCACTGGTAAAGCGTTTCGCTCACAATGACGGATTGATCCACCGTTGGTCACAACGGATCACTTACTTTATGAACGAGCACAGTTTTGTAAGATCCATACATAACGCTCTGTCACCCGATGTATACAAGTGGAAGATCCACGATACATATACGGGAGGTGTCCCCGACGCTATGTATGCAGGTCCTGCAGGTGTGCTCTTCGTAGAGTATAAGTACGTTAAATCCCTCCCCAAGAAAGACACAACCGTGATTCGTCACTCGTTGTCCGCGCTTCAAATACAGTGGTTAGACCGCATGAAACAATCTTCCCCTGTAGCATTAATATTAGGCTGCGAAGACACCGCACTAATAATAGTAGATGACTTTTCTACTAATATATGTAAATCTAAATATATAGAACAAAGTATTCCACGAAAGCAGGTAGCAGAGTGGATCTACAACCAAACACACTCAGGACGAGCACATGAAGAAAACAAGCGAGTTGCCTCAAGCGATAAATAATTTGAGAGCTATCTGGGAACAGAAAAAAATAGAAATGCAATTCACCCAAGTCGAAGCAGCCAAAGAGCTCGGCTGGTCACAAGGTGCTATATCGCACTACCTCAACAACATCACAGCCCTCGGGCCAGCAGCGGTTATTAAGTTCGCAAATTTCTTAGGAGTTGACCCGCTAGATATAGACCCCGAAGTAAGAGAGTTCCTCCCAAATGTCCGCACACGCATAATTCGATATGACTGCGATAATCTCTCAAGAACAATTGACACAAAACTCTACAATCGAAAGCCAAAGTCTTCTTTCTGGGTAAAAACTCACCCCCGCGCCTTTAAATATTTAGAAGATTTGGTCGCCAAAATAGTGCTACCTATAAATACAGATTGGCATACGAACGTGTGCCCAGCTAAAGACTATCCAGACGCCAGAGCTTTTTTAATACAGTTGAAGGGCGAGAAAAGAGCTTTTGTATATCTCAAAGACAACCTGCCCCCCGCTAATAAAATAGCAAAAAAGTTTGCAGTATTAGAAACAGAAATAAGTAACAGTATAGACAACTAAACCGCCATGTTATTGCACCGCCATGTTATTGCAAAATGAAAATACCAATAGTAATATTAGTAACAGTACTTAACAAACTTGTAGACAAGGAGGTCTATATTGTGGAAGCAATCTTATTAGAGAAGTACGGGCCGTTCATGGACTTAGAAGAATTAGCCGTTCTACTAAAGATAAAGAAGCAATCGTTATATCAACAGATTTACCGTGAAGGTCTAGACATACCGCATGTCAAACGCGGTAAAAAATATCTATTTCCAACTCAAGAAGTAGCTAAGTACTTCACATCCCAGCTAAGTCTGCCGGTCGGAGATTAACGTACCTAGAAAGCTGATCAAGGGTGCGGTGACCTGACACTACCCGCACTTGTTCTACCCTCATACCTTTTTCAAACAGCCGACTTATTGCTTCGTGCCGCAAATCATGGAAGCGCAGGTCGTCAATCCCAAGCTTCTTAGTCAGCTTGGCAAACTTGTCAGAAATGCTCGCTGCACGCTCTACAGGGATAAGGTTTGGACCTTGCCCAAACACATTCTGTGAACGTAGGAGCGCCTCTCTCACGCCCTTTAAAAGTGGTATTTGCTGAGCTGATTGACCGGTCTCAGCGTGCTTATCTTTGCGCATTAGTCGGATCACCCCTTTACTTTCATTGATATCTGACCACTTCAGCGCATGTATTTCACCCTGACGCATGGCAGATTCCACTGCTAGATCTATCGCTGCGCTTATCCAATGTCCTGCTGCCTCATCCATCAACGCTTCATACTCTCCTGGTTCCAACCGACGATCCCGCCGCTTACTCCCCATTATTAATTTCTTCTTCTTTAGCTCGTCGATCGCCATGTCCACAACAGGCAGCTCAGTTTTTATCCTGCTGTTTGTAACGGCTTGCTTTAGATAATACATTTGAGCCTGTAGTGTGCTTGCAGCGATGGTCTCTAGACGAAAAGCAGCAAAGTCCAACACACCATCAAAAGTCAGGTCGTGTATCGATACACCGTGAAAGTATTCTTTGATTTGATTTAACTGTCCGAGCTTAGGCCCAGCAACTTCTAGCCCAAACCTCTCATACGAGTAGACCAGGTCATCGACAATGTCCTCAATGAACACGGACCGCGAACCACGAGTATCGATCCACGAACCGTTGTCCATGCTCGACTCTATGCGCCGTGTCCAGGCGAGAGCTGCTGCTTTAGTTAAAAAAGATTTTGATTGGGGCGAGTGCCCCTTGATGCGTACCTGTGCCTGGTACTTCTTGCCCCGTTTCCGTACGGTTGCCATAGTGATGTGACCCTGGTGTGACTGAGGGTCTAATTCTATAACTTTTCTTATCTAAATCATACACTTAGAACGATGGCGGAGAGAGAGGGATTCTGTCCTCCTAACCCCACCTTTTCTTTCTATATCAATAAGTTAGCTACTACTTATGTCTATCTGTACTACAACTACAGATCTGCGTAACTTATTGATACTACTATTTAATTTATTTTATATCATTTTGCACTGTGACAATGTCACAGCTTCAAGTCCTGCTTGGCTATAGCGCCTAGTGCTATGAGAATAAATACTATTGCGTAAAGAATCATGTGTGCCTCTGGTTAATTGAGGCGCAATTATAATAGGGGTCAGGTCATGAATCTAATGCATTAAATTCATAGAGGTTATGCAAATCGGTACGCGCCGCGGTTCTTCTTTCGGCTCACCACAGCAACATTTTTACTGCTGTTGTTCTTAGGATTCCCATCCTTATGGTGTACGTCTTTCTTGTCACCTTTCTTGACCTTACCTTTTGCCAGGGCAGTACGCCGCGCTTTGTTACGGGCAGCGCGTCGTTTCTTTTGAGCATCAGTCTGGTGATACTTATACTCTTCTTTATAGTCGCGTTTAGTAGCCATAGTTCTTTTTCGCCTTCTTAGGTTTTTTCTTAGCCTTTTTCTTAGCGGGCTTAGCGTTTAAGTAACATTGTTTTCCTTTACCTACGTGCATGGTTAGTCTCCTTTGGGGTTATTGTCTTTGACAGTTTTTATATGGGTGTAAAAAACGCCTGTTTGGTCGAGCGCACCGTCATTAATGTCGTGCCAGAGCATATCGAGTTGGTCTTCTAAACCGCCGTACGAGGCTTGCCGTTTTTGCAGCCAAGTCTGCTCAGGATCGCCCTCAACCACTCCAAGCACCATTTGTATTTCTTCAACAAACACGAAGCGACGGGTTTGGGTGCGCGGGTTAACAATGTCGCCGCTGTCAACGTACGCGTACCAATTGCCACCGTCGCCCTGGATGCCTTGAGGACCAAACACAACATCCTCATTTTCGTGATCCCACTGAACATACATCTGCATTATCTGGCTCCCAGCATAAATCCAGACACTTCACTGACAACATCTACAGCTGTGCTGGTATCGTTTGAGTAAACGCCAGAAGTACCTGTGCGGGTGACTTCAAGTTTCATGTTTACCACTCCCGTCGAATGGCTAGTCAGCGAGCCACTTAACGCAAACTGAGCATAAAGGCTTGTATTTGCTTTGAATCGAGTTTCACCAACGAGCACATACCCACTACTCGCTGAAACGGTAACAGAGTCAGACGTTGTAAACGTGCCCCCAGAACCCGTCCCATAAGAAATAGATGTTACGTTGCTACCAGAGCTGTATGTTACCGATGTAACAGGATGCGATTTACCAGTAGCGGTAATCGTTTGTCCCGCTTGGACGAGGCTTGTTTTATCGCCAGAAAATTGAACAATCCTTGATCCGTAGCCAAGGTAAAATCCAGATGGGGTTCCCAAGGACTGGCTGCTCCCCGCAGTGTCTTGCATATACAACCTAAACGAATACGTTTTATTGGCGGTCGAGTCGTACCACCCAGTAACCGACGCAAAAGCTTTATGTCCTGTCGGGTGGGTTGACGCTGGTAGCTGCTGAGTTGTCAGAATTTTAGTTCCGCCACCAGACGCCGCATTGCCACTAAAAGGAATTTGCGCTGTAGAGCGGAACGGCAAGAGCTTAGAAACATCACCAGTCAACTTATCAGCATAAACGGTAGTGCCAGACATAATCGTTGCGCTGATACTGTTGCCAGTTAGCTTATTAACGTTTACCGAACCAAGCTGAAGAGTAGGAGTACCATTAACGACCACAGATGTAATCGAAGAGCCATCTATTACTAATTTAGATGCATCAACTGCTCCAGCGGAAATTTCGGTGGCTGTAATCGCACCTGCTGAAATCTCGGCAGCGCCGATTGTGCCCGCTTGAATGTTTGCTGCGGAAATAGTGTTAGCGGCTATCTTATTGCCAACAATAACTCCATCAGAAATTATAGTAGAGGAGTTAATTGCATCTGCTGCAATCACGCCAGCAGTAACAGCGCCTACTGCCAAAGAGTCAGCAGTAACTGCATTCGCAGCAATCTTATCGGCAGTAATTGCACCGGCGCTTATTTTCAGTGCGGTAATTGCGCCTGTTGCAATCTCAGCAGCAGTTACAGCTCCTGCGCTTATCTTTACAGACGTAATCGCATTAGTAGCAATCTCAGTAGCAGTTACAGCTCCCGCGCTAATATTCGCGGCAGTAATAGCGTTTGCCGCAATTTTACCTGCCTCAATAGCGCCAGCGCTTATCTTCGCAGCAGTAATAGCGTTCGTAGCTATTTCGCTGGCGGTTATTGAACCCGCAAGCACTTTGTCAGATGTAATAGCGTCAGTAGCAATCTCAGTAGCAGTAATTGCACCTGCGCTAATTTTTGCAGCAGTAATAGCGTTTGCCGCGATTTTACCTGCATCAATAGCTCCTGCGCTTATCTTTGCAGAAGTAATAGCATTAGCAGCTATAGCGTCGGCGGTTATTGAACCCGCAAGCACTTTGTCAGCTGTAATAGCGTCAGTAGCAATCTCGGTTGCTGTAATCGCACCAGCACTAATTTTTGCTGACGTAATAGCATTCGCCGCAATCTTACCTGCATCAATAGCTCCTGCGCTTATCTTTGCAGAAGTAATGGCATTAGCAGCTATTTCGTTTGCCGTAATCGCGCCCGCACTAATTTTGTCAGAAGTAATAGCGTCAGTAGCTATTTTAGTTGCGGTGATTGCACCTGCATTTATTTTTGCTGCGGTTATAGCGTTCGCGCTTATCTTGGCAGAGGTAATAGCGTCATTAGTAATCTTTGTTTCTGTAATAGCCCCCGCAGCAATTACGTCGCCTTGGATTGCGTCAACTGCAATCTTTGCGTTCGTGACTGCGTCGTCTGCAAGTTTTGTAGCGGTAATCGCGTCTGCAGCTATTTTAGAGCCATCAATTGCTCCCGCAGCAATTACGTCGCCTTGGATTGCGTCAACTGCTATCTTCGCGTTTGTAACAGCGTCGTCTGCAAGTTTTGTAGCGGTAATCGCGTCTGCGGCTATTTTAGAGCCGTCAATTGCTCCCGCAGCAATTACGTCGCCTTGAATCGCATCTACTGCAATCTTTGCATTAGTCACGGCATCATCAGCAAGTTTAACAGCGGTGATTGCATCCGAGGCTATTTTGCTTCCATCTATAGCAGCTGCAGCAATTACGTCACCTTGAATCGCATTTACTGCAATCTTTGCATTAGTCACGGCATCATCAGCAATCTGAAGTTCAGATATAGTACCGCTTAGATCAACTGTCGGAACGGCTGCTGTCCACGCGCCACTTACTAGGCGGTAGATTTTACCGTCTGTGCTTAGCAAGATTACGTTAGGACCTGAGTAGCCAGAAACAGTTGGCAGGGAGTCAACAACAGATATAGGCTCCAAACCCTGTACGAGTGCTACCGCGGGGATACTTCTTTCCAAGTGGGCAAGCAACTGTGTGACGTTCATCGCAGTAATCGCTTCGACGCCAGAAGCGCTGCTCCAAGGCCCAGGAGTTCCAGCTTCATTAACGTGGCGTATCCAATAATAGGTAGTAACACCTTCCCCAACAGGGTCGGTGTAGGCCCTACCCGAAGCAACACCGCGGACTCCTGCGGCTATCGCATCCCCTAAAGAATCAGTAGGGTAGGCATAAATCTCGGTTTGTGAATGGTTAGGCCCAGTGTAGAGCGGAAAATCCCAAATCAAATTGTTAACGCTGTATGCGGGCGTAACGGCAAAACCCGTAGGCTGAGGGGGCGTATTAGTTACATCGACTTGGCCATCATCAACA
>OEFV01000031.1_pt1 | contig 14667 bp, 10 predicted proteins | sample 1498691 | NCBI WGS metagenome assembly OEFV01 (sample SAMEA3275497, study PRJEB22092) | marine metagenome | biome: ENVO:00000447 marine biome; feature: Sheltered location near shore and weather station; material: Particulate matter on a 0.22 Um pore size filter | collected 2014-06-21T08:00:00+00...
GATGTAGAGCTTATTGAAGCAACAGTATTCGATCAGAAGCGTGGAGATTATTGCTACCATGTCATACACAAAGAATCTAAGACAGAGCTAGTATATAAACGCATGGGGCATAGTCCTTGGATAGTGTCTCGTTATTCTAAAGTAGCTGGTGAAATATACGGACGTGGGCCACTCATTACCGCTATGCCAGACGTTAAAACACTCAACAAAACTATTGAGCTAGTATTAAAGAATGCTTCATTATCTATCAGCGGTGTATATACCGCAGCAGATGATGGTGTGCTTAATCCTAACACAGTCAAGATTATGCCAGGCGCTATCATTCCTGTTGCACGTAATGGCGGACCACAAGGTGAATCACTTAAAGCTTTGCCAAGAGCTGGTGACTTTAATGTATCTCAGATTATTATGAACGACTTGCGTATGAACATTAAGCGCATTTTACTAGACGAATCATTACCACCTGATAACATGTCAGCTAGGTCAGCAACAGAAGTTGTTGAGCGAATGAAAGAATTATCACAAAACCTAGGATCAGCATTTGGAAGATTGATTAACGAGACTATGATTCCTGTTGTTTCTAAAATACTACAGGTTCTGGATGATCGTGGCATTATTGCTTTACCATTAAAGGTCAATGGATTGGAAGTTAAAATAGCTCCAGTAGCTCCATTAGCAATGGCACAAAATATGGAAGATGTACAAAACATTTTACAGTTTGCTCAAATTGCACAACAGGCTGGACCGCAAGGACAGACTATGGTTAAGATTGATGCTATGCTTACACATATTGCAACAAAGCTTAATGTACCTCAAAGCATTCTTACTACACCAGAAGAGCGACAAATCTTACAAGAACAGGCAATGCAAGCTGCTCAACAGATGGCACAACAAGCGCCAGAATCTGTACCAGCTATGGCTCAAGCCGCATTACAAGGATAGACAATGGCAGGATGGGATGACTTAGAACAAGCACTACCATTAGATGTACGTGACGTTAGTCAAGCAAAAGATGATTTAGATCGCTTATGCCTTAGGGTATTAGGAGATGAAGACGGACAAAAGCTAATGGCTTGGTTACGCCAAGCTATTTTAGAGCAACCTGTAGCCTTGCCAGGAAGCGATCCTAGTTATGCGTTTTATCGAGAAGGGCAAAATTCATTGATTAGGGACTTAGAAGCAAGGTTAATTAGAGCAAGGAAATTATAATGGAAGAAGCAATCGAACCTAGTGTTCAGGAAACTGAATCGACTGGCCTACTCGATGGAGCATCACCAGAAGTTGAGGAAGTTAGTACAGATACAAACGCAGTAGAAATAGATCATCGTGACCCAGCAGAACTAAAAGCAAAAGCAGAGTTTGAGGCACAAGATGATGAGCCATTAGAAAGACCCGATTGGTGGCCAGAAAACTTTTGGAGGGCAGAAGAAGCTGAGCCAGATTTAGAAGGCATGGCTAAATCTTACACGCATTATAAAAAGTTAGTATCTCAAGGTAAGCACAAAGCACCAGAAGATGGTAAGTATGACACATCGGCTTTTGGTAATACTCCTAATGATGACCCCGTTAGACAACACGTTATGAAGTGGGCAAATGAGTATGGTGTTAGCCAAGCTGCATTAGATCATTTAGTCGGTCAAGTAGTTGACATGAATGAATCGACAGCTGAAACCTATACATTTAACTTAGAGCAAGAACGCAAAGCTTTAGGTCCTAATGCTGATGCACGTATTAACAGCATGAAGAATTGGGGTAGAGGTTTTGTTCAAAAAGGCATTTGGTCTGATGATGACTATCAAGAGTTTCAAATTATGGGAGGCACAGCAAAAGGCCTTGCAGCACTTGAAAAACTAAGAGCATCACAGGAAGGTAGAGTTCCATTAGAAACGGTGTCTGTAGAAGGCGCACCATCTAAGGACGAATTATACCAAATGGTTGGTGACGAAAAATATAAGACTGATCCAGCTTATCGAGCTAAAGTAGAAAAGCTTTTTGCTCAAAACTTCGGCACTTAAATAATCCAACAGTAGTATTGCACAATGCTTTATCCTATGGTAAAACTTGGGATAAGGCATACTGCATTCGCAGCCCTTGACGCAAGTAACCTTGTCGAATGGCTATCGTAAATAGCAAGCACAGGCCCAGACTTTCTGGCATACCAAAGCGATTAAATTTTTATTTTTAATTTCTAAGGAGAAACAACAATGGCTATTGGATTATCTAATGCTTTTGTAACACTCTTTGATGCCGAAGTTAAGCAAGCTTACCAAGCGAAAGCACAATTGGTTGGTGCAACTAGACAAAGACGCGGCGTTGAAGGTGCAACAGTAAAATTCCCTAAAGTTGGGAAAGGCGTGGCTACACTACGTGTACCACAAACAGACGTAACTCCACTTAACGTGGACTTCAGTCAAGTAACAGCTACACTCGAAGATTGGAATGCAGCTGAATACTCAGACATTTTTATGCAACAAAAAGTTAATTTTGACGAAAGACAAGAGTTAGTTCAAGTAGTAGCGAACGCTATTGGCCGTAGACAAGATCAATTGATTCTTGACGCACTTGCTGCTTCAGGTACATCTAACACAGTTGCCAACGACATCGGCGGTACTGACACAAACCTTAACGTAGCTAAACTACGTGAAGCTAAGAAGTTACTAGATAAGAACAACGTGCCACCGCAAGATCGTCACATTCTTCTTCATGCTAATAACCTAGCATCTTTACTATCAGAAACAGCAGTAACATCATCTGACTTTAACACTGTTAAAGCTTTAGTTGCTGGTGAAATCAATACATTCTTAGGTTTCACATTCCACACATTAGGCGATCGTGCTGAAGGTGGTTTAGCTGTTGACGGTTCTTTAGATAGAACTCTTTTTGCATTCCATAAAGAATCTATGGGTTATGCTGAAGGTATTGGTCCTAAGACAGAGATTAACTATGTACCAGAAAAAACATCATTCCTTGTGAATGCTATGTTCTCTGCTGCATCAGTTGCAATCGATGCTGAAGGTATTGTTCAACTCACATGTCGTGAATCTTAATATTAGGAGAAAATAAATGGCTTTTAATAAAGACGGATTAGTAGCGGCGGGCGGACAGTCTAAAGCTGGTGATGCACCACAAACCTGGAACTACAAAACTACTGATGCTTATACAGCAGTAGCAGCTTCAGGCTATTTCAATGAAGTATCTAGCTTACTTAAAGTTGGTGATATTGTCTGGAACTATGATTCAGATGCTCCAACAATGTATGTACATGTTGTATTAACTAACGCTTCTGGCGTTGTTGATGTATCAGCAGGTACTGCAATAAGCGTAGCTTAGTAACAGTAATAATGCAGAAGGTGGGGGTTTAGGCTCTCACCTATTTGCACATTTGGAGAAAGTAAATGGCAACAGGTGATACCGATATTAGAATATGTTCTGACGCGCTGCTGTTATTGGGTGCAGCTCCAATCTCGTCCTTTACTGAAGGAACAGATGAGTCAAACATTTGCGATCGACTTTATCCAGATATTAAGATTAAAACATTGGCTAGTTATCCTTGGTCTTTCTCATTTAAAAAGGTGCAGTTAGCTAGACTTATTACGACACCAACCAACGAATATAAATACGAATATCAAATGCCATCAGACATGATTGGCGTTCCAAGAGCAGTGTATGATACTGCCGATATTGGTGGACCTAGAAGACGTGAGTATAGACTCATGGGAAGTAAAATATTAACTGACTACGAAAAAGTTTACATTGATTATCAGTACAATGTTCCAGAGTATGCTTTACCGCACTACTTTGTGCAATTACTTAAATACCAAATAGCATGGCATATTGCTTTGCCAATTACCGATCAAACAGAAAAATCACAATATTGGAAAATGATTGCAGAAGGAAATGTGAGCGAGAATGGTCGTGGTGGTTACATGCGTCAAGCTATGAATATAGACGGGCAAGGAAAACCAACCAACGCATTCCAAGACTTTTCACTTATTGATGTGAGGTATTAATGGCTCGTTTTGTTAATATACAAACGAACTTTACTACAGGGGAATTAGATCCTCTTGTACGAGCGCGTGTTGATCTTAAGGCTTATGAGAATGCTTTAGAGACAGCACAGAATGTTGTATGTCAGCCACAGGGTGGCGTAACAAGAAGACCTGGATCATTATTTATTAATGAATTGGGTGGCTCTCCAGCAAATGGAGTTCGATTAGTCCCATTTGAGTTTTCTACTTCAGATAGTTACATGCTATGTTTTACTACAGACAGGATGTATATCTACAAGAACAAAACACTTATTACTAACATTAACGCTTCTGGTAACGATTACTTAGATACATCGACATACGGTATTACTGCCGACCATCTGGATCATATGTGCTGGACACAATCTGCAGACACATTAATTATTGTGGATGAACACTTTGCTCCAGTAACTATAGTGCGTGGTGCCGCAGATAATCTATGGACTATTTCTAATATAGCCTTTGATTCTATTCCAAACTACGCGTTTACTATATCAGTTACTAACCCAGCAGGAACCATTACTCCGTCAGAAATTAGTGATAAAGTAGTTATTACCGCTAGCTCTGCCGTATTTAATGCAACCCATGTTGGTCAATATATTAATGCAGAACCTCAAGGACGAGCAAGAATCGTAGAGTTTCTTACTACCACAACAGTCAATGCAGTAACCGAATTTCCATTTTTTGATACAACAGCGATTGCTAATGGTAAGTGGGAATTAGAAACAGGATATGAAAATGTATGGTCTGTCAGTAAGGGATGGCCTCGCACCGTTACTTTCCACCAAGGCAGACTATTCTTTGGAGGTTCGCAATCAAGACCCTCAACTATATGGGGTTCTAAAGTAGGATTATTCTTTGACTTTGAACCAGTGGAAGGGCTAGATGATGATGCTGTTGAAGCTACTCTCGATACTAATACTTTTAATGCTATCACTGATATTGTTTCTGGTCAGGATTTACAAGTGTTTACGACAGGAGGTGAGTTCTATGTTCCGCAAGAAGGACTAACTCCAATTACTCCAACGGATTTCTTTTTATCATCTACCTCTCGAAATGGGTCTAAAGAAGGCATACGCGTTAAACAACTAGAATCTGGTCTTTTATTTATACAAAGGCAAGGTAAGGCATTATCTGAGATTGCTTACTCAGATGTACAGTTAACTTATGTTACTTCAAAAATATCATTACTAGCTGGACATTTACTTAAGGGTCCTAAGCGCATGGATTTGCGTAAAGCCGTAGCTACTGATGAAAATGACTTACTACTTATTGTTAATGAAGATGATGGAAGTATTGCAGCTTTCTCTTTGTTAAGGATACAGAATGTTATTGCGCCTTCCGAGTTTACCACGCAGGGTTCGTATCTTGATGTTGGCGTAGATATTACGGATATTTATACTGTAGTTAAAAGGGACGATGGTGGTGTTGATAAATATTATGTTGAGATATTTGACAATGAATGTTTGACAGACTCTGCCGTTAAAGGAACAACCGAAACAAGCTTGGATATGTCTCACATAGATGGACTAACAGTGAATGTATTGTCAGATGGATATGTTGAGTTAGATCAAACGGCTGACAGCGCAGTAACTTTTATCAACCCACCAACTACATCTTGTGAGGTAGGTTTACCAATAGATATAGAAATAAAAACCATGCCTATTGATCTTAAGATTCAGTCTGGGACTAGGCTCGGATTTAAGAAGCGTATAGTCGAAGTTAATGCGTTGCTTTACGAAACACAAAATATTGTTATTAATAACAACTTAGTGCCTATTAGAAATTTGGGGGCGGCTGCTTTAGACTCTGCTGTTCCAGAATTTACAGGTACTAAAACTTTGCATGGTATACTTGGGTATAGTAATAACGGGCAAATAACCGTGACACAAAGTTCACCGTTAAAGCTTACATTACTAGGGTTGGAATATAAAGTGTCAGTACATCAAGGAACATAGAATATGGGAGCAGCAGTAGCACCAGCAGTAGGAACAGCCTTTGGAACAAGTGCAGTTGCTTCAATGGCAGTAGCACCAGTATTTACCGCAGCAGCAGTATCAGCTCCAATAGCGGCAGCTGGAGCATCAATGATGATGAATCCATTAATTATGGCGCCTGCAGGAGGTGGATTAATGGGTGGACTAGCATCTGCGTTTAGCGCCATTAAACCATATATGTCGTTGATTAGCGCTGGAACACAAGCGCTTCAAGGTTATCAATCATACAAAAGCGGGCAAGCACAAGCGCAAATGTATAAAATACAAGCAATAGAACAACAAGCAAAAAACGAAAAAATGAAAGTAGACGCTATTCGAGCTAGTAATCTAGCTTATAACCGATACTTGTCTTCTCAAGGAACCGCTATTGCTTATGGCTATGCTGGTGGCGTATCAGGCTTTTCAGGATCAGCTATGCTAGCACAAGCCACTGGCAGTAAAAACTTAGGACAAGATATTGCTGATATTCAATATAACAGCATGATTGCTCAAACATTTGGCTCCGCTTCAGAAAGTATGCTAACCGCAGCAGCAGACTCAGCATCAACTGGGTCGTATTACGATTTACTGGCTGGAGTTGGTAAAGGAGTTTATGCACTAGAAAAAACAAGGACCCCTGTATAATGGCACTACCTATCTATGAGTCTGGCAACATACAATTAGCTGACGCACCGTCATTAAGCTACGCAAACATACAGCAAGATGTACGGACCAATGAGCGCATTGGACAATTCTTATCTTTTGCATCAGAAGTTTCTGGAGCATACGCTACCGATTATGCTCAAGAACAAGCCATTAAATATACTATAGCTAATCCTATTACTAAAGATAGAATTGATGCAGCCATGCAATCTGGAACTGACCCACTGCAAGATGTGCTGACAGGTGGTATGGATTATAATGAAGCATTAAGAAAAGCTACAGCACAACAAACAGCTGGCGTATTAGAGAATCAACTGCATACACACTTTAGTGATGTGATTGCTAAAGTTAATAGAAACGAAATAACTAGCAGAGATGACATTCTTAATGAGTTGCAAGCTCCTATACAAGGACAGATAAAATTCTTTAGCCAGATTGATCCAGAGATTGCTTCAGTATATGGCAACCAAGCGACTAACTTAGCAACAACTAAATACCAAACAGCATTGGCATTACTCAACAAAAAAGCTGAAGACCAGGCTTTAATGGAAGCAGATCAGTATAAAAGAAATGCTGCTGCAGACTTTGATGAATATTTAAGAAATAATCCAGATGCAAGCACTGCTGCCATTAATGAATACATGAATGCGTCCAATGTGGTGGCAATGCAAACTTCATACAAGTTTAGCTCCAAAGCAAACGAGTTACAAGAAAATCATAAAGCGTACTTAGATGCGGTAAAGAATGATTTTTTATCCGAAGAGATTGCTAAAGAGTTTCAAGGTCAAGACATATTGTCTGTTGTTGATGATTTGCGTAAAGGAAAGTCTGCGTACAGCAAACATTACAATGGCATGGACCCATTAGATAAGATTAAGTTTGAGCAACAGATAAAGAATGAGTTGAGTCTTTATAGTTCACGTAATGCTGAGTTGGTCAGAAAGATAAAAGAACACATGTCTAGTGCAACTTTTGCGCATCAAGCTGGTAAGAAAATGTCTACAGAAGACTTAACCTTCTTATCAGAAAATGTTAGCGCAGATGATGGATCATTACAATCTTTTCAAGCATTAAAACAAATAGACGGTTTAGTTGATATTGTTAATAACAGTTCAATGGCAGATATAAGAACACAGTATTTATCACTAAATAAGTTGGTACAGAAAGGCACAGCAAATGACAAAGACTTTGTTTATAATGTTATGGCTCGTGATTTCTACAAAGGATACTTAGACAATTCGATTAAGCAATTAAACGCCGACCCTACCGAGTACATACTGTCAACCTCTGGTGAGTTAAAAGATATTGATTTTGCTAGTCAAGACACATTAAAAGAACAACTGCAGTCTAGGCTAGGATCCCTTAGGGTTAATGGAGCAAAGTATAATATATCTAAACCACCATTATTTACTGACACAGAAAGCACACAACTGGTTGCTATGATGAATGCGTTGCCAGCAACAGGCAAAGTACAGCTGGTTAATAATATAGTGAACTCAGTCCCCAAAGAATACGCTTACGATGTCTTTAAGCAGATTGCTCCAAAAGACGTTAAGATAGCTCATATGGGCCAATTGTTATTACATGATGCTAACCCTTCTACCATTCAGTTTATGGCAAATGGCATGGAAGCTTTAGCAGAGAATGATATTTATATTGAGACTCCAGATACTCATTTTGCTGAGACTTTTGACACCGCATTTGATAAGCACCCAGGGATGAAACAAGCTATACTGGAATCAGCACAAGCAATCTATACAGGCAAGCTAATGCAACAAGGCAAAGCGCTGTCGTTATACACTAAAGAAGGTAAGCAGTTTAATTCAGAGTTATACCAAGAATCGTTAATGATTGCTGCTGGTCAGAATGCTACAGGCGACAAGGTCATGGGTGGAGTTGTTCAGTACAATGGGAAGAAGATTGCCCTGCCAAATACTATAGACCAAAATGACTTTGATAGTCGTATGAACAATATTACTAAAGCCAATGTTATTGAGGCGATGGTTACACAAGTGGCGCCTAACGTCATGATTCCTATTGTGACTAATGTGAATGGCAAATACTATAAGAATGAATATGATCCTTTAGCTCCAAACAAATATACGGTTAGTAATGTGTTGGTGGAAAGCCCTTTATTAGAGTTTGATACAGGCGGAATTATCCCTCAAGAGTTTGATCTGTATAGACTGAAAGATGCACAGTTCGAGATGGCAGATGAAACGCATGCAATCTTTATGACTCCTGATGGTGAATATTTTGATGCAGCCGTTAATGGTGGAGAGAAGCTTACAATCGATTTAAATAAACTGTATGGATCATCACAAGCAACACCAACATATGACTACACAGGGTCAGAGGTATTCTCACAAGAACGTATGCTAAGGATGAGATAGTGTTATACACTAAGTCAAATGTAGAGACAGCATTTACTCCTATCGACAAAAGGACGTTTGGTGGAGAAGAGACAGGATTCTTTGATAATCTTCCGCAAAGCTACAAGCTAGATGTATTAAAGGAACGCATTGATTCTCCATACTTAACACGGTCTGAAGTAGTGCAGGAATACTTTAAAAAACTTACTGAGATCCCTGGTCATGAATCAGCTTTAACCGACATTCAAAACAAGTTTAACTTAAGCATCCCTAGTCCTATGGGGAACATGAACTACAACCCACTGAATGACCCTATTGCTTCTTCGTTGAAAGCACCAGCAATTACTCCAGACATGTTAGGAGCTAATCGTGAGATGCAGGGTGAAACATATTATGAACAGTTTAAGAATGCAGTTGGTGATTATGTAGAGAATAATCCAGATGTTAAGGAAAGCTTAGGCGAGTTTAATGACGACAAGATTCAGAAGCTAGCTATTGAGAAAGTTAAGCAACTGCAACTAGAGCAACAAGATTCTTACCGAAGGTCAACTGGCATGGGTGTTGTTGGTAGCTTCGTAGGAACAATGGGCGCATTAGCAACGGATCCTGTTAATGTTGCAGCTATGATTGCTACAAGAAGACCCGCAGTTGGATGGTTTAAGAATGCCTGGAGAGAGTCTATTGCCGCAGGAGTATCTGAAGGCATCATACAAAAAGCTGCAGTAGAAGACTGGTATGGTGAGCTTGGATTAGAATATACACAAGAAGATTTTATCAATAGAGTATTGTTTGCTGGTGGAGCAGGCTTTGTCTTTGGTGGTGGTGCTGAGTTTATTTCAGAAAAGCTACGCAAATCTATGACTAAGTTAGAGCAACAACGAGCAGCAGCTAGTGGACAACCATACGAGCCTAACCGTGACATGGAAGTGATGTTCAATATGTTTGACATCCACAATATGGTTAAAGCAGAATCTCCCATGCAGTTTGATATTGGAGGCATAACGCATTCGCAAAGAGAAAGTAATGCTTACACAGCATTGGTCACTGGAGACTTTTCTAAGTTATCCGATAGTAACGTATATATCCCTAAGACCTATAACAACATATACCATTATGATTTAAGACAACCTAACACCGAGTTGGTTGATCCAGCAACCTTACTGAAGGACCCACAACGATTCCAGATTAAAAAGAAAAAGATTAAGCTTAAGGCTAAAGAATGGGATCCAGTCAGTGCGGGAACTTCTGTAGTTTATGAGTTTAGTAACGGGACTCGTTATATTGTTGATGGCCATTCAAGAGTAGATCTAGCTAACGTATTACAAAAAGCAGAAGTATCTACTTGGGGTGAGTTACCTAATGAATTTAAATCTAGGCTGTCTGCACTGACAGAGGCATTTCGTGAGTTTGCACCAGTACAAAGCGTACAGTTAGCCGCTGATATTGCTGATGGGAATATTAAAACATTAGACGATTTAGTAGAATATACCAACATATATAATAGTATGTTTAAAGGGAAGACCCAAAAGGCTAAAGTAAAGAAAATTACTATGCCAGCTATTGTGCTTAAAGAAAGTAATGGTATTACTCCAGAACAAGCGTCATTAAGAGCTGCTGGAAAAAATCTTGCAGAAGGTAGCATTACTGAAGCAGACTTAAAGGCGCTATACAAAAAGTACAATGTATCTTATGTTAAACTACCAACAAACAAAGCATTACCAATAAAAGAGATAGATGAGCTTAAAGCTTTAGCTGACGATGTATATGAAATGGTAACTCGTGGCGATGTGCCAGCAGAGTATGGAGCTATAGTTGGCAGACTTATTGCTGACCCAGCCTTACAAAAAGCTGCTATGAAATCATTAATGTTGCTTGATGCCAAGACATTACCAGAAGCTGAAAACATTGTTAGGCAGATACAACAAAAAGGATTAACTACCACCGTACGTGAAATGAACGAACAGTTTGGTGAGCGTGTTTTAGCTGTTGATTTATACAAAGAAAGAGCAACATTACTAGAAAAGGCTATACCATTAATAGCTAATCAAAATGAATACTTAAGCAATCTACTGAATGCTTTAAATATAACAGGATTAGGAAAGGAACAAAAATATGCGAAAATCATCCAACTCATCTACGGGAATGCGAATGTCAAAAGCGGACTCTCAGACTCGCTCACGAAAACAGCAGAAGCGTACGCCAAGGGGGGCAGAAAAAACGCAGAACAATACGCAAGACAGTTCGCAGATGATGTCCTCAGAAATGCTGAACAACGAGATTTTATTAGGGTACCAGATGGGAGTAACATCAGCCCTGATGCAGTTGCGCCGCAAAGACCTAAAAGCACGCCAGACTTAGACAAAGGGTTAGAAGAGTTTAGTCAGGAGTTGGATTTAAAAGGACAACAAGATTTGTCGCGTATGACAGAAGCAACCATTAGAGCTGACGACAACCTATTAAATCAAACGATTACCGTAGACCGAATGTTAGACGATGGTAAGATTGAGGTTGAGACTATTACTATGAGACAAGCATTAGATGAAGCAAGCATTGATGACAAATCGTTCAAACTATTAAAGGCATGTTCAAGTGGCGTTAAATAACTGCATCGAGAATTTCTTAAAAGAAAAGCGCATTCCAGAGAAGTATGCTAAGAATGCTGAAAAAATATACAACGAAAGATTTAACTACATCAAGGCCACTACTGGTGAGACCGATGAGTTTGTTTCTGCGCAAGCTACAACACAAACACTAGATGAATTAGAAAGGCAACAGATTCATGCTAAGTATAAGATCATTCGACAACAAGCAGTGCAACGCCAAATAATAGATAACTTTAATTCATACAATGAAGGTAAGGATTTTGGTAAAGCAGCTCAAGCATTAATTGAGCAAGACGAAGTATCTAACTATTCTAATTTGCAATACAGGCGCAAAGCTATTCATGGCACGTTACTAAGCAAGATGGAGGACTCATTAGCCGCTTTTGGGCGCAGAGGTATCTTTGGACAACAACAGAACAAGCCGCTAATGCGCGAGATGGTAAGAGCAATATTTGACGAAGATTCGGTATCTAATCCACTAGCGAAAGAGATGGCTAAAGCATGGAAAGAAACATCAGACTACGCACGATTATTGTTTAATAAAGCTGGAGGATCTATTCCAAAGCGTGCTGACTGGGGCATGTCTCAGATACATGATGCTGTTGCAATTGAAAAGGCTAGCTTTGAAAAGTGGTATGACTTTATTAAGGACAGGCTAGACTATAACAAACTGTATAGCGAGCGCACAGGTTCACTAATACAAGGTGAAGCCAATATTAAAGAAGCTTTACAAGAAACCTACGATGCTATTGTTAGTGATGGCTGGAGCCAGATTAAACCTAGCGGTGCCATAAGAGGTGCTGCATTAGCCAACAGAAGATTAGATCATCGTTTCCTTACGTTTAAAAATGCTGATTCGTGGCTAGAGTATCAAGAGATGTTTGGCGATCCTAATGCCTTCAATAATATGATGAGTCATTTAGATCGTATGTCTCGTGATATTGCAACCATGCAACTACTGGGGCCTAACCCTAATGCTACTATTAGCTTTATTGAAGATTTAATTAAGAAGAATACGGCTGTTGGGAAAGAGTCACAAGAAGCGTCCAAGAACAAAATACGTAAATTTAAAACAATGTATGACATATATACAGGGCAAGATCAAATACCTGCTAACGGAAAAGCAGCTAGAGTATTAAAGTCAACAAGAAGTTTACTCCAGGCAGCACAGCTAGGGAGTGCTGCACTAGCAGCCCTTGGTGATTTAAACACACAGCGTATGGTATCTAAGATGACTGGATTACCTGTCATGCAAGTATATAGCCGTATACTTAAAAACCTGAATCCCTTGAAAGCAGAAGAAAATACTAGGCTTGCATTACGCTTAGGATTAATTGCTGATAATTGGATAAGTGCTGGATCTGTGCAACAAAGATATTTTGGTGAAGTATCTGGTCCAGAATTAGCTGGCAGAATATCGGATACGGTTATGCGAGTATCTGGGTTGTCTGCATGGACACAGGCCAATAGGTTTTCCTTTGGTATGGAGTTTATGGGACATCTGGCTGATAGCACTGGTAAGCAGTTTGATGAATTAGATGCACCACTGCAGATGGTCCTAAGACGCTATGGGTTAGACGGTGATAAGTGGGATCTTATGCGTCGCACTGAATTATACAAACATGAAGGAACAACCTTCTTACGACCAGATGATATGCGAGAAGCACATCCAGAACTATCATTACGCTTTTTAGAGATGGTCAATAGAGAAACCGACTTTGCTGTACCAACAACCAGTATTAAAACTAAAGCTATTTTATCTGGAGGAACACAACCTGGAACCTTTATGGGTGAAATTGCTAAGTCAGCAAGTATGTATAAAAACTACGCAGTAACCTTGCTTGGCAACAACATGACTCGTATTGTTACTCAAAAAGAAATTAACAATGTATTTATGGGAATGAAGATACCCACTGCTGCTGCAAGAGCATTACAAGCAACAGACTTAGTTATTGGTGCAACCGTGATGGGTGGGATAGCATTACAGTTAAAAGAAATATCCAAAGGACGTAATCCAAGAGAGGTGGATACTCCTCAATTCTTAGGTGCCGCTTTATTACAAGGTGGTGCGTTAGGTATTTTTGGCGATTTCCTTAGCAGTTCTACTAACCGATATGGTGGTGGATTAGCAGAGACCGTTGCTGGACCCGTTGTTGGTTTAGTTGGGGACTTAAGTAAGCTAACCATAGGGAACATTACTGAACTTGCTCAAGGGAAAGATACTAACTTTGTCAAAGAGTTTACCCGTTTTGCTGGGCGCTATACACCAGGACAATCTATATGGTATTTAAACTTAGCGTTTAAAAGATTGGCTCTTGAACAACTGGAGCAATGGGGGGATCCTAAAGCTAGACAAAGATACAGCAAGCAAATGCAAAAGTACCGACGAGAGACTGGGCAGGACTATTGGTGGAATCCAGGTGAGACATCACCTAAAGAAGCTCCGCAAATAACTCCTGAAAAGTTATTGTCTAAGTAATATAACTATGGTAAAAACTAAATAGAGGATAATTATGGCAATCGATATATCAAACACAACTAGGCGCATAGTCTATACAGGATCTGCTGGTACAGGTCCGTATTCTTTTGCGTTCGAGGTATTAGCTGAGACAGACATTGCTGTATACTTCAATCAAACTGAGCTTACACTCACTACTGACTATACAGTATCGATAAGCGGTACTGGTACAGGTAGTGTAACTATTGTGGTGGGTGTGAATGTACCTACTACACCAGACGGTGATGATCGTATTACTATTGTTGGCGATAGAGCCATTGAAAGATCAACAGACTTTACTACTGGTGGCCCGTTATTCGCACAGTCATTGAACGATGAGTTTGATAGCCTTACAATTTTTACCCAACAAAACCTAGAACAATCTAACCGATCACTACGCGCACCTAACACTGATCCTACTACCATAGACATGACATTGCCTTTGAATACTATAAGGGCAAACAAAACCTTAGCGTTTGATGCGGATGGCAACCCAACTATTGGTGAACTGATTGGTGACTGGAAAGG